>JAABUY010000120.1_pt1 | contig 168788 bp, 179 predicted proteins | sample 5560271 | NCBI WGS metagenome assembly JAABUY01 (sample SAMN10711886, study PRJNA513374) | rock metagenome | isolation source: Antarctica rocks | place: Antarctica: Victoria Land, University Valley
CGGAGCGCCTGCGGGGCGGGACTAAGGTTTTCCATTTGGGTTTTTCCTTTGCAAAGGCGCTTCGCCCTCATAGACCTAGATAGGGACTGAATAGGGAGTTAATAGAACAAATAATAATAATAATATATATATAATAATTTTGTCTACTCAGATTTATAGAATTAACTGTTTAGTTGTGATTTTAACATTAAAATGTTGTTGTTTGAGTATGATTTTCAAAAAAAGTTTCAAAAATTTCTGAGTGACCCGAGAAGCCAACTAGGATCCGCTGTACCCGCACAGGCAAAGCGCTTCCCGTCTGTGGCTTCATGTACATACATGGATAGCTATCTGTGCTCTTCAGTTTTGTCAAACATAGGAGGAGTGGCTAGTGGAATGAATGTGTAATCATAAGTGTCTAGCTACTCTATGGAAATGTGACCCTATAAGAAGGCCTTCAATCAACAAAAGAAAAAACTTTTATCCATAGCAAACTGTTTGTTCTAGTAAACTTCACATGTTCCTGAAACCTTCATAGGGCTTCAAATCACTAAGATAACAGAATGAGACATGACATTTTGATACATTCTCTCAGGCTGTTCTGACAACAGTGAGATGAGATAAAAAACAAAATTTCATAGCATCTCATCAACTTTAAAAGTCAATGAGACAATATTGAAATGTCTTTGACTCAATTTGAATGAGTATCTCTTAAGTTTTGAACTTAAGTGTCATATTATTAGATCACAAGGCCTTTCACTGACTGATGAGACTCATAAGATTTGTAAAATAAATGAATTTCAGTATTAAAAGTGACTTTATAAGTCTGTTGACAGTCATGTTGCTTGTAAAGATGTAATTAAGATGAATAAGTCTGCAAGATTCAACTTCTCTTATGAAGTGATGATGTATATCAATGTGCTTTATATAAACATAAAACTCAAAGTTCTTAATCAAAGCAATAGCTTCCTGATTGTTCATTTAAATCATGACTGTCTCAAACTTCTTTAATTCTAGCTCTTTAAGTAATTTCTTCATTCAGACTGCTTTCTTTATAGTCTCTGTTAAGATCATGTATTCTGCTTCATAAAAGAATAAAATGATGATTTTCTGACATTTTAAACTTCAGAATACTGATTCATTAATCATTTTAAATATGTATTCTGATGTGAATCTTCTCAATTTAAGATCTTTTTCTCAGTCTGAGTCTGAATATTTTAGTAATTTAAGTCATTTACTCAATTTATACTTAAGAATGATGTCTAAAGTTCTCTGCACATATTGAAACACTTGCTTTAGAGTCTTTCAATGTGTGTTGTTAGAATTATGTGCAAACTGACTAAGAGTTGACATCATATATGTGATGTTGAGTCAAGTTTGTGTCATTGCATACATAAGAAATTCTATGATCTTTTAATATTAAGTTATTAGCTCTGATTCAGCTATTTTAGTAGTCTTTGTAAGATAAGTTCTGAATTTCATTAAAGTTGTGACTGTCTTAACATTCTGTAAACTGAAGTCTTTGAGTACTTTTATGAGATAGATTTTCTGAGATAGAATAAGTGTTTATAGAATTCTGTTTTGTGTAACTAGCATTTTTAAGTAATGCTTACATACTCTGCAGTCAGTCATTTCAAAATGATTGCTTAATTTAATCTTAAGACTTAGAATTTTGTTCTTATCTAATCTGCATATAAGAATATCATCAACATATACAGCAACAAATAAGATTTTCTTTCTAAACACATTATTGTCTACATGAATTCATGTGTATCTGAGGTCAACAAGAAAGCAATGTATCATCTTGTATCACAGATAAGATGACTGTTTTAATTCATATAAAACTTTCTTTAATTTACATATCTTATCTTTTTCTTTTTCATATTCAGTGAGTTAAATCACATAGACTTCTTCTTTCAAATCATTATGTAAGAAAGTCATTTTAATGTTTATTTGTTTTAATTTATAATTGTAAAATGCAGCTATGATGAAGATGACTTTATAAGTCATTGATTTAACAATCATTGCAAAGATCTTTTTGTAATTAATTTTAAATTGTTGTTTAAATTCTTTGACTACTTATTAAGTTTTATGTCATAAAATTGAGTCATCAAGTTCTCTTTTGTAATGATAGACTTATTTATTCTTTAGAACTCATCAATTAGATGATAACATCTTTAAAGTTTATGTAAAGTTAATCATTAATGAGTTATACTCATTATTCATTGCTTTCTTTCAGTCTTTCAACTCATAACTTGCAATTATCTGTTTAAATGTTTAAGATTCATCTTTAAAGTCTTTTTTCTTTTTTATGACATCAATGATTGCATTAAATACAGTTAGATAGATTATGATTGCTTTAAGCTTTAGCTTTATAAAGAATCATCTTTCTTTTTCAGAGCATTGAGACTCAGCTGATACTGACTTATCAATTATAAAGAAAATATCTGTAATATCTTTTTTCTCTTTCTTCATTTCTTTTAACTGATTTGACAATATCAATATGAGAGAATATGATGATACATACTTCAAAGACAGTGACAATGATGAAAGTTAAGATGAAAAACAAGAAAGATAGCTGTATATCTTCTTGTTCTGCACTAACAATGTGAGATTGAATGACTTCAGAAATTGAAACTGCAACTTTAATGTCATAAATTGATGAATCTTCATCAAACTGCACATCTCTTGCTTTAATTACTCAGTCTATCTTTTTCTTTTCAGAAAGCTATACTCTATATTGATTTCTTTTTTCATATTTAACAAGAATCTTCTTATTGCTCTGAGATTCAAATTTAGCTTTCATCATTCAGATCTTCTTTGAAATATATATGTATGCTATGCATTCAAAACACTGAAGATGTCTAAGATCAATGAGATTCATTAATCTATTCTTATTAAGAAATTTAAACAGTAGCTGAATCAGAATCTTGTTATTCTTAAGAGCTGATGTTGAGAGTTAATTAAGAAGATAACATGCTGTTTTGACAGTCTTTGATCATAAAGTTTCAGAGACTTCACTATTTAGAATTATAACTTTAACTTTTGCTGTCAAAAATTCATTACTTCTTTCTGTCATCTCATTCTGCTCTGATTCATAAGAGACTGTTGTTTCATAAATAATTCTGAGACTTCATAATCATTCAATGATGAGCTTATCTCTGAATTTCTTTCTGTTATTAAGTTATACTTATACAATTCATAAATTCATCTGAATAAAAAGCATATTAAGAAATCATTTAATTTTGTCTTTTGCCTGATCTTTTGTTTTTATATTACAAATGTATTGTCAGCAAATAAGATCATTCATGAAGACTATATATTACAAGAACTCATCATATGCTTTCAATATGATGAAATCAACAACATTAATGTAAATCAGTTCAGTCATCATTGTAACTCAGTTTTGCAGTTTTCTTAAGATCTTCTTCTTTTAATTTGCTCTCATGCAGACATCACACAAGTGTAATGATGTTTTCATAAGTTCTTGTAAGTTAAGCCTCACTATTCTGAGATTTTTTGACACATTGTCAAGACTTAAATTCTCTATATAATTAAGATATCAGTGTCAAGTAACTCTTAAGATCTTGTTATTTTTAATGACTGACATAATCTTATTCTTGTTCACAGATTTTCTTGTCATTAAAGTTTAAAGATAATATAGCTTGTCTTTGCATACTGTATGACTAAGTATACTCTCTACTTTGTTCTTTAGACATAGTAATCTGTTCTTAATTTTGATTAATATTTCTTTTGTTTCAGCCATTTCAATTGAGAAGAGATTGAGCCTCATATTAGACATAAAATAAATGTTTATTAAAATGATATTTTAAGACTTTTCATCACTGTTCTTTAACTGTAAGTCAATTATTTCTATCTTTTGAGTGTACATCACTTCAGACACTTTTCTTATAGAGAATTCATTGTTAAACATTTTGATCAAGCTAAATGCAGAGAGGTCACAGCACATATGTTGTGTTGTGTTAAAGTTAATTATTCATGACATCTTATTAATCACAAGACTATAGTTCTCTATCACAGTCAAGATCACTGTGTCCTCATTATACTGCTTATCTTCAGAACTTAAGAATTTCTTTTTCTCTTTTTCTTTCTTCTTTTTAGTCTCTTACTTCTTTTTTAGCTCTTTAAACATCTTTTCTGAGTGTAACTTTCAGTAATTGTTCTTAAAGTGAACTGCTTTCTTGCAGTGAGTGTATATCTCATTCTCATTTTTGTTCTTATCAACATTTCTCTTCTTATTCTTTTTCTTCTTGTCTTTATAATTTTTCTTTTTACTCATTAAAACAAGCTTCTCATTTCTCTCTTCAAGATGCTCTTCATCAATTAGTTTAATGATCAAGTTGTTGAGAAATAAGATTACATTATGAGCTCTGAAGCATTTTGTCATTACTCATTGAGAATAGAAGAATTCTAGATTTAATAGAAAAGTAATGATCTTCAGAATTTTGTCAATGATGAGACTGAAGATCATGATTTTTCATAAAAGTGTCTTATACTTCAGAGCATAAGCATCAACAGAGAAGTATTGATTGAGTTGACAGACATATAGATTGTTGAATAAAATGTATTTGAGATTAAATCTGTAAGATAGATAGAGATATATAAGATGATTTTACATTTCTTTTGCTGTTTTTATGTTATCTATAATGACAGTGATCTTCAAGCTAACAGTAAGAATAATAATAACTGTGATCTTGTTGTTCTGTGTGATTCAGTCAGCTCAAGTAACATTGACTGAGATTATTATTGTAGTCATTATTGTTTTAGATATGAATTCTTCAGTCATTACTGACTGACTTGAAACATCTGACTTTGATAAGATTTCAATGTCACTCTTTACTATTAAATTTCATAATTCAGCACTCATCAAACTGTATTTAATCAACATTCTTCATGATAAATAGTCTGTTGATCCCTTAAGTTTTGTAACTTTTGAAAATGTGAGGTCATATGACATTGTAGTCATTTTGTATGATGAGAACATCTAAATTAATGATGAAGTTGTTTTCAATGTAAAGATCTGACTTTGAAATAATTGTAAGAATTGTTTTAACTGTTTTATTCATGAATTTATAACAGTTTGATGTGAATAACTTCTTATTATACATCAAATTCACTTTATCTCTTAAGGCTCTTTCTAGTGTCTGTGAAATAATGACAACAACAAGATGTTTTTCTTTCATCATTTTGAATAGAAACAAATGACTTAATGAATAAATGAATATCAATATACATTCAGGCTCATAATCTGTCAAACATAGAAGGAGTGACTAGTGAAATGAATGTGTAATCATAAGTGTTTAGCTACTCTATGGAAATGTGGCCCTATAAGAAGGCCTTCAATCAGCAAAAGGAAAAACTTTTATTCATAGCAAACTGTTTGCCCTAGCAAACTCCGCATGTTCCCGAAACCTCTGTAGGGCTCTGAACCACTAAGGTAACGGAACGAGGCATGACATTTTGACAGGTTTTAAGACCTCTGGCGTTCTGAGATGAATCAAGTTCCATCTCCCGTTCTTTTCTGCCATAAGAATATCTACGATGAGCGCATTTCAAACTTTGGCAAAACCGCCATGCCAAGATCCCTTACGATGCTTTAGACGAACATTTTTGTATTTACATCATGCAGGAAAGATCCACAAACCTCATTGTAAGGTCTTTGCTTCTGCTGTGTGCGACGATCGGAGCCTGAACATTTACTATCTACACTCTGTCAGACTAACTTCGTATTCGGGTTTCTTGTGCAACGTGATACAGACTTGACAAAGCAATTTTCCGGCTGTTAGGGCTACCTTACGCAGACCAGTTCCTCTCTTGAAGGCTCCACCTACTTCAGTAGCCTCCTCTCTTTCTCCATCTCTCTCTCCTCCTTCCATTCTTTCGCTCCCGCTCTTCAGAGATTGTTACAAGTCAATCTCGCTTTGTTTATTTTACTTGAGTCCCCTCGAGTCGTTCCAACTCTCTAAATTCTTTGCGTTCACCTTCACACAGCTTTCCATTCCCAAAGCTACGGCATGGCAAAACTGTCACTTTTACTACTTGCTTTGGCTCGAAGTCGTTCTTGTGAACTTGGGTCACGCCAAGCCCGTCGAGTGTTCATACCTCCCGCAGTCAACCTGCACCACCACGATCGTTTCCATTTCAACCACGCAGACACCCCCAGCCGCCACCATCTATGACTCCAGTGTCACCGTTACAAGCTTGGTCAAGTGCTCGGGCTGTGCTTTGACAGTAGCGCCAGTGGTCATTGAGCCCGTTGTATGACTATGCCTCAAGGCTTAATGGAAGAAGGCCAGTGGTTGACTTTTGACTAGGCTGAATGCCAGAACTTTCACGCCGTTTTCACCTCATCGGCTAGCACTGTGTTGAGCTACGTATGTGAAGCAGAGTCTACTCGATCGGTACAAACACTTTGAGACCCTGATGCTTAGTGTCTAAGATGCTGAAAATCGTCACGTAGGCTGTATCCACCGCCTCCAACCCTACGGCTAACGACTTCACCACGACACGCTCGTGCCTTCTGGTAACCTTATCCACCGCACTTTCAACCACCACTAGCCCAACAGCTACCGAATTCATCACCTCAACCCCACCCACCTCAACCCTACCAACCCCAGTAACCCTAGCGACCTCAGCAACCTGCTACACGCCAACGGGTCCCATCTCCTCAACCCCCGCAAAGACGGTCGACATCAACGGTAACCCAGTCCCCTCGGGTGCTTCTGGCATCATCGTCCGAGACAGCTGCCCGGAGACGAAGGAAGAGGTGACACAATGCCCGCTGTTGTGCTTCGCCAAACTCGCAAGCCCCAATACTCCGCTATTCCAGTGTGCGCAGTTCTTCGACTTCGTCCTCTTCCACTCTTGCTCGCCTTGTCTGCCTCCGTGCGACACTCTGATCACTTCGGTTCCGGTTCTCGCTCATAACGGCACCACCAGTACTCCGGCTTACACTTCCGTGTAAGGTGGGACAATAGTGACCTTGGTGCTATGTCGGCAGGCTTCCCTGTTCATGAGGGCCAAGGTACTGGGGCTGTGCTGATTGTTGCTTGTGTGTCATTGACTAGACAGACGGGATTTAGTTCTTCGGCTGAGCCGTCTTACATCGCCATGGCGCATTCAGAGTTGCTTCAATTCTGTGCAAGCCCTGACTACTTTATATCATGCTCAACGTCTCTGCCCTATTTCATTCGAAAGCACTTGGATTTGCTTTTCTCAACCAGCTACCTAAAAGTCCCACATCCACTCTCTCTAAAAGCATTGCAACTGGGACCAACTATATCCGCATATTCATAAGCAGCGAAGATATCAGCGAATGCTCCCGTCGGCCCTACTCATCTAACTGCACGTAATTCGCCGGAAACAAGCCGGAGTCGCCCTCATATTCCCCCATCCACCAGTCCTCGTCTGGGAAGCTCTGGACGCCAGATGTTAGCACTGGCTTTTGACAGTCACGTTAGGAGGGATTAACTCACAACGCTGGTAATCTTCGCCCCTTCTGGAAAGCTGAGCTCATTCTCCTCCGCAGCCTCGTAATCATAGAGCGCAGTCGCCGTCGGCCCATGACTTCCCCCGGCCCCCGCATGAGCCGACCCCGCCACTGCAGCTGGCTCGGCATGTTCGTGGCCTCCCTGCTGGTGCTCATGCACATCTTCATGCTCAAGCCCATGCTCAAGCCCATGCCCGTGTTCCTCCCCCTCAACCAGCTCCACATAGTTGCTCGGAAACAGACCCATCTCGCCCTGCGCGTTCTGCCCCGCCCACCAATCCTCATCCACCATCTCGATATTCGTCACATACTCGCCCTCCCTCAACTCAATCTCGTTATCCTCCGCCTTCTCATAATCGTACTGGACCAGCGCGCGTTTCCCGCTCACGCCCGCGCCGGGATTCGCCGTCTCGACGGCGTGTTGGCCGAAGGAGGCCACGGCGGTGGCTTCGGCCGCGGCGCGGGCAGGGTCGTAGCCGCCGTGCGGCGCGTCCGTCAGCTCGTCTTCGTCCGGGACGGCGTTGGCGAGCGATCTCATGGGCATTGCTGGGGGTGGCGAGAATTGCTCTTCGCGCGCGGACTCGATTTCGGGGACGAGGTTGCGGCTGACGGGCATGGCGACGCGGATGGGCGAGCTGGAGCGCATGGCTGGTGGGGTGGGTGGTGTTGGGCTGCGGGGCGGCTGCGGTGGTGGGGTCGGTAGTCGCGTCGCTTGGTGTTCTTCCTCTTCGTCTTCGTCGTTGGTGGATTTTGCCGGACGGGTGGGGAGGCCGGGGATAGGGATACCGCGACCTGCGTTGGGCTTGCTCGATGTGTCGAGTGGTGGGGGACTTGGTGCCGACCGACTCGCTCCGGTGGCAGAGGCGCCCATGGGCGGAGCGTCTTTGAAGCGGTCGCGGATGGCGCTGATGCCTGCAGCGGGTGATGTTGGAGCTTCTTGCTGTTGCGATTCCTCATCTTGTCCGGTGCGCTGTTGGCCGATGCTGCTACTACTTGCTGATCTGCCGGTGTGTGTTGTGGGAACCGGTGCCCACGACTTGCCAGCGTAGCCACTCTTCCACTCCCCTCCGCCGCTTGCCTGGCTCGCTATTGGCGAGGTCGGACCGCCGAATCCTGTAGGGGGCGGTTTGTCGCCTGCTCCGCTTAGACCGCGCTCTCGTGCTTTCTTCTCGGCCCACTGCTGAGCTGGTGTCTTCCCGCCTTGATCGGCAAAAGTCCTGCTTGCCGTGCCGACAGGTGTTGGAGCTGGAGCAGGCTTAGAGTCACGTCCAAACCCACCAGGTGTAGGAGCTTTCGTGCCGGCGAACGTGGTCGTGCTGGAGCTGAATCTATTTGCTACCTTAGGTCTGGGAAGAGAAGTCATACGCTCAGATGTACTGAAGGCGGCAGACCGATCGCTCAAGGATTTTGGTTCGCCGTCGCCACCACTACTTGCCGCAGCCGACGTCGGGTTTGTGGAGGGTGGCGCCCCTTCGGATGGGCGCTGCGCTCTGGCGCGAATAGCAGCAATATCCACCTTGCCGACAGGTTCGTAAGACCCTTTGACAATCTCTGGTCGATCCGCAGATTTTGAGCCTGAATCTTGAGCTTGGCGTCGAAGTGCCGCAATGTCCACCTTGCCGACTGGTTGATAAGCCCCTTTGACAACATCACTCTGGTCTTTCTGGTCACTTTCACGGTTCCCGTTGAAACGTGACGGTTCAGGCTTCTGCGACGTCAACTCTTTGAAGTTGACCTTGGTTGGTTGGTAGGATGACGGCACTTTCTCAAGCTGCGTCCGTGTGACTGGCGGCGCATCCTGGCCCCATCCATCCTCATCAACATCACCATCTCTCGGTTGGCCTGCTCTTTGTCTTGATGCTCCCAAGGGATTGTAACCAGCGCCTCCCCCGCTACTTCGTGTTGGTGTAAAGGCAGGTTTTGACGACACAGGGGGTGGTGGACCGGACGATGCTGTCGGAGCACCTGAAGAGTACCGAGAACCAGACGCGTCCGATACCTTTCGTACGATGCCTTCTGGAGTGAGATCCCGATCCGATCGGGCTGTGATCTGGACATGGTATCCCTAGAGCACTCATGAGCAATAGATCAGGAGAGCTCTAGTATGATACCGACCTGAAGGACCTTCGACACCGCTGCTAGATGACTTGTAAAGTACCCCTTTGTCCGTTCCGGTACGCCTTCTCCACACCACCCAACCAGGACGTATTTTTGCAGTCCTGTATTCGGATCCTTAACTTTGGCAAAGGCGAACTGCACCCTGCCGTCTGAGAATTCCTCAATTAAATCGACCAACTCGCCCTCTAACCAAACAGGTGTCAGCCCCAGCTTAATATAGAGGTTCCCTCGTCTATAGATCCTTTACCTCCCGTACTCTGCACTTTCAGCACACTTTCCTTCCCTCCCGCATCTTGCTGAAATGCGTTCACGAGCGGTGTCGATACCGAAAAGACCGCCCACTGGCCGTAGGTTGGGGAGTTGGCAGCTGCGCCGGAGGGCGCCGGCGAGCTGACAACGGACTGATAACTTTTCGATATAGACGGTCCGTTGGTGGATAGGTTCAGTGTGGCCATGGTATCCTTCTCCACGGACTATATACAAACGGGGAGATAGATCCACGCGTACCGACCCCTGCACAGCTTTACACCACGATGACGGATTCTCCAGAACCTGCCTTGATGTAGATTCCTTTGCTGCGTTTTGACTTGGTCTGGGTTATTGATGGTCTGACCCAGGTTGCCAGTAGTGGAGAGAGACGTTGACAATGATCGCGAGTAAGTACGTCCTGGCTCCTACACAAGTTGTCGAGCCGTTGAAACAATCAGCGAATCATAAGCTCAGACAGCTCGCTTGCATCAGAGAGTCTTGATTGGTTCGAGGGACTAGCGCAAGTTCGCCTCGCATTTTCTGTGTTAAGTTAAAGAGTAACACCTCCTCGTAGCCATCTTCGACACACAATACCATCTCGCTTTCTATTTCCTGCTATGGCATCTACTAGCATTCGTTCATCGCGGAAATCTAGATGATCACAATTAATCTAGCATCTTAGGCCGCGTTCGCGATCACGTTTGGAGTTGTTTCGCATAACGACCACCGAGTCTCCGGCTATCAGTATTTAGAACATTTTGTTACTAGTTCTGAGGCTGGTCTCTGTTTCGTGCCAGGTCTCTGCTGTTCTCCATCCACTGTACCTGTGGAGCACAGTCCTCTCTTTTGTCCCGTGTCTCTTGCCTCTTCACTGTAGGGTCAATTTCACTGCTGCGCAGAGATGCCCGAAGACATCGAGAGTTCTCCTGCCAGTGATACTACCTCCTCTAACTTCTACTCCAGCCCAGAGAAGAACGGAGACACGCGCATTGCGATGTCAAGAGAGAGTGATACGGCTAGTGTGGAAGAGCTGGAGATGCCGACCGAGGACGACGAGGATACCTCAAGCGGACCCATTGGCCTAGCTTCTAGCAATGGACCTACCCGCAAGCTTCCTGAATCGTATATCTCGTCTAATCTGCGGGAAGGTGGTTTAGACCCGGCGTCAGGACATCGACCCTCCGCCGACAACGAAATGCACAAAGTATCCTCCGGGGACACTGACAGGAAGCGCAAGCGTGAGCTTGATACAGAAGCAGGCTCAACTCGTTCACTGGTCGGAGTAGTCACAACTGAGCAATTCTATGGCCGCGCGACCAATCCTTTTCAGGTCCAACAAAGTAGCCCAAACTCCAGGCACTCTGAACTAGATTTGTCTTTGGCCGGGGGATCTGGCTGCAAAAGAGCGAAGGTGAGCCGGCAACGGGACACCACAGTTGGAGAAGGATCGCCAGCTTCTATGCTGGAACTGGGAACAAAACCATCGCCTCAAAGGTCTCAATTTCCTATTGAGATTTGGCAGCATGTTTTCACTTTCGTTCCCCCCGTGTCGCTTGGACGCCTTCTCCGCGTCAATCATTCCTTTAATGCCTGCCTCACGGAGGGTCCAAAGGCACATTTGGTCACAAACTCCCCGCGCCAGGACATTGTTCAGATTGCGGATGCTAATACCATCTGGTCTGCGTCGCGCAAGCTATTTTGTCCTGGGTTACCCAGGCCTCTCCGCGACCTCAAGGAATTAGATATGTGGCGACTCATCCGCGGTCGGGATTGCCAATTTTGTGACAAAGTGGACGATTCCAAGGCGCGTCTGGACTCCGTCCATCCATGTGAAGCTGGGCCGGGAAAAGATGGCGTACGAGTCATATGGGCATTTGGCGTGAGATGTTGTGGGACTTGCTTGCAAGACAAATCCGAGAAGGTTGGCCACGTTCAGGACCGACAGAGAGACTGACGTATAATTGGGGCTAACCTCAGCTGCAGGAAATGGATCTGCTTTTTTCCTCTACGATCCCTTCGTTCCTCCTCCCAGCGCTATCATTCATATTCTTGACGTCATCGCTTCATGTTGTGTCGTCTATAGCCTTACGGAATTCGTCGATTCCCTCTGGTACAGAAATGACGAGGCACTACTACAAGTCGCAGATTGAGCTACTCAAGCAACAGTTCGAGAAAGTGAAAGCTCTGGGTCCTGGTACAGCAGAGGAGTGGGCCAAAGGATTGGAGCAAGACGGAAAGGACAGGATGAGTGACGCCGCACGCTGGGAACAGTGGGAGTCCAAGGGTGGGTTGAGGAAAGTCAACTTTAGGCCTGTTTCCAAGGGGTCCGCCTCTCAAGCCCTACCTACGGCTAGTACCACAGCGATTTCTTCTCCAGCGGCGAATGCTGCGCCGAACGAAGTTAGCTCGGAACACTCTACTCCGGGAAGCGCCAACAATATCATAGAGGGACCAAGTCATACTTTCAGTCCGGCGTCCATAGTTAACACAACTGTCACTCCTATGCCAAGTCGTGGTTACTGTAAGTGATGATATGCCCTGCTCCGCTCGCAAGACTCTGCCCTTGGCCCACTAATACTATCTTGCAGCTATTGCACCGCCTCCGAGGTTTTCCGTTTCTCCTTTACACAATGGCTTCGGATACTATCAACAAAACGTTCTTCAGCAACCCCAATTGAAGAGGAATATCCAAGATGTTAACGAGGCAAAGGCCCACCGCCGCGCCGAGATTGAGCGTCGATGTATGGATTTTGATCCACCATTACTACCGAACGTGCTGAACCATATGGAATCCTTTCAAGCTGCTATTCAGATATCCACACCGCTAACAGACAGTGCCTGGGAGGTTCTCAAACCACGTCTGCTGGCCCAGAGAAGTATTGCGGAACGTCGGGAACACGATCGAATTATGCGAAACCAGGATCTCCTGTTAAAATCGGAGGAGCGCCGGCAACAAGATGTCCATTCGAAAGAGACCAAAGAAGCGCTAGAGCGAGAATGGGACGATATCCAGGCCCCGATCCGTGACCGCCTTGCCCTGTACGCAGACGAGGTCATCCGGGAAAAATGGTCAGAAGGTCGGGCTGTCTCTAAGGATGCTAGTCCGCGATTCGCTGCCGACGTTTTGCTGTATGTTCGAGAGAGGTTCTACGCTGATATAGCTCAAGAAAATGCCGCTGTTCGCTCCGCTGGCCATCCGGTGCCATATGATCACCCGGATAAACCACCTACTCGGAAACTCATCCTCGAAAACATGAAGTGGGTCTTCGACACCAAGATAAAGCCACTCACGGAGCACTTCCAGAAAGAGCTTTTCTTGTGTAATGGATGTGACATTAACTTCAAATTCTATGGCTTTGAGGGCGTCATCCAGCATTATGCTGCAAAACATACGAGCACCTTGAGTATGGGCAGCGTCGTGGTCCACTGGCGTGCAGAATGGCCTGAACACCCTCCGTTTCATCCTAACCCCAGTGCTGCCAAGACAGCATTCTATGCGGTGCCCTCACCTGCTCCGGGATTGGTTCAAGGGCTAGGGTCGGTCCCCCCACCAGCGCTTCAGCCACCGAATGGATATGGTGGATATGGCCAGCCTATAGAGCATGGGCCACAAATTGTGCAGCAACCTCACGCGTATCCACAGTTCAGCCCCGGGCCGTATGCTCATCCGGCGTACCCGGGACAATTTCCACCGAACAGAATTGGTCCCTTTGCGCCGCCGCCGCCGCCTCAAGGGCCCCAAGGTTATGGACCAGGCTTTCAAGCAACATCTCCGAATTTCCAGCCAGGACTTCCGAACCGGGCCGGCTTCCTTGATGCACAGATTGGTTATTCCAGTCCTAGTAATGGGTATGATGGGTATTCCGGACAGTACCAAGGGCAAGGACCACAAATGTACTCACCGTTTCCCGGCCCTGCCTATCTACCTATGAATCAGGTGGCCGATCCTATGGTGGCTCAGGGTTATGGACTGACCCAGGCTCCGTATGGGCCACCTGTACCGTCAGCTTCGGCGTATCCTGCTCATCACAATCAGCAACAATCCATCATTGCCTGGCTACCCGAGGGCTTACATAATACTCCTGCAAGCCAGCCAACCGACTTATATCAGGTCCAGATAGATGAAATGGCAAGGATTGCCCGCGAGGTCTGGAACGGTACCTCCAGTATTAAGGATTTGCCAAGCAGTGTGCGGATATACGTAATCCTTTTCCATGTTGTGTTGAGATTCCAAGCCAAGTTTACTAACGAACCGAGCTTAGCCATGTTTGCCGATGGGCTTGGCAAAAACGGATTGATGAAGCCCGTTAGGAATCTGAACGGCCTGGCATGCAAGACTTGTGTTACCAGTCGTAATGGTCCTGGTGCAACTTTTCACTCTCATCCACATCCTCCACTTGGAGACAGAAAGTTGTATGCTCTGCCATCACTACTCAGTCACTTCAAGTCTGTGCACATTGAGCGAGCCAAGTCCACTTTGGATTTCGCGACTGGCAACGTGGCTCCAAGGCTGGATTGGAAGGTTGAAATGGTGGAACTTCCTGAGAAGTCATTGATTGCCGGTTTAGTCCATGCACCCGGCATGGACGATAACAAGTTGCATCTCATTGCCTCAGCTTTTCCCGAAGTTTTTCCTCCACCCTTACCAAAGCTTGGCCTGGGTGGGAACACGGGGCCAACACCTAAGATCAAGGAAGAGGCTAATACTGCAAATGAGGTTACAGCATTAAAGAGAAATTCGCTGTTGGAGTCCAGCGGCTCCTCCCCGTATAGACCGTTGAGCAGAGTCCCTAGCTCACTACAGCAGCCTCCTGGTGGCCTCACAGATCCTGTGCGAGGGCATTCCAAGGCGCCCTATCCGAGCTCCATCGATCGACCACTATCTAGAAATCCCAGAGCGTCGGAACCACCAGACGAAGACGAGTATGATCCACACCGACCGGCTTATCTTGAAAATTTTCCGGGTTATAGTGCGAGGTCTCAACCTCGGCGTAAGGAGGCTCTGAAAGTACTGGCTACCGAGGATCGTGATCGATACCGCCAACCTTTGGAAGCATCGCGTTATCGTGATGATGGCAGACTTTCGCAGCAGGACGATGATTCGCGAAAATCACGTCCTATTTTAGTTAGATATCTGGGCTCTGAGGAGAGGTACTCGCGTCGTCCCTACCGTGAGATTGAGACGCCAGGCCCTTCACCCTTCCAACACGGGGCTTTGACTCACCCAGTCGAGATCCAAAGGGAGATTATTTCGGCTCATACACCCGGTGAAATCGTTCCTGCGCGCTCAGACGGGCGCGGTGAACCCGGTCCGCATCTGGCTGAGACAGAGCAAGGCTCCGAAGACGGCGAGATCGGAGAGGCTCCAGTTCTAGCTCAGCCAAGAACGCGAAGTATCTCTCCTGCGGAGGAGCTGACCGCAGCCGAACGATTTCTCAACGACTTTCTTCCTGGTCAGGGTGTGAAAGACGACAAAGGGAAGGCTGTCGAGATGGTTGTTCGTAAAACAGGCGAGATGGAAGAGAAACGGCAGGGAATACATAAATCGGAAGATCCTCGGCGAAGGGTAATGGATGAAGAGTTCGAGACTCAATCGTGGAGGGGTGACGCAGCCCCCGTTGAGACTGGGGAAAATAGTCTCAGAGCTACTCCGTTACATTATGGGCCGCCGACGACGAGAGGCGGACACGTTAGAAGCCCACAGTCAAAGCTTGTGAACCATATCCAATACGTGGATTATGATCAATCACCAGCTCCACGCGGTCCGCTGGTTGAGCGGTCGCCTGAGCTGATAGACCCCAGGTATGTTCGCAATACCGTCGTTTTCCGGGATAGTCGGCACGCCTTGAATGATCAAGGACGGCGACCTCGAAGCAGATACACTCGGTACGAAGCCCAACGTCATGAGCCGTACCCCACTACTTCCAGATCCTCCCAGACCCGCGAAAACGCACCTACGGAGGTCACATACTACCGGGCGAGGAGTCCAACAGGCCCACCGCGACAGGGATCAGTCTACCCGACATATTCTCCGCCTCTCCCTCATGATCATGGATCGGTGAAAGAGCAGGTCACCTACACTCGAATACCTAGTCAGGGCCCGGTCAGGTACATGGAGGATGACCGTGCTTACAGAATGCCTTATGGCGAGACTCTCGAGTACGTCCCAGTTAGAGTCTCAGCTCGTGGCCCGCCGCATCAAGAACCGTATATACTACATCAACCAATGGAAGACGATTCGCACACGGGATATGTTCGTTATGAGAGACGATATCATGACGAACCCATCTACGAGCACAATGGCCAACTATATCGAGCAGATGGTCAGGATCCTAGAGCATCTCAAAGTCGCCACGCTCGATGATACTTGGCATAGGAGGGAAGAGCTCAACAACAGTACGTTGCCTCGACGTTGAATGAGCGCAATCGATAAGGCTCTGTATCATTATCTTTGATAAGTCTTCTGCTCCTTGGAGCGAAGAGCCTTACTGGCACTTTCTCCATGAGTGTTATGGAATGGAGACTCACTTCTTCCATTGTACAAGAGCCTTAATTTCCCTTTGTCAGGTGTACAGTCCCCTAGGCTGTAGTCAGCCCATGCGGTGCTTTTCCCAAGGCTCCAAGGAGCGGCTGTCTTTCATAATGATTCATATCTACTTGTACTTATTGATCTCTTTGATCGTTCAGACCTCCACCATTGTCTGAGCTGAACATAGCTCGTGATTGTTTACTACCGACCTACTGTCAACTGCGCGTTGCACGGGTATGCTGTGTCAGGCTTACAGACATAGGCGGCGTTGCAGAAAACTCCGCTCTTCCTCTGTCGTGTTTAGATTGGAACTTTCCTATCCTGTTCGATCCGGTTCACATCACTGTTACGACCCAGCTTCGGTTGGCCTTTTTCTTCCGCTTGTACACTCTACGCCGCAATGTGGCAGGAAAGATTGGGAAACGGACACTTTATTGAATACACGGAATGTTCACCCACTACAACTTGGGAGAAAGAGCTTCATCGTAAGATGATTCTCTGCTGAGCGAAGAATATCACCTCGTATGAGAAGGCATGTAGAGAACACGAATACTAGTCCGCTACTGCTGCGGCAAAATGTGCACAACAACCATCCCGCAACTGAACCGAAGATATATTTTTAAAGAAGATACCCTCCATAGCCCATTCCTCTTCCTTTCCCGGCTGACCATTCCCAAGACACCGAACTCCCTCCCTCCTAATCCTCAATATCATCATCGCTAAGCACCAGCTTCTCCACCCCGCTCCCAGCCAGTAAGCTTGCCCCAAACCCACCATTCGTCCCCTCCTCCCCCTCACCCCTCCGCCACCGGCCGCCCCCTTTCCGCGATCGCGGCTCAAGCCCCACGACCTCAGCAGGTCGGTCCGTAGTCCACAGCGGCTCGAGCGCCGGCAACTGTGCGTCTTCTTCTTCGGAAATCTCGTCACTTTGCGCGTCGATACCTCGGAACTGGGTGATCTTCTCGAGCTGGCGGATTTCGGTGGTGGGGCGGTTGAGTTTGTGGCGGTGGCGGGAAATCTGGGCGAGGTAGGGCAGGCGTTCGAGGATCGTTTCGTGGCGGGCGGTGTTGGTGGGTGTGGTCAGGCTTGGCGGAGTATTGTTGTTGGGTGAGGCGGGAGGTGTGTGGTTGGGGTCGAGGGCGTTGGTTGGATGGGCTTTCCATGATTCTACGCCACCTGACTTTGTCGAGGGACCGTCAAACTGCGCACCATCGTGGGCGATATTAGCATTCCTGTGGAACCAGCTGTCGACCAACGCCTCTATCTCTTCTGCCTGCCGCCAGAGTCGTAGAGAAGTAGGGTAAAACATCTTGTGTGCGTCTCCACCTCTACCGCCAGCGCGAACACCATTCATTGAGCTTGGTTGAGAGCGCCGCTTGACGGGGTGTGGGAGTGCGAATAAGATACCGCGAACGGCAATTTGGAAGCAGATGTCACCTTGGCGGAGACTATCAGTTGCAGCTCCCTGGGAAGCCCCATTACTGTAACCTCCACCAATGGCCCCGGACCTGAAACCACCTCGTCCGTCAGGGCTGAGAACATCGCAATCTGAGAGCACATCGATGCAGCCATTCACAGAGTCTAGAGTTGACGGACCCTCGCATGATAGGATGTAGTTCTCATGCAAAGCGGCGATGAATGTCTGCGTATCGGTGCCAGTCTCGTCAATGAGCGTGTCAACCGACACCTGACTGACTTTGGGCCTTGCATGCTCTGACTCTGACAAATGATCCGGTGGTTGCGAGGGAGGCTCCACTGCTGGATCCCGGCCGGACACGTCGTCACGCTTGTTGTAGACGACTTTCCCAACCGCGTGGAATATGCCCAGAGTAGCTTCCCGTCGGGTCACCATCTCCAACGACTCCTTTTCAACTTGAGTCATAGTCGCACTGTCCTTTGCGCCTCTCTTTAGCTTGCCGGCAACCCTTCCACTCCATTCGCTGTCTTCATCCCCTCTCAGACATAGGAATTCAAGTGAACCAACCGCACTCCGTACATCACCAATTTCTCCGAGTCTCTTCAACACAGCTGGACCAGGGGTTCTTCGCCTTCCTGACGTCCTAGCCTCTTTCTGTACCACAAGGTCCAGGGCTTTCGTAATGAAGGTGGGTGCAATAGGGTTAAATTCGATGACGCTGACAGCGGGATGAGTTAGTATGCGAGGCCCTAGTAAACGGTGGGCTGTAAAGCTGTCTGAAATTGCAGTGCTGGTGGTAAAGAGAGTTTCGGAGATGATCATGACGACTGGTGATACTTGTCCAGAGGAGTCAGTAAGCGGTGAGGTAGTCGCTGCCAGGAAATGTGAGAGAGTTTCACGAAAGGACTCTAGGGCTGTAGACGATCGCATGAATGTATTAGGAAATTCTTCCAACAGTGTAACGTTTCGTCTGTCAGCCTTCGTTGCTGCAACGTCTGGTGCTTCTGAGACTCTTGTAGTATCTCCACTGCCACTGAACATATCGAGGCATCCGAACCTGCCACTCCGTCCCAAGAAATCTTCAAATTGGGCAGACATTGAGACGAACCTTTCGGATGAAAGATCTGAGCCGATAGGATTCCTCCATTCAGTGATGCCAAAGCCCATTACGGGACCCAGGAGAGAAATCGTGGTAGTTTTGCCGGTGCCGGAGGGGCCTTTCAGAATGAGAAGTTTCTTTGCCATAGTGAGCATCATCGAAGGCCCAGACGTCCAGCAAGACAACACACCTTCCGAGATCTACGCTCAAACACATGTTCTAACCATGTTCGAACATCCGCAACTTTCTTCTTATGTACCGCCAATTCCTCGAGACTTGTGGGTGCATATTTCTCTGCCCATGGTTTTCCGTCCTCATCTATCTTTGCTTGTCTCGCGTCCCCCCTGAGATTGTTTTGGACCGGCTTTGGTACCCTAAGGAACTGTTGACTGGCGTTGCTGACGGCCTCTGCCTCGTGTTGATGTCCCTTTCGTCCTGGTGACAGTCGCCGCTGTTTCCGACGGTCAAGCACTTGGTGACTTTCAAGTCGACACGTATCCAGCTGTCGTAGCTCTTCATCCAGCGAGTCATCCTCTATGAAATCCTCCTCTTCCACCTCTGGTGTCCTGCTTTCACTTCGTGGCCTATCACGCTGCGTTTGAGCTTTTGCCGTAAAGAACGTGTACAGTGATTTTGACATGTGGTCCTGCTGGCGTAGCTTGACATTCTTCTTGGGTTTGTTGGGTGATGACGCTGGTGTGGTGTCAGAGGAGGTGGTTGTATGTCGGGCCTTGCTGGGTGCTGCGAACTTCCTTCGTGGGCGGTTCGGTAACATTTGGCCGATTGGACCATTTTCGTTTACAGTCACCAGCTCCACGTTGTTCAATGCTCCCGGGACGGTGCTCTTATCTCCCTTAAGGCCTCCACCGTCGTCATCCGAGCTCAAGACCACCAGTCTCTTCTGCCGTTTTGCGGGCGGCGGAGCCATGCCGCAGGAGATCAGGCAGCTCTAGATCTCTGAGATCCGGCATTGACATTAGCTCAACAGCTCGAACGAACTTGCCTTCCGAGTCAGACAATGATTCCTAAGAGTTTATCGTGACTCCAAGAGAACTATACCACTGCTTAGTCAGCTTGGGATACCACTCGGCGAGAATCTGTCTAGCCATTACAATAATATGAAGCACAGGCAGACAGACGGTGAACAGCCATTATTCTATAGTCATTTTATAAGTCTGGAACCGCCAGACCATCCATAGTGGTCATATACTAGACATTACGCATAACCATGTTTGTAAAGCATTGCTTGCTCCCACGCTTCCTTATAACGCTGCAAGGGTGATCTCTAGATTCATGACTCGTCCATGGTAACTCCTACTCATCTGCCACAGTAGCTTGTTCCGACACGGACGTCTCAGGCGTCTGGCCACTTTCCCCTTCGATTCCAGCTTTTGGTGTTTCGCCCGTAGTGGCTGCAGAACGCTCTGCGTCTTTCTCTGAGCTGCTGCCCAGCCTCACGCTTTCTTTGCGGGTCCTTCCATGGACCACTCCTGGAAAGATCCTTGGTGCAGCACCATCAATGTGCATGTGACCCATGACATCCGCCAAACCCTGGCCGCCCGTTGTTCCAGTAGATGTGGTCATCGACGCTGAGCGCATAGGCTTGTGATGTTGCTCTGTGGGTTGCTTGTTCAAAGTTGTCGTATCGACACTGGAAAACGACACAGGAATTCGTGCCACCTGTGCAGGATATACCATTGGAGGATGAGGCACAGGTGTGACTGGCGACTGAGGAGGAGCCGGCCAATGTTGCGGTGTTGAATACTCAGATACGGATTCTTTCATGGATGGCTCAACCCGCACAGATGTGGAAGGCGACTGCAGCCCTCCTGCATGATCCTGAAATAGTCGTGACGACGGCAGTTCATTCCTTGACACGGCATCCGTAGGTGTAGAAAAGGCGGTATACCGCTCGATCATGGAAAGCTCTTGGAGTAATGTCTCATGTCTGAAGCCCTCTCGGATGTCCGGCACGTTGCTCTTTGCCACGTTATTCCCCTTCACGCCAGGTAAGTGAAAGTCCGAACCTAGCCATCTCTGCTTGATAGCATGTTCAAAGCCACTTTGATTTACGGATCTCTTTGCAAGCTCGCACATATCGACAGCACTGAGTTTATATATCTGCGCAGCCACTGAGTACTCTTCGATCAACGGTTCCTTGGTGAAGGCGAATTGTAGAGGATCGTCTGTCGAAAGGGATACGTTAAGGCCGCGGCGGAAATATTGCAGAAATGGATTTCGTTCATATGCCAGGAAGAGAGCATTGTTACTCAGAGGAGACATTGCAATGCCGATTTGCTCTAGGTAAAAGATGTACTGCAGTAAAGGTACCTTCCGAAGCAGCAATCCATGGCTTATGCTGTGGCAGCAGAGTACTGCTGCTGCAAGATGATCGGTGTCGCCGGCTTCTCCACAATGTGGGCGAAGTAAGAAAGTGTTGAACCCACGTTGTTTCCTCCAAACATTCAAGGATGCCATATTGGCGAACAAATAATAGATCCAGTAGCTGTATGGGGGGTTCTGCGTAGTGTTCCAATCCTTCGGTAGTGGAAACTTGCGATATAGACGTCGCTCAACCTTGCTTTCATCATCAACACTATCAAACCCTATAACTCTGTGCAAGAAGATGTGCAGCTTTGGGTGACTCGACGGGTCCTTCGTGACCTCAAACAACGGTTCAAAGAGATTCCTGACAACCTGCTCAAAGCTGTCCATGAGGCCAGCAGATTTGTAGATATCATACAATCGTGGCACTTGGATAAGCCAGCGGACGTTATGCGAAAATAGCTTGTTGTCGACAACCCATGCAGCAAGCTTGTCCCATTCATCAAGAGTCCGTCCGTATATGGATATGCGCCATTCCACCATCTGGTGTTTACTAGACTCCAGGTCGGAGATTACTTCTTTGGTGATCTCCGCAAGGTAGCGTCCTATGATGAAGTTGTCTGTTTTCAGGAATATAGTACGCAGACGAGACTCCCCAACAGGGTTATACTTGAGGTTGAACTTATCAAAACGGTGGAAAGAGTCTGTATGGGCCTGTAATGATATCAGCTTTTGTACTTTGATCAACCCCAGTCTGGGATACATACATGCATGTCCAGTGTATCGATACTAAGGTCGTAGGCAGTGAGATTGATGCTCTCAAACACTTCTCTCAAGGTCAGATGCTTCCCATCTCTGAACATGACCACCTCATCCGGCGACTTCTTCATTTTGCTCTTGATAAAACGTAGTAGATGCTTCTGATTCATACAAGCCGAATGGTGCACATGTGTATCTACCTTTCTAACATTGTAGAAGTCCCTATGTGGCACCCTCTTGCTGTCGGCCATCTCTTGATATTCATTTAGGAGCACATAGAGGTTAAATTTACCCTCCAGGTACTGCAATCGCCGAAATGCAAAGCTTTTGCTTGGGCCGTCGGACGAAATGCTCAAGACTTGGTCTAAATCCATATAGAACTCACGTATAGTTGGTATGTGGAGGATAGGGCTGTCCAGCTCGGCAGACTTCGATGTCTCGTAAACCTGATAAACGCTGTTCTCGTCGAGCTTGAAAGTCATCTCCGCTGCTTCAGGTAACGGCAATAGGTCGGAGAATTCAAAATCCTCCCCGATATCCTGCCCAGGCTTGCGCTTCTTGCGGATTGGAGATGATAGTGGCTGCTGCATGGCATGGCCATCTGCAGAGCTCGACGGCAGGCTGTAGTAGCTAACGCCGGGTCTCTGGTCTGCCGGTAACACTCCACTCGTGCTCAAACTTGGAGGCCCAGAAGTCGTGCCAGCACTACGATCTTTCTCAGCCTCCCACACTGGCTCAGGCGGAGCAGGATAGATCTGCCATCCTGGGTCATCTTTAGGATTGTTACTTGGGCCTTGTAGAGAAAGTCGAATATACTTGTTTCGAGAATCTAGGACCTTTTGAATATTCGTGTAGATTATGCTGAGCTCAGAGGTGATGTTTGCATCGTTGCTAGCAAATCCCCCAGCATCGGCACCGACCCCAACACCAGCTCCTGCACCATAGATACCTTCAGTGGCTAGAATCGGAGGTTTGAACTCATGGGGTATACCCGGGTGTCTTGAGTGGCTTCTCGCTGACTGATCTGCGCTAACGCATTGATCTTGTGTTTCGTTCCCTACATGCTGATGCGGGTTGAACCCGTTGAGGTTGGAAGTTTGGAAGTCCCTTGTCTCCACCTGCATTTCGCTGCTTGGGAAGCCAGCTGAAATTGGCGCATTGTCGTGGAAGCTCTGAGTATTCTTTCTGCTGCTTTGTCGAGACGTCATGCTACCGGTCCTGCTCAAATCGTCTTCAACGGTCGATGGGAACGTTCGCGCTCGCAAGACTGGGGATTGGCCCTCAAGTGCGTGCTGAGAGGACTCCAAAATGTGTCTCTGGTAGAATAGCTTTGCCTCAGCTTGACTCAAGGACTTCTCCGAGGCATAATCATAGTATGCCGTTTGCCTTTGTTTGTCACGGTAAAGGGGCCCTTGCTGAGCGTCGTCCAATGGTGTGCTTGACCCAGTACTTTGATATATATCATCGTCTAGACCAACTTTGTGACCACTCCGTCTATTGTCCCAGTTTCCGTTCTCCGCTACTGACCCCGTTGAGGCTATCACTGGTTCCAGATCTCGGGAGGAACGGTCCTGGAAGTCTGCATCATCGTCGGAGAGAGACTTGGCTTGATGGAGGTGCGACGAATTGATATTAGGCGATTCCATTGCCCGAATTGTGCCTGCCGGTTGGCTGGCTTGGTTTGTCGAACTGTTCACAAGGGGCGCACTGCATGCTATGGTGATATAGAAGCCAAAGATTCTATATGGGCATCCCGACAGCTCGTATTCAGTCGTGCAGGCGCACTCGGTGGCTTGTTCCAACGATGCGTAAGCCTTGATCGAGCCCGTGCCGATGTTCTTGGACCTAGACACTTGCAGCTTGCGATAAGGCTTAAGGTAGTTTTCGCGAAGTCCTCTTTGTGCTCACGAACATTGTCGCTTATGCGCTGGCCAGGTATAGAATTCTGCGAAGCAAGATTGCATTGTACTGTATCTACCTTACATGTCATTCGCAGGTTGAAGCGTTGATAAGAAGCTCCAGCGGCTAAGCTCCAGCTCAAGGAGCTTTGAATATGGTAGATCTTAGATTAGATCTTAGTTTAGATCTGAGATTAGATATAATAAATGAACGCTTCCGGACATCTGGCTCGTGCAAAGCGCATTATTAATAGATTTATTAGATTATAGCATTGAGGACATCATTTCCTCTTAGGATGATTTGAAGTATTGGAATATGCCCATACACTAGCTATAATCAATTTGCATCTTCCGAACCATCGTTGTTCGTTTGCCCGAAACCGCCCCATTCATCGAATTCTTCTCCAAATTTCACAGCGGCTTTGAGGTAAAACTCATCTTTGTCGTCCCATGTCTGTGCAGCTACTTTCATGGCCCGGAGAGCTTTCACATAGTGTGCATCAAACGATCGCCTGTTTCCCACAGCTTGGCGCTCCACCCATTTCCAGTCTCTACCCTTCAGTGCATACTCCAAAATATTCTCAACCTTGATCGGTGGTCGAAGCTGCGCTATGTAGACCGCCAGTGTCAGGAGCCACCATTGCCTTACCAATGTAACGTGAAATTGAACCGGTATGAAAGGTATCAAGACCCGCACAGCATGACTGGTTGTCAGTAGATGGACGAGGAAGAAATCGAATTTCGCGCTACCACGGCCGTAAGTCGATACGAGCAATGCAGTCGCTGCATATTGACTGTCTTCGAACTGCTTGATTGGATTGGATATGCTCCAAGAGTTCCAATGTTCTAATACTGCACCCTCGTGGTCTTGGAACAGCGGTTTGATATTGCGTGCACCCGGTTCGTCGAAAAGGCCGTCGAAGCGATTATCCTTCGCAACTCGCTGAAGAATATCCAGAGGCGAGCTTGTGCTGTATGTGGAAGGTTTGGAGTAAGCTGGGTCGTCCAGATACTTATGAAGGAAGTTGTAAGAGGTTGCGACGAGGCCAAGAGCTTCCATTGCCAACTCCCGGCTCGAGAGTTCGAGGGCATAGCCGAGATGAATGAGGGGATGGCCCACTACGAAAGACATCAAAGACTGTACTGTGGACGGAAGACTGGATTTTGGCTACATACATCCAGCGATCACGCAGTTGATGAGCGGTTCTTTACCCTGGAAAAGGTACTCATGGATCACTTCTCGCCAGTCGTAGCCGTTGAGGACCAACTCGTCCTCAAAGAAGTCGACGTATGCTCTTTGATAGCTTCATTGCATTCAGCGCAACACGCTTTAATGATAGCAGCTCAGACACCGGCTGCTGACCGTGGGTCCCCTAAGTAGTCCCTCCAGTCATCCTTGGATATCTCTCCTGGGGAGTCTTGCCATGGCTCCAACTCATCAGATTCTTTCTCGTAGATCTGGTCAAGGTGCTCGGATGTGGCTTCAAGAATGTAGGCAGAACCAAGGATCTGTCCGAGTGTGTCAATTTGGGATGTCACATAGAGGCACAGAGATGGAGACTACATACATGCGGCATATGGTTGTGGAATTGGAGGTTGTGGTATACAATGGAGTGATTGACATGATTGAGCTTGAGGAGGTGCTTCAGCGTCCTTGCCCGCTTCTCGTGTAACACTTCGACATCGTGGACTTCGACAGACGGAATGGCGATTGATGGCCGAGAGCTTGCAGCTTTGAAGATCCGTGGCAGACTAAATGGTAGCGCAAACGTAGAGAACATTCTGCAGTCGCCTACCTATCAATCTTGTAGATATGTTCAAAAGGAGAGTACCACTCTTGACGATGGTTGCTTCAGCTTCTTTTTTAAAGATATCATCTTTGGTTTGCTTCTTCCCCGCCTTCCTGCTAGTAACGTAACTTACTTGTGCTCGGACCACCAGGGCGGACCTTAGCATACCTTAATCGGCTAGCGCTGCAGATCATCGAGAACCCCAGCCGGTGAACTTCGACTAACTGCCATTACTATAAGCCTTACTTATCGGAACATGAACGGCTTTGAGCCCTCCATGAGTGTTCTCTGCGGAGACCGCAGCTCCAGATCATGCTGGAGATGTGCTCAATGAACCTTCCGCCCAAATGCCATCAATCAAGGTTTACGCCGAATTGCTTCTCCACCTCCGGCAAGTCACCGCCTATGTGTCCTTAGATTCCAATCTAAATGAGGAGACATCACTGGACTTGTCTACAGACCTACAAAGTCTAAACATACACCACGGAGGAGAGACCGCATGCCTCAAATTGCCAGCAAAGGTCGCCGCTAATGCAGCGCTGGAGCTCCCCAGTGGACCGGTCAATGAGCTGTCATACCGGTTCCCAATCCTAAGGCATGGTCTACCAGCCCGTCTGACTGATGCAACGGCCAACAACGCTGTTCCATGGTCCGCCGAGTCACTGACACCAAGGACAAAGATTCACTGTCGGAATTGCAACCAGACTCTAGTAGAGCGCTCCGCAGTTGCTGTCTGGAAAAATCTTCCCAGCGAGAACTGGGCGGATATGATGGACTTCTGGCATTGCCACAAACCAGACCATGAAGAGCATGACAGCAAGCATGACTCCAATGGTAGGACAACTGGCGCGCAGAAAGGTTACACGGCAGATAATAAACTACTTGCGAAACCCGGAGTCGGTTTCGTCGATCTTTCACAACTTTTATTGGCAAAGGAAAATTGCGGTGGGATCGAGGTACGCTTCTTGTCATCAGCGGTTTCTTGCTTTTAAGGTCTTGTGCTGTCCAGAGCAATCTCATCGTGTTCATCGAGAGAGGGCAACAAGAAGGAGGCCTGTCCCCGAGCTCAGCATCGGTTCCATGGATCGGTCACCGATACAGTTTCCCAATATCAACATTCAAATGCTGGCGATTCCTCTCAAGTTTACCCTCGACACTTCGTCGACTTGTCAGATGGGTTGCTTCTGGAGTATGCTGTAGCTAGAAATCTCAAGCCTCGCTGTTTTCGCCGTGAGGCCCTCAAGTCTCAGGGTCCACGAGAAAGTGTCAAGGGTACATATCTAATAATATCATGCCAGGTCCACCAAGACAACAAGGCACGGACATCTTCCAAGCTTAGATGCGAAGCGTGCCATGAAGCTCTCGGATTCGTCGACGAAAGGGCAGATGGCTGGAGACTCTGGAAGTGGAGTCTATGCGTACAGCTGGACGCCCAATGCGATGGACAAACATTCCCGACGGAAATGTTCGTTTCAACACAATTGTTAGGATTGATCGAAAATCAAGCGGTACGGAAATTTGTAATCTACAATGAGGATGGACAAGACGGTGTGGCAGGCATGATGGTCAGTCATAGCCACGCCGGGCCTTTATCAATCACTAACCCTCTCCTCATCCATATAGCTTTGGGTCTTTACACCAGATCTTCGCTACTCGGCTTGTACAGAGGCACACTCCAAGCATCCAAAGCGAGCAATGAAAATCCTTTACCAACAAATCGACAACGCGTCATATATATCGGACAAGCAACCTACCTCACTTGAAGAGCTCCGATTACCTGCGCACATACTAGAATTGATCTGGACTAGTCTCAAAGAGAGTACTGCGTTGCTACCACTGTCCGCAAGGAAGTTCCAGAATTGGGATGTAGGGCTGCTGGCCCGGTTTGACAACGGAAGCTAATCTACTTTGGGAACGAGAGCTATCTTAGTATTATTTCCAATCGCAACCCCGATCGACACTTGCTTAATTGGGGTCTCAACGCAGACCACCTACGTCGCGTCAGTGAACAATCTCTTTGACTTCAGGTTGTTGCTACCAGACCTCATCCGGCACACGACAGCACAACACCACACCAAGAGTGTCGACTTGAAGTGTATGATGACATTCAGTCGCACCTTCTCGGTCTGAATGTCCATAACACTGACACAATACCATACCAAAAGGGTACAAATGGAGGAAGGAGTGCTCTTAAACCAAGTTCCCTTAACACTCCGTCCACCTCCCTATAAATATCCAGAGACCTCCCCGATCTCTCTCTTTCCTTCCTTCTCTTTCGCCCATTCCAAGGAACATTTTACTCACCAAACATATTTCGTCGTCAACACTTAACCCGAGCGACCTCCATACCCACTCCCTCATCCTCACCTGACCTTCACCACCTCCATCCTCTACACCGACGTCTCCATCCACCGCCTACAACCCCACCATGGCCTTCCCATGGACCCCACGATCCCTCTTCTCCGAAGGTCCAACAGTCGAACACATCGAATACGCCCTTCCCACCCCCACCAGCACTACCACGAACACCAACCCCACATACCACCACACCCAACACTACCTCCCCAACGGCAGCCCCGGCCCCAGCAGCACACACATCGAATACGCCGACGACCCCACCCTCTCCCGCTCCTTCCCCGAGCGCCTCCACCCCACCACCACCCCCCGCCGCCCCGCCACCACCCCAGCCCAACCGCAACACGACACGGGGAACCCGCCAACCCCTAATTACACCACCACACCCTCCACGTCCCCCTCCTCCCCCGCATCCTCCCCGACCTTGCACGTCCGCTTCGCAGGCGACCTCCCTATTCCGCGCCGCCTCGACGTCGCCCGCTCGCCCTCCCCATCGCCATCGCCGCCTCACGCTACAGTGAGCGGGAGTGCCAGCGCGAGCGCCAGCAGGACAGGTGTATCACCCCGCGGCCGCAGTCGCGCCTCGTCGCCGTATCCCGTTCTCGTCGACAGCGCGGACACGCACACGCACATGCAGGGCGGAGGGGTAGGGGGAGGGGAAAGAGGCGGGGCGCCCGAGGGTGGATGGGTGGCGTCGGTGAGGTCGTCGAGGCCGTTGAGGGTGATGACGGTGGCGAGGACGGCGTTTGTGGATCGGGAGGAGGTGTGGGATGAGAGTGGGTTTATGTTTGAGGAGGAGGGGGAGGGATGATGGTCATGATGGTGGGGATGTGGAAGGGGGGCCGATGAGGAAGATGACTGGGCGAGGATGAGTGGGGGGATGGGTGGGAAGGTGGTTGATTGGGTGGGGATGGAGGGCTTTGGGACTGTGTTGGGTGGGCTGTCTGTTGACTCATTGGGAAGGGGGTCTCCATTTCTCACGTGGACGGTCATGGTCTATTGTTGGTGGTCATGAGATCGTTATTCTTTGTTTTCAAGTGGTCTATGTGATTGACCTTAGGGAGTGAGTGAGTGAGTGAGTGAGTGAGTGGATAGCATCGCCAGCGACGCCGAATCAATCATATCGTCATTATCATTACCACCATCGCGCACCCATCACCTTCCTTTCCAAACCAACTCCACCCCCATCACTCCACCCCATCAAGCAAACCCCCACCCCAGTACCCTCCCCGCCCGCTCCCAATACGCCACCCGCTCCGGCGTCACTTCGGCATGCACGCACCCGGCCAAATACGCCTCCCAGCCCTGCCTGCCGCCACTCTGCAGCCCGCTCCTGACGTTCGGCCCACACTGCGTGGTGAGGAACCAGGCCGCCGAGCCGAAATCGACCTCGTCGGTCGCGAGCAGCAAGGCGCGCACGGCGTCGACGTCGGTGGCGGGGATGGAGGGGAGGGAGGAGGCGTAGAGGAGGTTCCAGGTTGGCATTTGCATGTTGCGCGCTACAAGAGGGATGTGTGTTAGCTTATCTGACCCATGATAAAGGGGGGTTTGAGGGGTTGGGGATAAGGGAAGAAAGAAACGTGGGGAGGGGCAGAGAAAGGGAAGGGGGAGAGACGTACTGCCTTGGCCCGGCCGGCCTGGGGTGTGGTTCTTGTTGTAGCGGAAGTCGTCCGTCTCGAAGGCGATCAGGCTGAGCAGCGCGGCGCGTTCGCCTGCCGAGGTGATGCCGTAGGTGCGGAAGGAGGCGTCGAGGGCCAGCGCGGCTTGCGCGGCGGTGCGGCATTCGTCTGGGTAGGGTGCACCGGCGCAGGTGCTGGATTTCGGGGCGATTTGGAGGATTTGAGAGGCTGTGAGGCTGGTGGTTGGGGGGAGGGTGGGAGCGGCGTTTGGGTTTAGGTCCGAGGGGAGGATGTAGAGTGGGTGGGAGTGGGTGGTGGTGAGGAGGAGGAGGAGGAGGAGGAGGAGGAAGGTAGAGAGGAGGGTGGTTGGAGTGGGGTGCATTGGGTTGGTGGTGGTGATATTGGGAGGTGCAGTAGCCGGTACTGTAGGGGGAGATTGGGCGTGAGGATTGTGGGTGATGATGGATATAAAGGGGAGAATGATTTGCCAGAGTAGGAAACAATGGAGGGTTGGAGATTTAAGTAGATAGCAGAGGTCTTTGTTCAACGTGAGTAAGGAGAGTGACAAAGAAAGAGACAACCTCTACAACAGAGTAAATGAAAGCAATGAATACGCCAGACTTGAGTGGCATGAGATGGCAAAGTTCGAGTTTCCAACCGCAGTGACTACCGTACGCTCGAGTCCCCCAAAACATACTGATGGTGGTCCCGTCGCGTCGAGCTGATTTCAGAGCGCGTAGACTGCTTACATAAGTATTGGCACGTGTCAACGTCGAGATCACCATGCCTGTACCTACCTTACCTAAGGTAATCAATAGACCTCACCTCATCACTTTGACATTCGGTAGCTGAGGGCAGAGGCCAATGCAGAACCGGGCTGAGCAAGAAGCTGTCAGTGTATGTACTGGACAGTGTTCATGGCTACCAACATATGCCAACGAGATGACTTGTCCGGCTTGCAGGGAGAGGATCCGCATACTCTTTGACTTGAGATGCACTCCTGCGGCGTGGATCATTTTGTGTGAGGTGGGAGTATAAGTGGTGGAACTCGTAAGGCGTGAGTCACTTTCATGTCTTGACCATAAGGTAACTATAATGGCGGTTAATTACCTTCAATCAGCAATTGCAATACCTAAATATGAATATGATGATAGTCGCCACCAACATGCAGATGCAGGATTACCATCCCTGTCCCGCTCCGGTTCGGGACGTCGAGTATTCGTACCCTTCAGTTATGATCGATTGTACTCGTATAGGTAAGGTACCATTACGTAGCAGAGCAACTGGCAAGCCTTGCTGACGACAGCTACAACGCAAGCTACCATCAATTACCTCTGTACGATTCGTATCTTGGATAATATTAACAGATAATATTAACAGATAATATTAACAGATGTCTTTGGAGAGCCCCAATGTCGGTGAACAAATGCAGCCAATTAGTGGCCAATTAGGGTACAGACACCTAGAGTTGTCCACTACCTGGTAATAATGATAGGGAGTAATTAGGTACCACTAGCCCTGGGCGTGGGAAGTAGGGTAAGGTATCGGTATCTTAAGAGGGATCGGGGAATCTCTACACCGACCTCCGCTATCATCCCTACGGTACCATCACATCTGTACTTCCAGTCTGTGCTGTGTGTAAGGCTCAAAAGGCAGACTCAACCATCTCTCCGCTCCAGAACACCGCCTCCCTGATGATATCACAATCCACTTTGACTACCTAAGGTACACGCCGTTGGACGGTGAATAATCTCCTCATTAGTACCATCAAACTACCCGTGTCTTGCCCTTGCCGTCCTATTATTTACCACCAGATATACTGACTGAGCGTTGCTCCGCCTCCACCGCCCCCACTGAGCACAGCCAATGTAATTGGCCATCAATGGTAGCTCATGCAAATACCAGTCCCTAAGATGGGACGAGTTGAGCGTTATGTTAACTTATGTCTGTTACAGTACCTTAGTACCTTGAGGTAAAGTACTTCGTACAACATAGTTCGACGGAGGATCGGTCATTTTCTGTCCGCGACCGCGACCGCGACCGCTTTTGACTCCGACTGCTGCCTGATTAGCGACCAACAGACCTCAGATACCAACAAGTAATCACGGTCACAGCTCTCTCTCTCTCTCTCTCTCTCTCTCTCCATCATCCGTCTCCTAAGAGAATTAAACGTATTCCTCATCATTCCTCGTGCTTCCCTTTATCCCCTCATCCCCTCATCCCCAAGGCCGCGAATGCTTTGATGCTTTGGCTAATTTGCTGCCATTGTGCTTGCACCGTCCCGCTGTTGGCCCGTTGTCCTCGACCCTCGCTCTTCACTCTTCACTCTTCACATATCTTCTCATAGACTCCCAACCGCCCTGTTTCCCTCTCATTCTGGGCTTTGCCTATTAGTCAATTCCAACATTCACAGCCCTCTTGTCTGTGACGTCGGCCACCTGTTCGACTAACCCTCCACGCCGGTATCGAACGCTGCTTACTTCCATGACATCTGTGGAGGTCCCGCTTGAGGACGTAAAGTCTTGAGGACACCTAACAGTACGCTCCGCTTCGTGTTCTTTGTGCTGCTTGATCCAAGTGGTATCGACCATGGCAGCTGGGAACTTCGTTCTCTAACTTCTCCCAGAAGTGCAACAATTACACCGGTTTTGGGGATTCGCTTCACATCACCATACCTGCCGTGCCCATACCTGTCTCAGATCCGAATCGGTCAAGTCGTGAGTCACTCCATGTATGAGATCCACTCGAACCTGTTGAATGGCTGCTAACCTTGGGCCCTCCCCAGCTCCTCTAGAGGTTCCTCGACCGTCCCTGAACAAAGGTGCCGTTGTTGGTTTGCCGCCTGACCAGTCAAATGGCTCCCCCCCACCCCCGCCGCCGTGCCTTAAAAGACCCATCTCCCACCGAATCTTCGTCCCATCCTTCATCTCCTGCCAACTTGACTCGATGCTCTTCACCGGTCGATCCCGACATGACCTTGCGGAAGGCTTCCACTTTCCACTCGCCAAAGTCACCGTCGTCGGAAGACCTTGATCCTGTCCTTGATGTGCCGTCGTTGCCAAAGCGGTCTCGGACTTGTCCCAAGACATTGGAAGATGTTATTGCTGCCGGCGAGAAGCGTATGGCAGACCTCATCGGTTCATTTGATCGAAGTTTGTCGGGCCTTGACGCCATGTCCATTGACAGCCAGGCCACTCTTCGCGGAGAAGACTTGCCGTTGCCTCGTGTCGTTCTCGACGCACACGTCGTGGATGTTGACATGACGGAAGTCGACCCGACGTCTCGACGAGGCCAATTTGGCCATCGCTGCCAATCTCAAAATGTGCGCAAGCATCATACCTCCGATAGTGGCATTGGCTCGACAGTCAGCGGCAGCGTTCTCTCTTGTGCGGATGGTGGTGCTGATGTGAAACAATGTATGCGTTCCTCATCGTTCATTGTTGTGCATTCACTCGCTCACGTACTCGCAGTCACACCCGAGGGGCAGTCACGTAGTCTTGCTACGAGAAGTTCTGCGTCCGGTCGCGAATCGCGTCATCTGACGATTGATACCAAATGCACTCGTTCGGCCATTACACGTTCAATCTCATCGACCGCAAGCTCGGCGACTGCGATCTCGAGTTTCCTTGGCCATTACGCTGCAAAGCAGATTCAGAAACACATAATAACCCCACTCCTGCGACAGAAAGCTCTGAAAGACTTCCACCCTCTCGTACACGGTTTGCCCAGGCGCATCTGCCAAAAAGAAATCACTTGTCTACGTGATCTGGAGAAAACACTGATCTTCCTGGCTCCCGTGAGTGGACCTCTCGGTCTTGACGAAGGTGTCTATACTAACTACATTCTTCCATCCTTGAAGAAGTGGTCCGCTTCCAAGACCTCGTACCTCAACTTTTGCGAGACCTCGATCCAGTGTATCCACACCACCGTCGACCATCTCAACGAACGCGATCAGCGACGTCCTTCCGACAGACCTTACACTAACGGCTACTTCCTCGATCTCGTCGAACAGATTCGTCAGTACGCCGCGATGATGGCTGCCTCTCGAGCGCGTCAGGCTGCTGGTGAGGAGGCGAAAGACATGGATTACTCTTCGTAAGTGTTCCACAGGCCTCGGTGTTCAAGTACTAACTTCTCTAGGGACGAGAGGCTGGAGCTACAAGGTGGCCTTAGCCAGAACTGCCGTCCCGCCCGGCTCGTCCGAGTCAAGAATGGCAAGACCATTGCGATCAGCAATCAAACTACTGGCGATGATAAAATCAGCACGCGGGTCAAGCACCACATGTTGAAGAGATCGCTGAGCGTTGACACGTCAGAAGACGACAGTGTAACACGCTCCATGGCCCGCAGACGCAAAGCTGCCCTGATCTCACCCAAGGATCTTGTCCAGAGATGCCGTGACTGTGAGAAGGAGTTCAAGCGCCCTTGTGATTTGACGTAAATCTCCCACCATCTTCAGACTCCACATCGTGCTGACTGGGTACAGTAAGCATGAGAAGACTCACTCTCGACCCTGGAAGTGTTCGGAGTCAACTTGCAAGTACAGCTCGTACGGATGGCCCACCGAAAAGGAGCGAGACCGGCACGTCAATGACAAGCATTCGACCGCACCTCCCTTGTACCGCTGCAACTTCCATCCATGTCCATACCAGTCCAAACGGGAGAGTAATTGCAAACAGCACATGGAGAAGGCCCATGGCTGGACCTATGTAAGGTCAAAGAACAATGGAAGGAACAGCAAGAAGACTCAAGCAGGGCAGGGCCCCTCGACCCCTCAGGTTACGACACCTCACTCCTCGATCATGGATCCGACCACGCCTCTTTCCGGCGAGGCTCCATCTCCTTATGATCAGTCCGAGATCTACTCTCGTAGATACTCGGTCGGCGGATCGACCAGTGCGTCTGACCAGATCACGCCTTACTCGAATCGCAGTTTCGCCAACGATACACTGAACGGGTTTTACAGCCATCCAGGGCCAAATTTGGACTTTAACGACTTTCCGGGAACTCTTCAGACCCCAGATCCGCTTGACTACTCTCCTGCCACCGATGGATTCCATCGACTATCGTTCGATACAGAGTCTTTGACAACTGCCCCGGCCGACTTCTCGTCCTTTGATACCTCCTTGACATCTCCCGACCAAGACCCAACCCTTGGCAACTTCGATTGGACGGGCGTGGACAACGATTTCACGTCTTACAACGTCCAAATGGTCACTCCGGCTAGCTCAGTGGCCCAGCGTCCGCTCCCAAGCTTCAGCCATGACCCTTCGCTCCCTGTCCAGCTGCCCACTCATGCACCCATCCCAAGCCTTTCACCTGGCGCACAAGGCCACATCATGCTTTACACCCCGCAGTCTGCTCATGCCGCTGACGAAGGCTACGATGAGTTTACGGCGGAGGCTGGAAAGCCAACGGGCGATTTCCCTCTCTACGACGGCTCTCATGGAGCTTCGGACCTCAACAGCGCTGCGAACGAAAACATGTTCCCGGAGCTTCCTACGTTCGGCAGCCAGTTCGCCCCTTCCGGGTGGTCGGGCCGTGGGACGGAACTAGCGCAGCAGTTTGGAATGAGCGATTTCATGCAGTTGGACGACGAATATGAATGATTGGATGAGTTAACTCGGCTACCGTGGAGGATTGGAAAAGGGTACCCGGGGATATTGGGGTCAGTCTCTGGAGTAGATGACTGTATATGACGCCAACAGTTTACGGAAATGTATTTCTCGCAATTGTTTCGTGTCTATTTCTGGGTGGGAATAATCCAGCGGTGTGACTTGTCCGTGTGATTGGGGGGTGTGCTCACATCTGTCTTATGGATTCTCATCTCCAAAAATTGGTGACGGTACGGATGGCAAGATCTTTCCTTCTGCTTGTACTTATCTGGATATGCTGGTACGGGCGGGATCTCCAAATCAATACACGTCAGCTTTGCAGTAGATGTTTGACCTGTGTCTTTCACCTTGTGAAAGTGAAAATCGAAACCTTGTGCCGTCTCTCGGGGCCCTGTCCTTCCTGTGCACCTCTTCTCCCAATTCGTCTCGTCTTCCATCCCCGCTCCTCAATCGTCCCGATCCCTAAGCACCGCTTCCCTCCTCTCTCTTCCTCTCCCTCCCTCTCTTCACCCCTTTCATGATCCTACCAACACCAAAGACCAACAAACCGCCTCCTCCCTCCTATCTCACCCTTCAATCCTCCCATCCAATAGACCGTGAAGTTCGCGCAAGAGCGTTGACGCGTGATCGAGCGAGCAGGAATGAAGAGTGAGTCATGATCATCTACATAGGCACCTCGTCTACAGAGGACATCGAAGTCCATATAAGCAGTGATTCTCTGAGAGAATCTTTACAATCAATGTCTTATGTCACGTTCGCCGGAGGATGCGTCCATTGACGACGTAATAATGGTGAAAAGATCGAGTTGTTGCTATGTAGACGGTCATAGAGCCGAGCATGGGTTGAAGGTACAAATCCTTGGGTCCTCTCGTGTTCTTTCCTTTCCTTCCCCAGCGCCACAAAACCGATAATCCGCCGCCGTGACGCCAGGGCGATGCAAATAGACAAACGCAGGTATTGCACGTCCGTGCACGCGTCACAGATCCTCGCGATACTCCTCCTCACTACCTCCGCCCCCACCCTCACCCTCCGCCACCCCCTCATCCACAAACTCACCACCCCCCTCTTCCCCCCCATCCCCATCCCCATCCCCCTCCCCCTCCCCCTCCCCCGCATCCCCATCCACCACCCCCCTCAACTCATGCACCCCGCCCGGCCCATCCACAACCTCCAACCGCCACGCCCGCCCCTCACTAACTTCCTTCAACTCCTCGCGCAACCGATCCACCGTCTCGGGATCCACATTCAGCTTCCTCAAATCCTCATTCGACAAACGATGCACCTTCCCGCCCTCCGCCCGCGCGTCCCCGCGCGCCACCACGTCGACGCGCAGCACGCCGCCGCCGGCCACCTGCCCGCTTTCGATGCGTCGGCCTTCGCTGCCGACGTGTGTCTTGGCGCCGATTTCGATGGCGCCGATTATTATGGGGACGTAATCGTTGTTGGTGTTGGGGTTGGGGTTGGTGTTGGTGTGACGGTTGAGGCCGGGTTGGTGGAGGAGGTGGAGGTGGGGGTTGGAGGAGTCGGAAATCTGGCGGGTTTCCTCCCACGCGGGGATGTCGGTGGCGGCGAGGACTTGGCGGCAGGCGATGGGGTGGGCTTGCGTTTCGCGGGGCGGCAGGAAGGCGATGTCGTTGCAGAGGCGCGGCGTGTAGATTACCATCAGGTAGGAGCACGTCGTCACTTCTTTGATCCAGCCGATGCGGTCGGCGGATTGCGGGTGGCAGTGGAACTGTAGGTGGGTGGGTATGTTAGTAGTCCCGGGGGTTCCTTGCGTAGGAGTGAGGAGTGACGGGATGCGTTACCTGCACTTCCACCCTCCGTTCTTTGCCCGTCAAATCGCAGGTCGTGCCCCCGCCGAGTTTCTGCACCAAATACCGCGTCTCGCCCTTCGCCTGCAACTCCGCGCCTTCCAACCCCCCTCGACCGTCCGAGATGCCGGCGTGCGTCTGTTCGGGCTCGAATCGATCGTCGCGCGCGAGCCCACCGCCGAATCGGCCCAGGACGTACGACGGCGTGGTCGGGTCTTCGGTGGGCGGGTAGACGGGGGCGCCCTTGCCCGGCGGCAGCTGGTGGAACTGCGTGACGTGGCTGTTGTAGCAGAACGAGTACGACCACCAGCCCGAGATGAAGAACATGCAGTGGCCCTCCATGTCCTTGAGCAGCTCCCACCCGCGCTCTGTCGCGCGCGACAGCTCCTTCTCCTCTTCCGCCCGCGCCGCCGCTTCCGACGTCTCGTCCGTCACGGGTATGTCGACGGTGGGGATGGCGCACAGGTAGCGTTTGCCGTCGAGGAACATGGGCTCGTAGTGCTCGGCTGTTTCGTCGAATCGATCGTCGTCGCCTTGCGTCTTTCCGTTTCGGCTTTCGGAGTCGTCGTGCCGTTGCCGGGAGAGCTCGTATGCGCCATCGTCGGGCTGTGGGCCAGCTTGTGGGGTTGCTTTGGATCGGGCGGAGGAGCTGGAGGCGGCGTGTGCCAGGCGGGATTCGGCGTCGGTATCGGATATGTAGCTGTCGGAAAAGACGATCTCGTACTGGGGGAAGGCGAGGATGTCGTCGTATACGCTGAAGACGCTCTGACTTGCGAAGGAAAGAGGAAGTGTGGCGAGCCACAGTGGCAATATGGTCTTCATTGTGCCTTACATGGAACGCCCCGCAGCTATCAATGGCCGCGGATTTGATTTGGTTGATGGAAGTGTACAAGTAGAGGCCCAAGGGACAGGTGGTTCGAGGGATGATTACCTTAGTCATACCTTCAACGCTGACTAATAGCTCGGCCACGTGCTTGACGGCATCTTTGCGATTGAGCACATCTTGTCCAACCCACAACAGAGTATGACATCTAGGTGCATGAATGAGGGGACAACTATATATAGAACGACAGTGCCCATTCATTCTGATTTGAAAACATGAACAGAGTGGAGTGTACATTATCAAATTGAGGTACAAATCAGTGCGTTATTCAGATCGCCCTTTCCGCGAGCGCCTCTCTCCTCGACTTGGAGTTCAGATCCAAATACGGTGCCTCACCCAAAGAACATACGCGGTCTCCGGCTCTTGCAGAGTCATAGTCATACGTCGCGCAATGCCAGTTTGATCTGTTGTCCCAAATGGCTAGGTCATTCTTATTCCACTTCAGTCGAACCTGCGCATCGTGGTTGTGTGTTACCAGCTGTGAGATCCCGTTGATATTAGTATGCCTCTTTGCATTTTGCAGCATAGCGGGCAAGAGCAAGGAACGAACACTAAAGAGATGGCCGAGGATAAGATCAGACTCATCCCTCGTCACCCCGTTGATCCGCTTCGTGAAACCCTTGTTCACGAACACGCTCTTCCAACCGGTGACAGCTACACTGTCTGTTAGCCTGGTCACCCAAGCGGAGGGCAAGCCTACGGTTTGTGCGAATCACAGGATGCACTGCCTGCAGCTCAGAACCGTGGTTCAACGGCGAGCCACGATAGCCACTGCGCAATGGGTTCCCCAGACGAGCTGCCTCTTCCAGGAAGAATTTGGCGTCGTGCGTCGCCGTCAAGCCTTCCAAAAGTGCTGCCATACTGGGCGATAGCCGATCATATATCTCGTATCCTGAAGCCCAGAGCTGATGTTCTGAGTTAGATATCGTCACCAAAGGGGGTTGGCGCCTACAGTATCGCCGCCCGTCACAGGCAAAGTGTGAATCTTTAGCATGGCATAATCTGACGGAACACGCTCAAACGTGATATCGGCGTGCCACCCCACGCTGGCGAAGCGGCTCGAGTCGCTGAGCTGATGCGTCAGGCCGCCTCCTTTCTTTTGCTTCTCGCTGCTGATGACAGCGATCTGATCACCCAATTCGCTACTTTCTTCTGTCAAAGGATGAACGTGAAGTTTAGATGATTCGGGCTGCATGGAGTTCGACGGTCAGCAGATGAAGTTGGTGTTCAGTTCTGAAAGACGATGGTGACAGACACTTCCTGCAAGAAAGGAGAGTTGCTCGACCAAGTCTCGCATCTGTGAAGGGTTCACATGTTGGTCTCGAAGAACCACTACGCCGCGTTCAGAGACTAGGGAGGAGTTAGAGATGATGAGGGAGCACTGGGCGAGAGCTTGCCAGTTACGGCGAGGTCCTTGATCAGCCGGTTACTGTCAGAGCTCTCGAGGAGATCCGTCACTTGCAGGTCGTCATATTCGCGACCAATTACCGGAGTCAGATCTCGATGAGCATACGAGTCCAGGGAGCCAGAGTACACCAAAGGTTTATCGCAACGGGTACGTGCCCGAGCGTCCTCTCCACCGAAGGAGACGCCGCATGGATCAGCAGCTGGCATGGATTCGATTCTTGTTCGACAATTATACGTGAACAGTCAACAGACACATAAAGGGGCAGCAGAATGAGCTGAGAGACGGGCATCAGGCTGTTTTCTACACTATATAGGGGCATCTATCCTACTGAACGGCTGAGGACTCAGTTCCCTCTACCACTCTGATGACAAACGTCGGTGCCAGATCATACGAGAGCTGAGGAGATATCTTGCAACGGGCTGCAGTAACTTCCTGTGTAGGTAAAAGAGTCCGTACCACAGACGGCAGAGGGATGCCGAGGCAGCGTATTAGGTCATCTAAGGTAAGGCGTTGCGGGGGAGGGGCGGCTCATAGTCCGAATACGACGAATACACCCTCTGAGTTATACTCTTTCACGTCTGTACCCCAATCTCCGCAACATCCCCACTCTCTACCCCATCAATCTACCCCTCTCTATTTGCCCCAAAATTCAGGCTTTCTGTGCATGCTAAACTCATGTCTGACTGTCACAATTCGAGGCTACGGAATGAGTCTCTGGCCACTTGAGGCATGAGTATAGGCTTGAATCTAGGCACAAGTCCAGGTGTGTGGTAGGCGGAAGTCTACGCATAAGGTCGAGCATGGACTTGAGGCATGGATTTAGGCATGAGTTCAGGCATAGATTTAGTCACACAAGACCTGGGCTCTAAGGGGGGTAGTTGTTAGTAGATGGACCGGTTGGAAATGAAAAGGGTAGAAACGAGACATACCTACCTACCAATACCTGAGGTATTTGTACCTTACCTTAACGACTGTATTCACTATTCACCCCGTCCAATTTAGCTTCATCTGCATGCACGATGAAAGCTGCCCCATGTGACACAGGATCTGTTAGGCAGATTGACTAGGTAAGGTACCTACCTACCTTACTAACGGCATCGAACCCCACATGACAGCATTCCGTAAGAGGACGGCCACACCTGTGGACCGATCATACATGAGGTCGTCGACTTCGTCTGATTCCTTCGACATAGAACCGGCTACACGATCCTCAACTCAGCCAGAACTCGAAGCTCGCGAACCGTTATTGACTGGCATGGCCGAACCCTTGTCATACCCACATGGCAAGGGTGTTGTAGAGGCAACGACATCATTCGATTCTATAGACGCAATTGAGGGGCAAGAGCACCTTGCCAATGCCCTTCCACCTCACGAGTCTTACGAAGGAGTCCACCGTTGGGATCCTCGCGCGACATGGACGGCAAAGGAGGAGGCGGCAGTGGTGCGAAAGACGGATCTGTATCTGCTGAGCTGGGTCTGTCTGATGGTGCGTTGACGCCCACACCTGTCTACTGGAACGTAGACCGACCCGCAAGCAACAGTTCTTTGGTCTGCAGCTCGACCGTGGGAATCTGTCGAATGCTTTGACCGATAACCTACTCACGGATCTGAAAATGAACAGCAATGATTACAATAATGCGAGTTGTCCGCCATGTCTCGAGGTCTCCCTTGTTCTGCAGCTAATTGTCTGTCAGGGGACGACGATTCAGCTCGTGTGCTTTCTGGCCACCGAGTTCCCGGTCCAGCTGCTCATCAAGCGCTACGGCTTCAAGCAAATCCTCCCTTTGATGATGATGCTGTGGGGCACTGTCTGTCTGTTTTCCTGCGACGTAGTCGAGAAATGAGGTGCTGACTCGATCTAGCTTGGGGACAGGCATGGATGAACAGCCGCGCCAGCTTTTACGTCACCAGAGCCCTAATCGGTGCTTGTGAGGGAGGGTTCATTCCCGGTACGATTCTCTTCACCACCTATTTCTACAAGTCTAGAGAACTTGCGGTACGGCTTGCAGCGTTCTGGTCGACGCTGAACGTAAGTCTCTTTGCACTAGCAACAAGCATTCCATAATGATACTAATTCATTCAGATCGCAAGAGTGATCTCTTCCTTACTCGCGGCGGGGATTCTCAAGATGCGTGGTGTGGCTGGAAAGCCCGGTTGGTTCTGGCTATTTCTGCTAGAGGGTCTTCTCACAGCCCTCATTGGCTTCATTGTATGCTGGCCCTTCGTCTAAGGCTCGTCATAGTGTGCGGGATCAAGCTGACTCTTGGGCAACTGAACTTTGTAGAGCTATTTCTACCTCCCCTATTCGCCGACACGTACGACGGGAGCCATCTGGCGTAAGCCATGGTACACGGAACGCCAGGAGGTCATCATGATCAATGTCCGTGCTCATCCTTTCCTAAGTCAAGTGCTCAATGTTGCTAACAACTCGTCTAGCGACTCCTCCGTGATGACCCCGCCAAGGGTCTTACGGCTCTCAAAGAGCCTGCGAGATTCCGTGATATACTCAATGCATGGCGTGACTCTTCTATGTGGGGCCTGTACTTTATCGGCCTCGTGGCATATATCCCAGCAACCCCTGTACAGGCCTACCTATCCTTGACTCTGAAGCGGATTGGGTTCTCAACATTCAATAGCAATCTTCTGTCCATCCCATCGGCGGTGCTGCAGATTATTCTGATGCTCATGCTGGCTTACAGCAGCGAGTACTTTGGCGAACGGACTTTTCACTGCTTCTTTGGTGAGTTTTGGTTGTTGCCGCTATTGGCAGCCCTCATTACGCTTCCATCAGGAGGGAGGAATTGGGGCCGCTTTGCCATCACCACCATGATATCCGGATGTGAGTACTTCTCCACACCAAATTTTGCTATGGCAGGCGGGCTAATGATAGGGCTAAGACCCATACTTCCACCCCATTGTTTCTGCGTGGATTAGCGAGAACTCCTTCGACGTGAAGAAACGTGCCATCACCGCCGCAACCTACAACGTGATTGTGCAGATTGGTTCCCTAATCGGATCTCGTACGTGCCCAGTTCTCAGGTTATAACTATTGCTTCAACCGCTGACAAGTTCTCCTAGAAATCTACCGGGCAGAGGACGCTCCGTACTATTACCGAGGAAACAAGGTCCTAATCTCCATTTGCGTGCTTTCCTTAGTCACCTTCCTCGTGCAAAGAGAAGTGCTGAGGATGTTCAATCGGCGCAAGGAGAAGGTGTGGAAATCGATGACGGTCGAGGAAAGAGCAGCGTACCAGGCCGACAACGAGACGAGGGAGCGGGAGGGAAACAGGCGGCTCGATTTCAGGTTCAAATACTAGCTTTTGATGTTCTGGAGGAGCGATGTCATACTACGGTGTTGTGGAGAAATACATACTGTAAATCCAAAGGTGCGAAAGCCACGAAATAATGAAAGACCCAAGGAGGCCACCCCTTAAATCAACGACCACGTGCAAACTTGAGACGATAAATTCAGGGTATAGTAATAGTAGCCCTTGCTGTGTGCAATTGATTGTCACACCTCCTTAATCCTCCTTTGTGTAGCTCCCGAACCTTTAGTTACAGCATGTATGTTCGCACCGCCCTGTATCCGGATCTAGCAACATAGCCGTTCCATTTCCAACCATCTCGCAACGGCCGATACCAACGCTCACACACCCCCAACCCCCCCCTTCCTTTCCCCCCTCCACACCCCCCTAATGCACCAAAACAACCTTCCCCCCCTTCTCCCACGCATCCAAACTCTCCCTAACATTAACCCAATACCGCAACCTCACCGCCTCCCTCCTCGCTGCCCCCCACTCCCCCCCCATAAACGCCTCCTCCAACGCCCCCAAACTCGCCTCAATCCTCCCCTCATTCTCCTCCCTCACCCCCACCAACTCCCCCTCCGCCTCCGCGCCCTCAATCGCCTCCCGCGCCTCCATCACCGCCATCAGCACCTCCGCGTCTTCCGTCCCCGCCCGCTCGTCTTCCCCGACCTCCATCCCCCGCAGCGAGAGCAGGTATTCCGCCCGTCGCAGCGGGTCTTGGAGGGTTTTGTAGGCTTCGTTGATGTGTGCGCTGAGAGCCTCGGCGCGCGCTTTTTCGGGCCCAGAGTGGAGGTCCGGGTGCGCGGTGGATTGCAGGCGGAGGTATTCGGCGCGTAGGGCGCGCAGGGGGATGGTGAATGGGCCTGTGGGCGGGGGGCCGTGGGGGAGGGTGGCGGGGAAGAGGTCGTAGTGGGTGCGGGGGTGGGGGGGGTCTTTCTTGTGAGAGGAGGGTGTGGCGTTGGGGGTGCGGGTTTGCGTCGATGTGGAGTTGGGACGTCGCGGGGTAGTCGTGGTGGTGGGGCGTGGTGGTGGGGCGGCGAGTTGTCGGTGGTGGCAGAATATGCATGCGGCGCGTGGTAACTCGTGGGGTCGTGATGGGGCTGAGATAGTGGATGTGCTGCGGGGTTGCAGCCATCTGGTGCTTCGCATTATTGAGCTGCGCATTGTGGACCAGGGATTAAGAGGGGTGGAGAGGTTGTGAGTCTGTAGTCTTTAGTTTTTAGAGCCTCAAAGCAATGTGACGTCAGTAGATACACTAGTACGTATACCCTTTTTCGGCGCGGTCGGTAGCCTGGAGCAACAATCTGAACTCCAGGAGAGCTTGGCCTCAGATGCTCTAGCCAGTTACATGTCGCTGGTTGCTCTTCAGATGTTGGCCATACGTCCGCCGGTTACTCTAAACTTCATCGTGGCACCTCATCTGAACACTGAGAGATGGTGGTTTCCCTCCTTTCATTCTCGTCGGCGACTCACCTAAAATCTAACAGTCTTACGCCAGTACTACCATGACAATCCACTAAGTTTTTCTTTGTTACTGTCGCCTTACTTGGAGTTATTTGCTGCCAATAGGGGGTTTGGTTTGGGAAGAAGAAGGTAGCAAGTTTATTGGTCCAGTACGTTGACGGATATTGTCTATATGAAGTATGAAGGAATTTGGACGAACATGATAGAACCTTTTGCAAGTATTCATGCAGCTGCGCCACACCATGGTGTCTTTGCTCCCTAATAATTATTGAGTGTAATTGCACCCAAGTGCAGCCAACACTAGATACCTTGCCCATCTTCCCTCCCCCAAAGCTTCACGGTCCGGTCATGACCACTGCTTGCGATCCATTTGCTATCAGCACTTACATCCACACTGAGCACATTGCCGGAATGACCGCTCAGCGACTTGGCCAGCGCCCAGTCATCGGCAGAGAATATATTGACGTTCTTATCAAACCCGCTCGACACGAAGAAAGTCCCAGACTTCTTCGGCTTGGTGTCACCTTTTTCGTCCTTCTCTGGCATGACAGTGCTTGGTGGGTCACCTGTCCCCTTGAACCAGCGGAGGTCTGACACCACGCCACGGTGAGCACCTACTCCACCCACGCCACGTACCATCCGCACATCCCAGCACTTGACCCACCCATCTCCCGATCCCGAGAGCAGACGATGACCGTCGACCCCCCAGTCCAGGGCATAGATCTCCCGAATGTGCCCATCGAGGATCATGACCGTGCGTCCGGTACGCAGATCCCAAATCCTCCCGATGCTATCCAAGCCCGCGCTCGCCAACAGAGATCCATCGGTGTTGAAGCTCAACGCATATACTTCTCGCGAGTGTCCTTCTTGGAGCAGCAGCTCGGTTGTGGTGTTGATGTCCCAGAGTCGCCATGTCGTGTCGTAACTTGCCGAAGCCAGATACTGGCCTGATGGGTGGAACTCTACCCTGCAGACACGTGCGGTATGGCCGGATAGGGTGGAGATGGGTGTGTCTTTGTTCAGAGACCAGAGGTGCACCTTGCCTTCGCCGCCGCTGGAGGCCAGGTTGACTGCGTCCTCGGAGACGGTGGTTCCGGGCATGGTCGCACCGGGATACCAGCTGATGCCCCCAACGCGATCTGTGTGTCCTCGGAGTACCTTCTTTTCGTCAAGGTTCGGCACATCCAAGAGTTTCATACCCCCTCCCCAATTCCCAGCCGCTATGATCTCCCCATTGGGGGAAAAGCGCGCAATGCTGATAGGCCTGTCCCCCGCAATTTGCGTCCCAAAGAGATCAAAGCCTTGTAATCGGTCCTTGATCGCTTTCCGGTGTTTGATATGTGTTCTGAGCGGTATGGACGATTCAAACCTTTGGCTAGCTATCCGGTCCCTGGCTCTAGGCAACGAGTACCGTGCAATAGCTTTTCGAGCCTGGAGCAATTCCTGCATGCCCTCTGTGTAAAACTCTTCCTCCTGCTCCGCTTGCGCGCCATCGTCCTGCCCGATATCCGGCATCCGTGTATCGCCGTCGACATGTCCGTGCCGTTCCTGCTCGGCCTGCTCCGTGAGGAGCTCTCGTAGTCGATTGCGTCGATCTCCCGGCCCTTCGCCAAACAGCGTGATCGGTTCCCCGAGCTCTCGTAGCCGTGCTTTGACCCGCCCATCGTCCGTCGGTACTGCTATTGCGGCTGCGCGTCTTCGGCGTGAGAATTGTGAGAGGATGGCGGAGGCTTTCTCGGGTGCTACGCCGGCGGTGGCAGAGGGCATCAAGTAGTCGCGGTCGAGCGCTGTGAGAGTGAAACATCAGCATGAAGGATCTTCCATTGGTTTCTGTAAGTGATCAGGCGTTCCACGTACGGATATTTGCCAGATCGACCCCCATGTCTGTATCCTATTGCAGTAGCCATCTCCATCAGTCAGTCATCCTTTCAGCTTTCCCGAACGCCGGTGCCGAGTCCCTGCAAATGCGAATCTCTGGAGAAGCTGTGAATATTGCCATTGCGCTGTAACGGCCGGAGTAGGGGCAGCTCTCTCACCTCTGACTGCTCCTCTTCCACGTAGGCCTGCCGCGCGGGGTGCATCATCTTGACTATGTTGATTGATCTGGAGAACTTTAAACTGTCTTACACTTGGGTCCGAGATATGTGGTCAGGAGATTGTACGCTCTATTTGGTATTATGCAAAAAGGGCTGTCTGGTTGTCGGCAAGTGCAGCCATTACGTAGGGTCTAAATCGGGGCCTAGGGTCTTGAGATGCGGTCCATGCGGAGCTCAAGCGACCTTTTATCCGTCGGGGAATGTTTTTTGACCAGACGATCTGCGGGCAACCCTGAAAGGAAATATCTATTGATTCCAGCTTATAGCTTGTATTCTGGACAATTGCAATGAGTATCTCCTATGGCTGCCGTGTACAGGTCCAATTATGATAACATTGTGAGTTGGGTCTAGACACTAGATAGCTCGGCGAGAAATAGGCCATGAAACTGACATCGCTCTATCTCAGTGCCCGAGAGATACCTCAAGACGACGCCTTCAGATTCAAGAGTTACATGTATATAATTCATAGATGGATCCCTTAGCACTTCACGCTTCGGCGTGGTCAAGTGTTCGAGTCTCCTTTCTGTTGCAGCGAACACCATATAGGCCGCAACGACCACAATCAAGGCTTTCATTTCCACTACAAAGTCCTTCCAAGGCCACTCGTTCAAAATCATCCCATACACCTGGAAACAATACGCCTAGAGGTGCCACACGCGAATTTCGATACCACATTTCTGCGGGCTTTTCAGGCAAAGGCCATCGATTCTTCCCTGACAGAGACGTCTACAACTTCGACTGGTCTACTCCTGGACAGCCAAAGCCGCAATATTCGAAGAATGATAAACCGCTGAAAAAGAAAAGGCCCAGCAGTGGACAAGATGCGTTCTTCGTCAGCAGAATCTCGGAAAGCGATACGGTGGCATTTGGAGTCGCAGACGGTGTTGGCGGTTGGGCTGACTCCGGGGTCGACTCGGCAGAATTTGCGCACGGAATCTGCAACCACATTGCGGAGAGTGCGCATGACTCCAAGGTTTCGACTGGGCTCACGGCGAAGCGTTTGATGGAGATGGGCTACGAGAGGATAGTCGCAGATGAAACCGTTGTCGCAGGCGGGAGTACTGCGTGTGTCGGCATCGCAAGAGGAGACGGTAATGTGGAAGTAGCGAAGTAAGCATTGATGTTGTTGGGGATTTTCTTCCTAGTCTGACGTGCACCGTCAGCCTTGGAGACTCCGGCTACATCCTACTTCGGTCAAATGCCGTGCACCATCTTTCCGAGCCGCAGACGCATGCCTTCAACACCCCATACCAGCTATCATTGATTCCACCAAGAATGCTTGCTCAGGCTGCGGTGTTCGGAGGCGCCCAACTGCAAGATTCACCTCGAGATGCTAGCGTCACGCATCACAGCGTGAAGCATGGAGATGTATTGGTGTTTGCCACAGATGGCGTGTGGGATAACATCAGTCCACAGGAGATTCTCGGGATAGTGAGTCGCTTCATGATGACTTCCAGAGGTTGGAAATCTCTTGGCTCCGCTGGAATGGCTGCATCAAAGCACCTACACCGATTGACACAGCCTGGTGGGACCGGTAAGGCGGGCGACACTGCGCAGGACGATCATACGCTCCAGAGTATCATCGCGACTGCCATCACAAGAGATGCAAAGGCAGCGGGCATGAACCCGAAACGGGATGGACCGTTTGCCAAACAGGTTCAAAAGCTCTACCCCGAAGAAGGATTCCATGGTGGTAAAGAAGATGATATATGTGTGCTTGTGGTCATCGTTGTGGGGGTGCAGTACGATGATTGACCGTCCACTGAAGCGGATTATGCATAGAAGTAAGAGGCGTACCCTTGACTGCGAGAGCACTGGCATTTGATTTAATCTTAACATTTATACCATGTCGTTATATGGGGAACAGCATCATCAGAGGAGACAGCATGAGCTACCACTACATTGTATACTACCAAAAGTAGGCGTATCTGTACAACTTCGTCATATATTATTATTAATAAATAATTATGTCAGTTGTGGTGGCTATCTGATGTTTCGTTGTCGATGTTAAGAGAAGAGTTCAGCAGAACATTCCTGCTAACGCTATTTGGTTAGATAATTTCACTTGGTCACGTGAAGGCAATGTTTACAGTGCCTTCTCGCGACCAATCAATCGCGGTCTTCCATTCTTCGGATCTTCCCATGAGCATTGAGGCTTTTGTGACGTTCTCTATCAGCGTAATATATTGCTCAGTTGCATAACGAGTGTCTGTGGACTTGACGCATTTTCGTCATCTTGCTCTTGGGAATCCATTACCTTGGCCGGCATGGCAGCGGTGGCTCAAGCGCCGTTGCTACACAACCATGCTGCTCTCGCTCGGCGACCTTCTGCGCGCCAGCTATCTCGAGCTCAGCCATCACGACCTACGATCAAACGTGGCTCACCTATGGCACCCAGTTCAAATATTAGTCGTGTACCAGCTCCAGCTTTAGATCACCGGCCCATCTCTGTTGGAGACAGCTCCGACGACGACTTCTTGGAACCCATGAAGTTTAGCGCGGAGGCAAGGGCATTGCTAGGTGATGAAGTATCAGTCATTGAAGAAACATCACCCGCGTTCAGGAAAGAGTCATCCGGTAGCAGACCATATACGGAGGAACAAAGCCCGCGATCGCGAAAAAGCCCCGCCGTATCGGTCAGGTTCTTCGAGGAACAACGCAAACTCCCCGCTGCCAATACACCAAAGAATGGTTCTTTACCTCGTCGAATAGTGCGCTTGAGTCCGCACGCAACTCCATCGGACAAGCCCAAGGATAACGATGCTCGACGAGTGGTGCGGTTGGGTATGAACTCGACGACGTCGAGTGGATCGGAAAACAGCTCATTGGCTCGACCGATAGCAAGACTGAGACGTGGGACACCGCCATCACCTGAAAATAGCTCCCTGCGGCGGCGGATTGTACGTTTGAGCACAAGTGCACCCCCCTCGCCATCGGCCGCAACAACAGCAAGAGCACTCCCGTTGGGAGCGGCTGCAAACAAACAAGACTTGCTTGACTATAAAACACCAGCGCCTCGACCGCGCAGCATTCACGTCAAGACAGCGCAAGTGAGCTCGGGGTCACTTTCAGAGAGATCGCCAGAGCGGAGGGACTTGGCAAGATCTACTACAGCTGAGGCTAGCGACAATGAGCATGTCGATCCTAGGGCTACTACCTTACCTCCGTCAATGTGCGTTCAAGATAGTGTAACACGTTTTGGGGCTCCAAATACTATCAAGTCAAAACATAGCGAAGAGACTAACGCTCATGGATCTCTGAGGGTGAAGAGAGTCGGAAAGGTTAGCGGGACGTACCTGAGCGGCCCTGCTCGCAGAGGAACTAGAAGGAGGCAAAGTGAGGACGACAATAGTCCACTCCTTGAAGAGTTGAAAGATGAAAGCGGTGGTGTGAATGGCATTGAAGAGAACCAACCAATTGCCGAGGCGAGAAATGACGAGAATCTCCCTCTGAATAAACCTGCTAGCCATGGGCGACCTCTCGAGAAGGTCACTTCCGAAGCGCCTTTCCAAGTTCGATTTGCAGCTTCTGCGACAGGAAGTCCTGGGCGAGATAAGGAGATACGAAAGCCGGTGTTAACATCGCAATCTCAGAGAAATCCACGATCGACGATGGCTCCATTGGTCTCAAAAGGGATTTCCGGGGGAGCACGACCGTTCTTTAAAGTTCCACCTCCGCCGCTCCTGCCTTCGCAGCATGATCAGGAGAATGAAGCACCGCCTACCTTCAGACGCGACAATCATCAAGGGCCTAGTCTGCTAGATAGGATGGAAAAAGTGCTTCAGCATGAGAAGATGCTCGCTGCTACGCCAGTAGAAGTGATGCCTGAGAGAAAAGCATTAGCGCCACGAAGCGACAATATAGCATTGAGGTCAGTGCCGCCACCACCGAAGATGGACTTATTGGAGACATCCACAGCTCCTGCAGGAGCTGCAGCAGCTTCAGAGTCCAAGAAAAAAAAGGTCCATATCTCTGTTAATGGCAAGATGTTCACCCGCATGGACTGTATCGGACGAGGGGGCAGTTCAAGGGTGTATCAGGTTATGGCGGAGAACTACAAGCTCTTTGCACTCAAGAGAGTTACCCTTCAGGATGTAGACGAAGTTGCGAAACAGGGATACAGAGGAGAGATTGAGCTGCTGCGAAGGTTGAAAAACGTGGATAGGGTCGTACGATTGTTTGACTGGGAGGTCAACGATGAGAGACAAACCCTCAGTGTATTGATGGAAAAGGGCGACATTGACTTGAACGGGCTTCTGAGCTTGCGCCTGGGTGCAGCGGACTCAGTATTCGACATCAGCTTCACCAGGCACATATGGAAAGAGATGCTGGAGTGTGTGCGGGCAGTTCAGGAATACAACATAGTCCATTCAGACTTAAAACCAGCCAACTTCATCATGGTCAACGGGCGCCTCAAGCTCATCGATTTTGGGATCGCAAACGCCATCGGAGACAACACTGTCAATGTCCACCGAGAGCAGCATATAGGGACGCCAAACTACATGTCCCCGGAAGCCTTGCTCGATTCTAACGCCGCAAGCGGCCTGCCCTCTACAGCCGGCAAGATGATGAAACTTGGGAAACCGAGCGACATCTGGAGTCTGGGTTGCATCCTCTACCAAATGGTCTACGGCAAACCGCCTTTCGCGCACATTCCCAACCAGCTCCATCGAATCATGGCCATCGCCAACAACGACCACGTCATCAACTACCCCGAGACCGGCGTCGGCGGCACCCACGTACCCGCCTGTCTGGTCAGGACGCTGAAAAGCTGCTTGGAAAGGGACCCGGCGGAGCGACCGACAGCCGAGCAGCTCCTCGATTCGCGAGACACGTTCCTGTACCCAGACCGTGAGGACTCCCTCCCAGTCAGCCAGGACACGCTCTGGCGCATCATGAAGTACACGGTGGAGAGCTGTAAGCTCGAGGGTATCCCCGACGACGCGAAGCTGGTGGAGTGGCGGGCTTATATCTTCGAAACCGTAAGGCGGGCTATTGAAGACGGAAAGGTATAGTTCATCTACTGTTCGTTTCTTGTATGTTTATATTGGAGGACCTCCATCCCTTTTTTTCTGTCTTGTCTCTTGTGGTTTCCTGGGCCAGTAGCTTCTTATGACTCGATGAGATTATGACGTTTGTTGCAATCAGCGCGCACTTCTGGGTGGGGGAGTCTGTTGTTTCGGTGGCGCAATGGGCATGACAACATGGTGTATAAGTATAATCATTCGGCAGCGGTTCACGGGGTTGGTCCTGTTGAGAGAAGGACATCAATGAGCTGTATATATCTAGACATTGAATTATGGTGATCCTGATTACCGCAGAATATCCTCCAAATGCTAGGGCAGAAGACTTAATTGTTGTCAGACTTCAAGTTGACAGCAGGACAATCCGCAAGATTAGGTGGACTGATATTGTCAATCATTCCAAATAAGGCCCTGACCGGCAGAGAAGGCTTTTCCTCGTGTGTTCCCATTGGGACTCCTTGGTCTTGTCAGTCGTTGTCATCGCCTTGATGAAGCCACCTGATCGACTGCCAGATCCTATGCCCGTACTCAATGAACGGTCGTGCGCAATGGGGCCAGGATGTACCGGTCGGTTCTTGCTTGCCCGACGGCCCTCAGATGTCCATAATGTGATATTCCCTAGAGGCATGAAGTACAAAATCTACTGTGTGTTCCAGCGGAGTCAAATCCACTTCGCAGTAAAGCTCGCTGCCGTTAACAGCAGTGTGCTACTTATAAATCAAGCCACGGTTGTGGAGTGTTTTGATCTTGGCCTCAAATCGATCAAGGCAACCCCTACATTACAGCAATGCGGAGTTGCGCGTTGATGTAGCTGAGTATGGTTCGTTGTAGCATGTTGTGCGATCTCCAATCCGTGGTGATACCATAGAACATGATCCTGAGAGGTCACCCGCATACATGGTTGGTGCCAGACACGAATGACTCGAAAAAGACCAACAAGCATAAAGGTCATAATTCTATTCTGCTCGAAGCCTCAAGCACTTGCTGGTTATGCCCTACCTAGTAGTCAGAGACGCCTTAAAACCAGAACGCCATCCCATGCTCGCTCGAATATCAAACCCTTCCTACTTAAACAAGCAGAACCCTGCAGCAACAGTCAGCATGCCTGAGTCCCCACCAAGAATGAGAGCACAAGGCTTACGCATTTACACAGCCATCATTCTCGCAGTTGTTCGTGATCTGCGCCCATCGACCCCACACCACCTTTCCACCCGCCGTCACAAGTCCTAACTCGCTAACATTAACCTCGATGATGGTCCCCTTCGTCAAGACCCCGAGCTGCGTATACAACGGGTTTTGCGGGTTTTTCTTCACTGAGATGATAGGCAACTGGACGGTAACACCGAGCTCGGGATGCGTGACGTTCGCCTTCTTATACCGCAAACCCATAGGCCGGATGAAGCGCTCGTACTTGACGGGTCGACGCGTGAAATCGTTGCCGACTAATCGATTGCCAAACCCATATTAGCATCACCCCCCCTTCACAACACAACAAACACATAGACTCCAATCGACCGTAAAAGAAAAGAGGAAACCCATTACCAAACGTCGGCTTCGTAATCATCCGCTTCCACCCCTTCTTGGCCGTCTTCTTCCCCGTCTTCACCACCTTGAACATCTCCTCCTCCGCAATGCCCCTCACCTTCGGCAGCGGCACGCTGAACTTGGCCGCCTTCTCCGCCCGCTTGTTCTTGATGGCGCTCGACAGGGCCTTGGCGTTGGTGGCCTGCGTCCGGTCGAGCAGGTACTGCGGCAGCGGCGTCGACGACGGCTCGTTGGGCGCCGCCGACTTGACGTTGCGCTCCTCGTGCGCCTTGATCGTCTTCTTCATCCGGATCTTCTCCGCGTGCCGCTTCTTCTGGTACAGTTTGGCGCGGAGCCCGTGCAGCTTCTGCGCATTCTGCGACTCTTTGTGGCCTTCGCGCGCGAGGCGCTTGCGTTTGCGCTCTTCGTAGTCGTAGCTGTTGGTGGTGTGGTCTTAGCTGCGGGTTCGGAAAGTAGGATGCCGGGGTGAGAGATTACCGTTTGCCATGCTGCTTCTGCCAGCGCTCGATATACCTGTGAAAGCGGTCAATTTTGGGTCCTATATGGCGGGGTCCGGCCCGTACTCATTTTGAGGCTAACAAAGTCCAAGTCAGCGGAGTGATCCAGTTCACGGAGAAGACATTCAGTTACCATGTTATGTGAAGCCCATCTATCTTCTGCTGAACATTGACACTCTGTGTATCAAACTTTCCCGGCGTTTGACTCTACGGCGAAAAGTGCGTCTGAAGTCTTGGCACAAGCTCACCGCACAGTGCCGCCTTAACACACAGACAGCCATATGAGTCAGCAGGGTAAAAGCAGCGGGTTAAATCGCTGCCCTACCCACTGTATATTTTGATTCTTCGCAAGCTTCATATTGGGACATTGGGCTTTTATTTCACTTTGTCTATTGCTGTTTGTACATGTTTTTTTTCGTTCTCCCCGTATATACCTCACTTACCTTGTCTGATCTTTCTTGTACACCCACATCTTTTACTCTCAAAACCTGTCCCTCCACGCCTCCCAACGTTTCGACTGTCACAGACATGGCTTGTAGATGGTACCTACATGGCCTTGAAATCCCTGTGGGGCGGCTCTCTACGGCTCACAACACGTAGAGGATGCTCCAAGGCTCGAACGCTATGCGTGTATGTGATGGTGATGAAGACGATTGTCTAAGTATGGGCGCGGGAACCCTGAAAGTATTTGCTTTGTCGCACCAGAAACATTGCCTACCTCTAATACGCGATAGACCGTCGGCCAAGGGCGTACCAATGAGGGGTGAGGTGGGCTCGGCCGGGAGTAATATGGGTTGAGAAAAGGCACGCATGGCAAAGCGCGGAGGGGTATACACTAGGACTGGATAACAGGCGTGGTCGTCGGAAATCTTTATAGTGGACTTCTTTCACTTCGCTACCTATTTCCTTTCCACGATTCCGTCCTTCTCAAGTGTGCTATGAGATATCTTCCTCCGATGCATAGTTCTGACCGGTGGCACCCTTGTCGTGGTGGCTGGAAGACTGCTGATGTTGCAGGCGTCGAAAACCACGTGTCAAATCGCGCCATTCTTCCGTCGTGAGGAGAGGCAAGCAAGCTGGAAGAAGCTTCAGGGGTATGTGCTTGAGGAAGAAGATGGAGGCCAGGACACAGGTCAAGTCGACCAGGTGTGCAAGAGCTCGAAGGTCGCAGGGCCACTGGCTTGTTATGACTACCGTCAGCTGCCAAATTCAGGAGGATTCGAGGTGAGGATTCTACCTACAGCTTGGGATCGAGGGCACAGCCCTGGCTGTTCGAAAAGAGCTCGTCTTAGCTTCACCCAAAGGGTTACTAGACACCAGCACTGCGCTGAAGTGCGAGCTCATCGCTGGTGCACCGCCGTGACCTGGAACCAAAGGTCTTCGGGCTCGAGCTTGCGTTCAAGCCCTACGAACGGTGCCCAGAGGGATCAGGGTTGCCCCTTCACACCTACTGGGAATGTGCTGCGTCTTGGTCCTGAGTACTGGAACGAGGCATTTGCTGGATCACCAACATGCCTCCAGTATCGCTTTGACACCCGCGCAGAATGGTCTCAATATTTCCAAGTGATGTTCGACAGGCCACAAGTTCCATTTTGGTGGAGATAAGCTCCGTCTTCAGGCTGTTCAGCCCATCAACGATCTCAGCATTGGAACCACGCCCCCTGGGGGAAGTATTGTGGGCAATAAGGAGTTGGAGGAGCAGAACGAAGAATCCGCCCACCCAGGCTCCGATGGTGCCAGCGTAACTGTTCGCTTCAGACATGTTTGCAGTTTGAGATACTCTACTTAGAGCAAGCCAAAGTCTTACGATGGAAATAGTAAGAAGCAAGATTCGGGTCCAAAGTTGAGGAAGAAAGGAATAGACGCGACGAGGATTAAAAGCACCATTACCCGTGCGCCTTCCATCTTTACCCATGCACACCACGCTCCTTCCAAAAGGGAAGGAAAATCAACACAATGACGCAGCACAGTCGAAGCTCACGCTCACAGAGCAATCACATTGTGTTCCAGGAGTCGTGAGAGCAGATGTAGGTAATGAAGTCATTTGAATACTAATATCTCGAGCGAGCTTGACTGGAGTGAAGCTACCAACCATTCATTTCCGGAAACACACCGCCCAAACGTATAGTACAGTGTACAGTTCTGATAGAACAATGAAGGTGTAGAATGCTCTGTCTGAATACAATCCTGAAGACAAGGGCAGCCGTTTACCAGCCTGCAAAATACAAGTCTTGTAATTCCAACGGTACATTGCGCTCTTGAACCGTTTTGACTTCAAGTACGACGCATTTTGACAGGAAAGAGAATCTTGTGACAATCCAGTCTCACTTTCAAAGCGCAAACGAACACCCCCAGCAGTGCCCAGCGTGCCTAGTTCTGCAGCTTTGCCACTGCCAATGTGAACTGTCCACCTGGCGTCCATTGGTGTCAACCCCGATCCCAGATCAAGCCATTTAGTGACAACCAAGGCCAGTCCTTGATCAGCAAAGTCCTTGATCTCTATTTGGAAGTCTGTGTTGCAATCTTGACATTTCAGGACCTCCGGACAGATTTGACAATTGACTTTTCTGTGATGGGAATCCAATCGGGACTGAATAAGTCGTGATATCTCGGAAGAGCGAGCACTCAGATGTTCACATATCATCACAAATTTAGTCTTGAGGAGTACCTTATTGCGGTTGGTAGAGCGAACTAATGCCCACTGCTGAATTCGCAGACACAAGCTTATCGGCCTGGGGCAAATCCGCGCTTCCACTGACAAAAGCGTCGTGACCCGCTCCGCCTCATCTTGATCATCAGACACTTGCACTTCAGTGAACAACAATGACTCAGTAGATATGCCATGTCCAGGCCCATAGTGGTACCGTTTCATGGCTAGCTGTAGATGGGGAAAGCGAAACTGGTACCAAGATCTTAGTGGGTGTGCATGAACGCATTGCCAGAGGTCCGGTCCAAGTTCTTTCTCGACGCAGACCACTTGGTTCTTGGGCTGCAAAGCCGGGCCAGGCGGACCAAAGTTGTCACGCAGATGGAGGCGAAAGCAAAAGTGGCAGTAGAAATGGCCCGGGAGATCTCGTGTGAGTGTGATCAGGAATGATTCTCGATACTTCTCGTCACTTTCGCCAGGGCGTAGTGATGACCAGTGTCTGGGTCCGAGGGCCCTCAGCAGAGCGTGGTTGGAGAGTACCAAGCTGGCTGCGTCGTTTGGTGAAAGATGTTCTGATATCATCTGCAGAATCTCCGGCGGTAACTGACTGAGGTTCCTGCCCAGAATCTGATGCTGGTTCGCATTGGGAGGGCGCTGGCGACATAAGAGCAGGTTTATCAGGTCCATCTTGGATGACATTGCTTTCAATTAAGAGAAGAAATGAGAGTATAGTGGATTGAGCTGGTCGAGGGGCGATGTACATATAAAGTGGTAAAAGACTGACTGATGTTGTTGCTATGAAATAATACGTAGTAGTGCGAGGTTTATTTCACTGCCCTACACTAGTTGGATTAGTTACGCTCTAGTACAAATCAGGAAAACATTTCGGTCTACCTTACCTAAGAGACGAACTTTGTGCAGTGCACCCGGATACTGGGTCGGGAACAAACTACTCTCTCTCTCCTGAGCACCCTCCAGCTTGCTCGATCGAAAACGCACAAAAACAGAGTGGGGTGAGTTCCGGGCAGATCTCACAACTCTTGGCGCTGCAGCTACGGAGCTAGCGCACGTCTTCACGAGAACGTCCAGCAAAGCTCTCACCAACAGACCACATCATCGCTCGCACTTCTTACAATCGCTCACTTCTCTGCGCCGCGAGAAGCAACCAACCATGATAATCAGAGCAATCCGGAGAGCAGTGGTCGACCCACAATGGCAGGCCACAATGGTGCTCCCACTCCCCTTGCCTCCAACCTTCCTCCTCCCTTGGCGTGCGCGACTCTATAGTTCTACCACAACCAGTACCCTGGCGACTGGCGCAGACACGACACCAGAAAGTCTCCAAGCAGCAGGAGTGGCCACATACAGACCCTTGACGACCACTCCCCAGGCACCCTCATCAACAATCACCGCACCCGCATCATCCGCACCACCGACCCCCCTCTCCCTCGACCCAACAATCACCACCCTCCTCCCCCTCCTCGCCGCCCAAACCCCGCACTACATAACCGCGCACCTGCACGCGCGCCCCTACCTGCTCACGGCCGGCGACACCCTCCGCCTGCCCTTCTACATGCACGGCGTCAAGCCCGGCGACGTGCTGCGCCTGAACCGGGCCGCGAACCTGGGCAGCAGGGATTACACGCTGAAAGGGGCGCCCTATCTGGACGAAAGGCTGTTCGAGTGCCGGGCCACGGTGGTGGGCGTGGAGAGCGAGCCGATGCGGGTCAAGGAGAAGACGAAGAGGAGGCAGAGGAGGGTCAAGCGGGTCAAGAGCAAGATGAGGTATACGGTGTTGCGGGTTAGTGAGGTGCGGGTTAGGGGGTTGGAGGAGTTGAGCGGCTGAACTGGGGGGAGGGTGGAAGTTGGGGGAGGGGAGCAGGGGCAGGGTGGTTGTGCTTCTGCGGTGTAGGATGACTCTTCCCACGGCCGTGGATCTGCATCTCGGTATCTAGGAAACTACGGCTTGATTGCAACGCTTCTAGGTGTATGAATAGATTGGTACGCCTTGGCCTACCACAACGCCAGGTGCTATGCAATGCTCAGGGACATATTCGTGCTCAATGAACCAAATTCGCTGCGACGAAATCCTGTTCGATATTCCATCAGCAGCGAAGGGATGGCTCATCAAAAAGTGTTCTCACCGGAAACTGGTTCTGCAGCAGCGTAGTCACCCTCTCCACCTCTTCCACCAGACCCTGCACATTACTATCCCACTTCCTCAAACTGCTACCCGTCGCCCGGTTCTTCTGCCCAGCACTACTCTTCTCACCCGTACCCTCCATCCCATCAAAGTAGATAAGCCTATCAATCTGATCGATCCTGCCAGACAACCGCCCCTGCTCCACCATGCGCGCCGCATACTCCTCCGCCTTATCCCCGTCCAAGCCCAGCAGGATCCCCAGCTCATCCACACCGATGTTATTATACAGCCTCGACGCGCCCAGCAGATTATGCTCGATGACCGCCTTCGCCAGCACGGTGGAGCCGTCGGCCGTCGTGGCCAGCTGGTGCGGCGACAGCTTCTCCGCGAACCGCCCCACCTCGTCCGGCGACAGCAGCCGGTCCAGGAACATCTTCTCCAGGATCCCGTACTCCTCCACCTGCGCCGCGCGGTCGTCCTTGTACAGTCGGCCCAGGGTCCGACTCCGCTGCGGCCCCGCGGGCGCGAGCACGGCGCAGATGATGGCCGACGAGAGCGCGCGCAGCCGCTCCTCCTCCGCCAGCACGGCGGACAGGCTGACGGTGCGGTAGACCTCGCTGGCGTCGAGGAAGCGGCGGCGCGCGTCCAGGATGCGCGCCTGCGACAGGGCGAACAGCAGCTTGAGCTCGGTGTCTTGGACCTTGTACAGCAGGTTCTTGGCCCGGTTCAGGTAGGACTCGGCGCTGGTCGTGTCGTCTTCCTCGAGGTAGAGGCGCACGATGCGGATCCAGACCTTGACCTTGGCGTCGTCGGAGATGGTCCGTTGCGACGATTCGAGCTGGATGCCTTGGAGGACTCTGGCCGAGGCCGTGTAGTCTTCTTGCTCTTCGTATGCGTCCGCCAGCAGTTCGCGGATCATGGCGTCTTGTTCTTCGAAGGAGACGACGCGGGGTTGGAGGGCCTCGAGCGCGTGTTGGCCGACGGCGATTTTCACTTCGGATTGGGGGAGGGATGAGAGGGCTTGCACCAGGGAGCGGAGGAGCGGGCGGGAGGAGACAATGCCGTGGCTTTCGCCGAGGATGGAGTCGAGGACGGCGATGAGGTTGGCGGAGAGCTGTGGTGGGGGCGAACCCGCTGCGACGATTTTGCTGAGAAGGTCGTCGTAGCCGGCTGATTTGCTTTGCTGGGTGGATTGTGATTCCAGCGCCGAAAGGGCTGAGGTCACTTGGGGGGAAGCCATGAAACGTTTGGAGAGCTTGCTGACTGCTTGCGTAAGAAGTTAGAGATGGTAGAGGTGTTGATAGTGAAGGTCCGATAGCGTGGCCTTGTTGTGTGCTGTTGAAGCGTTACAAATACCTTATCGATAAGCTCCACACAGCTACTGAGCTATAGGGCTGAAGCTTTACTTTCGGGAGCAACCATACCTGATAACATTACAGTGCCGGTGGAAATTCTGGGCCATCCACACCGTAAGCGAAAAACACACCTGTTTTTCTAGTAAAACCTGTCACCCCTATATTCATTCACAAATCCACATCAAAAACAGCCCCACAATCATCATGACTGCTTTCTAAACTTCAACAATGTCTCACTCATTGTCTGAGTACACTAGAAATCTCATTGACAGTTAATTAATCTGTGAGATGTCAATTTCATCAATTCATAAAAATATAAAGATGTCTACTCAACAAATTTAAAGAATGCAAATGAACTGATAAGTATAAGAATCATTTAAGATTTCTAAACTTAAAAGAAGAGATCAATCTAGAACTCTGATCTTAACAATGAAAGAGATGCTGACTGAATATTTTAAGAGAAGACTCTGAATCTATTATAATAAGATGAGATAATTTCTTTAAAATAAATTTAAAATTAATGTTAAGCTCAAAACATTGTCTGATGTTCTGAAGAGAATGAGGCATACATAAAAGACAGTGAGAATCTTTGTTATATAATTTAATAATTAATATTTGTAATTTTAATAGCTACAACAGAAAATCACTCAACAAGACAATGATCTATATACAGAATGACTTATTTAGCTGATTAATTAAACTGCAGATCAGCTTATCTTTGTTGATAAGTTAGCTGCAAATAAACAGAATAAGAATTGAAAGTTTAAGTGATCATATTGTAAAGTAAGAATCTTAATGTTAATCTCATTAAAATAAAGTAAACAGTGAAGTGTACTGTCAGCATATACTGTCAAAGAATATATAACATAAACAGTCAGACAGAGCTCTATAACAGAAGTTTTGTTTAACTTCTTTATATGAAATTATGTTCTTTCAAAATGCAATTCTTTTTTAAAATCACAATCTGTTCTGATCATAAACAATGTCTCTATACATTACTTCAAAATATGTTTACTGATTTCTCTGTATTTAATTATTAACATATTACTAAAAATTAATCAATATATACATTAAGACTAATATAAAGCTTACTTTTCTTTCTTTTTACTTTTCTAATTACAATTCTATTAAACAGTTCTTTGTCATTCTTAAGCAGTGAATGCAGTGACATGAGAATCTTATAAAGAAGTATAAGAATAACTTTAAGAAGTTTATATAACTGACAGTGAAGAAATATAACAGTGATAAACATTCTGAAATACATTTTTGAAGTGTATATATTGAAATAAAGTTAATAGTTACTGATAATGACTATAAGTTTTAGATTAGACAGATTTAGAAGATAAAAACATATAAATTAAATACTATTTAATATTTTAGAAACTTCACAACTGCTGCTAAGTGCATTAATGAGTCTGCAGCATCAATTATTTTCATTTATTTCATCTATTTTATTTATTTCATTTTATTTCTCATATTTTTCATAATTCTCTTCTTTACTCACTCTTTAATTCTCTTCTTTAACTGCTTTTTTAACTTTAAAGAAATGTTCAAGTCTCTTCAGTCTTAAATCTCTATCTTTTTTATCTGCTTTACATTATACAGCTAATTTCACAACTATTTATATACATTCTTTAGCAACATTAAGTATTCTGAAATCTGTCTTTTAAATCATTTTATATACTAATATAGAAGCTTCATTGATTTTGTATTGTTACTGTTGACAGAGCTGCTTTTCTTTTTATAAAAAAGAAATTAATGTAAAGATGACTGTTATAAGAGCTGTAAAGCAGACTTTAAAGAAGGTGAAGAAGATAGCTGAGATGAGAGTGAATGAGATAAATGCATTGAATAATGTATTTGATATTATGAAGAAAATGAAGAAGATGAAGAAGATAGAGCAGCATAAGAATGCTGATAAGAATGCTGATAAGAATGCTGATATGATGATAAAGATAGATAAGATGAAGAAAAAAATATATATAATAATAAGTATTGTTATGAGCTCTATATAAGCATTGATGACATTAAGAACATTGATGAGATCTGTTTTATATAAATATGAACAGATGCAGAGATCAAGAATGATGTAAAGAGTGAAAAAGACTGTAAAGAAGATTACAGAGCAGATAATGAAGTTTTTTTTAAAAAAAATAAAGAAAATCAATTAAGTATGTAAAAAATTTAAAGAGAAAAGCTTAAAATGATGATATCTCTGCTGCTGATGACTCTATTTCAGACAGTGAAATAATTGAAATTTAAAGTATAATGTTTTTCTTTTAACATTAAGTACTTTTCTTTCTTATTTTTGCACTTTACATTGTCACAGTGTCATCAGCAAATCAGATATCTTACATAATTATTTAATTTTAATTTCAGCTTCTCTCATTTTTTCATAACTATTCAGTTCTTCTCTGTAGCTGTTTGCTGTATCAATTAATATAGACACTTTACAAAAAGCAATTAACTTACTTTCTTCTTTTATGAAAAGACTATCTTTTCTTTTAAGAATTTCAAATCATTGCTGTTTATAAAATTATCTTAAACAGATCTTAAGACTGTCTTTCATACAAACTTAATGTCAACAGTTATCTGAATGTTCTTCTTCTTATTCTTATGCTAAATCAAAAAAATAATTTTTAAATTGATCTATTTCTTTCTGTCAACATTCTTCAGATTTAAAATTAAAATGTTCTGTTTTCTAGTCTCATCAGCTGACAGCTGTGTCTTAATCTGCTGTTGTTGCATTCAATAATTCTTAAATTAAGTCTTTTCTTTTAATTTGATCTGCTCATTTGTTAAAAATGCTGAGTAATCAAAACTGATGAGATCTATCATTTTGTTCTTGTCAGAGAGGCTTTTCTTGTCAAGAAAGACAGTTCAATAAATTAAAAATATGAACAGAGCTTTAGTTGAAGTCTTTTTTCTTGTTAAATCAATACTGTCAATGTCTTCAAATTCATTGACATTGATGTTCTTGACATCTTGAGATAAAGAGAGTGTGAGAGAACATTTAAGATCTTTCAGATGCAATTTTAATGAAGATTTCATCTTAATATTCTTTCTTTTACTCTTTGACATTGAGACTGTCATTATAGAGCTTTGGGGGTGTCAATTGATCTTGTGGGTGTGTGATTTTGTGGGTGAATACAGGGGTGGCAGGTTTTACTAGAAAAACAGGTGTGTTTTTTGCTTACAGTGTGGATGGCCCAGAATTTCCACTGGCACTGTAAGGTCACCAGTTATCAATGGCTCATGTAAACAGTCTTCAATCACACAACCACCCACCTCACTTGAAGAAGGTTCACTTACCCTGCCATCTGTATTATGCACGCTTCAAAGCAGGACTACTGTGAGAAATCTCCTGAATTCCGAAACTCCAGTCAACACAGCCTCAGCGAGCCGTGGCTGCGGGCTGCGGGTAATGTGCAAAAAACATAAAATCTGTCCTTCAGAATGACTATACTGTGGATTCTACATAGAACCTCTCAAGCCATCATTTATTTCCTTCATCATTTCGCTTCGTTCTTATGAGTTGAGATTTCGTCCGCAGTCACAATTTCATACACATACCCATTACCAAGGCACGCTTGACCGAAAGCCTTTGACACACTCACTACACAGCCAGCATCCAAATGTGGTCCACAACACTGTCCTTGACTCTCCTCCTCACCGCAGCCAGCCTCATCTCCGGAGCAGCACTTCCCCCAATCCCACTCTCTCCACCATCGCGAGTTCCAGGACTTTCGCTGAGTTGCCCCCGTATCCCGTCTAAGCCAGCAGTGCTGGGGCCACAAAGAATCCGCAGTCCCACCACATCAGTCACTGCCCCACGCAGCCTTTCGGCCCGTGTCATACCCTACTGCATAGAGGGTGCTCTAGCCGGCGGCATGATCTCCGCAGACTTCATCTTGTTGTCAGGACAGGCCTGGACACTCTACTGGGAGCCTGAGCGGCTAGTACTTGGCGGTGAGTGACGTTCTCGGCCGGCGCCCGCACCCCGCGCCCGCGAAAAGCGCGTCTCGTACTTTCCGGCCTGGCCGAGATAGCTGACTGCCCTTCTCAGGCACCGTCAAACTCTTCCAAACAGAACTGGGAGGCGCCGGTGAGACTGAGATGGTGGACTCGACGCCGATGGCTAACCGGGAACTCAACCCTTTCACGGCCCTGGTCAATCACGAATACTTCGTCGAGTTTGCGGGACCGAGGCAAGGGAGGATCAGCTGGTATATGGCGACACAGTGATGTGATGGGGTGTGGGATCACTTGGCTTGCTGGATCTACGGAACTGGGCTGGCTGTGGGTAGAGGCGGCTTTGACCTGATTGAACTCGATGCTTGTAAAAGGGTGTAGATGGATGCCTCGATAACCAGACTCTCTTCTGCTATGTTTTGGAACTTTCAAGTAGATTCCTACGTGACTTATCCTGGTCTACACACGCGTAGTAGGAGTTCTGCTACCCAGACACATCGGGCAGTGGGTCTTGGAAGACAACCGTGGGAAAATCTGCCTATCACTGTATAGATCTTGTTAGCAAAGGATCACGTTCCACTTCAAAGAGTCAAATCCGCTGCGCAATATATATTCTTAAGGCAGATACTGGTATATCGCAATACTATACCTTCCTTTCTACTTATGGCACCGAGTCAATTGAGATCGAACACTTATGCGGTGGAAATAGGGCAGACAAAAAGCCCACCATATCGTGCAAAGGGTCAAATGCCAGACGACACAAGAGTAAAGGCTATGAGAACAAGAATGATAGGCAATCGTGGAGCATCATATTAATGTTAGTTATAGGCTCTTAACTGTATGTCTGATATTCTCATGATCGTAACATACCCTATGCAGACCGTAATATGCTTATGTTGATATGAAGATTGCTATTCAGCGTCCTCGAGCATGTCTCCATGCAGTGAGGTCCCCAAGCATATGAACAGGCGAGAGAGATTCCAAGCTCTGTTTCAGGACGCAAGCTCATGGGGCATGTTTGAATATGGCGGTTGGCTTGGAAAACCATGAAGAGCTTGGATTTCTTGATTCGCCGGATATTGAGTACTAGCTTTTGGAGAACTCTTCGAACCCAAACTGGCTGGAGAAGTCGTCGTCACAAAAATCCTTGAGAGCATCTGAACTATGACAAAACTCTGGAATATGAACGTCGGCTGTTATCCGTTCCAACGTGAGATGGACGCTGCTGTCCCTGCGGCCCCATAATTATTATGGAGTACTCGAAGAGTTTAATCGCTGAATGTGCGTGATTTCGAAGTGATTGACTTTGGTAAGAAAGCCAAGAAGACAGTGAAATATGTCTTTTACAAGTCAGTCTTGCCGCTGCACCCATCTTCTGGCCATAACCATCGGAGTTGGTCTGAAAAGATCTTCGTCGGGCTTTGACTTGGATGTCTGGCCGTTCATCCACACCTTTATGTCGTTCAAGAGTCATTGACCACGGCAGCATCCTTGAATAAAGTCATAACAGTTCGACTATCATCCCTTGTAACCCACAAGTACTCAATTAGGCGCCAGAACCATGAACTCCCACTTCATTTCCAGTGCTGGTAAAAACTGGCCTCAAAATTGATCAAGCAGAGGTTGAGCATCGGTGATCAGCAACATGCCACAAGTAGGTCCCATGTTAAGATCCGAAGATACAGGAAACTGAGTGAAGAGACAGATAATCGACATTACAGGGAGATGAGAAACTACTTCCTGCACCCCTGACGGCGTAGATGGAGCGTACGAAAAGAGGATCCGTGAGTGCCTACCTACACATCCCCTGCCAATGCCTGAACGCCAGATTGACCAAGAGCCAGATTGACCAGAAGCCCCGACCTCAAACAGATGCCACCAGAATGCCCAGGACCACTTGAAATTGGAAAGCAGGAGAACAACAAGAGCTCTTTCGATACCACCTGACCTGAACAGCCTTCGGACATGAACGAGGTGGGTCAGGGAGATTGTTCCAGATGAGGCGTACTTAGCATCGGAAGTTCGATAGGCTGTAGCGACATCTCCTTGCCCAGTATTTTCTTCACCTCTTCCCTCGTGCCTTTGATTGCCCAGGGCATCTGTTGTTTCATTCCAGACTCGCGTAGGTTGAGCATTCGAAGTCGGTCGCATTCATCGACCATTCGACTCACCAGCTCAGTTGATAGCCAGAAGCCCTTCTTTATGCGAACCTTCTCGAGTTGAGGAAGATTGGTCATGTACTCGACGATGTCCTTTCCATGAACCTGTTGTAGATCTTTTGGTCGCCAAGTCCAGGACTTGGGCACGTCTGAGACGAAAATAAGAGACGTAAATGCTGTAGGAGGATGAGATGATGTCTTGATGGCGTAATCTGCCGCGATTGAGAGGTAAGACAGGTCCACTTTCCTAGAATATGTGAGTTTGTTCCTCAAATTCGACTCGGCTAGCACTAACTTGATTCTTTTACAAGCTTTTAGCACATGTATAAGAGCCCCCGTTGGTACGTCTCGACACGTACTCCATTGCTTCAGGAACGGATTCGGCTTCGCATGGGTAGGGTTCGACTGGCTCTCCTGCTCATCAAGCTGGCGGCCCTGCCCTGGCTGAATCTTACCACCCGGTAATTGAATCTCTCTCTGAATCGAATACAGGGGCTCTGTTCTGTATTTCCATTCCCTCCATCCTGCGAGCGGTAGATCCTTGAGATCATCTTGGCCAAACTTACTTAGATCCACCACTCTCACCATCTCAGCATAATGCTGTGAGTGGGTGATCGTAGTTACGAACTGAGCGAAGCGGTATGTGCTCGCGAATTCTGGTCTGCTGTACATAGCAATGGCTGCGGCTTCGACAAGACCATTGCTAGTCAACAGCAGTGCATGCAGCGTCTCTTGAGGTAAGGACGAGAAGATCTGATCCTGAATTTCAAATGGTATGGTCTCGAGTGTTGGAACGGGGGTGATCTTCCTCTTCCTCGAGAGATGAGACGAGGTAATAGAGCGGACTGACGTAGCTGACGACGATGGTCTTCGTGCTAAGTTTGGTGTTGACGCCTTAAGGGCTTCCCTGCTGGCATGCCCTTGTCGGACTGGTCCTGGTAAATGTGTGGAGCCTCGTACCTCACTGCCGTTCTCATCGACCACATCTAAAAGCGATGGTTTCTTCGGCGGGGGCCATGATGAATTGGCTTGATTAGTAGACCTTGGACTGAGAACAGATGTGTGCTTTTTGCTAGGTCTGGTGGATGGACTAGCACCGTAAGTGGTCGACAGGAAGTGGTGTTGGCTAAATGCCAGCCCATTTGAGCGTTGTGACAAATGCAGAGGCTGAGATCCTCTGGGTCCCCTACAAATTATCTCCAATCAGACAGATTACAATAACAGAGCACAGTGCGCCCAAGCGCAGGAGCAGTCACGTACATGTTCCTAGCCACTCGGTACAAGAAAGCTTTGATCGCAGTCGATGAAATGACCTCTAGCTAGAACTAAGAACGGATACGTCGGTAGATGACGATATGAGCTTGACAAGGAACAAACGATGAACCAACACTCAAGCGAGGTGTTTTCGCGCCACAAAACGCTGGCACTCAGACCCTGCGTCAGGCGCGAACAGAGCCTCCCAAACGCACCACTGGCTTTTGCCAAGGTGAGATCCACGTCGGAACGGATATGCGTACAAGCTGCGTCCAACGTTCGTGCTCTGGCTAAGTTGCTTTATCTCTATGACCTAAGTCTCACGAACGTATAGTCACAGCTGTGAGTAATTCGTTTCTTTGCATGGGTTCATCCTATAGATGCCCAGCGCATTCTCTCTTATAACACCGGTATTTGTACCGTACCTGGCTTACTAAGCTTTCAAGTGCCTCGAAACGGCTAAGGTATGCTACCGAGGTGGTTGCGATAGCTTCTACCTTAACATTAATCCTCTGGAGTCAAACAAACAAAGCGAACAACTCAGTTCCAAGAGCTTTCAGCAACCTTCGTGACGTATATCAAAGCTCCTGAGCGGTAGAACTGTTAAATACTCAGAGATGACCACTTTGAACGGGGCGAGAATACCTTCGGTGAAGTTGGAGACGAACGGCGAGGAACCTCAAATAAAGCAGGATCCGGACTTCATCGGTGCTTCACCCGCTGCACTCTCAGATGACGATATATACGAAGACGCTGGAGATCTCGATCTCTATAGCGCACATCAGGGCGTTTGGCTGACCAGACTTCCGAAATTCCTCTGGGAGAATTGGTCCAAGATCGATGATGATGAGGAGATACAGCTGGGCATGATCAGAATAGAAAGTCCATTGGGCAACACCGGCAACGCGCCAAAAGTATAGACAGGAACCCACGCAAAGGTCGCGCGATTCTAGGCTGACTTCATGGTTTAGATCAGCTTGCTCTTATCGTCAGACGTCCCGCGCAACCAGAGCGTGCCGAAGGAATACAGTATGATCACCACCAACAAGAGCCCTACGAACAGCTTCATTTTCACCGAAAAGGACTTGCCGGGATATGCGTCCAAGCTGAGAGGTGGCTTCAGAGGCGGACGTGAAGGAGGGACGAGCTATCCACAAATGCCCCCAAGACCTCAGTTTCAAAATCGTGGGAACCAGGCAGGGCAAGTCAAGTTTGACAAGGGCAAGAGATGGCAGCCGTACTACAGGAAGGCTGTTCCGAGTAAGCTTGAGGAGATCCGTTCATTCCACAACTTCAAAGGCTAAATTCCCTGCTTGATAGAGCAAACGGCGGTCGCAGGGCAGGTGCAAACCGAGATCAACTGTCTTCCTGTCGAAAATAAGGAGTATAGGCCGATTATGGATGAGCTATTGAGACTCAGCCAGAAACCCAAGCGTGAAACGAAGTTCCTTACAGGGAACATTTCCACTCATGGTGGGAATCTACTGGTCCCAGGCACGCTCGGTGCCTCTGGCACCTTTAGCACCTTCATTGTAGGTTTCTCATCAACAGTATTAGGCACGAAAAATCTAACTCGAGTCAGAAAACGACAGGCGGACAACGTGGGAAACAACCGGACCTTAAGGCTGCTAGAATGCCTCAAAATGAGCTGTTGGACCTCATCTACAACTGCTTCAAGAGATACAACTATTGGCCGCTCAAGTCGCTCAAGGCGGAGCTCAATCAACCAGAAAACTATCTCAAGCAGACGCTGGAAATGGTCGCTCAGCTGGTGAAGGCGGGACCCCACGCCAACACTTGGCAGCTCAGGCCGGAGGCGAGAATCAGCACGTACGCTGACGCCCGTTCATATGATGAGGTCAAAGATGAAGTGGCACCTGACTCAGGCTTTGGCTTGGATGGGGCTTCCGATTTTGGAGAGGTGCTGGGCACGGACGACGAGGATGAGGTCAAGATGGAGGACGTCTTCCCAGCCTGACTCTTTCCGAAGAACCGCATCTCTACTGCATCGACGGCGTTAGTTGAGGAGGGTGTGCTAGGTTTTTGTGGAGCATAGCTTTTGGATGGCTACAAGAGTGCTTGGTTTGGTAGTTGCACGCTTTTACTACCGTAGCTTGTCATATCACTGGTGGCTAGGTCTTGCATTTTATGCATAAAGGATGTGATTGATCATCAAGATGACAGTCTCAATCACCTTAGTCTCGATACCTCATAAAATGTGAATAATAACTGCCTGTAACTGACCTTCACCTTGCTAACTGCAACCCGAAAGTGGTATGACGCTAACGCATATTAGTAAGCGAACCAGTTGGTTGCGATCCCATATCACTTAAGGTCCTACTGTCCACCTTCCCTCACATATATCATCAACTTCATTCTATCAATTCCTGCACTCTCTCAACCCGTAGTATCTTCTGATACAGCATACAGCCACAACGCCATGTCCGAAGATCAAGACCTACTCACCAAAATCGGCCAGCTTGCTGGTAAGCGTTACCATCGTGTGCAATCATGATGGTCACTGAAATGAGTTTGACAGGTCACATCAATCTACACAAAACTCAGCAACCCTCTAGTCAAACCGATGTCTACCCTTCCCATTTTAATTCGCGTGGTGGGATCCGCGGCTCGACGTCGTGGAGACAGCCTCGAGGGGCTCCTTACAGCAGGGCACATGGGCGAGGCAGCCGAATAGCAGCTCCTGCACATCGGAACCGTACCTTGGTCTTGAACGGCAATATAAGCTCGACTGCATCTCATACCGTACCTCAGTCGAAACTCTCCGATCCGGCAGGGCAAGGCGGTGTTACTGACAAGGCTCTTGAAAACGAGCCTCCTCAATCAGCTGGGAGTTGGGTTGCAAAGCGCGACCGTCACATGCAACTAATCAACACTTCTATCTACGACAAAGACACCCAATCACGCGTCAAAGCAATTCAGGAGACTCGTAAATTAGAGGCTCAGCAGCGAGACGATCGAGAAAAGTTCAAGATCAACAAACACCTACAACGGTTTGGCCCCAAGTTGAATCATGTGACTGGGTCCAGTCCCGAGTCGGATTCCACAAGAACCCACGTGATCACAGTAAATGACATTCAGTTTCGAGTCACGAATGGTGGAAGTAAGCTGGTGCGAGTGTCTGGTACGGCAAGCTTACTTTCCTGATTCTGCAGCTTTCTATTGACGGGCTGGGTTCTAGGGGATGAAAGCGGGCCTCAGTCTACTCCGAAGAAGGCGAACGTTGGCGGTGTAACGTTTCTGAGAAGCAAGAATGGCAATTTATATAGATCAGGGCTTGTAAAGGCAAAGCAGTGAGCCAAAACCTGTTCCGGATTGTCGGCACTAACCAGCATCGTCATGGAACGAGCTCTTGGGACTGACTTGTGGCTGTGATGTTCAATAGGAAGAGTGGGCTCGTCAGGAAGGTCTCAGAACCGTGTAGACGATTCACGACAACGGGTACCCTTTTTCTCTCTCTCTTTTCATACTGTCGCGTACTGGTGCAAAAGAGCAACGCCACTACATAACGATATACTCCGCTGAGCAGGTGGAAACTGACTCGATCCTTTACTCTGTCATTTAGGGTTCTGTTCGAAGGGTCCGTTGTGCCCGTACATCCACGACCCTACCAAGGTAGCAATCTGCAAAGATTTCCTCAAAACAGGCCTTTGTCCCGCTGGCGACGCCTGCGATTTATCGCACGATCCGACGCCAGAGAGAGTACCGGCTTGCTTACATTTCCAGCGTGGAAAATGCTCGAACCCAGGTTGCCGCTATGCTCATGTTCGGGTTAACCCCGGCGGGCCTGTATGCCGCCGTTTTGCAAACTTGGGGTATTGCGAGCAAGGCGCAGCTTGTCAAGACCGTCATGTATACGAGTGCCCAGATTACGCAAACACCGGAGCCTGTCGCAACCGGAAGTGTCGATTGCCCCATGTCGACCGAGCGGGTCAAATCCGAAAGATGGTTGCTAACAAACTAGAAAATGCCGATGACTCTAGACGTGGAAGTGGCCAGGATGACGATGATAGCGATATTTCCAGCGAGGAAGAAGATGGACACGATGCGATAGACAGCGATGACGTCGATTCGGACGGTCTCGTGGACGAGCCCATGAATATTCCGATGGAAACAGACAATCACGAACTCTCCCAGCAGCAGGACTTTGTCCATCTCTGAAACCATTCTCTCAGGCACTGACATCATTGACAGTCAATCGGCCGTGTAGTACTGGACCGCAACCCGATTCAAACATGGATTTGGTTTTAGCTAAAACTGCACCATCTTTTGTTGGATTGCCTCCCAAGCATCTTCAGTTCCAGAGTCACGACTCCACAAGTCTAGGTCCAGAGACTTTGGACTGTACTCAACTACTAACACCGGATGACTTGACGAATATGCTTCTCCCGCCTTGCATGGCTTGTCACCACAGTATGGACTTTTTCTGCTCGGCATTCGGTGGAAGGGTCTCTGCTCGATTTGCAGCAAGCTTCTTTCAATCACATCCTACGGATGGGCTTTTCCTTCTCTAGGTGTCATCACTTTCAAGTTGAGTGGACGAACCTTATGTGTCCATCTTGTATAGTCCTATCCAAACCAATAGCAATACCTAAGGTACCTTTCAAGGCCTGAAGACCAGTAACCCCACGCACAAGCATATGTGAAACCGCGGCGGCTCCACCAAAACCGCCTAGACGGAACCTAGAATCCTTACGATGATGGAAATGCCGGCCTTGGGGGGCGGTCGGACGTTAGACGAGGGTTGGGAGCGATCAGGTTGGGGTACGGGTAAGGTATGGGGTAGGGTGACCGTTTCATTATTGGAAGTCAGCCGCAGGCCTCCTGTCCGCCTCGTCTTTTGGGCACGAATACTTTTACCTTTAGCTACCGGTACCTAGGTACCGTAACAATGGCGGGGAACTTCCCAATACCGGGGGTGAAGCCGTCAGCCTCTATTCACGTAAGGTAAGCTCGACGCATGAACAATAAGTTAAGTCGACTTTAATCCATGATTATTTACCCTCCAATCACATGATGACGCTGCCTAAAACAATAAGGTATACACTAAAATTTGAGGCCGGAGGAGATACTTTCTTCCGACTCGTCGAGCCATGACTTATTTCTCAAGAAAAAGCCTGAACCCCCACATTAAATTATTATCGTATTGCTCCAGGACGATTGGATGAAGTCCCACCAACTTCTCCTCGTCACTTATCTAAGCTTCAACCCGTGCCCAAGATGCGTGAGCCATGGCTCTAGCATAGTCGTCGACTGGAGACGAACGCAAGTGTCTCCTCCGAACTCCAAACAACTTCCTACTTCCCACGTGATTCGGGGTTGGGCTTGCGCGTTACAGGAGTACAGTACCTTAGAGACGCAGTACCTAGTGTATCTATCTAGGGTCCACCCGGCACGCACAGAAAGAAGCGCCTCGGGCATCCACGAGGGCGGGAATCCCATTCGTCTGGGTTACTCCCTCCCGGGGGAAATGGAGAGAGAAGACTGGTGCAGAGGCATAAGGTAAGGGACCGCCGTACGGCGTAGAGCGCCATCCACGCTCGGCACAGGCAGCCAGGCAGGGTGCGCGCCGCCGAGGCTTAGGGAGGGCCAGTCAGCCTTTGGGCTTTTTTTGGTGCCTGGGTTTGCCCTCCCGGGTCTCAGCATCGTTGTGGATGGATGTCGATGACTTGTGGCGCGCGCGATCGGGGAGCTTTGGGCGGCGGCATAGCTTCACAATCAAATTGTTTAGAAAAAAAGTCTCTAAAAGTCACAGGACATTTCACTGGCGGCGGCGCAGAAGAACAGTAGCTTGTGTAGCGTGCCTCTCGCTTCAGTTTCGATGCTCTAAGTTATGGGATGAGGCGTCGCTTCCCGGTTTCAGGCCGTTTAGTGTCCGGTTTTCCTTCGTTTTCCTTACTTGCGGGCCTTATGACTTGATCATGACACGGGTGAGAGAACGGGAGAGGGGAGCAAACGCGATAAACAATCTGCTTCGTCGGCGAGGATTTCGGCTTGGTTCTGCTAGCTAGATCCGATCTCGGATGGCAGCAAGGCAGTCACGCCCTCGCGAGAGGAGATGGCGGTGTGGTGGTCCGTTAGGGCATTGCTTCATGACGGGACTACTCCCTAGTCTGATCGAGAATTATGTCTGAAGGAGCAATCATGAGGATTTATCGAGATCTGTGGCTAGGGAGTGGTGAGGGGATCGAATGGGAAACAAGCTGCTCTCCCTAAGTTTGGCAGTCCTGGTAAGGTAAGGTAAGGTAAGATAAGGTCGGTATTATTGCGGGGCAAGGCATCATCAATCTTGGGTTGATGTGACTAGCTTTCACTATTACCATCGATCCTCCGTGCCTTGGGCTGTCAGACGGCGGCGGCGGAACGAGGGATGGTCATGGCAGGGAACGGGCCGCAGTGGTGATCGATCTTCTGATAGTGTCTGATTGCCCTGTCCACCACCAAGGTTGCCGAACTCTCCGCAACAACGACAGCCCAAACCGTTTCCTCACTTCTCGTTTGGGCACTTCAGGCGCCGGACGAAAAGACGAGACGACGAGAGAATACGAGAGTGAAGAGGGGGATTGCCCAAAGTAAGAAACGACCTTGGCCAGTCAGGAGGAACAGTGCGGTAATAGGGCAATAAATGGTCACAGATTGGGTATCGATCAGCCTTCTTCTGTTGCAGCAGAGGTGTGCCGTAACGAACTACCCTTACTCTTGTATGTATCATTACCGGTGTAAGCATACCGTACCTCAGTATAGAATCTCGATCTCTGATGTGTACAGTACCGTTTCGTCCGAATCAAGCGGTCACAAGAAGTCAACCGTTGGTGGCTCTGCCCAGTGGTGTTGGGTACTGCTATAGCTTAGAGACCCGGGAGTGGGAAGTGGGAAGTGGGAAGTGGGACAGTGGGGGGATGGGGGGATGGTGGTGTTGGGTACACCTGCAGCTGGTGATGTGACTAGGGAACTAGGGTAGGGTGCAGGCGACCGATGACTGACTGACGAATGATCCAATGATGCGCCAGATCCCACCGTTTGTTTGTATGCCTTCCTCCACTTGGCGTGGTACGGAGTAGTAGCACAGGACCGTCAGTCTTGCTATTTCTATTTTCATTCGTATTTGTGTATCTACCCACATCAAGCTTGTTCTCTTGGTACATGACGAGGTTATTGGCTTTGGGTACCTTAACCACCAACCCGTCTTGATCTTATTGTACCTTTCTTTTCTTACTTTACATACCCTATCATAACTTACCATACCTTACCTTACCTAACACAATATACTCTTAGGCGGAGACGGACAGAGTTCGGAAGTGGAGGGCATCCAATCGTGCATTCGTGCTGAGGCGGGAACGGATCGCCTTGTTCGCATTCGCTTCTCTCTGTCGCAGTTGCAGTCGCATCTTCGTGCTTATGTTCCTATCGCGGTGCACAACAACAATAACAGAGATCGAGCTATTACCCTCCCTTGCTCTAACGTACTCTGTACGCATGAATATCTACTAGAGTGGGATCTCCAGTGCTACTAAAGTACTACCTTACACACTATCACTATCACTACTACATGTGCCACAGCTTCTCCGTCCTTGGTTAAAGTACCTACCTTCCCTTGTCCTTCATGACAATCCCATAGTCTTCAACTTTTATGATTTTTATTTGTATCATGATCATCACCACCTATATCTGTCTTTGATCGTCGGTCTTAAATCTTACTGTTGTTGTGCGGCCCTACATCACTTCTCTCATCAGTGATCATCGCTGTTGAGTTGAGCTGTCTGTCCAACATCCCACCTACTGCACCTCCAACGGCCCCACACCGCCATTTGCATTGTGCGTCCCCGAAGGTCGCATCCCACAACAATGGCTCGCTTTGCGCAGACCTTCGACTTTCACAGACCATCACCGTCATCGGCAGACACGAAGCAGAGACTCTCGGAAGAAGACGAGTCGAGCGTTCTGGATGAGAACATCCTCGATTCGTATACACCGGACATGTCACCACTGACGGGAAATCGGAGGGACTCTTACCCCGACGGCAACGCGAATTTCTCCCCCCGAGAAGATGGCTGGTCAGATTACACGCATCATGATGTGCACGCCCCAGTCCGTGTCTCCGCTGTCTCGACGAACCCATTCTTCGAGCAGAGCAACAATCCTTTCATGAGGCCGCACCCCTCTCAACCTACCGCATATGCGCAACCGAGCTCGACGTGGGTCATGGATGGCCCTTCGGGTTCTTGCACACCGACTGCAGTCTACGACCACTTCCCGTCCGAGTACGAGCCTCACTGTACGGGGTCTTACTCTGCCGGCGCCGTGGGCTCCATCGATGGGACAACGTACGGAGGCCTTCCATATCGGGCGGGGGCGGTGTTCGGAGGGGATGGATCGTTATCAACGTCGCCGACTACTTCGGGCAAAGACTGGATGTCGATGGACTCGACAGATCCGTTGGAACCCCGCTCGATCCCAAAGCGCATGCGTCCCGGAAGCCCTTCGTACCGATCACATTCGCCCTTGCTGAGACGGGATGGCATCCGAAAGAAGAACGCTCGATTTGAGATACCTGCCGAGCGGAACCTCCAGAACATCGATCAGCTCATCGGCCTGACCAGCGACGAGCAAGAAATCAAAGAGCTGAAGCAGCAGAAGCGCCTTCTCCGGAACAGACAAGCAGCGTACGACATCCTTGTTTCTTGGTCCAACACACCACTTTTGGTCACGATGCCCGTGCTAACCTGATGCAGACTCGATTCCCGCCAACGCAAGAAGCAGCACACCGAACGGCTGGAGGAAGAGAAGAAGCACTTCACCACCATCATCACCGAACTGGAAGAGGCACTCGCCGAGATGAAGATCCGAGAGAACGAGTGGGAACGAGAAAAGAACGAGTGGGCGGCGTCGCAACAGCAATGCAAGCAGTACATCGACAGCATCTTGCTCGAGAAGGAAGAAATGGTCCGAAGTCACACTCTCGAAACGGGTGATCTCCGCAAGAAGAACGCCTATCTCACCGAACACATCCAGAAGCTCGAGAGCACCGCCATGTCCGCCGGACCCAGTTCGTCGGGCTTCTCGGCCGACTTCTCCGACTTCGAGAACCTCACTATGGACAGTAGTCCTTGGGACGACTTCTCCCTTGCGAATGACTTCTCCGTCGACAACGATCCTCGCCCGGAGACGTCAGTCGTGGTCCTGCCGAAGAAGACGGAGAAGAACTCGAAAGATGATGACCGACCTGCCGGCTTATTGCTCGTCCTGTTACTCTTCGGCGCATTCGTCGCCTCCAAAAGCTCCACGACGTCGTCCCCGTCCATCCCCCACCTTCCCGACGACGTGCGCGCAGCATCCGCCACCGTTCTCGACAACATCTTCAAAGACGCCGGCGTACAACCGTCGGTGGATCCTCGCATCGCTCTCGCCAACCGCGTTGAAGCCATCGAGCCCACTCCATCCGGCACCGCCTGGCCAAGCGCCAAAACAACCCTCAGCGCCGTCGAGATCGCTGGCCTCTCGCACTCCCCTCTCGACGCCCTGCACCACCAGCTCGTCGACCCGACCAAAGAGCAGCTGCGCGAGCAAATCTTCGCTATGTCCGCGGACCAATACAACGGCATCACTTCGCAAGACTTTATCGCCGAGCCGCACCCACCGTCCCAACATCGCCGCAACCTCGGTGAGGCCCTCGCCGCCATGCGGAACAATAACAAGGACTCCGCCGCCGAGGTCTACACGCGCAGTCTGATGTGGGATAAGGTGCCGGCCGAAGTCGTCCGTGACTTTGCGCGCATGGTGTCCGAGTGCAGTTCCAGGGGTCATCAGCCCGGTCGCAGTCCTGTCGACGGTTGAATCTGAACCGATTCCGTCCATCCGCCCGACTCGACTCCGGCCCTTTTATCAGCTTATTATCTCCACTCAGTACTCCATCGCGATCGTTTCTTTGTCGGCACTAAGCTACGATCTTAGCATGTCCTCGCCCTTTGCATTTCTTTTCGTTACGACTTCATTTCATCCTAGACCGGACCTCAACAAGAATGCCAGGAACACGTCTCTCGCGAGACGGATGCGCTTCGTCATATCGACAGATTACATACGTATCTACTCGTCCACGACTATCGAACCTTTCTTTTGTCCCGTGAGGCAGTGAATTCCAGTCCTGATTATATGTTTTTTGGCCAAAGCAAGCGAGCGAGCGCGTTTATTCTTGCATTTCATGATGTCTTGTGCGATTGGAGGTGGCAGGTAGGATGTGGGATGTGGACGGCCAAAATGACTCTTACGAAATTATCAACGCAACGACAGCGAACATACGCCTTTCCTTTTGTGTTTAATTCTTTCTTGTCTTCGGCCTTCTTCGGGAGGTTGTTTGATGAATGGGTTCGGTGGGTGGTTGGTTGTTATGCAAACGTACCTCCCTCACGCCTTTTAGTGGCTTATTTACCTTCTCTGCACTGTTCGAGGGGGCTTGCTGGCTTATGATTGTATCTATGAGGACGCGCTGGACGATGATGATGAATATGAGGATAGTTTTTTGGGTAGCGGGTAGTGGGTAGTGGGTTTACGCAGAGATGAGAAACTGTACTGGGTTGAGGGCACACAGGGAAGACGGAAGGAAGAGAGGAAATTGTAGATAGGATTGGCAGAGATTATATTATACCTTCTCAGACCGGACTTGTAGAGAGACCGATCAGAGTCAGCTTAATGCGACGCCGAATGAATATCTGATGTCTTCCATTCGAAAAGGAGAAGTCGTGAACTTGTCTGATGTGTTCAGTTTCGCAGCGCTCGACACGGCATCCCAAGCCCGAAAGGTGAAAGAGTATTCGATATGTCATCCAGATACACCACACCATGCTCAAATGGCTACCCTGTACTAGATGGCGCCAAACGATAGTTACGCAGTGCAAAGCAGGTAACATCCGAATACGAGACTTCCTTCCCATCCTCTACGCATCTCCTACCACCGCACGCGCACACGCACACGGACACCCATCGCTCAAGATCTCGTCGTATGCACCATACTCACCTACCCTAATCTGCCAAACCGCTTGTTTCATACCATATCCTACCATAACATACCATACCACATCACATGCCATCACAACGCCCCCCTCCAATCCCCATCTCACGCCGCTCCCCATTTCCAGCCACAATATCAGCGTCAGGGTTTGGGATCATATTTCTCTTTCCAGATCCTACAGCGGGCCCCGGGTGTCGGGGCGAAGTCAGCAGACGTCTGGGGCGGGAGGGTGGAAGGGCGAGGGAGACAACGCTCGCGGAGGGTGATTGAGGATATGGAATAACGGGAAGTTTGGAGGAGAGGAGTGGGGGAACGACGAACCAAGAGTTCCCCAACGTCTTGCTCCCGCTCTGCTCTGCGAGGCGGTAGTATTTCGCCGCCGTGTACTGCATTCTCGACCCGTCAGCCGGTATCCCGTTCTCTGGGAATCAGGAAGAGGGATGGGGTTGTGATATATGCTCTGCTTCCGAGAAAGCCTCTCAAACCACCAATCCACCATAGCCACGCGCTAATCTCACTCACTCACTCACCTTATCCTTCCTCCCCCCAAACCCCTCCAAATAGCACCACCCGACCTCATTCATCGCATCCGTATCGCCCAAGTTGGCCGCCGTCTCGTAGTACTGCTTTGCCGCGACGGGATCTTTGCCGACGCCCCAGCCGTGGCGGAAGCAGTTGGCCAGCTCGAAGATGGCGAGCACGAGCTCGCCCTTGGCGGCGCCGCCTTTCTTAAGCCCTGACGCCAACGCTGACGATTCGATGGCGGCTGAGTTGGAGGCTGCGGCGGAGAGGTAGGTTATTGCGAGGGTCGGGTTCGGGGGGCAGCCCCAGCCGTGTCTGGGGGGCATTAGAGTGTGAGGGGAGGAAGGGGGAGTGCCGCGGGGTGGGGGTGAGGGGGGGGGGGGTGGGGGGGGTGGGAAAGGAAAGGGGAGGGGGAAGGGAAAGGGTAACGGACCTGAGGGCCAGACCGTAGAGGACTTGACTTAGTGCGTCGTTTGCGCCGGACGGGTTGGCGAGCTGGCCGAACATTGCTGTCGACCGTTCGAGATCTATTGTTGTTCGCACGGCGGCGTCAGCGATGACGCGGCACTCCATCGTGTATCTTGCTTGCTTGCTTGCATGCTTTGCAACCGCGCCCCTGGCTTGAGCCTGGTACCGCACACCCACTCACCACCAGCCTCATGCAACCGAATCGCCTCCTGAATATTCTCCTACACACCCACCCATCAGCCCACCGCCCCTAACACCAACCCAGACCTCCCAGGAAACCCTACATCTCCCACCCTCTCCCCACCCCCCACCCCCTCCCCTCCACCCCCCTCCCTCCCCAACCCCAACGGATTCCCCCTCGCCAACCTCGTCGCCCGCTCCTCCCACGCCGCCTCCTTCTCCTCCCCATCCTCCCCCTCCCCCACCCCATCACTAATACTCGGCAAATCGCTCGGCACATTGACCGAGCTCCGACTCGACGCGTACGAGTGCGACCGCAGATGCAACCGCTGCGACAGCCGCCGCCCTTCGCTCTGGCTGCTCGTCGACGTCGACGTCAGCGAGATGCTGGATACGCTGCGGAAGCGCGAGCCGGGCCCCTTGGGCGGGGCGGCTTTCTCGTGATGGCCGGATGTGGAGGTGGTGGTGGGGTCGTCCGCGAAGGAGGGCGGTTGGAGGATCTCTTGCGTGTTCGTGTCGGAGCGCAGGATGGTGATTTCGGGGGCTGCCGGTGGTGGCGGCGGGGGGTCGTGATCGTCATGGCTTTTGTGTCTGTCGCGCTTCTTGAGGAGGTCTTTCAGCGGCATTTTCTGAGTTCTGGCGTTTCGGGAGCCTTGTGGCCGGCGTTGGTGTGGGGTTGCGCGGGGCGTCGCTGCTGCTGTCGGGCTGAGTCGACCGCACAGAGAACAAAGAGGTTTAGTTTATCTTTATGTGCTCGCGGTATCGACGCAGATGTCGAGAGCGTGAGTATAGCAACATCTGAACGCGGGCTGTGGGCCTGGATTCGGTGGAAGGTGCAATTGGCGGCTGATCTAAGGTACGGACTTGTGCTGGCTCCGCCTCCACGCCCGATGCAGGCTTACGGTGCGGAGGTATGGAAATAGCTTATGTGTGGTCACCAAGCACATCTACATACAGTAAATCGTACGATTTCACAAATCTCACTTTTAGTTCGAGGACTGGTGGAATGTTTATGAGTGGTGTAAAGCTCGACTCTGAATTTGTGCATCAGGGCTATCTAGCTAAAGTCCCACAGCTTGACCAGTAAGCTATCCTGCTGTGCCGAATCGCTGTCGTGTTTCAAGAATATCTTCTTTGGAATCTCATACTCAACCACCGGGGGTTTCCTCAGATCCTTTGAGAGTTCGGCATCAAGCATCTACTAGATATCAGTAGTGGCCAAAGAAGAGCCCTAGGGTAGGGAAACTTACAGTCCCGTAAGAATGGTCAAGGAAGTCCTCCAGATTGTACGCCTGTTTTGTGAATTGCTCCGAGATAATCTTCGCTAAGGTCGCAACGTTGGGGTGATAATGTGACTGTAACATTTCAATCTCCCATAGGCTAGTCTCTACGGCGTTGGTAAGCATTGGATCAACCTCATCCATATCGAATGGATCGTCCGTTCCCTCATCTCGCAGTAGCTTCTGTGCGTCCTCTCCTCTTATCTCTCGATGGATCATAAACGTGCATGCCGGGTGCTCTTTGAGGAGATTATATATCCACGGTACGACGACTACAATACCCGCGGGAGGTGCGTGTAAAGTCAATCTCGACAGTCGTTTGATAAAGCTTGCAACGAGTGCGGCAGGTAGATGCGTCGAAGCCAGAAAGGTATCCAGTAGTCGGAAAAAGCGTGAGCGGTGTTTGGAGTGCAGTACAGTAGAGTCGAGCAGGGAGTATAGCTTGGTGTAGAAGGACGGGTAATCGAGGTTCTTCTCCTGGATGAGGTAGAACAACCCCGATAATGCCAATAAGGAGGTAGAGCCACCATGGTTGTACGAGTCCGTGAGAAAGTCCATCAGCAATTCGATCTTGACGAACCAAGGAGCGATGAGGTGCGACATTAGGCTTAACACCGTCTTACGTTGCTCTTTGGTGAGCCCACTGCGCAACACCGCAAGCCAAGCCTCCTGCGCTTGTTTTTTGTGTTGAGTGGGAGAGTGTAATGCGTGATTCGATTTCTTGGGTGAGTCGAGATAGAAGTCGACTAGGTCATCCTTGGATTCCGGCACGTTTTCTACCTTTGAGAGCAGAGACAAGACGTTACCAATGTTCGAATTAGATTCAGCAACGTAAGTGCTATCTTGCGCGTCAGCACACACAGTACATTGATCATGGCTGCCTACTTACGCAATGTTCGCGAATGTATAGTATCGAATGTCATCATATTTCTCAACATACTTCTCCACAAACTCTTCCCTGACCTCTTGACCCACCACAGCATTGACGAGTGCCCGTATTATCTTCGAGAACAATCCCGTCCGCATGGTTCTCTCCTCTCCTGGGTTGACATATGCGGCGTCCACTTTCAGCAATCGTAACAAGAGTGTCAGAGCCGTGTTCTGCCTGGCTAAGTTTCCATGACCCAACAATCCCAATAAAGCCTCTATATAGTCCCTGTATCTCTCTTTCAGCCAATCCACAATGATTGCCTCATTCTCGGGTGCGTTCTTGGTCTTTGACAGCTTTCCTGCAACCGAGAGCCGGCTAAAGACTCGACATAGTGCAATAGCTGCCGTGATATCCTGGTGCTGTCGATTGTCTGGTTCATTCAGAATTGTCATCAACGTGACAATATTGTTGTAGTGCCGCCGCGACTCCAATATCTGGTTCTCGAGGAGGACGATTTGCGCTTGAGGGTCATCGTCGCTCGCAGTGTTGTGCTCGATGGCATGACGCTTCGAGGATTTATTTTCAGCGGTCTGCGGAGCCCTCTTCCTCTTCTTTGTCTCGCCAATCCCACTCACGAGTCCAGGCATCTTGGCGGTGACAATCCCAAGCACAGCTGCGATCGGTTTTCTTGTCACTCTCTAAACTTCTTAGCGTAAGGTACAAAGGACGTACTTCATGCTCTAACTACGGCTTCCCATAACCCCCTAACCGCAGCTGACGTAATGACTCCCTCGGCAAATATTTCTAATGTTCTAGAACTCCTTACGTTGCGCTTTGGTCAGCATCACCAATTCCCTCGGAGGCAAAAGCTTTTGCTCTCGTAAAGTCCGACTAAGCAGTCATCGCTCTCAGTTAGGGATTTTCTTCTGTGAATCTTCCTATTACGCTAACTCTGACAATTGATTATAAAATAAGAAGAATCTTCCATGCTGTTCGAGCTTGCAATCGCAACATACATTTGCCAGAGCCATATATAAATACAGACCACCGGGTCCATGAGGTTGCTCATCTCCTTTCTGATTTGCATTACAGCCATTGTCGTCTTCTATAAAGACTCTATAGTTTCTCGATTCAATACTCAACTTTACATTCCACTACTAGGCAACTCTCTGACTAGCAACATAACCGCGCCCTCTTCAGCACCCTCCGCCACATTTCTGGGTCTCCCCGTCGTACCACCGTCTTTCGACAGCGTAGCATCTACGACTTCAGACATGTCCGTCTCACGAGCGATTCGTCAGGCCTTCCTAGCGATTGAGCAGTCCGAAGGCGTAGGAGCCAGAGTACGTCGCTCCATCGGCACCGCCAAGCTGCGCAACTTCTCTCCGTTCCTCATGCTCGATCACTTCAGCGTATCCCCAGGGGCAGGATTCCCCGATCACCCTCACCGTGGTCAAGAAACTATAACTTATATCCTGAACGGTGCCGTCGACCATGAAGACTTCGCAGGCAACAAGGGCACAATAGAAGCTGGAGACCTGCAGTTCATGACTGCCGGAAAGGGGATCATGCACGCTGAGATGCCGAGACAGAACGCGGATGGAAGCGCCAACGAGGGCATGCAATTATGGGTCGACCTGCCGGAGAAGTTGAAGAAGTGCGAACCTCGCTATCGGGATCTTCGTGCTTCAGAGATTCCGAACATCGACATTGATGATGGCAAGGTCCATATCAAGATTATATCTGGACAATCACATGGAGTCGACAGCGTGAAGGACCTCGCATATACTCCTGTGTGGATTCTCGACATTACGATCAGACCTGGTGGGAAAATTACACAACCGTTGCCCGAGGGGTGGAACGCATTCGCCTACACTTTGGAAGGATCCACGACCTTTGGGGTCGGCAAGGATCAAACCACTGTTGGACGCTTCCATAATGTAGTCTTTGAGCAGAAAGGAGACTCGATATCCGCAGAAGTGAGCAAAGATGCCAAAGAACAAAGTCGACTTTGTAAGTTATCCCCCCCCAATTATCAGTCCCTTTCCTATACAACATCAACCATCAAATTCTTTCGTACCTTCTCTCTTCTCAATATAGAGCTAATGCAACCTGACCCAGTCCTCGTCGCCGGTCTTCCACTCGACCAAAAAGTCGTCCAGTACGGCCCTTTTGTCCTCAACACGCAAGAAGAAGTATACCAAGCCATGCTCGATTATCAAAGCCATGCCAATGGATTTGAGCGTGCAGCCGGCTGGAGGAGTGAGATTGGCAAGTCCATGGCTCACTAGGTCATACTGGATACACGAGCATTTAAGTCAAGGGCGTAATGAAGTTATTCGCAACGGCCTTGTTCTTGTAGATCATATTATCACTGTACATAGTAAACCAAATCGGTTGCTCTAGAGCCTTGGTGAAGTTTAGCGTCTAGGCCTTGGAGACAACGTTCTGTTATACTCTCATTCCATATACAACGCTTCCCGGAACCCAGATACAAACACAACAATTCAATATCTGGAAACCAGACAGTAGACGTGGAAGACCACATGACCCATCCTTCACACTCCCATTGAATACTATCCAAGCATTCACCTCCACCACGGACTCACAACCACAACCACCACCAACACCTCTTCCTCCTCCCCTTCAACTCCTTCTCCCTCCTCAACCTGCAACCCACACAATCCCAAGACGGGCGGCCATCTCCACAAAATCACCAACCCAGCCATTTAATCCAGAAACGTACCACCCAAAGCCTCACTCAGACACCCACCCACCGCAAAAACACACCCAGCAACCCCAACCATGCCCTTCAACCCACCCCAAAACCATCCCCCCATCTCCCCCCACACCCTTGACGCCTCCTACACGCCCCTCCGCAGCCTCATCGCAACCGGCGGCGGCGGCGACAGCACAAGCATCATCCTAGTCCGCCACACCAGCACCCACCTCATGTGCGTGCGCAAAGCCCTCCGCGGCACCATGAGCTCCCCACGCGACCGGCACTCGTGGCGCGAAGAGCTGGAACTGCACCGCTCGCTGTCGCACCGCAACATCGTCGGCTACGTCGACGCCTTCATGGACGCCACCATCGGCAAGGCGGCCCTGTTCACCGAATACTGCGACCTGGGGAGCCTCGGCGACCTCCGGCGCCACATGCGGGGAGGCCCGAGCAGGGTGCCGGAGGCGTTCGTGTGGCACGTGATGCGGGGGGTGGTCGAGGCGGTCGTGTACTGCCATCGGGGCCCGCCCGGTGGTGGTCCAGGGGGGCTGCGCTGGTTGAGCGTGGTGCATCGCGACATCAAGCCCGATAATATCTTCCTGCAGTCCCGACCCGGGGCCGCCGTGGGGGCGGGCTATCCGCTTGTGAAGCTGGGCGATTTCGGGGCCGCGATCGGGGCGGAGAATCCGGAGTTCTATGCGATGGAGGCGCTCAGGGGCACGAGGGGGTGGCAGCCGCCGGAGTTTCCGAATTTCGGGCAGCGGGGCGATGTGTGGAGCGTTGGGGCCGTGGTGCAGTCGCTGTGTCGGTTGGGGACGGATGGAATTGAGCCGGGTGCGGGGGTCGGGAAGCATTATGGTGAGGATTTGGATGAGTGTGTGGGGGCTTGTTTGGTGGAGGAGAAGGCTGACAGGCCGTATGCGAGGGAGGTGGCGTTGATGGTGGAGGAGCTGGGGGTCGGTTCGAGGTATTGCTTCAAGGCGTTGCCGCCCTGGGCTTTTGGATAGATGGCGGTCGAGAGTGACTGCTGTCGAATGTTGGTGGTCTGCATTTTCGAGTTTTGATGTCGGAGTTTTGAGATTGGCAGCCCTTCTGCGAGTATCCTATGTCAACTGTCTGCGGATCGAATATGTTAATAGTAGATGTAGCGGACTTGTTTCAGTTCACATGGGCCCAATCAGTATTTAATTCCAGATACATCAGAAGATCAGTAAGAGACTAATATACTATTTGACAGGTGCGTCTAGGGCACATGGTGGATATTGACAAAGAATAAGCAATGAGCACGAACTCTCCCAGGCAAAGGCTACTGAGCTTTCGACCCAACGATTTCTATTCAAAAGTTAGCCTTAGTGTAACTTCCTTATGAAGGTATAGAGACTTTACTCTCTACATCCGCAACGCTCTGCTGTAGAATCTGCTGTAACGTCTTTGGGTTTTCCAGCTCCTTCATGATCTTGTTGATGATGGAATCGGCCAACTCTCGCTGTTGACGCACTTTCACCTGTCCTTCATACCGCACCCACGAGTCAAGGACGGATTTCGCTTCCTGAACGAGAGCGGTTCTTTGCTCGAGCTCAAAAGCTTTGGCTTCCAGCTGCGCGGTCTCCTGGTTCTGAGCGTGAGCCAACATTCACAAACACATTGTTCGGCTCAAAATCGGTGTGACAAACCTTAGAAACTGCGAAGAGATTCTTCGTGATATCTACCACCCCGCCTAGTTCCTTCACACTCTCAATCCTGGTCTGAACCGCACTGGTATGGTCTTGCCGAGCCGAATTCAAGATATTCTTCAACTTGCTGATTTGCCCATCGGCCCACTCCTTATACATGGGACCACCATAGGTCCCGATCGCCCAGAATACGCTTATGAGCGAAAATGCGACTATTGACTCCTCATTGAACACGTACAGCTCGTTGCTGATAGCCGCGATCGAGAGACCGGCGCCCGCGGAAAGAATTGCGGTCTTGGACGCTAGAGACGAGCCGGGTAGCGAATCAAGGATCGATTGCGCTCTCTTCTTCGGGTCTTCGGCAGGCAAATTCGATGCGGATCGTGTGGTTGTGAGCGAGCTCGGGAGGGTGGAAAGGATATGATGACATGGGAGTACGGGGCGGAGACGAGCGGCCCCTACACATAATCAGAACATGCCAATGGTGTTCAGTAGCACTCGCAAGTATGAAGAAGGACTTACCAACAGCGCTTCTAGCCACGCGTGATGCCATTGCAGAATGATGTGTGAATCCACTCAACCGGTTGAGGTGAGGTAGCAAAGCCGGAAGACAATGAGCGGTTCGGTTCGGCTTAGCGTTGCATTAGTGGTCGCTATGTTTCCCCCTACTTCCTCTTAGTCATACCTTAGGAAAGCTGCCTGAGCACAGCACCACCTGTATGACACTGACTCTCCAAGTTCCTACTGTGGGTACTGCTGTTGACTTACATGCATGACAGTTTATATCAGCGAAAAAAGCTGCCTCCCAATCTGTCACTTCTTCTCTCATACCCGATATTCTGCCACAATTCATCGTCTTCGTTACCCTACCAAAAGTTGTGGATCACTTTCATTCGCAAAGAGCTCTACACCGGCAGCATTTGAACGTTCCCTATGTCTGTACACAATCCTATCAGGAGGCGGTTTTCTCACCTATCTGCCTTGGAAGGGGAGATTTTGTTGGCATCAAGATGGTCGAACCGTCGTCAAGCTCTTGCCGATCCTGACCTTCGACCCTTGGAAGGATCCTAGGCTTGGTAAAACCACCAGAAATGGACTTTTGATTTATTGTCCAGAGTATCTCATAGGCGCGAAGCGTCAAGGGATGGGTTTTACATACACGAGTGGAAACAGTTTTCATTGTAAGGTGATGCTTGCGTCAGGTGCATTGTTTTTGAGCAAAGAGGGAGTGGTCTCGGTGTGAGAGCTCTGCTCTATATCTTCTTCTGGAGAGTGAATCCTGCGGCTTAGTTCCGGTGTGTTTGTTGTATATTCTATACAGACTTATGTGGGACGGCATCAACAATCGGGTCGAGGAAATCGATGAAAGAAGTGCTCTGGATCTCGCTAGCTCAACCCTTTCAACAGCCTTCATGTCAGGGCTACACCACAATTCATCGTTATGTTTGATGCGGCTGCGACACTGACAAAATAGCTACAGGAGGACCCTGTAACAGTCACCTGAAGAAGACAGCTGAGGTTTTTGAAGCTGTCACCCGAGACTCAAGATGAAGACGAAGTCCTTTAGTGGTGGAAAGGGTGGCAAAGCTGCTATAGGGGTGTCAAGAATTGCCAGAGAAGTGACACCAAAGACAAGAATTCCTTGTAACGAAAATCATCTCGGACTAAATGAAGTAACTTGTAGCAGCATTGGCGGAACAGCCAGAGAAGGACCCGTTCTTAGTATCCTTAGGGCAGAGTATCACGGACCATTGGATTTTCGACGAGGACCTGAGAGTGAAGATCGATACTAAGATGAGGGAGGCCAAGGCGTCGCATGGAACTGGAGGAAGTCTTGCGTCAATTCGGGATATGATCTGAGCTCATCATTGACACAGCGCTCGAGAGTTATACAGCGGGAAGGCTACTCTGTTGCTGGCATACTAAATCCCATCAATGGATATCTACTGTTGTCCTGTCAAACCATACCAGTACCATGAGCAACTTCCAGTATTGTATTATTTTCCTGAGTTGTTGATAGCAGTCAAGCCCCCAAAATAGGCCTTTTCGCTCAACCCGATGGAAGTGCCATTGTTACCTCTCATCCAATCAACCTGCATCGCCCCCACAACCCAACCGCGTACTCCACCAACGATAAGTTACGTCCATACGTCCATAACAAACCCGAGAACCTGACCACAACATACAATGACGTTGAAGCTCGAAGATCACAACAACACCGGCTTCAGTTGTACCTGCAGTCTATTCCCTATCGTAGTCTCGAAATACGAGCTCCTCGCCCCAGAAACAACAAATCGCTCTCTTCCCGTAGGTGGCAAGGGACAACGGCAACCACGTGTCGATTGGATATGTGTTGGATTTGCCATGTTCCGCCCATCATATACCCGGTGCTGATTGATTGGGAAGCTGCGCCACAGCCGAGAAGGAATACTTCCTTTTCGTTGTGCACCGCAACGGAGGATCTTTTCGTATTCGTGCTTACGCTATCCCGTGTTGACGTACATGTAGATAAAAGGGCTGACGTTTTTCTTCTCTGCCTGCACCGATCGGTTTCCTGTTGCATTTGAATAAGGATCTCCTTATTCTTCTGCTCTGTACATTCACTTATTCTTACTCTTACACACCTACTCATCTATCCCTCACTCGAGACACTGTCAACAACGACGACCCATACAAAGCCGTCTCTCCTCTTCCGTCCGAGCGAGCTGCGTCTCCCTACCTGTTTCATACCTACCTACGGTCCAGCGCATCACACCACCTCTCCACAGTTCCTCACAACCACCCCTCGACTCAAACGACCAACCATGCACAACCTCCACCTCACCCACCTCCTCACATCCCTCACCCTCCTCCTCCTCCTCAACCACCCCCTCCACACCCACGCCACCCCTCTCCTCCCACACACCCTCCAAAACCTCGTCCCCCGCCAACCGCAAACCTCCGCCCAACCGACCTGCGAATGCCGCTCCCCCTCCGGCTGTCCCGGCAGCTGCCACTTCTGCCCCGCGACGGGCCCCGTCTGCGTCGGCTACTGCGGGCAGCCCGGGTCGCGACCTTGCAACGCGTGCGGAGGGTCCGGTGGGAACGACACAACGCTTACGGCGAGTGGGACGAGTGGGGAGTGTGTTTTTGGGAATGATGGCGAGTGTTTTATTGTTGGGCATTGAGGGGGGCGGAGGGCTGGGCGAGGGAAGATGGTGGGCGATGCTGCGGAAGGAAGGAGGAGATGAGCGGAATGACTCGAGGGCGGAGATGAGATGGCGGCGGGTTCGAAGCGGATAGGATACCATCCTTCGGTGACGGGCGTCGTTGAGCCGGAGATAGACGGCGGAGAATCTATCGAGCGAGTTGGTTAGGCTCGATGGGATGGGTTGGGTTGGTTGGATTGGATTGGCTTGAACGGGAAGGGAAGGGAATGGGTTCTGGGGAACATGCGATACGGCTTAATGATAATGACTGACTCTTGATCGAAACCATCCACAAAACCGTAAAACGCAGTATCCATCCTAAGAATCGAGGGTTACGAGATTGTTGCTTATGCATAGTGCCGGCGTAAGATCGGCTACATCACGAATCATCACGGTGCGGCCGTCATCACAGAAACAGCCCCTCAGAAACTTGGACACACTATGCCTTTCCGCACGGTCTCAATGGTAGCTCCTCCGCCGAAAGTAATTGCGAACCGTAAGTACAAAGGCCGCAAAATGCGCACCACGTCGCTACCATAAGAATATCAAACAACGTCCACGTCAGGCGTCACAAGAACCCAAAGCGCGCCGTAAGAACGTTGAGTGTATACACAGGATGCAATGCAGAGCGAGCGCTGGACTGTACGATTTGAACGAATCATGGCTCCTTCCACGCTATAACGATCTGGTTCAGAACCCAAAGGGGTTTTGCGGAGCTACAAGTCACGTCAGCTGACTACAGGAAATTCCACAATGTGCCGGCAACTTACTAGCATGCGAAAGGTTTGCTCTCCGCCCCGTCGGCTGTGACGCCAATTTCTTGGCCTCGCCCGTCACACCGAAGCGGACCGGAGGAGGCGGGCCCGTTGGTTGAGGCTGTAGAGGTGCTACCGTCGGCTGTTGGGGGATAGGAGGGACCGGCGGAAGCGATTGACCGAAGGCTGGGCGGCCGAAACCGTTCGTGCCCGTCTGCTGCGGCTGTAGCGCTGGTGGTAGGAAGGAATTTATGCCAGTCGGCTGGAATTGTAATTGAGGAGCGGGCGAGGGCATTGGTGGCTGAGCGCCGGTCATTTGCGGCATCATGGGCTGGAATGCGGATATTGGAGGTGGTTGCCGAGGGTCGGCGAAAGGGCTGCCTGACTGCTGGCTGTTGAAGAAGCTCGCAGTACGAATTCCGGGCTGTTGCGGTTGCTGCCCTCCGAAGCCAGTGTTTTGAGGAAGGAATCCGTTACCAAACTGGTTGAAGCCTTGATCTTGCTGTCCAAAACCGGTCGGTTGAGGCATCAGGCGCTGTTGGCCCATAACCTGCTGAGCTCTCAGCTGGTTTAGCTCATTCAAACTCTGGCCTACGGGCGCGATTTGCGTTTGAAGACTGCTCGGGTTTTGAAATCCGGTTAACTGAGGTTGTAGTGGCGGTGGTCCGAAGCCGTTCTGCTGAGGGTAATTTTGAGGTGCTGATAGTGGCCTAGGTGGTGGCGGAAGCATCAAGGACCCGGACTGCATTGTCTGCGGCGCCTGCGGTCGTGGTCTGGGAGCAATACTTTGTGAGGTTTGCTGCTGGCTGATCGCACTCGGCTGTGAACTGGGTGTTTGCATTGGTGAAGCTTGATAGGGAGTATTGGATTGAAGAGGTGCGCCAGTCTGCTGTGACCCGAGCTGAGAGAAGAAAGAAGGATGAGCTCCAGTGATCTGAGGCTGCTGAGGTTGAGGGACTGGCTGGACTTGCGAGGCTTGGGGTGTCCCGGTCGTGTGGGTCACAGTCGGTTGCAGTGGCGGTGTCAACAATGACAGATCTGCCAAGGCTCCAGTTAGTGCAGGCTGAGAAGGCGCGGCAACCTGTGGTGTGGGCGCTAGGTTCGGAGGAGCGGGTGCTGTTGCGTTACTTTGCTGTTGCTTGGATGGCTTCACATCCCACGCATCGTCATCAAAGCCTCCACTAGATTTCTGTGTCGGTTTAAACATTGCATCAAGAGGGGTGTCGCTCGCCTTCCCAGTGTCTGCACCATCTTTGCGGCCAAGAGCTTTCGCATCTATAACATCATTGACCTGTACGGCCGGAGCTGGGCGACCTTTGCGGGTGTTGTTCCTCAGAGTACCTCCAGGTCCAGAGAAGAGGCCACCAGTAGCACCACTGGATGGAAAAGAACCATCCTCGTTGGCCTCGTCACCATTATCAATGACCTGTTCATCCCCAAAGCTGACGTTTCGCAATTTGGACTTTGGTCCGGACCGAGCATACTTCTTGTTGAGGAATTTCATCACGCGAAGTATGTCACCTTCCTTCAGCCCTAGAGTTTGCAAAACCGAGTGCGTTATATCTGGCAGCACGCTCTCGTCCATAGAGTCCCTGGTAAAACTTGAAGCATAACGTTCACACTGATGAGGACCAACACCGCATTTCAAGAAGAAGTCAAACCAATCGTAATCGGGTTGCTTTGGCGGTTCGATGGAGGCACCAGTCTTGGATTTGTCACTTAGTGGATTGGAAGGCTTCTTGGGGTCCTTGCTGGTTCCTCCCTGCATGCTGCGTCGACGTATATCGGACAATGGTTTATCTTCGTCTAAAGACATGCCTGTCACCCCCTCGACATACTCGAGATCTTCGACTGCCATTTTCGGTACAGGAACCGCGATTTTGACTCCATTCAGCTTATGTAGATGAATCTTGCCATCTTTTAGGCCGATAAATTCCGCTTCGACCTTGAACGATCCTGATCGATCTGTCCATGTTCGAGTCTTCGATTGGTCGGGCTCTAATACTGGATTAGTTCGCAGTCAACGTACAATTTCTTTCAAGAACTCACTGGACTTTGCGGTGCTGGGTGTTTTGCCTTCCGCTTTGCTCTCGCGTTTGCCTCGCTGCGTAGCACGAGTGTTACCATCGTCAACCCCAACTAAACTGCTACCTCTTTTTGGCAGCTTCAGTCCTGGGCCTACCTCTGAGCCTCTTGTATCACCTCCACTTCTTTTTCTGAATGCTTTCGTAGCCTCCTTCGCCAGTCGCTCTTCCTCCAGTCTGTTCTGCTCAACGGTGGAGCGACCCGCAGCGATACCGCTCGTACTCGGAGTTGTGGTTGAAACCGTTCCTGTGATCTCGATGTAACTGCTAGGCACAACTCCTTCATTCCCGTTCTTTAAGCGGCGCACCATCCACCACTCCTCGCTTTTAGTGTCGTCGAGGACGACGACATTATCCCCAATTGCTACAGTCACCTCATCGTCACCCTGGGCCATAAAGTCGTAGAGAATTTGGCCTTTTTTCTGTCCGCCCCGAGACCCTGAGCCAGCTGCTATAACTTCCCTCAAGCCTTCCGCTCTGACCGCTCCGGCCATGTCCCCCAACATCGACACGATCGCGTGCGCAGTGTCTTTCGTCCCTGCGTGGAAATCAATGCTTTTGCTAGGTCTGACAAGTTCCATGAATACATGCTTCCCTTCTATCGAATAATGGGTGAGCTTTTCGGCAGTCCATTCCTGTTGCGCTCCATCACGGGATTGCTCCGGGGCGATCATGATCGTGCCTGTAGCCACGTTAATGCCAAGTGTGGTAGGCATTTTCTTTTTTTTCCCAATAGCAGAGGCCATCTCATTGATATTGTACAAGCGGTATCCACCTGGCGAAGGGAAGGGAGCGTCTTCATCAACGCCTTTTTGCGCTGCTCGGTTGTACGGTGGTGAGGCGATCACTCCTGCAGACGCTGGAGAGTGAGGTGAGGCGAGCTGGTACGGAGGCGGCGACATTTGTTGTGATGGCGGTCGCTGCGGAAGATGCGGCGCGTGGGCGGACGGCACCTCTTCGTCCGACGCTTCAGGGGTGTACTGAGGTCTTCGCGGTGGAAGAGTAATGTTCGATGGTGGTGCAGCTTCAGGACTTTTCGTGGACTGAGAGGACGTTGGTTGCTGCTCTTGCATCATTCCCGCCAGCGCCGCCGCTGGGGCCCCAACTGTAGTCTCTGCTGGACTTTGTCCCGAGCTTGAAGCTGGCGTGTGTCTTGACGCAGCATCGTCTTGAGGCGATTGAACTTTTCCGGAAGACGCTCTTGGACCCTCGCCAATTATCTCAATGTAATTGGCCGGGGCAAATCCGTACTCCCCATTCGAACCCACCAGAGTCCAGTCTGGGTCTGATGTATCGTAGACCAACAGCGGCGCGTCTTCGGTAAACGAAAGCTCCTCGTCAGTCTGTCGTGTATAGTCATATAGAGCCTTGGCATGGTGAGTTGGTCGGGCCTGTGACAACGGGTAATCAGTAGCTGCGTATGTCTCATATCATTCAGAGTTGTAGGCCTTAAAAGAAACCTCTAATCCTGGTGATGGCAACGCTACAACAAAGCAACAAACAAAGGGCCCGCATGATCTTCTGATAACCTGGCTTCCTATAGACATTTGACTCACTTCCTCGACATAGTTATTTGGTATAAGCCCGACCGGCTCCTCCTCGTCCTCAGCTGTAGCCCTCTTCTTCGCCTTCCACCAATCGTCCGCATCGCTCTTCTCAATCACATACAAGATTTCGCCTTCCTGGATTGATAATTCATTATCCCCTTGAGGCTCGTAATCGTACAGTGCTGTGTAGATGCCGAGGAACACCATCTTCTGCTTGGTGCTACTGCACCACCAATGCGCTGCACCCCAACTTAGCTCACAGGAGCACTCTCGGTCCAAGAATAAATGCTTCCGCTGACTGATCTATGAGCTGATGCCAACGCTGGGGTAATGCCTCTGTGGCCGGGGGGCTGGCGTGAATTGGGCTTGAGTATGCGAGGTCGGACTTTGCTAGCTGGATCTGGGGGCTTAGAGCAAATGGTGAAGATCCGTCTAGAAGCCCTGAAATAGAGTGATCTTCGACGGAACACATATAACCTCTCAGGAACTGCTATTGAGATCATGAAAATCAGTTTAGTAGGACACAATCGGGGAATAATTGACGAAGCACGAGGATGCACAGTTACAGTACATACAAGTACAACTAGACTAACCTGATTTGGCAGTAACGCGAGAGCAAGCCACTCATCGCTCTACTGTACATGTTGGTCAGCAAACCCTTGTGCTTCTCGAAGACTGAGGCTTCACAGAAATAATTCATCAATGGTAAGCTTATGGCTCAACGGGAAGATATGGCAGGTTACAGTATCCTTCCATTTTTTGGATGCACGCCTTGAACACTAGGAAATTCATGGACTCTATTACTGCTATTTTTCAGGGCCCTAGATGGCCCCATAACGCATATAGTGCCAACGGGGTGCCTCCCAATGATCCAGTCTACTAGTATGTATATCGGAAGTTTTCCTACACGGTATAAGCTTTTGGTGACACTGCACAACAGGACACACGTACCGTGCCCTCTAGAACCTCATCGTTCTTGTCTTGTCGTCGATTCGCACCATAAAAGTATATGGAGAAGAACAATACGAACATGATCATAAGAATATGTGATCTAAGGAGAGACTTCAGCTCCGCAATTGAAAGACATTCAGGAGGTAGTGACGTACCCTATCGATACCCAGATTGCTGTCATATACCGGGGAGCCTCGTCTTGCCTGACGATATAGCTTCCTGCAATCCCACCAAGACCGTTGCAAGCTGAGACGGCCGCTGCTGTTACTGCACGCTTCCACTGGCTGCGATCCACTGGATTCAGTGGAGCCATCAACCTGGGGAGGGGGTGACCTACCCCACAATGTTGTTAGCCTGGTAGGCGTTCAGGGCTGCCCAGTTCGATACATAAGCTCCGGTGGCTAGATAAACGCCTATGTAACGAACTGTGACCTGATTGGTGAAACCAAGCATGGTAAAGCCTGCAATTAGACAGAGAGCGTTGAACACTATGACTGGTCCACGAAGTCTATACTCTGCGGTGGCGTCAGGGCGAGCTCGTGCAGACTCTAGGGTTAAGGTCAACTGTTCGAAGAACTTACTATCACCAATGCGTGAGGAAAGCAAAACAGGAATAACTGCGTAGTAGTATGGCTACTTTTCGTTAGTAATTCGTTCACATCGGGAGCCGTAGTTTGGAGTCATACCGGAGCGGAGAGCAGTATAGCCTGATTCGAGCTAAACCCCATACCTCCTTTTAGACTGTACGACATGTCAGTAGACTGATGCACGGTGTGCACATCGACTTACATGATGGGCAAAAAATAGGAGAGAGATGTCGAAACGATATTCCATCGAAGAGTTTAGTATCAATATTTTTGCCTTCAGCGAAATCAGACTCTCACCAGTAGAAAAAACATGCAACAAAACCCGTAAATCTTTAGATCTGCAAAGTGGTGCACAATCTGGGACCACGTAAAGACCTCGGCTTTAACGTCTCCTCGGTCTCGCTGGATCCTCGAGACGGCCAATTTGCTTTCGCCCTCCGTCAGGAAGGAGCTGCTGTGGTAAGCTTGCTCTGGAAAGTCGACCATCCACCAGTATGTTACGATCCCGAAAATACACGCGAGCTTCCCGGGTCAGCAGGTTACACTTGCAACGGACAAGGCTTGAGTGGCTTACCAGCCCTTGAACCAGGAACATCCATCGCCATCCCTCGAGACCGTTTCGGCCGTTAAGATGGTTCAACTGCTCGTAATCAGTGGCCACCTTCCATAAAGAGAATGGGGATCATCTGAAAGACGAACACCGTAATTAAGGATAGAACCAGAGGCTAAAATTATGACCTCGCCGCACTGTAGGAACGCGAAACGTAGTTGTTGCTCTTCTGCACAGAAGAGTCAGAGAGGACAGTACAGCGAACTCTTTGATTACGTACCTCTAGTGTACCATGTACTGATCAGATATGTGAGGCCTGGGTAGATACCGGACTGTTCATTTCTGGGTAAGTACAAATGGTCACAGACTGAATGGCCTGAAGAGTCCTGCCATAGATATTCCCAGGAGTACACGAAGAGCAATCATCTCCCTCCAATTCTTTATAAACCCAGTGCACTAGCATATATATAAGTCTAGCTCATGGACCTCATAAGCTCAAGAACACGCACCAGGGTGATCAGACCAAAGCAGAAGGTGATGAAAGCGAACCAGATTCGAGGACCATAGACACGGACAGCGATAGTCGACGGTAGCTGGAAGGCTATACTGGCAATCGTAAAAATGAATATTGACACCGACTGATCATGGCACGACTGTCAGCCATCAGAGCAATACGGATCGATAGCGAGTCTCTTATGGTGCCCTTTAACGTGACCTTCCTCCATGTCTTGATGTGTAGGGCATGGTCAAAAGGCGCCCTCACGTAGCGGTTCCCTTCGAGAGAAAGGTCTTTCAGCATGCTGTAAAGCTTTAGCACGATGTCTACTTGTCCAAGTGTGACTGACGTGGTGACTGAAGCACTGGAGATAATCCCACTGTCCAGCAGGTTAAGACTGCAAAGGATCCCCGCTATGCTGCACAACCGCAAGTCCACTTTACGTCGTAGCTTGCTTTCGTCGTGCTTTCGCGCTTCTCTCTCCGCTGACTCCTCCGCTTCCGTTTCCACTGCTCGTTCTACTGCTCTTTCCGATTCATCCTCGCCCACGATCGCGTGTGTCCCTGATATCGATTTCATTCTCGAATTGCGAGACAAAGCTGTTCCAGTCTTGACCGGGACGAGGAGTGGTTCTGATGACATTACGAGGGGGTCACGAACGGTCGATTATACTGAGGCAACGCTTTGTCATACTTGAGAGGTACGGTCAGCACCTTGCAGATATCGTACTTGTACCCAATCGATTACACAGATATATGCGGCATCGATCTTTATCAGTCCCAGGGTCCAAGGGCAGCGTGATCTAGTGTAACGTCGACGCTAACGTTACAGTAAGCGAAGTCGATCCCGATCCCGTTCCCGAGGCACGGAACAACTTAAGTCAGCCCCGTTCCAGAAATAGCAAGCTTAGGCTGTAACTTACCTAACAACTTGTAAGCAAATGCGACTTTCAGCGAGATCTCAGCCTGCCTGCCAGCCGTGGACTGTGCTATCTACTGTATGATGAACTGTTGCAGATATAATACGGGCCAGGGGTAGCCCTTCGCAACGGTTCGCTTGCCAGAGTTCCGTGACTTTCGGTCAGATGGAACCGCAGAGGGCCACGAAAAGGCCCGAAAAGTCAACGATTGCCGTTCAAGAGCAACGCTGATCACCATAATTCATCTCACCTTTTACATCTGGGGCGAGATCCACCAATAGACTCATTACGGGTTACCTGGAAGCGGTTGGACCCTGGTATAGATCACCAACATCGAGGACTCGGTTTAGCATATATACTAGTCGAAAGCAAGTCAGTTCGGATCCGGACGAATGGTTGCCTCACTGAAAGTCCAAACTACTGATTGCAATCATTTGAACGCCTTATAGAATTTGTACTCAGGGTCTAGAGCGTTAACTTACCTTATTCGTCCGCATCTCGTTGTCAGCATGGTCCAATATATCCCGGCTCCAGATCCTCGAACGCTTCTTCCGCCCTTGCTTGCCTGCCTACCAACAGCTTTCGCATCACCAAAACCACCACCAGCACTCCTACCGCTTCTAACTCCCATCCTCCGACAACGAGTACAACTCCTCTCGCCCAGTACTTCCTCCACCGACTCATGGCTAACTCTGCTGTGCTGGAATACGGCCGACGCCGAGAAACTCCCAAGCATTGTCGAGAGCGAGTCGTTCGAGTTCCATCCAGTGTCATGCGAGATAGAGTTCAAAGATGTGGAACGAATCAGATACAGGCGGCTTGATCCGGAGACACTGCATGCGTTACTGGTTATAACAGATCTGTCCTTGATGGTCAGGTACCTGTGGTGCATCGGTGAGCAGGAGGGAGGGGGGACGGGTTGGCGCGTTGCGGAGTTAGGGCCGTTGGAACAGTCAGAAAGGGACGAGATGCCCTGGTTCGGCAGCATCGCGGAGGCTGATGAAAAGGCAAGGGACACCGCAGTTACCCGAGCATTAGAAGAAGCCGAGAACAACGAACAAGACGCCATGGATGCCGCTGAGGAGGACGACGATGAATATTGGGCACAGTACGACATGACTCTCGGGCAGACCCCAACGCAAATAACACCTCCTGAGCATGAGGTTGCTGCCGTTGTCAACCATCGGCCGCACAATACTTCTGAAGACGATTACTATGCGCAATACACGAATATACAACCAGCCCTGGACGGTGATGACCCTTCTGCGCAGCGCGAAGAGTTCGGAAGGTCGTCACTGAACGGTGATATAGTGGCAAAAGGCCTCATCAGGCAAAAGCCAAGTAACGATACATCAATATCACTGCCACCCGAGACCGTTTCAAGTCAGGACGATTCAGTGTCACATATTAGCCAGCCACACCCATCGTCCTCGTCTGACAGTACCTTTGCTGTGGAACGACTGGAGCATACGGCTGCTTCTCTGGGCCAGTCAGAGATGGCTGCAAGGCAACATATCAGCAGTACCATGAAGAGCCTATTTCGCCTTGCTCGAAATACGGGCATCGACCGACTCGAGTTCGAAAGATTGATCCGGACTGAACTGGAAACCCTCAGCTTTCTCGAAGGCGAGGAATGATTGTGTCAGCATACCCATATGTATATAACGGATATAGATTGAATGAAGCATTTCAGGATTGAAGTGCATCACCGACTCCTTACAGGGAGCTAAGTTTACGGTTGTCTTGTACGAGGTGCAGTACGTGTAGTGTTCTGATAGAGTGACATCGGACGCCTGAGTGAGGACACCTTGGCCTCAGCCTGAGATCCTCAATAGTACGGGCGATTGAACATCGAGACTCAACCCATCATCTGAAAGGTTTTCCTCGAAGCGCATTGGGTAGAGTGTGATGTAGGAAGCTTCCGCTGTCAATTCACTTAGGTCATCTTGTCGCCTACTAAGCAGGGCATGGGCCATGAAAGTCTTCTATGCAGACACAAGGGCTGCCTGAGCCATTTTCCCCTTACGAGTAGATGTGAAGAGGGAAGATTTCATAAATCGGGTACCTAAGTGAGAACCATTCGTCAGAGCCACGTCCGACCAGGACAGAATTGTCTGTTTTGTTGCCTTCTTCAAGCCCTAAGCATTGAGTAGGCCTGTGATACCTGTAGGTTGCATCAACTCTTCCAGACACACTACCTACTTCATTATGTCCAAGATCAACGGTGTCTTGGCTGGCTCACCCGCTCCAATCTTAAGGACATGGAAGGAACCATCTCTGGCCAATGCTTTTATTGTGTTTTCGACTGTTATCCTATATCAAGCAGCATGCAAGTGGAAGAGGTATAGCTGTGATGCCTGAATGGGATTAGGTAAGATGTTGCGGGATGTGGCTAGTCCCCACAGGGGTTCAGAGTCAGGCCACAGGCCGTTAAACTTACCTGGTAAGTTATTTTGAGTAACTTCGTACCTCTGTCCTTTTCCTGTCTTCACAGTTGCCAGGCTCAATTTTCTGCCCTTTCCTCTACACTCTTTTTCAGATCTTACCTTATCAACATACGCTCACAGCGTAAGCGGATTGCCCCTCCCAGAGTGCCTTTGCAAGACTCACGGACGCGTTCTAGAGTGTTTTTATCTCCTTGCGCCTCACAGATCTGGCTCACAATGTCTTCCACACCGTCTTCGGTACGGCAAAGGGGTGGGCAGAATGTGAAAAAGGCTCCTCTAACACCACCTCTCACACGAGATGAGGACGCCAATGGTATACTGGAGAAGGTAAAGCAGAGGACTGGCGCGGACTCGCAATGGGACTACAAAGCTGCACTCGCTGTCATCACTGTGCTTGCATTCGCAACAAGGTTCTGGGGAATAGGCCATCCAGACCAGGTGGTATTTGATGAGGTGCATTTTGGCAAGGTAGGACCGACAACACGATTGACATTGTACACCTTGTCGCCGAGTCTCACATGCTGACGTTGAGCGGCTTTCAGTTTGCCTCATACTATCTTCAGAGAACGTACTTCTTTGATGTTCACCCTCCATTCGGCAAGCTACTCTTTGCCCTCATGGGCTGGCTTGTCGGATACGATGGCCACTTCCTCTTTGATAACATCGGGGACTCATATATCGAGAACAAGGTTCCGTACGTGGCGTTCCGAGCTCTGCCTGCTCTTTTGGGCGGTCTTACCGTGCCGACAGTCTTTCTGATTATGTGGGAGTCGGGGTACTCCTTACCGGCCGCCATTGTCGCCGCTGGATTGGTTTTATTTGACAATGCCCATATCGGACAGACAAGGCTAATTCTACTCGATGCCACTTTGGTATTCGCCATGTCGCTGAGTGTCCTGTGTTATATCCGTTTTTACAAACTTCGGCATGAGCCCTTTGGCCGCAAATGGTGGAAATGGCTACTTTTGACCGGAGTGTGCATGAGCTGTGTCATTTCCACTAAGTACGTTGGCGTGTTCACCTTCTTCACGATTGGATGCGCTGTTGCAATCGACCTATGGGGCCTTCTGGACGTCAACCGCCGACAAGGGGCTCTCACGCTTCCGGACTTCGGTAAGCATTTCGCGGCACGAGTGGTTGGTTTGATCATTGTACCATTCTTCTTCTATCTCTTCTGGTTCCAGGTACATTTCGCCATTCTTACAAAATCTGGCCCTGGCGATGACTTCATGTCACCGGAGTTCCAAGAGACGCTCAGCGATAATATCATGACCATGCAGTCCGTGGGCATTGAGTACTACGATACGGTGACTATCAGACACAAAGAGACCAAGACATACTTGCACAGCCATCCTGACAAGTATCCACTACGCTACGATGATGGAAGAGTGTCCAGTCAAGGACAACAGGTTACTGGCTATCCCCACAACGACACCAATAATCACTGGCAGATACTTCCTGCGACTGCGATTCCGGGTGACGGTCTGACGGGACAGCACGTCAAGAATGGAGATACTATCAAGCTACGTCACCTGGGTACGGACACCGTGCTCCTCACCCATGATGTAGCATCCCCATTTTACCCCACCAACCAGGAGTTTACCACCGTGCCCATCGATCTAGCAAATGGAGACCGCTTCAACGACACCTTGTTCGAACTCAAGGTCGAGGGCGCCAAAGCAGGGCAAGACTTCAAATCGATGTCTGGACAATTCAAGCTTGTGCATGTCCCTACGAAGGTCTCCATGTGGACACATACAACGCCTCTGCCGGACTGGGCTTACAAACAAGCCGAGATCAACGGGAATAAAAACATCCAGCAGTCCAGCAATATATGGTATGTGGAGCAAATACCGTCTCTGCCGGCGGACAGCGAACGGTCCGTCAGAGAGCCTAAAAAGACCAAGCACATGCCATTCCTGAAGAAGTACTTTGAGCTTCAACGGGCTATGTTCTTTCACAACAATGCGTTGACTAGCAGTCATCCTTACGCAAGTCAACCGATTCAATGGCCCTTCTTACTCAGGGGAGTAAGCTTTTGGACCCACAATGAAACGCGACAACAGATATATTTTCTGGGCAATCCTCTAGGGTGGTGGGTGGCGAGCAGCATCCTGGCAGTATTCGCAGGTATCATTGGTGCAGATCAACTCTCGCAACGTCGTGGTGTCGAGGTTTTAGATGAACGTAAGTGATCATGCTATGTCCAGCTCTATCACTTTATGTCTAATCCGACTTTGATGGCAGGAACCCGATCTCGACTATACAACTCCACTGGCTTTTTCTTTCTGTGCTGGGCGGCTCATTACCTCCCGTTCTTCCTGATGGGTCGGCAGCTTTTCCTCCATCATTACCTCCCGGCACACCTTGCCTCGGCCCTCGTTACCGGTGCGGTAGTAGAGTTCGTATTCAATCTCGACCCCACTGCCCTCGAGGAGCCGAGCTACACCACCATCCCAGATGGCAAAGGCCATAAGAAGAAAGGCAGTGTGGTCGCAGGCACCCGGAGCGTGTCGGCAAAGGAAAGACTTGGCGCGCAAAATCTGCTTGCGACATGGGCAGCTGCTGGTGTGGTCATGGCGGTGGTGATTGGAGGCTGGTACTTCTTCCTGCCGTTGACGTACGGGAAGCCTGGGCTGGATGTTGCTCAGGTGAATGCGCGGAAATGGCTGGGCTACGACTTGCATTTTGCGAAATAGGTGCTCTGCACGTTTCAAAATGGACTACGGGCCTGTGTATGAGTATGGTAGTTCTAGTTGTTAACGTTACTTCCATCTTCTGCTTTGATCACAAGTATGCCCAAAAAACGTCAGCCTTCCCAGCCTTTCGCTGAGCCGCATTCACAACTTCTGGGCTTAATCACGTTCCCCAGGCGGGCTACACTGGGTTCGCTTGCTCACCCATTGATCGCATGCTACTTGAAGAGTAACCATTCCTCGAGGATGTTGAGCTTGAACCAAAAGGAAGTGTACAGTATACAAGTTATGTACAACGGAGTAGACATCTATGGCGTATGATTGAGATGAAACTATATCTCTTGTCGTCCATGGCTCTACGTCCTTGAGCATTGCCACCACACCCCGGGCTACTATATGGCATGCCTTAACGCGCAACCGGGTCCTTCATTTTGCCTCATCCGCCATCTTCATCGTCAGATATGCTTCCAAATCGAAGTTCTTGTCGTCCGGATCAGATATGACTACAGAACACACTCGCCATCAGCTAGCTGCTCGCACAGTCCGAGGTAGACTCTGCATCCTCAACAGAAGAGGTAAACGGAACTTGCGACATACCGTTCCCGCTGGCCGTCTTCGATTGTGGCGGCATGGTCTTCTTCGTGAACTCCGCCTTCGCCTGCTGTATCAGGAACTCCTTGTGTTCGTATTCCCGATTGATCTCATTCATCTTCAATTGTGCGGTCAGAGACCTTTGGTGGTAGAAGCCGTAGAAGATGCCGAAGGCGAGGGTGGAGTAGCGGAGGACCTGCGAGCGCAAGGCAATGGTTAGCCAATGGACCACACTGGAACTGATTATTTCTGAAGCAGCTCGGAGGTAGCTTGCAACTGCAGCCACACATAATAGATGCGGTTGCTCACGTTGACACCGGATGTAGCCATGTCGTTGGTGATGCACTGATTGCGGGACCGCGCGGACCGAATGTGGCGCCAATTGGGAAGTGAATGTGCGGTTGAGAGGCGCAGGTGCCTCTGGAGGTTGCGATACTTGGAGGATGTAAGTTTGAAGCCTGTGGGGTCGGGTTCGAAAGCTTCCTGTTGCCCTTATCTGGAGGATCAGATTTTGGGGTACCTCAAGGTTCCGAGGGAACACTGATGACTCAGCATCTTGACGGGACCCTTAAGCAACTTCTTGTTGACATACGCTGAACGGACGTTTACTTGTCACGGCAGTAATGTTTCGAAGCAAGGAACGGCAATCATGCTGAACGGAGATGCTGTACGTTGTGGCATAGGATCTGGGTCTTGACAAATGTACTAAGCACCGTGCTTTCAACACGTTCTAAAAATCAACATCTACCAGAAAGTCTACAGAACAGTTACAGAGCGAAACGCGACTCCTCAAGGGAATACAGGGCAAGAATAGCATCATGTCGCCACTGCGGAAGGATGAGATTCTAGCCAAAAAGGCCAAGCTTCTGGAAATCAAGCGGCAACGCGAATTACGGGCCGTAGATGATACGCCGTCGAGGCACAGCATCGGAGCGGCGGACGAAGTATGTGCACAGCTATGACTTCGATTATGGCATCGTTCTGACAGTAGATTTAGCTAGCTTCACCTACACCCTCACGTGGCGGTCACCGCAAAGAGCAAGACCACTTCGTTACCAATTTATTAGGGCAAAGTAGGCCTGGCTCGGCTGGGCCTGAAGCAGCATCACCAGCAGGAAGAGGCAGTCGGCCAAGCTCCGTAGTGAGTGCTGCACAGTTGAGCGTGGAGATCACCGCAACATCTCCTGCGGAAGCAAACACTGCAGATCAGCACCCAACTACATCGACGTCCACCCAGACGCTCTCGACCACTCTCCACACGCTTTATGATTACGCCCCTGAACCTGCGCCGGAAGTACTGACCTACAGCAAAGGCATTCAGACCACGGAACCTTGGGCACATCAACGGCAAGGGTCGTGGGACGGGCATTCTGATTCCGAAGATGGCGGCTCGCCCTCGACATCACGGACGCCACGAAAAACGAACCGACTAAGTCGAAGGGAGCGGGAGAAGGATGAGGAGTTACGCCATAACCTACGGAAGGAGATAGAGGAGGAGCTCAAAGCTGTGAAAGACCACAGGGCAGATGGACACGGATCAGACCCTGCGCAGCAGAACTTTCCAGGGCGATCGTTGACAGATGAAGAGCTCAAAGCGGTCACTGCTTCTGACGAGTTTGTGGGTTTCGTGGAGCGGTCGAGCAAGGTCATAGAACGGGCGTTAGACCAGGATTACGATGTACTGGCAGATTATGCTGCAGGTGGTCTTGGTGGTGTAGACGAGGACGATGAAGAGTATGCAAGTGGGCATGCTATACGGGAAGTGGCCCAGTTCTGGGATGAGAGGTGGAGTAAAAAACGAATGATTAGTTCCATTAGTTTTTCGCCCAAGGTTCGAGCCCTCGCTACTCTGGTGATCCACTACTGACCCTCTTCTAGTTCTCAGAACTGGTACTTGCGTCGTATACAAAGAATCCCACGGCCCCGCACGACCCGGACGGCTTAGTCCAGATCTGGAACCTACATCTCCACGACCGCCCTGAATACATCTTCCACGCGCAATCCGACGTCCTCACCGCCAAATTCTCCCCCTTCCACCCCAACCTAATCGTCGGCGGCGCCTACAGCGGCCAAGTCCTACTCTGGGACACCCGTGCCAAGTCCACCCCCGTGCAGCGAACCGCCCTAACAGGCTCCGGCCACACCCACCCGGTCTACTCCGTCGCCATAGTCGGCACGCAGAACGCCAACAACGTCATCTCCTGCTCGACCGACGGCGTCGTCTGCGGCTGGTCCATCGACATGCTCTCGCAGCCGCAAGAATACCTCGAACTCACCACCCCACCCCCCGCCAAAACCGAAGACCTCTCCCCCACCTGCATGGCCTTCCCCCCGGCCGACCCCACCTACTTCCTCGTCGGCACCGAAGAGGGACCCCTCTACCCCTGCCACCGCTACGCCCGCGCCGGCGCCAAGGCCGGCGTCGACCAGCGCCTCTCCTACCGCGGCCACGCCGGGCCCGTCATGTCCGTCGCCTTCCACCCGGCGCGCGGGCCCGTCGACCTCGGCGGCCTCGTGCTGACCTCCAGCCTCGACTGGACCGTCAAGCTGTGGAAGATCCGCGGGCCGGCCACCATGTCCGCCACGGCGGGCGCGGCCGCCGCGCCGCAGGTCGTCGCGCCCTTGCTGGATATCGTGCGCGAGGACGTCGTCTACGACGCCGCGTGGAGTCCCGTGAAGCCCGGCGTGTTCGCGCTCGTGGACGGCGCGGGGAGCGTGGAGGTGTGGGATATTACGGTCGATACGGAGGTGCCGGTTGCGAGGGCGCTGCCGAGTCGGCTGAAGGGAGCGGGGATGGCGCCCAAGAGCCTGAATAAGGTTGCTTGGGAGGAGCATTCTGGGAAGAGAGTTGCGGTCGGGGGGTTGGATGGCGTGCTTAGTGTTTTTGAGGTGGGGCCGGAATTGGGTGGGCAGGAGGGGTTGAGGAGTGAGGAGTGGACGGGTGTGAAGAAGTTGGTTGGGAGACTGGATGCTGGTGGGGGAGTGGTGAGGAATGGTTCTGGGCGTTGAAAAATTCTTATTGGACGAAGTGGTCTTTTTTCACTTAAGCATAGCATCTTGGCGTCTTGACCAGACTCGCTATTTCGAGAAAGGTGTTGTGCATCTTAAGCTTTATACCATTTGCCTTCTCAAATCTCTGTATGCAAAGCCATCTCTCACACTACCATGGAATTGTCCACGCGCCTCGAAATTCTCATCAAACAATCAAAATACAAGATCCTAATACTACCCAACAACCAACAGCAGCCCCACAACCCAAACCAAACACTGCTGCGGCGAGCCTACTTATACCGCCACACCCTTCGACGTTGAAGCCACGAAAGCCAATAAGGACGCTGACGAGGACGCCGTTGCCGCCCCAGACGCGGTATCAGTCGCCCAGGGCAAGACGTTGCTGGCGTAACTGATACTCGCCGTATGCGGCGGGGTGGGGATGTATGCGACGTTGGAGCATTTAGTCGCGTTGGCAAGATTGGTGACATTTCGCGGCTGTGTTGATGAAGCCCATGATCTTTTGGATGAATGCCAATGTCATCAGAAAGCTCAATCTCTGCTTCACATAAGGCGTAACCCCCAAATGCGACAGGCAAGGGAGGGCCAAGAACAACGTGATGGCTACGCTTCAGTTCCGCCTTCCGAGTCTGCTCTTGGCCAGTGGACTCCAGAAATGCTTTCCGCAGGCCTAGTAGGGCTCACTCCCGACTGAGAATCATGCGCAGGCTGGGTCAATACCAGCAGAGGTGTCTTCAAACGGTCAGGTACTGTCCCCAACTTAAGTCCCTGGAGCTAGCCACGAGTAAAATATCCACGTCAGGTCCACTGGTATACTTGGTCCTACTTGGCATCTGGACTCAGGACACGAATGAAAGCGTCCATATGTTGCTCCAGTATAAAAAATGGTTCAGCGCTCAGCAAGCACAACACTTGACAGATAACAGGCAGTCTCGCAAGTACTGTCATGACCTGCTTAACCGCACAATACCTGCAAGTTCTTAGCAAACTCTTCAAGTCTAAGATTGCTCTGGATCTCACTATGGTAGAAACGCTTCATGAGACGAGTGTATACCTTTTGAGGTGAGACTGGGACGGAGAAGTAAACCAACGCTATGCTGTCTCACTAGCAGAACGATCTCAGGGACACAGGTTATCTCCGAGTGATCATTTGCTTTACACTGCCCGCACCAGCTCCATTCGTGACCTGTTGCAAGTCGGAACTCGACAGAAGTGAGAGTTTGGTCATCCTCCTGTCACGCTCACGGCACTCTTATTCCCCAAGAAAACCTACCAACTCAATCATGGAAGCCATGCTGGCGGTGCTATGAATACTGTCACCATCGATCGTACTATGCTCAGAGCCCACTTTCCCAGCCAATGCGGGCCGCAGTAGGTTATGTTCCGCATCGAAAGTCCATCCTTTCTGGAGAAGGTGCCCCGTCATTACCTTCTCCATTGAGGTGTTGCCATTGATTGCGCCATGCTCAGGGTTCGCAGATGGCTCGAGGTAAATGCTGGCGGTGTGAGGGGTAACTGACGTGTAGGCCTTACCCAAGAGGGCAAATGCTTTACGTTGGAAATGATCTGCGGGTATGCAGTCAGCTCATCTGTTCCCACACAGGGCATTAAGCTAAGACCCGCCGGTCAGACACATACCTAGGTATCTATCAGTAAGAGGTTTGAGTAGGTCTGGCCACTGTGTTCGCTGAAGAATCTGATAGACTGAAGTGTATTCTTCTGACCATGTAGCCCGGAGGAGCTCTTTGACTTTCAGAATGGTGTGATCCTTTTCAGAGATTTGGAACGGAAATCTCTGGGTGAGAAAGCGTGCTTCATTCCTAGTTGTGACGCTCGTCAGTGGGTCCAAGGCGGAATGAACCAGCGGACTAACAAATCGTCAACAAGCAGAAGTGCTATGAGGTAGCTGGCGTAGAAGCTGCTGAGCAACTCCACATCTGAGCCAGTATTGTTGCTTGTGGAGAGCAGCGTGGCTTCTGCTTCGTAGTCACTCAACGTGTCCACAAGCTCCGTTGCCGAGAGCGTAACTGATGACGCAGTGGCTAAGGCTGATAGCTGCACCATTGAGAGCGGCTGGTTCTTCATAATTCCTTCTCGATGGACGGGGAGTTCCAAATTGACGAATCTCACATCTCCAACTATGAATGTCAGTGACGGACAGGGAGCTGCACTAGTGTCGCGCTAACGCAGAGCCTCAAGTCGCCAAAACATTCGAGAGGACAGTTTCGAGTTCCCCTATGAGCCGTGACGGTAAGCTCTGATCTCCACATTACCAACGGCTCATCATGGCCGTGACCTCCATCGACCCTTTCTTCCGTGGCAATACAGGCCGGAATACCAGGGGGCTCCTTCGGTTGATCATCCTTTGCGCAGTTGCGGCAGCAGCTGTTTCCAGCCGTTTGTTCAGCGTGATAAGTATGTCCACCGCGCAAGCTTCCATTATAGAGTTATATTCCGGAATACCCATACTAGAGGAAGTCGGCAGTCTATTATTGAAGGTGTGTGCTAACACCTACATGCAGGATTCGAGAGTATCATCCACGAATGTCCGTATCTATCTTGATAACGAACAAGATCACTTGCAGTTTCAATTGTTACTGTACATGTGCCCAGTACACAACTGATTCTCTTCACCAGTCGATCCATGGTTCAACTTTCGGGCCACAAAATACCTGGTCCAGCATGGCTTCTACAGCTTTTGGGACTGGTTCGATGACCGTGAGCATACCTCATACCTGGCTCATAGCTTCACCATCGGAGAGACGACAGGATGGTAGCGAAGACAAAAGCCGGCTGATATTATGGCGTAGGAACATGGCATCCTCTCGGCCGTGTCACTGGAGGTACTCTGTATCCTGGACTCATGGTCACAAGCGGTGTTATCTATAAGATACTTCGTCTCTTGGCAATGCCAGTCGATATCCGGAACATATGTGTCCTACTCGCACCAGCGTTTTCCGGTTTGACTGCGCTAGCAACGTATCTTCTCACAGCTGAGATGTCAACGTCACCGTCTGCGGGCCTCCTCGCCGCTGCTTTCATGGGTATCACACCAGGTTACATTTCGCGCTCTGTGGCTGGAAGCTACGACAACGAAGCCATCGCGATTTTCTTGCTTGTGTTTACCTTCTACCTATGGATCAAGTCCGTCAAAGAAGGCTCCGCTATGTGGGGTGCTTTGACCGCGCTTTTCTACGGGTACATGGTTTCAGCATGGGGCGGCTATGTCTTCATCACCAACCTGTTGCCATTACATGCATTCGTCCTCATCGTGATGGGGCGATACAGTCCGAGGTTGTACGTCAGCTATAGCACATGGTTCGCTCTCGGGACGTTGGCCAGCATGCAGATCCCCTTTGTCGGTTTCCTGCCAATCAGAAGTAGCGAGCATATGTCTGCCCTAGGTAAGACGGCCATGTCTGTGAGACTGCGTTCGGACGATGCTGACGCTTTCTAGGTGTTTTCGGCCTCTTGCAAATTGTTGCTTTCGTTGAATTTGTTCGTCAGCAACTGCCAGGTAAACAGTTCCAAACTCTCCTGCGCAGCCTGATACTAGTTATCTTCGCTGTGTCTGTGGGAGGGCTTGTGCTCCTGACCGCGTCCGGAGTCATTGCTCCCTGGACTGGACGTTTCTATTCCCTTTGGGATACAGGTTATGCCAAGATTCACATTCCCATTATAGCGTCGGTCTCCGAGCATCAGCCGACAGCTTGGCCAGCGTTCTTTTTCGACCTCAACCTCCTTATCTGGCTATTTCCGGCTGGCGTCTACATGTGCTTCCAAACTCTGAAAGATGAACATGTCTTCATCGTCATATACGCTGTCTTGGCAAGTTACTTTGCCGGCGTGATGGTCCGACTCATGTTGACCCTGACGCCAGTGGTATGTATTGCCGCAGCTCTGGCACTATCGAGTATCCTGGATACGTACTTGGTTGCCGAGTCTCCGTCCCCAGAGATTCATGCAAACGGCAGTGCATCGAGTGAACCAGTGAAAGCAATCACGACGGCTATATCTGACTCCCTTGGATCCACCCGCAACCCGATCGTTGGTATATACTCATACATCTCCAAGATGTCTATGATTGCCTCTTTCACGATCTACTTACTCATATTCGTCCTTCATTGTACCTGGGTTACATCCAACGCCTACTCCTCGCCTTCCGTAGTGTTGGCGAGCAGGCTGCCCGATGGTAGTCAACATATCATTGATGACTACAGAGAAGCGTACTACTGGCTACGACAAAACACCGCCGAAAATGCCAAAATCATGTCATGGTGGGATTACGGATATCAGATTGGTGGCATGGCAGACAGGCCCACACTGGTTGATAACAATACTTGGAACAACACACACATTGCTACCGTGGGTAAAGCAATGAGTTCGAGAGAAGAAGTCAGTTATCCAATCCTTAGACAGCACGACGTAGACTACGTCCTTGTCGTCTTTGGGGGCTTACTCGGCTACTCCGGGGACGACATAAACAAGTTCTTGTGGATGGTACGGATCGCGGAAGGTATCTGGCCAGACGAAGTCAAGGAGAGAGACTTTTTCACCGCCAGAGGAGAGTACAGGGTAGATGACGAGGCGACACCCACCATGAAGAACAGCTTGATGTAAGCGTTTCCTTCTACGTTCGCCTGTATCCTTCGACTAGGTCTGACAGGTTTCCAGGTACAAAATGTCTTACTACAACTACAACACTCTTTTCCCACCGGGTCAAGCCCAAGACCGAGTCCGCGGAGCAAAGATGCCTGAGGAGGGCCCTCAGCTCAACACGCTTGAGGAGGCGTTCACAAGTGAAAATTGGATCATCAGGATCTACAAGGTTAAAGATCTTGACAATGTTGGCAGAGACCACGCAAGTGCTGTGGCCTTCGACAAGGGACATAAAAAGAAGAGGGTGGCAAAGAGGAAAGGGGCGAGAGTGCTAAGGATGGAGTAAGGATAGATCATGAGGGTTAGAGGAATGGATGGCGTTCGTCTGTAATAATAGTACACAATAATAACGTCTGTGCATTATGGGAGAGATGTTTTGTTTTTAAGCATAACGTGCTACCAAAAGTGTATGCGAATTAGTAGCAACGACGAGTGGGAGATGACTCAGCAAAACTGGACTTCACAGCACAATCGCTGGCCTGAGTTCTTCATCGAAGCCAATGCAGTATCTTCAGTCATGGAACTAAAAAGCGATGGGCTCTGGATGTTATTTCTGCTGGCTTCCCCTTGTACCGGTTGGGCTGCCGGACAGCACAGCAGTTCATGCATGCACAACCCTGCGCTAAGATGTCATACAGCAATAGCAAGGACAGCAGCAGCAGCAGCAGAATCATCAGCAGCAGCAGCAGCAGCAGCAGCAGCAGCAGCAGCAGCAGCAGCAGCAGCAGCAGCAGCAGCAGCAGCAGCAGCAGCAGGAGCGGACAAGCTGTGAATTAGCTACACATCATTGAATTGGATTATACACCAGCCATCACCTTTTAAACGACTCTTTTACATGTTACACCATATATATTGGTACCCGATCACATGGTTGTAAGCCCGCCCTTTGGGCCGCATACGGGTACATCTCCACTGTCATATGTTTGTGAAAGCAAACCCGAGTCTCCTTCGAATGGCCCAAGGCCTGCTCACTCCCTTCAAGGTATTCGCTGTCTCTCAAGTTCAATTAATATTACTCAGCGTCATCTATATCCCTTGCTCAGTCTCCAGCCTACCAGATCTCTGCATCTGCACATGAAATTATACCACTGGGAAGCGAACAAGTACTGGTCCGCCAACTGTTCAATTGATTTCTGCAAGTTTGCTGGGCCCAATCTGTCTTGGAGATAGTGCGACTGTCGGTGGTGGAACACTTGGCTTGTCTTAGCAAGTTTGTAATCTTTCTTGACATTGTTTCTGCGCACCTTTTTACACCGTGCGGTTACATGAGTTCATCTTGACTTGATGAGTAGATACTATTTTACCTTTTTGGGCGAATTGAATTCCACGGCAGAGTTTTATCTGCATTCTAGCCACAGTTGCGGGACAGTAGCCCTAGATTTGTTGCAAACCTTCTTTACCGGCTTGAGCCAGCTCCATCTGAAAACAAACGCGCCAAGCAAACAGTATTGAGACTGCAGCCCTCGCGGTCTGGTGATCCTATATACCAACCAAGTCCGGAGTTGGACGTCATGCCATTCTCGTACGGCACCACAGTACCTTCACGTTCCCGCAGAGGAAAGGAGAGAGATAGAGAGCGGGAAAAGGAGAAGGAAAAGGAAAAGGACAAAGATACACGCAGTGGCATCTCAAGCACCAGCAGTGGTAGCAGCAAGAGTCACAGAAGGCCATCAAGGTCTTCTGACCGATCGCCACCACGCAATCCACTGCCCGTAACGCCCAGCTTATACACGCAGCAAAACCTTACCCTCGACAAGCTACCAGCCCTCCCAGAGTCAGGCGCTACATCACCGTCATCCGTCTCATCGCGGCTCTACGCTCAGAGCCCAACCAACTCACATTTCTCTATCCCAGGAGAGTTCTCCGAAAGCCCTTTACTCCGGTCGATACCTCCGCAGCCATCTGTAGAGGACGACATTAGCGAAGCAGAGCTTAGGACTCCAAGAGTGGAATATTCTGCTAAGGAACTGGAAGCCATCGTTAGCCCTTCCAAGTCTGAAGTGTTACAGTCATCGACTTCGCCTGTACTTCATAAAGTAGAGCCCGCGGAGGCTCGATCAATAGCATCTCCATCCGCTTTTTCACTACTGGCATCGCTCCACGAAGTAGCGAACGAAACGCATCCGCCGTTAGAATCTCCTTCTTCGCCAATACCATCTCAGCGACAGCCGACAGCTGCGTCACCATACTCGGCACCGTTGCAGCTATCGCCTCACCTCTATCGCACTGACCTTGACCCCCGAGCTGGATCACCGCCGGCCCACAACTATCCTCCCAATCAATTCTTCTCTCCACCTACTACCGCTGCATTCTACTACCCTATGCCGTATCCCAGCAGTCTCCCACCACATATGCAAGGGTTTCCGCCCCATGCTCCTTCAGGTTTCGCAGGTTTCGGAACGCCTCAAATACCTTTCGCTACGATGCCTTTGCAAAGTCCGCCCTTACAACGACAAGGGTCTTTAGGCTCTAAGACAAGCATCATCGGAGATTCGCTTGATGTTCACCATCCGGCACCACTATCTACTTCATCAGCCGAGACGGCACTTATAGCTGCCGCTGGAGGCGGTGTTAACGCCGAGGATGACGCAGGGGACCTTCTGCATCGAATACAGAGCGCTATTCCAGACCTACACCAGCTCCTTAACCGATATCGTGAGACGTCTGGCCAGCTGGGGGTGCGCGAAGAGCTGATTCGGACAAAAGAGGCGCAACAGGCCGACGCACTCAAGCAGAAAGAGTATTACATCGACTCCCTAGGTAAACAGCTTGAGATCACGGCGCACAAGCATTCTGCTGAGAGCAGTAAGTTGCGTCTGGAGATAGGCAACTTGGAGGAGAAGGCCAGAGAGCTTGCGGATAGCTTAGCAACTAGTGAAAAGGCCAAGAAAGACATGGAAGAAGCCAAAAGATTACTGGAGGCAGAGAAAGTTGACCTTGAGAAACGCTTCAGAGAAGAAAGAGAGGTCTTGGAGCAGAGATTCGAGAGCTGCAAAGTGGCTGGTGATAAAGACTTTGAAACGCAGAGAAGCATCTTGGTGGACGACTTCGAGCGACGCAGGAAGGAGCAGGAGGAAAACTTCCAGGTGTTGAGCGCGGAAATGAGCAGCAGATTTTTGAAAGAGAAGGAATCGATGCGCAATTCCTGGAGTCGACAGAAAAGAGATCTTGAGCTCGACTACGACAAGATACGAAGGGACCTGGAGGGCAGGCTTAGTTCGAGACTGAAAGACCTTGAAGTCGCCCGCGACCAAGAACGCGAAAGTCGCGAGGCTTGGGCTAGAGAGCGTGAGGCGCTTGTGAGAGGTTGGGACGAGGAGCGTGCCGGGATGGGTAAGGGATGGGAGGAGCAGCGCCAGGTTTTAATCCGGCAGCATGCGAAAGAAACGGAAGACATGCAGAAGAAATTGAAGCATCTGCAGGATGAGTCGACCCAGGAGGCTACAGCGGCAAGACTTGCGTTGGAGAAGGAGAATGAGATGCTGCGGAACGGATGGAACGCTGACAAGGAGAAGTTCAACAAGATTGTGGACGACTTAAAAGCAGTCACAGATAACTTGGATACCGAGAAACGCAGACTTCAGAAGATGGTCGAGACATTCGGGGAAGCTACTGATCTCAGGAGCAAAGGTGACACATATTTGTAAGTGGACGGTATCGTGGCACATGGATGTTGACTCGTCTGCCTCGAATGCACTGTTGTACAAGTACTAGTAAGTGTATTTGGGCAGATGTTGCTGTTGTCATGTTGCGCTGCCCGTGCACTGGCTGACAGTGCGTCTCACTCAGCATCGAAGCGTTCTCCCAGCTCAGCAGACAGGTTGTACTATTGTCCGAGGAATACTTCCAAAATCTCCCCATAGCTCCACCCAACGACGTTTTGGCACGCGTTCCGCCAGGTCTACCGTCTTTCCTGGCAAATACCGAGGCCTCGCGCCGGATCCGTCAAGCCTATGTTCAGCACGTCGTCTCCTCGGTCTTGACTTATCGGATTTTCCATCCGTTCCTATTCACCCTCGGCCGGAGATATGACGGGGCGGACATTCTTTTCCAGGATATGTCAAGGAAATTGAGATACAAGTCTATTCGTAAAGAATGCGTTTGGCGCCAGCACACGCTGCACGCTGCTTATAGCGTCTCAAGCGCCAAGCAGTCCATCAACAAGGTGGCAACAGTCATCATCGATGAGATCGTCAACCAGATCAAGCACTTCGCAGACCCCAAGCATCTGGAGAAAATAATAACGGCTGTACGACGCATTGTAAAGATCGCAGCGGAGACGTGGCGGTACGCGAGACTGGAACGTGAACTCATCACCGCAAGATTGCCTGCCGCTGAGGACAACGACGAGTCGATTGGTGACTGGTTCGAGACTGATCAGCCAAAGTTTGAAGGGGCACGGTCAAAGGAAGGAGAGCCGAGAAAAGTTCTTCTTAGGTTCCTTCCCGTCATATGCAGAGAGCCAACCCACGAGGAGCTGAGGGACGATTCTAAAGTCGACGACAAAGGCTGCCTCTATTCTCACGGTGTGGCGCTCTTCTCCAATTCGCCGGCAGTAGTTGCTCGTGTCGAAGAACTCCACCAAAGAGGCTTTGACCAACCTTTACTTCCGGGGAGGTCAGAAACAATCGAGCAGCTTCACAGTAACACGCAGTCAAGCAGTATGGCTCCTCCGATTCAGCGTACGGAGACAGTACCCAAGCCAACAAGGCCGACATCACCTCGTCCAACTGCGCCGCCAAAGGTGGCAACACCACCAGACGGTAAAGAAAAGGCACAAGTTGCAGAAAGCACCAAACCCTCGAAAGACAATGTTCAGCCGCAGCGAAACAGAAGCCAAGACAGTACGCGTACGTCCCGGGATCGTATTGGAGGTCGGGAAAGCGAGAGATCCCACTCAGGGTCTTCGCAAGAAACCTTTAGTGATCGGCGATCATCCGATCCTAGAATTGAAAACTACGATTCTGTCCCGAGCTGGGGCTCTTCCATTAGGCAGATTCCAGGCGGGTGGTAAGGATCGGTCATGATGCTGATGAGGTTTGGGCGATGGAGCGAGCTTGGCACCAATGATATACCACTCTTCTTATGGAGAGCTTGTATTATGTACTCGATCATCGTTTCGGTCAAGATTCGGGATGAGAATGGTATAGCTAAATGTAGGTGAGATACATTCTGCCTTCTTCAGAACGGAAATACGAAGAGCATAATGCACCTACACACAGCAGCCCCGCCTGCCATCGGCAATCCATTCCTATCTGCATGACCAACACCGATATCCCAAGCCACTCAAACGCACTTTCCTCTGCTCTACCTTCCCTTCCCCTCCCTTCCATCTCCCCAATGTCATCCCTCATCCCCGCTCCCCCTGCTCCCCAACCACATACCGACACCCCTCTCCCCCAACCCACACCTCGTGCACCCTCCCAGCCTCCACATCGATCCGCGCCCCCTTCCCCCACCTCACTTTCTCTGCGCCGTCTCCGCCCTCCGCACCAGCGGGATAAGCGATCGTAAGCGATCCGTCGAGGACGAGGTGTGTCGTGGCGACGCGGTGGGTGTGGGGAGGGTAGTGTGCGTTTCTGGGGGGGAGGGGTTAGCGGTGAGCGTGGTTGTGGTCGTGGTCGTTGGAGTTGGGGGAGGAAGGTGGACGGAAGGGAGGAGGTGAAGGGAGGAGGGGAGGGGAGGAGGGGAGGGGAGGAGGGGAGGGGAGGAGGGGAGGAGGGGAGAAGGGGAGAAGCGGGGGGGTGGTAAAGGGGAGGAGAGGAGGGAGAGGTACGGTGCGTCGGTCCAGGTGAAAACGTGCGGATAGCCCCATGCGCGGACGCGGGCTTCGGCGGCGGCGGCGGCGGAGGACATGGTGGGCGTGCTGGCGTGCTGGTGTGGGGTTTCCGGGAGGGGAGAGGGGGTCGTTGGTTTGAGGTTGAGAGTGACGGCTGCGAAACGGGAGCGGCGAGGGCGGAAAGCTTGTCTGTTGTTTCGTCTTGGCTAATTGCCAGTGGTGGGGTGGTGGGGTGGTGTTTGCCGCGAGGGTTCTTTCTCGAAGCTGGGCTTCTGGGGCCGTTCAAAAATTGCTTGTTGTTGTTATATAATCGGATGAAGGCTCTACTCTACAGTAGAGACGACTGTCCAGGTCATGGTAGTTTGGTAGACAGTGGCGGCTGTGGAGGGACTATTATTTCTCGCCTTCATTGCCTACCTGGCTTCCACTTACTTATCAACACAACCCATTCCAACCTGTCCACCGCTTTCGCGTTTACATTCGCATCCACATCACAACAGTACACCGCCTACGTACCCAAACTCCTCTCATCCTCCATTCTTACCTTGTACAAAGTCCCTATAGCACCGCTACGTCACGCATCGGTCTCACACCCTCTCCCCCTCCCCCCTCCTTCCCAACCCAGCAACCACCACCAACAAACCCCACCCTCCTCCCCATCCACACTCGCCTCCATCTCCAGCCCCCACAACCCATCCCCCTCCCAATCCACCCTCATCCTCCCCACCAACCCCAACGCCCACTCCAATGGCACAAACCAGCAACCTCGGCGGCGGCGGCGGCAATCCCTCCAGCGCCCCCATCCTCCCACCGACCTTCTCCGCCGCGGTCCTGCACCACCTGCAGCGCGCCTACGCCGCCCAGCCCCGTCTGTGCATCCCCTGCACGTCCCAATTCCGGCCCAGCGTCTCGGAAGACAGCGAGCACGACGGGCCAGGCTTTGACGCTTTCCTGGCATACATGAGCTTGGCGGTCGCGGACGCGCAGGGACCGCTGGTGTGGGAGGCAGGGGGCCAACGGGACAGAATGGTGAGGGACGGTAGGGAAGGAGAGGGGGAGGAGGGGGATGAGGAGGGGGGCCGGGCGAGGTTGGGGTGGCCGATGTCGAGTTATTTCGTGTCGAGCAGCCATAATACGTATTTGACGGGGAACCAGCTGTCTAGTCAGGCGAGCGGGGATGCGTATCGGAATGTACGTGTTTTCTTCTCCGTTTTGTTTGGGCGGAGGGGGGGTGAGTTACTTGGCTATGATGGGGAGGGGGGAGATGGATACTACTACTTTATTGGTCTGATGGACGTGTGCTTTTCTGTTCTGTTGTGTTCAAGTTCGATTGGTATGAGGATCGAGAGTTATTCTGAGTGCTGCCTCTGGAGAAAGTAGGTGTTGCTCCGCGGCTGCAGGTGTATCGAAATCGACGTCTGGGACGGCGAGCCGAGGTCTCTGACAGACGACACGGGAGAGGATCATAGCGGAGAGGAGAGACATCACCGCTTCCGAGCTCATATACCCTCAAGGTTCTCGTCTCACTCGCGCGAACGTCCAACCCGAGGAGTATCGCCTGGCCCTCCACCGCCGACAGGCGAGGCTCTAACACTACCGACGCCGTGGACGTCGGCCTCGACGGCTATGAGAGCGGAGCCGCGGGTGCTGCACGGACACACGTTGACCAAGGAAGTCTCGTTCCGCGAAGTATGTACGGCCATCCGCGAAGCCGCGTTTGTTACAAGGTCAGCTCTTCGCGGGCACCAGGAGTAGAGAGCGGGACTCTGCTGAACGCGTTAGTGAGCTGCCGGTGATTGTCAGTCTGGAGATCCATGCGGGCTTGGAACAGCAGGGGATCATGGTGGACATTATGAAGAAGGTTTGGAGTGGTCTCCTCGTTGATGAGCCATTGCGTGCGATTGCGCCTGAGGAGAGGCTTCCAAGCCCTGGAGAGCTTTTCCGAAAGATCCTGGTAAAGGTGAAATATGTAGCTCCGGAGCCATGCGAAGATGGGCCGCCGGCGCTACAACATGTAAGATCGAGCTCATCGACTTCCGTCTCGGAAGATGATGCAGTATATCCCACTGGTGAGGGTAAGAACAGGAAGAAAATCAAAGTGCTTCATGCGCTGAGTAGAATGGGTATCTACACCAGGGCTTACCACTTCTCGAATTTGTCGCAACCTGGTGAGTACTGAAAGGTGCAACTTCGCATCGGACTGACTGACGATCGTTGCGCAGAGGCAACGATGCCGGCGCACGTCTTCTCGTTGTCGGAGAAAACGCTCATGGAGGTTCATCAGAGCCATGGCCCGACGCTATTCTCACACAACCGGAATTATCTCATGCGAGCGTACCCGTCTGCGTTGCGGGTCTCGTCCTCGAACCTGGATCCGTCCGTATTTTGGCGGAAAGGTGTTCAGATGGTCGCCCTGAACTGGCAGAAGTGGGATGCAGGGATGATGTTGAATGAAGGCATGTTCGCCGGCGAAGGGGGATGGGTCCTGAAGCCCGAAGGCTACAGAAGTATCAATCAGCAGCGGGAGAACGCTGCAATCTCCCACGAATCCCAAGCGCATGCGATCGCCCACAAGACCTTGGACCTTGTGATTGAGATCTACGCCGGCCAGGCTATACCCCTGCCGATTGGTGACGAGAGCGTCAAAGGATTTCATCCTTACGTGAAGTGCGAGCTACACGTCGAGAAACCGGAAGAGAGAACAGGGGCACCGATCGAAAAAAGAGGCAAGAGCAAGGATGGCGAGCACAAGAGGCGCACGAAGAAAAAGCAAGGAATCGAGCCGGACTTTGGTGGGGAATGGTTAGAGTGGGTTGGGATGCCCTATGTCGTCGAACAGCTCAGCTTTTTGAGGTTCGAGACCCCCATCAATTTCTTTCAGATGCCTAGTTTCATGCAGAGGACCGTCATGATACACCATCGACACCAACCGGGCTCGTGTTTCCTCAGGAAGTTACGACCAGGTGTCGCATCTGGCTCGGCTACCAACATGAGCGGGCCGCTGCACTGCTGACTCCCGCTCATTTGGGGGCCGAGGTCGCAGGAATATCGTCTGATGCCGTCTTTACAGCCAGATTCGCTTTGTGAAGGAAAGACAAGCTTGCTGACGTCTCTCGTGTCAACAGGTTTAAGATCCACGACGACGAGATCGGCAAGGACGACCTCGCCGCTTGGGCATGTATCCGGCTGGACCGTCTACAGCAGGGCTTCCGCTTCGTGCATCTGCTGGATGCCAGGGGTGAACAGACAGCTGGCTTGTTGTTGGTAAAGGTCACGAAATCCTTGACCTAACATGTAAAGATGTGTACTCGAAGCGTGGGCGACAAGGAGCCGGGCGAACGTGTCTTCGCAAGTGTAATGTCCCCTGATATCCCAGTCATGCATGATTTGGTAGCGCATGGGTCTGCAGCCTCTGTGTCTGCTGGATGGGGACTCTTCAGCATATGATATGACCAGTCGGCCGGTATCGAGAGTTGTACGGAGTAGGTTATTACATTCTTCGTAGTTCGTGTCTCGATCCGTCGACAGAGCACACGCGGACAACCAACCAGCTTCGGAGTTGGCTGCATTGCCTTGCTCAGGAGTGATAATCGGTGCATGCACCATTGACCGAGACGGCCTGACCAGGTCAAGTTTCGTCCGATGCCTTTTCGAGATACTTGTAGGTTTTGGTGGCTACATAAAGGACGCATGCGACGGACGGGGTTTAGGACCGGTGGCGAGCTATCATATGTGATGCCACGACTGACGAGAATATCAATGTGCGAACATCATCGTGCTGAGTGCACCCACTTATCCTAGTTACCCACCCACCTTACCTATCGGAATCTTTCAACCTGACCGGCCAGTTAATATGATGTTGCCTAGGGGAAGCGGATATGAAGGGAGATAGTGGATTGTGTTTGGTGGTGATGGTGATGGTGATACACAGGCAGGGTGAAACTGTGTGACTGTGTCAGTTCATCGAGGAGCGATGGGGTTGGCTCACATTAACTTTCGACTAGCAACCAGCGGATCTGCCGGCAACCGAGGTAAGTTAAGGTATGGTACAGTACAGATACAGTCCCTCTGCAGGTACTGTACGTAAGAGTACCTCAGGTGCATTGTTGTCGTCGGGTCTTGCTGGGTACTTTCCCTTACCGTGACGGTCAAACGGTCGAGATCCCGGTGAAGTGGCTTTCGTCTCCCCACATTCAGTGCTTAGGGGTACCTTAGTGAATCCCAGCCCTTGGCTTAGGGGTCCCTCCCGGCTCAACCTGCCGCAGGGCAGATTCCGGTAAACCTAATCCCCCAACACAGGGTAATACTGTAATGCGAGTTGACTGCACTCTTGACTTATCATCAGCGGGGCGGTGAGCTTCTGTGGCAGTACCAGTAGCGTACGTGCAATGTGCGTGTGTCTTCCGCGGAGTACCAGACTGTCCATCAGTCCCTTGCCTCAATCAAGACCTCCGTCAACCTTTCCTTACCTTACCTTACCTTACTTGACCGTACCGCCCTCACATCGCAGAACAGGGACTCCGGACAAATACACGGAACGGATGTGTAGGTCCCTGTACCTTGTTAGCTTGAGGATCTGTCATCTCCACTGATGACGCTACCTGGTACAGTACAGTAGGTATGAACAGCCCTCAGCCCTCAGGCCACAGTGACTTTGCTTTTGCTTTTGCTTTTGACTTTGACTTTGACTTCTGCCTTGCGGCCCAAACCAGAGGGGATTCGCCGAAGGTCCCTGTTGTAAGAAGTCCCGGAACAAGCACCGTCTTCCGGTAGCATGGTGAAAGAACCGCGTGACCGTCAGTTACTGGGATCATCGGTAAGCTAGAGAGCAGCAGGTATGGTTAGGTCCTGAAATGAGCAAAAGATATTCGTACTCGTCTTTGATATTCCATAACATAGGTCCATCATCAATAAAAACAAGAACAAAAATATTAAATATTATCATCATCACCGGACCAGCGGTGTAAGGTACTGGTAGGTATGTTGCCGGTAAGTCGACTGCTCTCCGGTCAAGATGGATGCATGCGCAACGGTCAAACCTGCAGGCTAAGTCAGAGATGAGATGGTCAAGCGAGCATCGTAACAAAAGTTACAAACGCGTACCTTACTGTGAGGTTGGTTTATTGACTAATTCCACCCGGAAGAGCTATCACTCGACAAATAATAAGTCAATAATAAGTCAATAATAAGGAACGAATTGACTTCATTATGATTCCCAAGGAACCTCCAACCCGCGTATCGGGCAAGACGGGAGTTTGCGCCCTAAACAAGCTGTAGTCATTATACCTATACGAGTAAGTCCACTTCTTGCTACTGTACAAACTTGCCAGCAGATCGGTAACTTATCGGTCGAAATTCTTCCATGACAGGACGCCTGGTTTGCTGTCGATGATCGAATGTGTGTAAAGCAGCCGATACACAGAGTATAATAACGTTAACGTTAATATTGAAGGCGGTGTGTAGTCGCCCACTTCGTTTGCTGCAAGTAATGTATTATTGCTCGATCGTCAAACCGATGGGATCCAATGAGTACATTTCTACTCTCAGGTTTTAAAAAGATTCGTCCCGTTATGCTGTTCGTCCCTGCAACGCATCATGTCAATTGCTGCTGAATTTCCTCTGTGCGCCAGGGCATCGTTCCAAGTGCAGATTGTCCTTTCTTCGACTCCGAGATCGCACTGGCACTCGAAGCAGTGTTGCGTCCTCATAGTGGCCGTTGTAACCCTCAAGTGCTGCGATGCACTGCCGGTCATTTCATTTGCTATCTTGGTGTCCCCATAATGAATCTTTGTGGCTGCGCTATTTGGTAGCTCGTCCTGAGGCGGCTTGTGCTACCATCGCCGAACTGCACCTAGCCATGGGCTAGACAAGCCCGGCACTAGGGACCACTTTGAGAGTATCTGAGAAAATCAGCCCCGTTCCGGTGAGAGGCAATAATATCATCACAATCACCCTCCGCACAGTGTGGGAATATACTAGAGGTATCGACCTCGAAGTGATAGCCGGGGTATGCTCGGTCCGGGGACCCAAGCTATACTCGAGAGTCTACTACATGGTCCGGCCGACCTGACATGGCCCAACTGACAAATGGGATCCTGCAGAGGGATGAGCCTCCCTGCATCGAACGCCAGACCCCTTTGTTGCATGCTGAATTACTTGAGGAAGCCTGCATCACGGAACTCTGACCGGTGAGGTTATTAGACGGCGTACGCCTACTTTTTGCTGTCAGTGATCAACGCAACTTCAGAACTTTCATACGTCCACCGTGGTCTTGAAACTACCGCCTACCAGATACTAACCACGTGCTTTGCCCAAAGACTCCAATCATCCACTGCAACCTGTGTCGAGTAAGAAGACTCGAGATGCCATCGCAAGACCACGAGATCACGAGGCTCGCCGCAACGAGCGAGGGGATCAACAGTTTCCCATTGCCCTCTTGGGTCAAATGCCACGGTTCGGATTCAGGATGTCTCCCTCGGTCGTCGCCCGTGAGTGAAGGACCTGTCTGTGCTCAAGCAGAACCCCGCTGACTGTTGCAAGAAGATGCCCGGGGTTCGATGTCCCTCCTGCGCCAGCCGCGGCGAGGAAAGCTGGGTGCTGCCTGGAAAACATTGCCCCCGTTGTGGTACCCCTTGCTGAACATGAGCAAGGTAGGATATTGCCCGTTCCAGCTGCACTTAGAGTTACTGACAACGGTGCTTGTAGAAGCCCTTGACAATAGACGAAATGAATCAGTCAAAGGTGAAGAGCGCCTGACTGAGAAGCTCAGGATTCTCTCTTCATCCGCTTGAGGTTAGGAGTCAACAGTCATCCTGAGCTGGTGGTTTTCGAATGTAGTTGCATATCTAGCCTGGTTCTGGCCTGTACTTCCTATAAGTATTTCTTAGGCTTACTCAAACTTGAGAAGCCCATTCACCATTTGAAGTGAACTGTTCACCTGTTCTCAAGTAAATGACAGTCATGTTATTTATGGATATGGTTTGACCAAAACAGGTAATGTCGACAAGGAGGAAGCAAGAGGTGTAATTATACAAGAAATGTAACTAAATTTAGCATGTTGTGTAATTTATATCTGCAAAAATCTTCTACCTAAATTACACAACATGCTAAATTTCTCATATCATCACACCTCTCACTTTCTGAGACACAGGTCAGATGATCTCACTAAAACCTTGAATGATCTTATGTTAATTCTTTAAATTAAGGTTTTTTGTGAAGCTAACAAGCACAAAATTAAGATTGTAACTGTGTAATTTATTAGTAATTCATTACAAATTGATTATAGATTCTTTCATAACTAATTAGTGATTAGAAATTAGTGTTAAAGAGTTAGATGATTAGGTAGTTAGAATTAGAAGTTAAAGTTAGCAATATAAAATATATTGAGAATGCATTTAAGATATATTAGATTGTTAAAGTGTTAGAGATTAAGTTAAAGCTAATATATTATGAATTAATTAATAATATATTTAAAGAAATTAAACATCAATTAATCTTAAGATATTTCAGAAGATCAGATAGTTATTTAATAAACTTTGTTAAGACTTATTTAATATTTTAATAAAATGATTTAATATATATAGTTCTCACTTTCTTCTTGTCAACATTGATACAATCAAGTCAAAATTATATAAGTATCAGCAAAGCTACTTTAAAAACTTAAATTAATGTACTTTAAGTTATGCTTTTAATTAGCTTAAGTAAAGAACTATGCTGAAGTCTTTTAAAGATAGAGTGAGTTTTAAAGTTAGTAGAATTAATTAAGTAATGTTATTAATTTTGTTATTATAAGAGTGTTTTAAGAGATTTTTTAATGAAAATTTAATAACAAATAGATCTCTTAAAACTCTCTTGTAATAACATAATGAATCTATTTTCTGATGTTAAGATAGCTTAAAAGAAATAGATTAATAGCTAGAGTAACTGTTGAGTTAAGTTGATCTGATAATCTTACTGACTTAACTTATACTTAATTTGAGTCAGATTAAGATTCTTAACTTATTAAGTTAAATTAAAGTTAAAAACTTAATTCTGATTTAATCTGCAGATTAAGTTGAGTCATATATAAGTTATACATAAGTTATATATAATTGCATAACTTTAAATCATATATATACTTATGCAATGTTGAAGTAATATAATGAAGCAATACTGCAATAGAATATTCATAGACTGAGTGTGTAAGTTTTAGATTTCATATCTGACATTAGTGTCTGTAAAAGAAACACAAAAAATAGATTACAAAGTTCAGTTTTGTGATGTATTATTTGTAAGGGTTAGAGCTAATATTATGATTTTATGTAATTTATAATCACATAACTTAGCTCTAAAAAACGATGCTTTAATGTCTCAATTTAATCTAGTACACATAGAGTTAATAATAACTCAACCTGCAGATTGAGTCAGGTTTTTACAGAGTTATAGGTAATCTTTTTAAACTTAATCTGACTTTATACTCAGTTTAAATATTCAGAACTTAAGTATAATTAAATGTATTTTAATTATTATTTATTCAATAGCTTAAGCTTATAGATATACTCATTTCAATAAAGAATCATTCTTTTTCATTAAGATATTAATATTATATAAATGTTTGTCATAATAATGTAATGTAAGCTCTTAATACAATGCATCTAGATCTTATATAGTTAGCATTATTAAATTTAAAAAGTTATGTAAATTATTTTGCAGTCAGATTTTTCTATATAATTTACATAACTCTTTACATTTAGTAACATTAACTATATAAAGTTTAAACATATCATATTAAGAGCTTGCATCACATCATTGTGATAGACATTACATATAATTATATATATAAGTTGATTAAGACTCTTCTATTATGATGAAATTGATGCATTAATGTTTTATAATAAATTTATTATATAATATTGTTGAAAGAAAGAAGATACTCATGCTATATTATGTTGTTTAGTAAAACTCTATGATTATATATCTATGAGTTGTGATAATCATAATTAATAAAGTTAAGAAGAATGTTGACTGCAGTTAATATTAATAAAGACTTCACTCAGTCTTTAATGTTAATTTTAATTGACACAATAAAAGTAACTAAAACATTACTTCTTAACATTTTCATTCAGTAAGACTGCATCTATTAACTCTCACTGACAGCAAACATTAAATGACTCAATGCATCATTATAAGTTCAATAAACTATTTAAAAGTTTAATTAATCATTAACAGTGAGTTTCATAAGTTTAATGAATTACTTAAAGATTCATTTAGATAAAGACTTAATAAGCTCATTAATAATTATTTCTTAACTAAGTATAAAGTTTATTTAAATCTGATTTTGCTTATGCAGATCACAGATGTTATAATAAAAGACATTAATGTACTTTAATTACTTATATATATATACATTTTTAATTAAAGTCAAGACAGCTTAATTGTCTTCTTTAAGCTGAATAAATAAAGCTATTTAATGAGTTTTATTTTCTTGAATGTTTACACAGTGCAAGTTAACTTTAAGATATTTGCTTATATTTATGTTTCTTAACATCTATTTAAGTCAGATCTCAGTCTTTATGCATATTGACATGATTATATATTTAATTTTAATGATTAAAATAATAATGAATTTCTATTTTTAACTTATTCACAACACTGATCTATCTTTAAATATATAGATATGCTTTAAAATTAATTTTTGATTTTGCTTATCTGATATATAGTTGAAGTTAGAGTATTTAAGCATTACTTAACTCTCATTAAGACTATATATAATGTTAAGATTAATGATTGATTTTATATATTGTAGTAGTTTCTTAAGTATATGTTCATAATGCTTTGCAGAATCACTGAGATATTAATTTAATTAATTTAGTGTGAAGATAATATCTAATTAAATATAAATTACTGCATACATTAAACTTTTAATTGCTTATTAATACTGTCTTTAATCTATTCTTTGATCAGTTAAGTCAACAAAATAAAAAATATCATATTCATTAAATGAAATGCTGATGACTCTATGCTTATCAGATTGTATATGAAGACTTTTCAGTATTTTATTTACATAATGAGTCTAATTTAGATGCAGAGTTCTCATTTTATAATTATATATAATTTAAATATTAAGAATTTTCTGTATCTTTTTTAAGTTCTTAACTTTGAATACATTTACAAGAGCTTGCTTAAATCAATGAATATGTAATAGATTTGCTGAGATTATAATAATATTATTTATATAAAGAAGCAGCATAATTTCTTTAATGCTGTAAAGAAAAAGACAGAGATCAGTATTGCTTTGATGAAAACTTAATTTAATTAATTTAATAATACATTGTTCATATTAATTTTATGCAACTTACTTAAGATCATAGAGGCTGCACAGTATGCATAAAATATAATTAAATGCAACATTAACTTTAGAAAAAAATGTTATATAGATTGTTTTTTTTAGAAAGAATTTTGTAAAGATATTATTAACATTTATTTAATGACATTTTAGATTCTTGAGTGCAACAATGATTAAAAAGACTCACAAAGTATTAAATTTAATAATAAGAGTAAAAATATTTTTATAATTAACATTATATATTTATGAAAAGTTTCTTGTCACAAGTCTTGTCTTAAGCTTATTTAAGAATTCATAAGTGTTCAGCTTAAGTTTAAAGATTTATTTGCTAATTATAATGTTAATTTTTCTTAATGACATAATCTCTTTTCACATTTCATTTATCATTAAGACTGTCAGCTCTGCATAAATGACATTCTTTTATATTTTTTCTTAAGTTAAGTCTCTCACTGCTTCAGCATAGATAATAAATGTAAAGATGTCAGATTTAATTATTATTAGATCTTCTTTGTTTGCAGTGAACACTGTAAGTATCAGCATAACTTTAAATATTTTAATTAAAAATTTATTCATATCTTAATCATCATTGTTGTTTCTCTTTCATTTTAAGATCTCAATACACAAGAAAGTTCTAACTTCTCTGAGTGCTGCTGTCTTAACTTTATTAATATTTAATCTTAATAATTTGTCTAAGTTAACTGCAATTAACTCAGTCTGATTAATCTTCAATTTTAACAATTTATTTAACTTAACTACAGTTAACTCAGTCTCATCTTGTTCATCTTAAGACTTATTAATCTTAATTATGATCAAATTAGACTGCATCTCACTATTCTAAGTTGCAGAGATCTAATTTAAGACTGTAATCTTTATAAAAATTAATTTTTTTTGTAAATGTTCAATGAATCTTCTATCTAAAAGAATGTTTAATGTCTACTATTGCAATTTAAAATCAACAATATCTTTCTTTTTGCTTTTAATGAACTTCATAGTATGACTTTTAATAATGTATTTAAGATCTAAAGCTTAAAATAAATACTGCTTTATGATTTTCTTAATGTAACTTATAAAGACTTTTACTTATTCTTAATTTATAAATTTATTGTGTCTGTCATCAGATAGTGACTTCAGATTAATGTGACTGTAGTATTTGCATTTTTATATATAAATGTAATTGATGAATAACTTCACATTAATAAAAGCTTTCTTAGAAGTTATTTATTTATCATTAATTAATGAATTAATTACTGTTTAATTGCAAAGATAGACATCTATTTATGCTATTTATACTTAAAACTTTATTAACAGCTATGTTTCTTTAATCATAATGCACACTGAGTTCTCAGTGATTCAGATGACTTTTTTGACAATGTTATTTTGAATTAACATGTAGAACATTATATACTGCAATGTAATGTTAAAAAACTTACATTAATCATTTAAAATGAATCTTAACTTCATTTTATTGTCACTTTGTATAGCAAGAACTCTTACATCAATTTAAAGTTCAATCTTTAATCATTACTTCTATAATGTTTATAAAGCATCATTACATTACTTTAACAATATTGTTTACATCTTCTGAAAATAATTATCTACTATCTTCAGAAAGTACTGATATTCAGTAAATGACAAGAATAATGAACTATATATGTCAATAAAGACAAGAATAAAAATGTTAATCTTTTTTTTACTTACAGTATAATCTTACTTATTGATGAATTTAATAAGAACATAAATCTTATATATGTTCTTATTGTTCTCAGCAATGAGAATTGACTTTTTAAGAGTCATTATTTTGTAAAGATTATGCAGCTTTGCAAAATCAAGATAAATAAATCATTAATATTAAAGTTTATAAGTCTTGATCTTTTCATTCAGCAACACAGTATCAATGTTTAAAAAGTTAATTATAAGATTATATTCATAAATTTAATTCTATAAACTTGTATTTAACACAGCAGCAGAGAAGACAGTCTTTAAGTGTAATATATATATAATAAATATTAAAATAAATTTACTGAGACTCTATACAATATATTTAACTATATAGATCTCATCATGCTTTAATGCTTTTATTATAATCTTATTATACTTATTATACATTTAAAGACTGTGCTGATCAAAGTCTTTATACAATTTTATTTTGTACATTTACTTTTTTGAGAAAAGATTAACTTCAAGTTTAGATATATAAAGTGTTGAACTCAGTCTTACAGAATTTCTTAACTCAACTTGTATAATAATTACTTCACAATAATGTAAGTATAAATGTTCTTTCTTAACTTTAATTTGTCAACATCTCATGCATATAAGAAAGTCATGACAGCTTTCTTAAATAAGACAGCAATCTCATTATTAACTTTCTTTTCATCTTTTAAGTCTAAAAAGAAGACAGTGTCATTACTGATCTTTATATTAAAGACTTTATGTCTTTTCTCTTTATATTTAAATCTCAACTTACAGTGTAACTTAATTACAATTAATTTGTTCATCTTCTTTTAAATGTCTCTTTAAGTATCAAGAAGATATTTGTAGTTCTAAATACTATAAGCATCTCAATAAAGAAAATATCTAAAGACTTTGCAGCAAGAAAGTTGATTACTATTAAAGTTAAAAGATCTTCAATAATGTTTCTTAACATCAGTTACACAGTGATTCAATGAATCATGATTATAATTCATTGAATATTTATCTTTTTATCATTTATCTGCTCACAAAGCAGTAACAGTCTTCTTAACTTTAAATTATATCTTTTTCTTTTAAAGTTTTTACAAATCTTACTTAATGTTTAAAGTGTTCTGAGTGTCAATTGTGTTACAGATCACATCATATTCATTTAATAATGCTTAAAGCAGTGTTTAAAATCATCACTTTAACTTAAATAAACTAATTATATTAAGTTAAATTGCAGTAATCTTTCTACTAAGTTTACTTAGATAAGTTCAGACTTCTTTAATGAATACATTTTTTGACATTTTATATTCAATAAACTTTATTAAATATTATCTTCTTATTATTTGCAACTTTTTCTTGTATTTAAACTTTAAAACATCTCATACATTCTTTGCACTGATCTTATCTGTTAAATGTTCTTAATTATTTATGTTGATGTAGATAATGAGTCAGTATAAAATCTTTATATTAATTTTCTGACTTTTAAAGTCAAGATTGCTGAGAAAAATCAAGAATTCATTAATGAAAATATTAATTACTAAGATTTTAACAACATTTCATAGATCTTCTTTTATCAGCTATCTCTGCATAAGAGTAAATCATTGATTGCAGTACTTGTAAATAAGAATTGAGATAAGTTATTGCTTTATAAAGAAGTTGTTGAAGTTTATGATGATGATAGTTGACATATAGTATAAGAAATGAATAAAGTAAAGTAACAATGTATGTATAAAAGATAATATAAATAAAACAAAGAAAATTTTATGTCTTTTATTCTGTAAAACAGTAAATGCTTATTTGTCTATTCAACAAGATACATATTAAACTGTTAAGAGTGCTGATTTTGCTTAATGATTTAAGTTTATATATTTAGCTGCTGCAGATACTTGTTTATTTATTTAATAAGATATATATTAAGCTGCTGAAAGTGCTGATTTTGCTTGACAGTTTAAGCTTATATATTTAGTTATTGTAGATGCTTATTTATCTATTTAATAAGACACATATTAAGCTATTAATACATTAAAAGTATGCACTTTCTTTGAGAAGCTTCTTGCTAACTTAAGCTCATAATTTATTAAAAGAAAGAAGATATTCATGTTATATTATGCTGTTTAGTGAAACTCTATGACTGTATGTCTATGAATTGTAATAATCATGATTAATAAAGTTAAGAAGAATGTTAACTGCAACTAACATTAATAAAGACTTCACTCAGTCTCTAATGCTAATTTTAATTGACACAATAGAAGTAGCTAGAACATCACTTCTTAATAAATATAAATATTTAAAAATAATTTTATAAATAAATTCTTCAATCTGTTGTTGATGTCATCTAATTGTATTGTTTAATTATATTACTTTATATAATTCTGAGACACTACCCTCAAAAGAATATTAAAAAATAAGAAACTTAATTTTACAAATGAGTTTATATTACTTAATAATATTACTTTGCATAAGTGTGAAACATTAATCTTAAGAGAGTATTAAAAAGTAAGTAGCTTAAAGTTAAAAGTTAATTTTGCATTTTTTTACTTATTAAAGTCAGTCAACTCATTCTTCAATTAAAAGCTGTTTAAAAATATCTTAATTATAGCTGCTTACACATTTACATTTATATACTTAAAAGCAGATAAGTTATACTTTAAGTTTTAAAGTTTTTCTTAAATCTTGTCATTATTTATATAAATTACATTATCATTCAACAAATGAACATGATCTTAATAAAATGTTATGTAAGAAGCTTTAAAATGTTTATAAAATATATAAATAGTAAATCATTCTGTATTTAGACTGTATGCTGACACATAGAAATCATAGATTTATAATTTATGCAGTATTTAAACAAAAAAAGTAATTATAATCTTTATTCAGATTTTATAATTTTATTGCTTCATTATATTACTTTATTATATCACTCTATGATTTTCATATCAATCAAGACAATAAAGCAATATATATGCAAAGTAACTTAATTGTTGCATAAGACATTAGTTATATAAGTAACAGAAATAAGCAATATAATTAGTTTAAGAATAAAAGACTTTGCTAATTCATATAACTGCATATAAGACTTGAATGATAGTTAGCTTAAAAAAAGACTTAAATAAACTTAATGTTAAGCACTATCTCTTTATATTTAGTAATTACATCACTGTCATTAATCATTTTAATACATTTCAATCTCATTGTTATTCTCATCATCATTAATTTCTACATAATTTTAATCTCACTGTCACAACATCATAATATTAACTTTATTAAAGCTGTCTACTTCTTTTAAGAATATTATCTTTCACAATTAGTAGACTCTGTAAGATTATAAAATAGTGATGATATAAGCAATAATGTAAGTAACAATGTAAATAATGATGTAAGCAATAGTAATATAAGTAACAGTAACAATTCTGATAACAGTGATGTGAGTGATAGCAAGAAGCTTAGAAAATAAATAAATTATATTATTTATTTTTATTGCTTATATAATTAATGTCTTATGTAACAGTTAAGTTACTTTGCATATGTATTGTCTTAATTTAAAAAGACATACTAATCTAATTAGAAAACTTATATTAAGAAGTGATGTTCTAGCTGCTTTCATTAAATCAATTAAAACTAACATTAAAGTGAAGTCTCTATCAATATTAACTGCAGTCAACATTCTTCTTAACTTTCTTTATCACAACAACACAATCATAGAGTTTCACTAGACAGCATAATATAGCATGAGTATCTTCTTTCTTTTAATAAATTATGAACTCAGATTAGCAAGAAGCTTCTTAGAGAAAGTGTATACTTTTAGTGTATTAATAACTTAATATATATCTTGTTAAATAGATAAATAAGCATCTGTAATAACTAAATATATAAACTTAAATTATTAAGCAAAATCAGCATTCTCAGCAGCTTAATATGTATCTTGTTGAATAAACATATAAGCATTTACAATTACTCATTAAGAGCACTGTTTTGCAGCAGCTTAATATAAATCATTGAGATAAATAAGCATTTATTATCTTACAAAATAAGAGATATAAGACTTTCTTTATTTTACTTACATTATCTTTTATGCATATATTGTTAATTTTACTTTATTTACTTTTTATATTATGTATTAACTATCATCACTATGAACTTCAACAACTTCTTTATAAAGTAATAATTTATCTTAATTCTTACTCACAAGAACTGCAATCAATGATTTATTCTTATGTAAAGATAACTAATAAAAGAAGATTTATAAAATGTTGTTAAAATCTCAATAATTAATATTTCTGTCAATGAATTCTTGTTTTTTCTTGACAATCTTAACTTCAGAAATCAGAAAATTAATAAAAAGATTTTTTATTGATTTATTATTTATATCAATGTAGATAATTAAGAATATTTGATGAACAAGAGCAGTGCAAAGAATGTGTGAAATGCTTGAAGATTTAAGTATAAGAAAAAGTTACAGATAATGAGAAGACTGTTAAAAGGTGGCACCACACTAATAGCACAGCTATTGTGAGTTATATATCTAACACTTTCCCTAACCTGTGATTGGCCCGCAACTGACCCGCAGGTGTAAAGAGTGCACACAGACAGTGGTTCAAACTCATGACCTTTTGAACTTACTTTCTCACCATGGACTTGAACCACTGGCAGAGGTGGCCTAGGCGCCACTTTACACAAGTTATCATGCACTAACTTGGGCTCATAACCTGTTAAAAGGTGGCACCACACTAATAGCACAGCTATCGTGAGTTATATATCTAACAAAGACAATATTTAATAAAGTTTGTTGAATATAAAATGTTAAAAAATATATTCATTAAAGAAATATAAATTTATCTGAGCAAACTTGACAGAAAGATTGCTGCAACTTAATTTAATATAATTAATTTGTTTAAGTTAAAGTAATGATTTTAAACACTGCTTTAAGTGTTAAATGAATATGATGTGATTTACAATGCAATTGATACTTAAAATACTTCAGACATTAAAAGAGATCTGTAGAAGCTTTAAAAAAGAAGATATAATTTAAAATTAAGAAGATTGTTACTGCTTTGTGAATAGATAAATAGCAAGAAGATAAATATTTAATGAATTATAATTATAATTCATTGAATTACTATGTAACTGATGTTAAGAAATGTCATTAAAGATTTAATGAACATTGAAAATTATTTAGCTTTAACAATAATTAACTTTTTTATTGTAAAGTTTTTAAGTGTTTTCTCTATTAAGATGCTCATAACATTTAGAACTGCAAATATTTACTTGATGCTTAAAGAAATATTTAAAAGAAGATAAATAAGTTGATTATGATTAAGTTACATTGCAAGTTGAAATTTAAGTATAAAAAGAAAAGATATAAAACTTTTAACATAAAGATTAATAATAAAACTTTCTTCTTCTTTTTAGACTTAAAAGATAAAGAGAAAGTTAATAATGAGATTGTTACTTTGTTTAAGAAGACTGTCAGTAAGATGCTTAAATCTAAATGAATTGTAGATTTAAAATTCTTTTTATATATAATTAATTAACTTTAATTTTTCAGTGACTCTCTGATATGTATGAGATGCTGATGAATTAGAGTTAAAAGAAAACATTTATATTCTCATTATTGTGAAGTTACTGAAGTAATCATTATGTAAGTTAAGTCAGAAAATTCTATAATGCTGAGTTTAATACTTTATGTATTTAAACTTGAAGTTAATCTTCTTTTAAAAAAGTAAATGTATAAAATGAAATTGTATAAAAGCTTTAATCTGCACAGTCTTCAGATATGTGATAAGTGTAATAAGACTATAATAGAAATGTTAAAGTGAGATGAAGTCTATATAATTAAATATATTGTAAAGAATCTCAGTGAATTTGCTTTGATATTCATTATATATACATTATTTTTAAAGACTGTCTTCTTTACTATTACATTAAATGTAAGTCTGCAGAATTAAATTTATAAATATAATCTTATAATTAACTTCTTAAACATTGACACTGCATTACTGAATAAAAAGATTAAGATTTATAGACTTTAATATTGACAATTTATTTATCTTAACTCTATAAAGCTGCATAATCTTTACAAAATAATGATTTTTAAAAAGTTAATTCTCATTGCTGAGAACAGTAAGAACATATATGAGATTTATGTTCTTATTAAGTTTATCAATAAATAAAATTACACTGTAAGCAAAAAAAAGATTAACATTCTTGTTGTTAAAGTCATGAGTTTGTAAAAGCTGAATTCTAGCTATAATAAGAATACTTCTCTATATATATATAAGTCTTATGATCAGACAAGCAGCAAATTAAGTAACAACATTATATAAGATATTTATCTGAATGCCTGAATGAGTAGAAGCAATAGACTTGTGAGAAAGATAGTGAGCATGAAGTGAGATAAAGATGATTAAGATCTTTAAAGTAAATAGTTTTGTGACAATCTGTCTGTCACAAAGAAACAAGACAGCAATCTTGCTATTAACTTATTATCTTTTATCTGAATGTCTTTTTCTTTGCTGATATGTCTGTAGTCTTCATCATATTGATATGAGACAAAAAAGCCTTATCATACTTCTTTATTAAATTCATCACATTTTCTAGATTTTTCAGTGAAAGTCATGTATTGTATTTAGACTCATATTTCTTTTAATGTATAAGATATTGTGTAATAGACTGATCTTATTCTTGTTTGATGATTCATTAATTAAGTAATCTTTTTAGCTTAAAGAACTTTCAGCTTTCAGTATTTTCTTTTATAAAGATGATAGATAATTCTTTAAAGTGTGAACAGTTGAAGAAATTGTTCTTGAATGAAGAACATGACTTGAGTTGAGTCACAGTGAAAACTGAGTGAACACATCAGTAAGATAAAATATTGAGTTTATAAACTAATTAATTTATTCAATCAATAATTCAGAAAAGTTCAATGTACTGTTGTTTTAACTTCTTATTAGTTATAGTTGAAATGAAGTATTTATGATGTAGCTATAATAATGCATAGTCACTGACTCACATCACTAAAGGCTGATGTTTTCAATTATAATGATATTTAATGTTCATTTTGACAAAATCTATCACATTAACAAATTCAATTTGAGAGGCTGACAGAGACAGAACACTTTTAGCAGTAATATTAAGAATGAAGATGACATTTAAGCTAAACTCATAAACTATCTTGTTAAGTGTCTTGCTGATGAAGTTGCTTTTAATATTATTAAGATTAGACTGAATAAAGAATAAGCTTTTAGATCATTCTGTTGCTTTTGTTATAATGTTAAGATAGAAATGTAAAATAATTTTAACTATTTGATTTGTTTGTTTGTGTTAGATATATAACTCATGATAGCTATGCTATTAGTGTGGTGCCACCTTTTAACAGGTTATGAGCCCAGGTTAGTGTGTGATAACTTGTGTAAAATAGCGCCTAGGCCACCTCTGCCAGTGGTTCAAGTCCATGGTGAGAGAGTAAGTCCAAAAGGTCACAAGTTTAAACTGCTGTCTGCGCACACCCTTTACACCTGTGGGTTGGTTGCGGGCCGATTGCGGGTTAGAGGAAGTGTTAAATATATAACTCATGATAGCTATGCTATTAGTGTGGTGCCATCTTTTAACAGTTTGCTCTGATCATCTGCTTGAGAATGATATGCAGTTATGTAAAATAAACTTACATTTAGTTTTCTGAACAAGGCTTTTCATAGTTCAGAGAGAAACTTCAAGTTATGATTTGAAATAATAGTCTTAGATAGATCTTAATCAATAAAATATAGATGAGTTAAAAGACTGTAAGCTCACTATTTCACAGTGTATATTGATTGTTCTGAAATCAAAGTGATTCATTTACTGAATTTATTTATGACTGAAAGAAGACAATTAAATTCTTCAGATTTAGATGAAAATAAGATTAGAATAAAATCTATGATCAGTGTGTAAAACAGAATTAGAGATAATTGTATTGACTGAAAATTATTATATGACTTGTAACAATGTGTCTGAAAGACTAAGCAATTAAGACAGTGAAGCAGATAGTCTTTAAGATATTTGACAGCTCATTTAATATAAAAGACTGATTGAAGTCTATTTAGACAGTGTTGAAAGTCTGAGTAATTATTTTAAGTATGTATTATGTGAAAGACATTCTTATAAAGTGAATGTGAAATGACTAGTCATTGAGGTTTAAAGATGTAATTTAATGTGAAAAGACTTCAATGTTATATAACATTGTTACTATCTCACTTAAACAGAAGATTGACAGTGTTCTTATTGTTATTATTCTTATTCTTATTAAGAATGTTGATTGTATGACATCATGTAAATCTTCATTATAGTCTTAAATAAGACATTTTTAAAATTCATTTAACATTTTAATGTATGTCTCAACAAATAGAGTGTTCATCACAAATAAAGTGTCTAGTTTACTTTTCTTCATATTAGTCTCAGACAGCATTGTTAAGACTAATTATGATAAGATATCTGACACAATATGCTGTTTTTCAGACTTATGACATACATTTAGATTGAAGTGCTGAAGGTATTCACTTATACACACAAGACAAAGATTTTACTTTTCAGTTAATGTCATTAATAAAGAGATCTATTTCACTATTTTTACATTTGCTTCATGATCTGTATAAATAATAATGAGTAGATTTAACAATTCAATAAGAAGTTTAACTTTTTGCACTACTCAAATCATGCTGACAAGCTTGAGCTCAATGAGTCAATAATGTATTTTAGCTGATTTAAGAAGTCTGCTCAGAAATATAATGAATTGTATAAGCAATTTTAATGAAAAGATCTTTGCTTTTGATGAGTTGTCTTTCTTTATATTGATATGAACTTCTTTCTTGATGTGATATATCATGATGTCAAAGTCAAAGAATTTAGATGCATTCAGATCAATATAGAGGTGTTTGACTGAATTAAAATGAATGAAATAAGAGAATTTAAATAGAAGTAATTAAAGTGTCTTGAAGCTGACAATCTTAACTGAATTTGACTTCATTAGACTGATTCTTAAGGCATAAGACTTACATGAATTTTCAGCCTTAAATACAGACTTTAACAAGATTGTCTTTCTCTTCTAAAAAGACTTGATGATCACAGCATAATGTAATACAAACTGACAAAGTCATCTCATCAGTTCTAGATAGATTTCTAGCTTCTTAAGTGTACACAGAAATGTCAAACAGACAATTATCTTGAGCTTTTCTTTATCTATAGTCAGTCTCAGTGAGCTGACCTTTTGCCTTAATAACTAAATAGTGAAATATTCTAAAAAGACTTTATTGAGCTTAATGAATATGTTTCTTTTGACAAACAGACTAAATATGACACTCAGATGATGAAGATGTTTCTTTAAGATTTTGAAGTAAATGACAATGTCATTCACATAGATGCAGACAAATGTTTAAAATGACTGAAGTAAATGATCAATTTGTCTTTAAACATAGATAAGCAAATTCTTAAACCTTATCACAGTCATGTTGAATGACTTTTGTTCTCAGTGACTAATGACAATGAGTTTATACTTATCATCTGAGTAAACTCATTACTGATAGAAGAATAAGACACAATTCATTACACTGATAAAGATAACATTCTTAACAGTAGCTGTAATGTTGATCTGCAATGATAGTGAATAAGCATTCAGTATAGTGACTGCATTGAGACTCTAAATATTCATTACAACTCAGTTCTTCTGTGTGTCATTTTTCAATATCTTTCATATCACAAAGACTGAATAGCTAAACAGCATTTTTCATACTGTTTAAACAATGCAGTTCTGCTTCTGCAATTCATTAAAAGTCTTGTTCACTATCTCACAATTTCTTAAACTCAATAAGTATATTCTAGTCTTTCTGAACATCTTGTCATTTCAATTTGACTTAAGAGATATCTGCATTCAGTTATTCATAGATAAATTTACAAATTTATCTGAATTCTTTCATACTGCAGAAAACTGATCTACTATCTTAGATACAACTTTCATTATAGTGATGTCTTTATATACTGTGATGTCAGTGAATAGAACTGTTTTCATTAATTTAAACTTAAGTTTTAAGATTAAGATGAATTCTTTAGATTTATATGAAGATTTAGATACTGTTGCTGTCATAGTGATGCAACATAAATGATGTAGTCATATTACTTAATGTATAGCTGCACTTCTTTGAATCATTAGATCTCATGTAGACTCATTGACAGCAACATAATAACATTCTTTATAGTTTAATTCTGTAAGATGCTCTAATCTTTGATTGTGTCTTATGCTGATAGATTGATTCAACTTATTTTAAGTTATAATGACAGAAAGACTGAAATCAATTATATAAGCATATAAGATTAAGTTTAATGAGTTTCTGAATTCAAATAAGAAGTCTCATTCAGATAAATGCCTGGTGTGATGAACTGAGATAGACTGTTTAGTATGTAATAGAATAACTATATTGAACTTAACATAAATAATATATTTAATAAAGCTGCTTTACAGATAAATCTTAATCAGTATAACAGTGTTCTAACAGATATCAATGATGATCTGTTTCTTTAAAATGATAATGTTGATTTGCTCAGATCTCATAATATTGATTTCTACTAACATCTTAGTCTTAAGATCATCAACAAGATGAGTCTCTTAAGTAATGATGACTTCAACTTCTTATTAATTTAATTTGACTGTGCCTGCTAGATAAATAGACACTATAACATATTTGCTAGTTATATGCTTATCAGAGCTGATTTCTCATATTAATATAAGTATAATTATAGTGCAAATTTTCACTTTTATATGTTGACTCTTAAAAAATGTACAGTTAAGTAAGATAATTAAGCATCTCATATTGAGGCAAATAAATTCTGATGTAGTCTTATCTAATAGTCATGTCTTAGCTGTAACATAATGTCAGTTACAGAAGTCATAGTCAGTTCTAATGTCTTTAATGATGACAACAAAGTTAATAAACATAATTTTAAGTAATTCATTTAAAGACTTCATCAACATTACTGTTGAAGATTTAGCTGTTATCTTTCTTTAAACTGACCATCAAGTTAAGTCAAACTCAGATTTTAGAATCTAATCTAACTTATTAAGCTTTACTTTGCAACCTGATCTGACTCTGTACAGAGTTGAGTTTCAAACAGAGTTAAGTCAGGCTATTCTTAACAGCTTAGATTAAATTAGAATTAGTTAACTTTTATTATTAAGTAGCTTTATATTGACAGCAGCTACTATTGCAACATTTTTAATTAGCATTGTGCACAATTCTTTTTGTTTAACTACATATCTGCTTTATAAGCATTATATATGAGCATTATTAACTTAATTATTAAATCACTCATTCTCTACAGAACAAAATACATTGACTAGTACACTTTATCTTCTTAATAAGTCTGCAACATATAAAAAATTACTTTTATCTTTTGCAATTTTTTTAATATTATCAGATTTTCTTTCTTATGTAGTCTCACTTTTAACACTCATGTATCAGTAATCTTTAAGCTCATAATCTTTACTTTTAAGTCAAGTCTCAAGAGCTCACTTACTAATCAGTCTCAGAATTCTTAAAATTTAGACAGAGCTTTTAAGTTAAGTTAAGCTTTAATGTTAAAGTTTAACTTAAATTCTTAAATTAACAATTAAAGCTCAACTCAATCTGACTTAGAAGCTCTGTTCAGATCAAATCAAGTTAATTTAACTTAATGATTACTTTATCTTTCTTATAGAACAGTGTGCAATTTTGACTGTCTTAAAATGAAAATAACAAAATAAGATGTTTCTAAACTTAAATAACTGATGATAATCACAGCATAAAATCATAGCAATAATCACAAAGTTGACTTCTAATTCTTTGTTTTCTTTCTGATTATAGACTTTAATGTTGTAGAAATTCACATTTAAATCTGTAATGTAATAGTCAGATTTATGATTCTTCATTTTAACAGAATTCTCTATTTCTTTATTATTAATCTCATTTTTCTCTTGCTTCTTCATCACATATGCTTTAGATCTAAACTTATCATATTAGCTCTGATTATATCTATCTTTATTGTTATTTTTTTCACTGTTCACATTTAACTGACTGTTCAGCAGTGCAGCTATTGTCAGAGATTTTTAATAAGATAGTTGCTGATAATTATAAACTTAATTTAAAGAATTTGATTGTCATTAAGACTCTTATTGATACTAAGAATTAAATTGATTTGTCTGCTGATACTAATACTGAGAATTGTATAATCAAGATAAATAGTCTTAGCTTTGAAACTGAGAAAGTCAATTAAGATTATAATACTCATTATGTAATGATCTGTTTAGAAATTGATTTGCTGATGCTTTTTATTCAGACTGATATGAAGAATTTAATGCTGTCACTGAGACACAATGATGTTTACAAGTCATTTTGCTTCAAAGACTCATTTTTGAGTTAAGTAATTTGAGAAATTGCAACATGATGATAGTAGGCTGAGGTTCAGGCATGTGCACACAGAATTTTAAATCTAGATTATTTCACACTATAATTAGTTAATTATATACTGACATCATCTCAGCTACTTTTGTGTGTTGAAATAGCTTCTGAGCAAAGACTCACAGCAATTTATCTTTATAAATATTAGTCATGATGTACTTATTCTTCTGAATGTTTTATAAGATTGATGTGACTTATTTCTTAAATTATTTAATTAAAATGATGTATCATTGCTCTAGATCAGCATTGTTTAAGAGTTCTTGTTTCATCTTAATAAGTTTAATGATATGCTAAAGTAATGTCAATTCACATAAACAGACTGATATAGTGACTTGTAAGACATTAAGATCTTTAATGAGTGCAAGAACTCATAGTTAATTCAGAAAGATATAAACATTCTGATAGTATATGTGTCAACTAGAGCTTTCAATAAGATCAATATCAGACTTTTACTCATTAAATTTGAGATTAAAGTAATCAATATTGTTTGATTTTTACATTAACAACATAAATTGTTCATTAAAGCTGAAGATATTATTTTAACTACTGTCTTCATTGTCATTGTCAGAAGATTAATGATTATTTTCTTCATTACTAATGTTATTTTATATAAGATCAGTGAGCAACTCTCATTGCTAATGAGTAAAATTGATGTCTTAATAGCTTTAATCATTGCTATCACTGCCTTTCATCATATCAATATAAGAATTAAGAATTTTACAAGATATTTTCTTGATCATATCAGTATGAACAGATAAGATAGACATAATATTGTCTTGAAAGTCTGAATTAGACTGATGAGACTGATTAAGCTTGAAGAGATTAATTAATTCAGATGAGATTATGTTGAAGTTGTTTAACTTTGATAAAGAAATTAACATGAAATGATGAAGACTGCTGAATGACTAAAATGAATCAATAAACACTTTTAACAAAATAGATATCTTTTCTTTATCTTTCTTGTCTTATGTTCTAGTAAAGACACTGACAGCAAGATTAAAATTAGATGAAAGTCTTTTAAATATGTAATGAAGACTTTAATAGCATCAAGATGTAATGTCAAGACTTTATGAAGTTATCTAATAGTAGTGAGTAATATGCTTAAATGAATGTTTAACTCAGTGGTTAGATAGTAAGGTCTGATGAGATGAGATGATGATGATGTAAAAGTAAGATATTAAGAGAATTTATGATGTCATATAAATATGACTGATGAATTGAATCTAATGTCACTATATGTAAGCTGATGATGCAGTTAATGCTATTAATTTGTCAGAGTCATGAGTTTATAAAAGCTGAATTCTAGCTATAATGAGAATACTTCTTTATATATACATAAGTCTCATGATTGAGCAAGTAGCAAATCAAGTGACAGCATTATATAAAGCATTTATCTAAATGCCTGAATAAATAGAAGCAATAGACTTGTGAGAAAGATGATAAGCACAAAGTAAGATGAAGACAATTAAGACTCTTAAAGCAAATAGTCTCATAACACTTATTCTTATCTTCATTGATATATATAATTCATTATTCTTGTCATTTATTAAATATCAATACTTCTTAAAGATAATAGATAATCACTTCTGAAAGATATAAACAATATTGTTAAAGCAATATAATGATGTCTTACAGACATTGCAGAAGTAATGACTGAAAACTGAATTTCAAATTAATGTAAAGATTTTTATTATATAAAGTTGTTACATTCTGATCAAAGATTTCTCTGATATAGAGTTTAGAGGTTAAAGCTTGTGATATAAGAGAGTTTTCAGACATATTAAGATTAATTGATAGATAGTAGATGTTAAATAATGATTATTATTGAACATAATTGTTTTCATTATTGAAAGAATAATGAGTACTTGTACTATCTGCCTATCTAGTGAATCTAATGTGTCAACATTAACTGCAGTCAACTTAAGTGTAGTTAAATTTATGACAGAAACTCTATCATCTAAGATAGAAGAAGACTCTGTCAGTCTTTTATGTTAAGATTAAAGAAGTCAAGAAAATAAATAAAACACTGTACTTCTCAACATTCTTACTTAATGCATTTATATCTATTAACTCTCACTGTTGTCAAGTCTTAACTGACACACAAAGCACTTAAACATCTGTCTTAACAAGAGCTTGATCAGTTCATCAGCTATTATATCTTAACTAAATATAAAGTTTACTTGAATCTAATTTCTCTTGTGCAGATCTTGAATGTAATGATAGACAACATTGATGTACTTTAATCACTTATACACATAAGCATTCTTAATCAGTGTTAAAACAGCCTGATTGTCTCTCTTAAGCTAAAGAAATGTGTTTTTTCTATGAATCTCATTCTTCTGAATGCTCACACAATGTAAATTAACTTCAAGATACTTGTCTAATTTCATGTTTTTTAATATCTGAGTGAGTCAGACTTCAGTCTTTGCATATATTGATATAATTATGTATTTAATCTCTGTAATCAATGTTGTCACTGACTTCTGTTTCTGACTGACTCATAACACAGATTCTTTTTTAAGCAAATAAACATAATTTAGAATAAATCTTCTGTCTAATTTGTCTGATGCATAGTCAGAGTCAGAGTATTTAAGCAGATCTTAACTCTCACTGAATTTATTCATGATCTTAAGATTGATAATTAATCATATATATTGCAACAATCTCTTAAATATATACTCATAATGTTCTGCAGAGTCACTGAGATACTGACTTAGTCATTTTAAGATAAAGAAGATGTCTAAGTATATATAAATTACAGTATACATAAGATTTTCAATGATCTGCTGATATTTTCTTTAATCTATGTGCTGATCATTAGAGTTAGCTGAGCAAAGAAAGTCATATTTATTCAGTGAGATCTCAGTGTATTAATGCTTATCACTTCATATATAAAGATCTTTGAGCATCTTATCAACATAATACATCTAATTCATGCACAGTGTTCTTTTCTTGCAATTACAGATTATTTAAATGTCAAGAATTTTCTGTGTCTTCTTTAAATTCTTAATCTTAAATAAGCTCTTGAGAAACTTTTTGAATCAAAGAATATTTAGAAGGTCTGATGAGATCATAATGATATTATTTATATAAAGAAATAACATGATGCTCTTAACAGTGTAAATCAGAAAATATGAGTCTGCACTGCTTTGATGAAAATCTAATTAAAGAAACTTAGTGACACATTGTTCATGTCAATCTCTGACAGCTTGTTTCAGATCATATAAACTGCACAGAATGCATAGCACACAGTTAGAGATAGTTGTAACTCTGAGAGATGATGTTATGTAGATTGTTTTCTTTAAAAATGACTTAGTAAAGACATTGTTAACATCTATTTGATGACACTTTAAATCTTTGAGTGCAACTAGAATTAGAAAGATACAGAAAGTATTAAACTTCACAGTTAATGTAAAGATGTCTTCATAATCAATGTTATATATCTGTAAGAACTCTCTTGTCACTATTTTTGTCTTCAATTTGTCAAGAAAATCATTAGTGTGCAGCTTAAATTTAAATATTCACTTACTGATCACAATGTTGATTTCTCTTAACAAAACAGTCTCTTTTCAGATGTCATTTACTGCAAGTGCTGTTAGCTCTACATTAATAATGTTCTTTCACATCTCTTTTTAGATTGAGTCTCTCACTGCTTCAGTATATGTCAGAGAAGTTGAAATGTCAGTTTTTACTGAATGTTCATTATTTTCATCATTGATTGTGAATGCAGTCAATGTCAACAGAACTCTTAAGATCTTTATCATAAGCTTATTAAAATTAATGTCATTGTTTTTCTGTCTTCTCTTTGATATTTCAATGCATAGAAATGTCTTGACTTTCTTAATTAAGACACTTATGTCTGAATGACTGATCTTGTTAACAGAAATCTCAATATAAGAGAAAAGCTTTAATGTATTGTGATCAAAGTTAACTACAGTCAACTTAAACAATAAATTGTCTGTAATCTCTTTCTTTAATGATGTAACAACAGAATAAGAACTTGCAGATTTAAATCTGTGAGTTTACATGTCAGATTTCAGAAACTGTTTCAGTGAAGCAGCTGCAGTTTCAGTCTTATATAGTTATTCAACAGACTTTTATTCTGAAAGAATGTTCAGTATTTATCTATGAAGCTTTATATTAATGCTGTCTTCTTTCTTGTTTTTGAAAAACTTGACAGCATAACTCTTAATGATTTACTTAAGATCTGATGCTCAAAGTAAATACTGCTTTGTGATTTTCTTACTATAGTTCATGAATACTCTCACTTATTCTTAATTCATAAACTTATTCTGTCTGCTCTCAGACAGAGACTTTAAGTCAACATAGAAGTAGTATTTGCATTCTTATATATATACATAATTAATAAATGATTTCATCTTGATGAAAGCTTTCTCTGAAGTGACTTATTTGCCATTGATTAAGAAGTCAGTTGCTGTGCAGTTATCAAGATAAATATTAGTTTATACAGTCTCTACTTAGAACTTTATTGAGAGTTTGATCTTCTTAATCATTATATACACTGAGTTCTCAGTGATTCTGATTGCTCTTTTAATTACATTGTTTTGAATCAACATATAGAGCACTGTATACTGTGATATAATACTGAAAAATATACATCACTCATTAAGAATAGATCTCAGCTCTGTTGCATTGTCACTTTATACAGCAAGAATCTTTGTATTAAACTGAAGTTTAATCTTCAGTTGTCACTTCTGCAGTTTCTATGAGACATTGTCTTATCATTTCAGTAATATTGTTTATATTTTTTATAAATGATTATCTATAATTTTCAGAAAGTATTGATAGCTGATGAATAACAAAGACAGAGATTCACATATGTTGATGAAGATCAGAACAAGAATGTTGACTTTTCTTTTACTTATATTGTGTTTTTGCTGATTTATAAACTTAGTTAGAGCATAGATCTCATATACATTGATATTGTTCTTAATAATGAGAATTGACTTACTTAAAGTGATGATCTTATAAAGATTATGAAGCTTAGCTGCACTAAGATAAGCAAATTAATGATATCAAAGTCTATATGTCTTGATCTTATTGTCATGTGACATGACTATGTCATCATTCATTTACACATTCTTACTAAATGTATCTATAATGAATCTAAGAGTCTGAATCTGTAAATTCTTGCATACTTCTGAAAGAGCAATCTCTGACTTACTTTATATATGCATAACAGAGAGTAAAGTGAATTCATTAAAATTATTTAAAATATATTTAACTATATAGACTCTTTCTTTTTCAGATACTTCTAACATAAGCTTTTTGTTCTTATTTTGCATGTAAAGATTCTTATAATCAAAATATTTAAGCAGTTTCTTCTTATACATCTTCTTTTCTGACAGAAGATTGACTTCAAGCTTTAAAACATAAAATGTTAAATTTAAAAGAACTAAATTTTCATTCTTATTCTGCATAATAATTATATTATAATAATTAATATACAATCTTTTTTCTCTGACTTTGATGATACACTGTTGCATACACATCAGAGAATCACTAAAGAGCTGAAATTTATTAATTATATAAAATGAGATGTCAGAGTCTGTGACTCAATCTGATTAAGAAATCTTATTAATGAGATTTTTAAAGATAGCAGCAATCTTTTTATCAGACTTATCTGCAGCTTCAGACTTCTATATGCTGAATTTCTCTTTAAAAACAATTTCTACATTATAAATTTAATTTCTTCTTTTATTTCTGTGCAAATTGACTGCAATCAACTTAACTTACTTCTTAACTGTCTTAACTAACTTTGCTGACTGTATAATCTTATAAATTACAGAGACATATTTACAGTTCTGTTTGCAGTGAGCATTATTATAAAGATAGTAGATTAAAATTCTATATAATGATGAATAATTACTGTTTGAGCTTGAGTGCCTTCTATAATTATACTGTAAGATTTAATATTCTTAATGACTCTTATTCTGTCTTTGCTGCTCAGCTCATAGAACATTATCAGATATCTTTAATTAAGTCTTCTTCTTCTGAAGTTTCTGCAAACTCATCTTAATGTTAAATGTGTTCTGAACATCAATAATGTCATAAATGACAGTATACTTCATTAACAGTGCTTGAAGCAGTATTTAAAACTGTTACTTAAGTATGACAAAGTTCTTAAGTCTTAATTATGTTGCAGTGATCTTTTTATTGAGATTATTAAGTTAAATTCATATCTTATTGACAGTTATGTTTAATGACATCTTATATTCAATAAACTTCATTAAATATTGTCTCTTAGTTGTCTGCAGTTTCTTTTTATACTTTAAGAAGAGAACATTTTAAGCTTCTTTTACTGTAATTTTATTCATAAAATAATTCTCATTATTAATATTAATGCAGACTGTAATTTAGAATAAAGCTTTGCTGTTGATTTGCTGATTCTTAAAACTGAGATTGCTTAGTAAAAAGAAAAAAAGACATTATTAATGAATGTGTTGTCTGTAAAGACTTGAATAAGAATCTTTATTATATATTAGAGATTTTTGTTAATTAATTATCTTTTTATGTGAACAAATTATTTCTCACAGTTCTCTTAAGTAAGAACAGAGATTAAATGTTGCTTTATAAAGAATGATAAGTTGTGCTCTTAATTTATAGTGATGATTGACATATAGTATAAGAATTGAAGATAAAAGAATGTGTTATAAAGATAAATGTAATAACAGAAAAGATATGTATATGTATTGTCTGCTTACAGCAATGTAGAGAATGCTTATTTATCAATATTTAACTTATATTAAGCTGCTGAATTGTTGTGCTTGTTATGTCTATCTTGTTTTGCTTTAATGAGCAGCATATTAGAAACTGTCTGCTTGTTTTGCTTTAATAAACAGCATATCAAGAACTGTCTATTTATTTTGCTCTGATAAGCAGTGTATCAAGAGCTGTATGCATTAAATCAGTCTGCACTTTCTTTAAGAAGTCTTTTGCTAATTTGAGCTCATAATTTATTAAAAAAATAATGAGTATTTGTGCTATCTGTCTATTTAGTGAATTTAATGCATTGATGTTGACTGCAGTTAACTTAAATGTAGTTAAATTTATGACAGAAGCTCTATCATTTAAGACAGAAGAAGACTCTGTTAACTTTTTACATTAAGATTAAAGAAGTCAAGAAAGTGAATAGAGCACTGCACTTCTCAACATTCATAAAGAAAACAATTCTATTATATAGTAAGCTTACTCAACAGTGCATACTTATATAATCTGTTAAGCTCATTAAGTTGTGCTTACTCTGCTTATCTTACACACTGTTAAGCTTATTAAGCTTGTTGTGCTTATACTTAAATATGTACTTCTGTCTTAACAGCTTACATACTGATTGCATCAGTAGTTCTTTTTCAGACTATGATTGTAACACAATTTTTTTTTTTAAATGTTAATTCTCTAAGTCTTATAAGTAAGAATGTCATTGTCATCATTGTCAGCAATGATGCTTTCAAAAAGTTCAAATTGCTTAAGAATCTTAAAGAAAATTTAAATAAATAATGTCTCTATCTCTTTTTCTTGTGACTTCTGTGTCAGTTGTGACTTGAATTGTTTTGTTATAAAATCTTAACTGAAATGCAATAAATACACTTACTATAATTGTCTGTGTATCAGTGTGTTGTAAGAGTCATTTAATAGAACTTGCTTTTTCTTATGCAAGAAAATAAGTAAAGTAATGAAAGAAATAAGTAAGATAAATGATGTCTTAACAGTTAAGTATGCTGAGCTTGCTGCTTTTTCATTAAAGATTATATATTTTTAAAAGACTTTAAATTAAATAAATCATTATGCTTTACAGAAGATTAACTGTCTAGCTGCTGAGCTTAATAGTGATAATGATGAAATAAAGAATGAAACAGATCTCTTATTGTAATTTATGAATTTTATATTGTCATTTTTTTTAAATTCAATTTTAATCTCTTCTCAAAACATCAAAGCATTCTTATACAGTTCTTAAGGTTTTCTCTGAGTTCTTAAATGTTTTTTAAGATATCATAATCTTTTTACTTAATAAGATAATAAACTTTCTCATTAATCATTCTCTTCTTTAAAATGTTCTCAACTTCATATTCAGTTTTGAGTTTAACAGATATTGATTAAATTTAAATTAATATGAATTGATTACAATGCTGAAGCATTAATATGTGAAATACTGAGTGTATTTACATTTCTTAAAATAAATTTAATTTATAACTTAATCTCTTAATGTTTCTCTTAATCATAAATGACTCAATGCTTCTGTTCATAAGTTTCTTGCTCTTCACTTTCACTTACATATTGTTTATTCTTAGATATACTCTCTCTTCAACTTTAAATAATATTATCTTTATTGTTTATCTCTTCTGCTTCTTAATTCTCTTCATAAGATTGATATGCAGTTTCTTAAGCTTCACAATATTTAATATTGCTTTCTGACTCTGAGATTCATGTACTTGCAAATCTTGTCATATCTTCAGATAATATTCATAATTTACTTTGAATAACATCTTTTCTGTGATTTTATTTCATGCATTGTTGTACATAAACTGTATCATAGACAGCAGTTATACTCAATTATTCTATTTTATATTGACATAATATTGCAAATATATCTTAACTGTCTAATTCATTTATTTGTTCTGCTTATCTATCTATAAATAATATGCTGTTAACATCTTATGTTTTATCTCAAGTTCTGTTGTGAGTGTTTCTCAGAACTTACTTGTGAACAGTTTATCTTTATTAATAATAAACTTTTTTAATAGTCTGTAATTGCTAATCAATTCTTACAGTATAATATATATCAATACTGATGCTGTTGCAGTTTCTTTAAATGAAATGAACATTGTATACTTCATTAATTTATTCATTATAATCAATATGCTGTCAAACCTGACTTTTCATGCTGAGTTCTTTGACTTTAATAACTTAATAATAAAGTTCATAATAACAGACTCTCAAAGTACATTTAATGCATTCAGTCTTATTATCTCATTGTAATGCTTATCTCTCTAAATCTTATTGTATTGATATGAATTGCATTTAACAATGTATTCAGTAATTTAATTCTGAAAATTGTTTACATTATATCTTCTTTATACAAGATCTTTCATATATTTGACTTCTAAATGTTCATCAGCTTAACTGTTGTAACATATTTTAATGAGTTCTTTATCTATTAAGAAAGTATTCTTCATCTTAAATGTTGCTGCTAAGTCTTTTATGAGAGTTTCTTGCTTATCTTTATACAGAATTTCAGTGTAAATTATCTTCACTTCTTTGTGATCTGATCATCTATTTAAAGTGTTGACATCACTATTTTTATTATTCTTCTTATAATGAATCTAAAATTCAAAGTCTGCTAACTGTTCTGTTCAGCAAATCTGTTGTTAATTTAGTTATTTTGTTATTGCAAAGTTTCTCAAATTCTTATAATCTGTAAAGATCTGAATAGACTTTTCTGTCTTTATAAAATAAGATCTTTAATCTTGCAGTGCTTTCACTATTATAAGAAGTTCTTTATTATGAATCTTATATCTTTTCTCAGATTTTAATAACTTTCTAAATCAATATATAATAAACTTCTTCTGTCTGTCTTTAATCTAATATAAATATGTATTTACTGTAAAATCTAAAGTGTTGATTTTCAGTATCTTTTTGCATGCTGAGTTAAGTATTTACAGATATGCTGTTTCACTAAGACTTTTCTTTAATGCATAGAACACATTCTCTTATTCTTTTTCTCAATGTCACTTCTTGTTCTTATGTGTCAAATGCATAAGAGATTTCACAATCTTTATATAGCTAAATATAAACTTTCAATAATAGTTCATTAAATCTAAAAAGACTTGTACTTTCTTGATCTTCTTAAGTATTAATCAGTTTCTGACTGCTTCTGTCTTTTTAGAGTTCTTCTTGATTTAATTAAATTAAATAACATATTTTAAAAATTCAATCTTTTTAATTTTGAATCTGCTCTTTAACTTTTTTACATACAGAGCTCTTTTGTTAAGCTTTATTAAAATCTTATATACATATTTGTAATGTGTCTTGAGATTATCTGAATATATTAGAATATCATTAAGATATGTAATTACAAAATTGTCAAGATACTCTCTTAATATATTGTTGATGAGTCTCTGAAAGATGACTAAGACATTTTTAAGTTTAAATGACATAACAATATATTTATAGTGTCTATATCTTATTTAAAATGTCATTTTTCATTCTTTGCTTTTCTTCATGCATATACAGTAATTATATAAAGAGTTTCACTGAGTTCTTACATTCTTAATTATACTCTGTAAATTTGTCTTCTGCAAATCTTTAAACAACTTTAGATGTTGTGATAATGTCATAATGATAATAGTTAATAATTAAATTTATATGAGACTTTTATTAGAATATTAACTCAACAAATATGAGCATTATAATAAAGCATTATAAAAGATATACTGATCTTTTTCAGTATGATGTTAAAGAAGTAATCTTTATTAATTGTGAAATTTTGTAACTCATTATCATTAAATGTAATTATGAGCTGATTATTCTTTACATTCACTTTTAAATATATAAGTAGCTAACTGACTGCAAGCTAAATTATATATATTATACAGAATATAATTTTAGTTTCATCACTTTAAATGATGTTCTTCTGACTTAAAAGTCAATTTAAATAACATTATAATGTATAATTGTTGAATGCATTGTCTACTGTGATTATCAGCAATTAATGTGTCAGATTTCACTTCTTCAACATTTTAAAAATATATTCAGCAAGATTTTCATCATTATATTGATTCTTTAATTCTTTAAAGACTAAAAATATCTCTATGTATTTTTACTTAGTGTCAATAAAGTATGCAGTAATGTTTAGAAATACAAGATAATTTAAATTAATTTATTCATTAAATACAATAAAGATTTTAATCTGTATCTTAAGTTCTGTAAGCACATCTTTTTGAACATTTACAGCACAACACTTAAAAAGTTATGCAATCTTAATTTGATCTAAAATCTTAATATTAATATAATATATTCAGATAAGCTTTCAGAACTTTACATACTTAATAGCATAAAAGAGTAAATTGAATGTCATAATGAATTGAAGAATCTGCTGATTAAAGACTTTAAGAATAAAATTTAATAATTTAATAATGATCTTTTAAGCTGTCTGTTAAAAAGTAAATATTATATTAAAGCATTATAATTAAAAATTATAACATATCTTTAAGCTCATTACTTCAAAGATTAAAATCTGTCTTTTTAATGCTGATTTTATCTTTTGATAACTGCTGCTTTTCAGATAACATTTTATAATAATTAATTCATTATTTTCTGATGCTGAATGATTTATAATATTGTAACAGTTAATAAACATTACATTTAATCTTTCATCATGTTTATTAATGACTTCAGCAAAGAACTGTTAGATCTTTGCTGAGCAAGTTAAACTGTTTTATGTCATTTAAATATAATTTTTAATCTTTGTATCTGTATCTTAACTTTATACAGTTATTTCACATCAGTCTTGAAATTCTTGCTTTGTTGTAGATCTTTAAAGAATATATTTTGAATTTAAAGTGTCTGCAAAAGTTGAAGAATAAGATTAATTTAATTAAAATAATTTAATATTATCATTGAAAGTATTTAGAAATAATCTTTTTAAATTGTTTAAAATTTGACTGAATAATGAGCTGTATAAAGACATAATGTTGAGTTATTGTAGTAAGTTAAGCAAATAAATAATATTTTGTTGTATTTTAAATGATGTATTGATAATAATGTGTTGTAAGAGTTTCAAAATTAGTATATACAAGATTGTAGTCATATAACAAAATATGTATCTAAATATAAAATGAATTTCTTACAATATCAATCATGATAGACACTATTTAAAAATTATTATGTATAGTAAATATTAAGTATCAATGAAGAAATTTCTCATTAAAAAATCTTTAATTAATAATTAAAAATCTATTTAATTATTCTTTATCTTACATCTTTAATCTCTGAAGATCAGCTTTCTATTTAATTAATAATAATTACTTATTATTTTTCTTACTACTCTCTTCATCACTAATAAATTCAACATTCTTTTCATCATCTTCATTGTCATCAATCAAGTCATTAAGAACAAATTTATCAATGAAATCATTATTTAAAAATTTCTCATCTTTAAATATCATTACACAAGCTTCATTAACATCTTTAATTACACTTTTTTCATCTTTTTTCTTTTAATTAAATGCAGACTCTTAAATGTAACTAGTTAATGTTAAAGTTAAGAAGTGTTATAATTAAGTGATATAATATTTATATATAATTAAAGTCATTGATGTATTCAGAATCAAGAACTTCACTATGAAAATAATATATAATCTTGATAAGATCAAAGTCTTCAGCATTATATAGTTTTTATTTTTCTATATTATTAAGAACTCTTTCTCAGTACTTAATTATAATTGTTAGATATTTCTCAATTTAATAATTAATGTTAATGCACTTTTACTTAATAACTTTATCTTTATTGACATTCTAAAGAATGTCAGAGAATCTATAAAAAATATAAATATAATATATTTTTTATTTTACTTTCTTAAACTTCTGCTCTTCTTTTAATGCAAAAGCTTCAACAAATAACATTTTCTTTTCAGTCTTCTCTTTAAGTTAAGCTCAGTTCTTATTCTTTATTAACTTGTTTTTAAGCTCATCTTTGTAGTAGACATCTGCAGATAGTTAAAAGTGATATAATTAAGTATAATAATTTTAAAGAAGTCTTTTAAGAAATTTTACAGTTATATTACTTCTTTAAGATCTCATCTTTAATCTTTTCTTTCATGATCTTCTTCAATGTTAAATTCACAATTTAATATAAATCAATTTTTTTCAATGCATCTCTTTTTAATTTCACAGCTCTGCAGTTCATCATCTTTGCATTTTTAATTCATTTAAAGTTCTTATTCTTCATACATTTCTGTTATTTCTTTCTTGCACATACAGTCTTTAAGTTATTTAAGTATTTGCTAAATGTCTTCTTTAAATCATAGATAGACTTCTATAAATGATTATGATGATTAAATTTTTCTTTAAAGACTGAGAATAAATTAAAAATTAAGTATTTTGCAGTCTACAGTAAAAGCTTAATGTCTAAATCTATCATAATGAGAATCTAAAATATGTAGTTAGCTGCTGAGTTCTATACTGAGTGATATATTTAAACATTATATGTGCACATCACAACTACACATCAGAGTGAAGTACAAAAACAATGTATAAGACTAAATTTTAAGAAATGAGCAGTAAAATAAGTGATAGCATTGAATAATATATTTAGTGAGTGTAGAGACTGAGTATAGAGATTGAGTAGAGATAGAGTGAGTATAGTAGATTGAATAACAGAGATGAAGATAAGAAAGTGTCAGATTAAGTATTAAAAGTAAGTATGTTGATATATTTACTCATAACATTGATGTATATATCATAAATAAATGTGTTGTTTATTAATAATTTAACATCTGAGTATCATTAACATCTAAAAGCTCTCAATACATTTTTTAATTACATACTTTTAAACTACAATACACTTTCAAACTACAACACATCTTCAAACTACAAAATCACTCTAGAACTCATTGTCATTCAGAGATGCATTTAAATTATTTTTTAATAATGTTTTTGTTAACTTAATCTTAAAACATCATTATATCATTATATTATGTCATAATACATATTAAGAAAACTTTAAGATGCAGTGTTATGAAGACTGTATTAGGAAAAGAGAAGACAGCAGTAGCAGAAAAGATATTTAGAAAAACATTTAAAAAAGAAAAAATTAATGTTAATGAGAAAAGAAAAGAAAATAATGTTACAGATATATTCAGAAGACATTAAAGCATTTAAGTTAGTTCATCACTGAAAGTTAAACAGTAAGCTTAATTTTAATATATAATATAATATTTAATAATAATGCTCTGTTTTACAGCTATCATTCTTTATAAAATACATCACTATCAGAAATTAACAAATTTTCTAATAGTAAAACTATTCTTTCAAAAGCTTTGCTGCAAGATAACTTAAGATTATTTAAAGAGAATTTTTTCTCAACATAAAATGTTTTATTTTTAAAGCTTAATTATTAAAAGTCTACAGAAGACAATAAAAGCATATATTGTTGTCTTCTTTAAAAGTATATTTAATGAACTGTACAGTAATTATTATTTATCAGTTAACAGAAAGCAGATGTTAATCTGACTGCAATTTATGCAAAATAAATTATTATTTAGCATAAGAACATGTCTCTTATTAAGAGATATATGTATAACTGAAACATCATGTTTAAAGATGCAGATTAAAGTAATCATTATTAGATTATTTTGAGAATATTTAACTCTCAATATAGTAAATAAATAGACTAAATTGAAATCTGTTTAACTGTAAATATATAATGTTCATTTATAATACTTATGTATCAGTAATCTTTAAGCTCATAATCTTTATTCTTAAGTTAAGTCTTAAGAATTCACTTACTAATCAGTCTCAGAATTCTTAAAACTTAAATAGAGCTTTTAAGTCAGATTAAACTTCAATGTTAAAGCTTAACTTAAATTCTTAAGCTAACAATTAAAGTCTGATCTGACCTGACTTAGAAGCTCTGTTCAGATCAAGTTAAGTTAACTTAATCTGATGGTTACTTTATCAGCATCAGAACATAATTAGTTTAATTAACTTTACTGTTTTTAAAGTATTATAAAAGTGTCATTTTTGTTAAGAAGTGATGTTTTAACTGCTTTTATTGAGTCAGTTAAAACTAGCATTAAAGAAGTTAAGTAAAGTTTCTGTTAATATTAATTACAGTTAACATTCTTAACTCTTTTAATAACAACAACACAGTCATAGAATTTCATTAGACAGCATAATATAGCATAATATAGCATAAATATCTTTTTTCTTTCAATAAATTATGAGTTTAAATTAACAAAAGACTTCTTAAAGAAAATACATACTTTTAATGTTTCAGCAGCTTAATACACATCTTATTAAATAAATAAATAAGTATCTGCAGCAGCTAAATATGTAAACTTAAACTATTAAGTAAAATCAGCATTCTCAGTAACTTAATATATATCTTATTGAATAGATAAATAAGCATTTACAGTTATTCATTAAGAGCACTGTTCTTCAACAACTTAATATAAATCATTAAGACAAATAAGCATTTACTGCTTTACAGAACAAAAGATATAAGATTTTTTTTATTTTATTTATATTATTTTTTATATATATATTATTATTTACTTTATTCACTTCTTATACTATGTGTCAACTATCACTATCATGAATTTCAACAACTTCTTTACAAAATAATGACTCATTTCAATTCTTACTTACAAGAACTGCAATCAATAATTTATTTTTATGTAAAAATGATTAATAAAAGAATATCTATAAAATATTATTAAAATCTTAATAATTAATATTTCTGTCAATAAATTCTCATTTTCTCTTAACAATCTTAACTTTAAAAGTCAGAAAATCAACATAAAGATTTTATATTAATTTATTATTTACATTAATATAAATAATTAAGAATATCTAATGAACAAAATTAGCATAAAGAATGTGTAAAATACTTTAAAGTTTAAATATAAGAAGAAGTTGCAGACAATGAGAAGACAATATTTAGTAAAGTTTATTGAATATAAAATGTTAAAAAATATATTCATTAAAGAGATATAAATTTATTTAAGTAAATTTAGCAGAAAGATTGCTGCAATTTAATTTAATATAATTAACTTATTTAAGCTGAAGTGATAATTTCAAATACTGCTTTAAGCATTATTAAATGAATATAATGTAATTTACAATGTAATTAATGTTTAGAACACTTTAAACATTAAGAGAGATTTGTAAAAGCTTTAAAAGAAAGAAATATAATTTAAAATTAAGAAGACTGTTATTGTTCTGTAAGTAGATAAATAATAAGAAGATAAATATTTAATAAATTAAAATTATAATTCATTAAATTATTATGTAATTGATGTTAAGAAACATCATTAAAGATTTAATGAACATTAAAGATCATTTAACTTTAATAGTAATTAACTTTCTCATTATAAAGTCTTTAAATATTTTCTTTATCAAGATATCTATAGCATTCAGAACTGCAAATATCTTCTTAATGCTTAAAGAAATACTTAAAAGAAGATAAACAAGTTGATTACAGTTAATTTGCATTATAAGTTGAGATTTAAGTGTAAAAAGAAAAGACATAAAGTCTTTAATGTAAAGATTAGTAATGATACTATCTTCTTAAACTTAAAAGATAAAAAGAAAATTAATAATAAGATTGTTGCTCTGTTTAAGAAGACTGTTAATAAGATATTTAAATTTAAATAAGTTACAGATTTAAGATTCTTTTTATACATAATTAATTAACTTTAACTCTTCAGTGACTCTTTAATATGCATAGAATGCTGATGAATTAAAGTTAAGAGAGAATGTTTATACTTTTATTATTGTGAAGTAATTATTATGCAAATTAAATTAAAAAATTCTGTAAGACTGAGTTTAACACTTTATATATTTAAACTTGAAGTTAATCTTCTCTCAAAAAAGCAGATGTGCAAAATGAAATTGTATAAAAGCTTTAATTAGTACAGTCTTTAAATATATAATAAATGTAACAAGACTATAATAGAAGCATTAAAGTGAGATAAGATCTATATAATTAAGTATATTGTAAAGAATTTTAATGAATTTATTTTAATATTCATTATATATATTATTATTAATTATTCTATTAACTCTCTATTCAGTCCCTATCTAGATCTATGAGAACAAAGCATCTTTACAAAAAAAAAATTTAAGTAAGAAAATCTTAGTTCTATCTTACAGACACTATCTCAGCAAAATGTTAACTAATTATTATTATCTATCTTGTGCATCAATGAATCTGTATTGTGTCTGTTTCTTAAACATTTGCTTTCACTGAACAGCAAATAATTTCTTTTAATTTACTGAATCTATTTCAGTTCATTAAACTGTCTTTTAATCATTCAGATATGTAAAATCTTTATATTTTAAAATGTTTTTCTGAATAATCTGCTGCACAAGATTAAGATAACTGAGTAAATTGCTTATAATTAATCATTGAGTTATTTAATGAGCATTAACTGCTGTAAAAAGAGCTCTGCAGAGATCTGTGATTTCAGTTTTTTAAAAGTAATGAGTGTAGAAGTTAATGTGATTTAAATAAAAAAGAAGTATATGCTGTATAATTTGCATTAATCAATTACATAAACATTGCTTATCAATCTCTGAGATTTTTACAGAGATCAGTTAGACATTAAGACTCAGCATCTTTATGTAAAGCAGAAACAATATTATTGCTTTATACTTATAAAAATTATTGTAAAGCTAATGAACTGACTAAGCTCAATTCAACTTTTATGTAATTATTTTTTGTTTTATTGACTTGCAGATTCATCTTTGTTTTCACTTCAGATTTATTTATTTAATCAATGCTTTTTATAAATTTATTTACTATCTTCTTAATTGTATTTAAAGCTGTCTCTGCTTCTCTATTTATGTCATTACTCTTTGCTGTAAATTCTTCATCATTGTCAGTAATCTAATTACAGAGACTGTGTCACATCTATATCTTTTTAATGTTTTGTTGACAGAAATTTAAAGTGCTGTTTAGACTGTGTTGATTACTTATTTAATTCTTGTAAAGACTGAATTATTAGCTATTTTAAGAGATCTTTGCATTGTCTTATGTTTTATGTACAGATTTAAAGACTAAACATTGAATTTCTGCTTTAAAGTAACTGTAAATATTCTTTTATAAACTTTCATTATCTTTCTTAGACAACAGTTCTATAGATACTTCAGTGACTTAATGAGTAAGATAGCTGATGAGATGTCATTGTTTTGCAGATCTTATATCTGTAACTTATATAGCATAATTGATTGAATTACTACTGTGTAGAGTAGTTAAGATTACTTTGTGAATGAGTCTTATATGAATAATGTAATGCATACACATTACATTTAAAGACTGTCTTCTTTGCTGCTGCATTAAATGTAAGTCTGCAGATTTAGATTTATAAATGTAATTTAATGATTAACTTTTTAAATATCAATATTGTGTTGTTAAATAGAAAGATCAAGACTTATAAACTTTAACATTAATAATTTGCTCATTTTGACTTCACAAAGCTGCAAAATCTATAAAATAACAATTCTTAAAAGATTAATTCTTATTGTTGAGAACAGCAAAAAAATATATGAGACTTATTTTCTTATTAAGTTCATTAACAGATAAGATTACACTGTAAACAAAAAAAAGATTAATATTTTCATTTTTATCTTCATTAATATATATAGTTTCTTGTCTTTGTTATTTATGAAATATCAATACTTTCTTAAGATTGTAAACAATCATTCTTAAAAGATGTAAACAATATTATTGAAGTAATGTAATAATGTTTTACAGACATTACAGAAATGATGACTGACAATTAAACTTTAAATTAATGTAAAGATTCTTATTGTACAAAGTAACAATGTTATAGAGTTAAGATTTACTCTAAATGATTAATGTAAATTTTTTAACATTATATTGCAATACATAATGCTCTACATGTTGATTCAGAACAGTATAGCTGAAAGAATAATTTAAATTATTAAGAACTTAATATATATTATAATTAAAGAAATTAAGCTATCAATAAAGTTTTAAGTATAGACAGCATAAATAAATGCTTATCTTTGCAATTAAATAGCAACTGATTTCTTAATTAATAATAGATAAATAACTTTTAAGAAAGCTTTCATCAGTATGAAGTTATTCATTGATTATATTTATATATGAGAATGTAAATGCTACAGTCACATTAATCTGAAGTTACTATTTAATGATAGATATAATAAGTTTATGAATTGAGAATGAGTAAGAATCTTTATTAATTATATTAAAAAAATCACAAATCAGTATCTGCTTTAAGTCTCAGATCTTAAGTGCATTATTAAAAGTTACACTGTAAAGTTCATTAAAAGTAAAAAAAAAGACATCATTAATTTTAGACTACAATGATAGATATTAAACATTCTTTTAAATAGAAAATTTATTAAATAATTATGAAAAAAATCAATCTCTATAAAGAATACAGCTTCAAATTAAACATTTATGACTTAAAACAATAAAATGCAGTCTGACTTAATTACAGTTAAGATTAATAAGTCTTAAGATGAACAATATGAGATCAAGTTGACTGCAGTTAATCTGAATGAATTATTAAGTAAGAAGATAAACATTAATTAAATTAAGATAATGACACTTAAAGAAGTTAAAACTTTTCTGTGTGTTGAGATCTTAAAATAAAAGAGAAATAACAATAACAGTTAAAATATAAATGAGTTTTTAATTAAAATATTTAAAGCTATATTAACACTTACAGCATTCTCTGTAGACAAAAAAGATTTAATAATGATTAAATCTGACATTTTTACATTTATTATCTATACTAAAGCAGTGAAAGATCTAATCTGAAGAAAGATGTAAAAGAATGTCATTTATATAAAGTTGACAGTCTTGACAATAAATGAAATATAAAAAGAGACTGTGTCATTAAGAAGAGAGTTAACATTATAATTAGTAAATAAATCTTTAAATTTAAACTGAACATTAACAGATTCTTAAATAAACTTAAGATAAGATTTGTTTTCTAAAAAAAACAATTTATATAACATTTTTTTCTAAAATCAATGTTGCATCTAATTGTATTCTATGCATACTGTGCAATCTCTATGATCTTAAGTAAGCTGCATGAAACTAATATAAATGATATATCATTAAATTAATTAAATTAAGTTTTTATTAAAACAACATTAATTTCTGTCTTTTTCTTTACAGCATCAAAGAAATCATGCTACTTCTTTATATAAATTTATTACAGTTATTATTCTGATAGACTCATTAAACATAATAGATTCAATGAATTATGTTTAAAAGATATATAGCTCAGTATAAGCTCATGATGCTTATAGATAAGTTAAGTAAATTTATTTATGATGCTTACAGATGAGTAAGATGAGCAGTTTAATATATATATAAATTATTTTTTCTAAGAAGATGAATATATTCAATGTAATCATTACTTAATATAACATTATTTATTAATTAAACTTAACATACTGTTAGATATATAACTCACAATAGCTGTGGCTAAAAGTGTGGTGCTCACTTTTGACAGGTTATGAGCTCAGGTTAATGTAATGGTATTGAATATGTGTTGGCTGCCTTACCTGCATAAGCTTAAGGTTATGAGTTCAAACTATGTTGTGTGTGCATTCTTTTCACCTGTGAGAAGCTGAGTAAGCAATGTATGAGTGTGCTGGCCAATTGCAGGTTAAAGAAAGTGTTAGATATATAACTCATAATAGCTATGGCTAAAAGTGTGGTGCTCACTTTTAACACATACACTAAATTCTTATATCACAAGCTTTAACCTCTAGACTTTATATCAAAGAAATCTTTAATCAAAATGTAATACATTAAATATTCTTACAATATAAGCATGATCTTCAGCACACAGAAAGTAGCTTTAATTAATATAATTAATTCTTAAAATCTTAAAGATCTACACAAAATAAACAACATTCTGAAAATATCAGCATCAGATATGTTCAGCAACAAGAAAAAAGAGTTGTAAAGCTTTTTAATAAAGCTTAATTTATATATAGATTTCAATTAGAAGAAGTTTAACTTCAAAATGAATAAAGATTTATATATAATAATTTATTTTAAAAATATAATGTTTAATTGAGTCAACTTTAAACTGCATGAGTTTCTAGATAAGTTATTAAGAAAATATAAAGTTAATAAAGAAATAATCTTTAATGATTTTAAGAAGTTTAAGAAAGAACTTTAAAAGATTTTTAAAGTGATTAATGAGAAAAAAGCAGCAAAATGATAACTTTATACATTAAAAATAAATAAGTCAATAGTTAAGTACTCAGCAAAGTTTCAGTATATTGCAGCTTTAACAGACTGAAATAATGATGTTTTAATATTATAATATTATTAAGAACTATATTGAAAGAATAATGAGTACTTGTGCTATCTGTCTATCTAGTGAATCTAATGTGTCAACATTGACTGCAGTCAACTTAAGTGTAATTAGATTGATTACAGAAGCTCTGTTATCTAAGACAGAAGAAGACTCTGTTAACTTCTTATATTAAGATTAAAGAAGTCAAGAAAATAAATAGAGCATTACATTTCTTAACATTCTTACTTAATGCATTCATATCTATTGACTCTCACTGTTGTCAAGTCTCAGCTGATACACAAAGCACTTAAATATCTGTCTTAACAAAAGCTTGATCAGTTCATCAGCTATCATGTCTTAATTAAGCATAAAGTTCATCTAAATCTGATTTCTTTTGTGCAGATCTTAAATATAATGATAGATGACATTGATGTGCTTTGATTGCTTATGCACATAAATATTCTTAATCAGTGTCAAAACAGTCTAATTGTTCTTTTTAAGCTGAAGAAATGTGTTTTCTCTATGAGTCTCATTTTTCTGAATGCTCACACAATGTAAATTGACTTCAAGATACTTGCCTAATCTCATATCTCTTAGTATCTGAGTGAGTCAGACTTCAGTCTTTGCATATATTGACATAATTATGTATTTAATCTCTATAATTAATGTTGTCACTGACTTCTATTTCTGACTAACTCATGACATAGATTCTCTCTTAAACAGAAAAATATAATCTAAAATAAATCTTCTGTCTAATTTGTCTGATGCATAGTCAGAGTTAAAGTATTTAAGCAGATCTTGACTCTCACTGAACTCATATATAATCTTAAGATTAATGATTGACTGTACATATTGCAGCAATCTCTTAAGTGTATACTCATAATGTTCTTCAGAGTCACTGAGATACTGACTTAGTTATTTTAAAATAAAGAAGATGTCTAAATGCATATAAATTGCAGCATACATAAGACTTTTAATGATTTGCTGATATTTTCTTTGATTTATATGCTGATCATTAGAGTCAGTTAAGCAAAGAAAGTCATATTTATTCAGTGAGATCTCAGTGCATTGATGCTTATTACTTTGCATATAAAGATCTTTGAGCATCTTATCAACATAGTGTGTCTGATTTATGCATAGTGTTCTTTTCTTGTGATTACAAATTATTTAAATATCAAGAATTTTCTGTGTCTTTTTTAAGTTCTTAATCTTGAATAAGCTTCTGAGAAACTTTTTGAATTAAAGAATATTTAAGAGGTCTGATGAGATCATAATGATATCATTTACATAAAGAAGTAGCATGATGTTCTTGACAGTATGAATTAGAAAACATGAATTCACATTACTTTAATGAAAATCTAACTAAAAAAGCTTAATGACATATTGTTCATGTTAATCTCTGTCAGCTTGCTTCAGATCATATAAACTGTACAGAATGTGTAGTATACAGTTAGAAATAGTTATAACTTTGAGAAATAATGTTATGTAGATTGTTTTCTTTAGAAATGATTCAGTGAAAACATTATTAACATTTATTTGATGACATTTTAGATCTTTGAGTGCAACTAGAATCAGAAAGATACAGAGAATATTAAATTTCATAATTAATGTAAAGATATCTTCATAATTGATGCTGTACATCTGTAAGAATTCTTTTGTCATTACTTTTATCTTTAATTTGTCAAGAAAATCATTAATATGCAGCTTAAATTTAAATACTTACTTACTGATCACAATGTTAATCTCTTTTAATGAAACAGTCTCTTCTTAAATGTCATTCACTGCAAATGCTGTCAGCTCTGCATTAATAATGTTCTTTTACATCTCTTCTCAGATTGAGTCTCTTACTGCTTCAGCATATATCAGAAAAGTTAAGATGTCAATTCTTATTGAGTACTTATTACTCTCATCATTGACTGTAAATACAGTCAATGTCAGCATAACTTTTAAGATCTTTATTATAAACTCATTAAAATCAGTGTCATTGTTTTTTTATCTTCTCTTTAATATCTTAATGCATAGAAATGTCTTGACTTTCTTAATTGAGACACTTATGTCTGAATGACTGATCTTGTTAACAGAAATCTTAATATAAGAGAAAAGCTTTAATGCATTATAATTAAAGTTAATTGCAGTCAACTTTAACAATGAATTGTCTATGATCTCTTTCTTTAACAATGTAACAACAAAATGAGAACTCATTGATCTGAACTTATAAGTTTGCATATTAAATTTTAAGAACTGTTTTAGTGAAGCAGCTGCAGTCTTAATCTTATATAGTTATTCAACAAACTTTTATTCTAAAAGAATGTTCAATGTCTGTCTATAAAGTCTTATATTAATGCTGTCTTCTTTCTTGTTTTCAGCAAACTTGACAGCATAACTCTTAATAATTTATTTGAGATCTGATGCTCAAAGTAGATACTGCTTTGTGATTTTTTCACTATAATTCATGAATACTTTTATTCATTCTCAGTTCATGAACTTATTCTGTCTGCTCTCAGACAGAAACTTTAAGTCAATATAAAAGTAGCATTTGCATTTTTACATATATACATAATTAATAAATGATTTCATCTTGATGAACACTTTCTCTGAAGTGACTTATTTGTCATTAATTAAGAAATCAGTTACTGTGCAATTATAAAGATAAACATCAGTCTATACAGTCTTTACTTAGAACTTTATTGAAAGTTTAATTTTCTTAATTATTATATACATTGAGTTCTCAGTGATTCTGATTGCTCTTTTAATTACATTATTTTAAATTAACATGTAGAGCACTATATACTGTAATACAATGTTAAAAGACATACATCACTTATTAAAAGTAAATCTCAGCTCTGTTGCATTGTCACTTTATATAGCAAGAATCTTTGCATTAAACTGAAGTTCAATCTTTAATTATTATTTCTGCAGTTTCTACAGAGCATTGTCTTATCACTTTAATGATATTGTTTATATTTTCTGTAAGTGATTATCTACAATTTTCAGAAAGTATTGATACTCAGTAAATGACAAAGACAGAGATTCATATATGTTGATGAAGATCAGAACAAGAATATTGACTTTTCTTTTATTTATGTTGTGTTCTTACTGATTCATAAACTTAGTCAGAACATAGATCTTATATATATTGACATTATTCTTAATAATGAGAATTGATTTGCTCAAAGTAATGATCTTATAAAGATTACAGAGCTTAGCTGCATCAAGATGAGCAAATTAATGATGTTAAAGTCTATATGTCTTGATCTTGTCATCATATAACATAACTATGTCATCATTCATTTACACATTCTCACTAAATGTATCTGTAATAAACTCAAAGATCTAAATCTATAAGTTTTTATATGCTTTTAAAAGAGTGATCTCTGACTTACTTTGTATATGCATAGCAGAGAGTAGAGCAAATTCATTAAGATTATTTAAGATATATTTAACTATATAGACTCTCTCTTTCTTAGATGCTTTTAATATAAGCTTTTTACTTTTATTTTACATATAAAGACTCTTATAATCAAAATATTTAAGCAGTCTCTTCTTACACATCTTCTTTTCTGACAGAAAGTTGACTTTAAGCTTTAAAACATAAAGTGTTGAACTTAAAAGAACTGAATTCTCATTCTTATTCTGCATAGTGACTATGTCATAATAGTTAATATACAATCTTTTCTCTCTGACTTTAATGATACATCATTATATGCATATTAGAGAGTCACTGAAAAGCTAAAGTTTATTAATTATATAAGATAAGACATCAGAGTCTGCAACTCAGTCTGATTAAGAAATCTTATTGATGATATTTTTAAAGATAACAACAATCTTCTTATTAGACTCATCTGCAGCTTCAGATTTCTGTGTGCTGAATTTCTTTTCAGAAACAATTTTCACATTATAGATCTGATTTCTTCTTTTGTTTCTGTGCAAGTTGATTGCAGTCAACTTAACTTGCTTTTTAACTGTCTTGACTAACTTTGCTGACTGTATGATCTTATGAATCACAGAGACATATTTACAGTTCTGTTTGCAGTGAGTATCATTATAAAGATAGTAGATTAAGATTCTGTATAATGATGAGTAATTACTGTTTAAGCTTAAATGTCTTCTATAATTATACTGTAAGATTTGACATTTTTAATGACTCTTGTTCTATCTTTGCTGCTCAGCTCATAAAGCATTGTCAAATATCTTTAATTAAGTCTTTTTCTTCTGAAGTTTCTGCAGATTTATCTCAATGTTAAATGCATTCTGAGCATCAATGATATCACAGATAACAACATACTTCACTGACAATGCTTAAAGCAGTATTTAAAACTGCTGCTTAAATGTAACAAAGTTCTTAAGTCTTGACTGTGTTGCAGTGATCTTTCTGCTGAGATTGTTAAATTAAGTTTATATCTCATTAACAATTATATTCAGTGACATCTTATATTCAATGAACTCTGTTAAATATTGTCTTTTAATTGTCTGTAGTTTCTTCTTGTACTTTAAGAAGAAAGCATTTTAAGCTTTTTTCACTGTAATTTTATTTATAAAATAATTCTCATTATCAATATTGATGCAGACTGTAATTTAGAACAGAGCTCTGCTGTTGATTTGCTGATTCTTAAAATTGAAATTGTTTAATAAAAAGAAAAAAAAGACATTACTGATGAGTGTATTATCTATAAAGACTTAAATGAAAATCTCTATTATATATTAAAGATTTTTGTCAGTCAGTTATCTCTTTATATGAATAAATCATTTCTCACAGTTCTCTCAAGTAAGAACAGAGATTAAACATTACTTTATAAAGAATGATGATTTGTGCTCTTGATTCATAGTGATGATTGATATACAGTATAAGAATTGAAGATAAAAGAGTGTGTTGTAAAGATGAATGTAATAACAGAAAAGATATATGTATATATTGTCTGCTTATAACAATGTAAAGAATACTTATTTGTCAATGCTTAACTTATATTAAGCTGCTGAATCATTGTGCTTGTTGTGTTCATTTTATTTTGCTTTAATAAGCAGCATATTAAGAGCTGTCTACTTGTTTTGCTTCAATAAGCAGTATATTAAGAACTGTATGCACTAAATTAGTCTACACTTTCTTTAAGAAGTCTTTTGCTAACTTGAGCTCATAATTTATTGAAAGAATAATGAGTATTTGTGCTATCTGTCTATTTAGTAAATTTAATGTATCAATGTTGACTGCAATTAACTTAAGTGTAGTTAGATTGATTGCAGAAGCTCTGTCATTTAAGACAGAAGAAGACTCTGTTAGTCTTTTATGCTAAGACTAAAGAAGTTAAGAAAGTAAATAGAGCACTGTACTTCTTAACAAATTAAGCAAATCTATTAAGAATAAGATAGTGCAATGAGACTCTTTTAAAGAACTTTAAGAGATGATAAATATCTTTATTAATATTGACAGTTAATAGTGAGAATAACAGATAAAGAAGACAGAATTTTATGTAGCTTTAAGAATAGAAAGATAATGATTCATTATTAAAATGTAAAAAGACTTAATGAATCTTAATAATATTAAGAAGTGCAATTAAAAGTTATAATGAACTAAATTAGCAAAGCAAGAACAGTGTATAAGTAAGCTTTATAAGTCTTATTTATAATGAGAAGAAATTCATAAATATTATAACAGTAATAAATGTTAAAAGGTGACACCACACTAATAGCAAAGCTATCATAAATTATATTCAACACTCTCTCTAACTCATGATTTTCTAGAGCACACACATACATTGTGACATTCAGTGTTCTGCAGGTGTAAAGAGTGCACATAGACAGCAGTTTAAACTTATAATCTTTGAGCTTACTTTCTCATCATGAACTTGAATCATCAACTGAGATAGCCTAGGCACACATCTTTATAAGATTTTAAACAAGAAATTACTTCATTAACTTGAGCTTATAACCTGTTAAAAGGTGACACCACACTAATAGCAAAGCTATTGTGAGTTATATTCAACAATAAACTTAAATATCTTGTCAGAGATTGCAAGAAATCTTAATAATAAAGAAAAGATATTGCAGTAATGAATACAACAATAATGCATAACTGTCTAAGCTGAACAGTTTGCTATGATAATAATTGTTTTGTTTACATAAACAGCAAAGATAAAGTTAAATAATAATTACAGTAATTGAAGAAAGATCAAAACAGCTATGACATGATAGATCAGTTAAAAGAATTAGTTATTTTAAAGAAAGTTGTTAAAGACAATATAAATAAGATTGAAGAAACTGATATTTATAAAACTTAAAAAGTAAATATTGCAAAAGCTTAAGATCTAAAAGATCTTATCTAAATGTATTTAAATTTAAATGTAAACTCAGAAGACATCAATAATTGAGAAGTTGACATAAAATTTAAATAAAATTATGAGTAACTTAAAAATATATGTTTAAAATGATATAAGAAACTGCTTAAAGAACAGCAGTAAATATTTTAAGAAGTTATTGTTATTGAATGATAAGAAGCAGAAAAGATATTTATATAGTTAGAAAAGCTGATGACAACAATATAATTTGCAATATAAGATTAAGAAATGTTAAAATGATTAAAAAAGAGTTATGAAATCAAGATATGTTTATTTATAAATTTTGTAATGTTTAATAAAAAACATTGAATGCACATAAAAGAGTATATGTTATCTGAGTTTCTTAATAAAGTAAAAGCAATAAAGAATCTCATTTAAAGTGAATACAATCAGTATAAGATGTATTGTCATTCAGAATGAATTATCAGAAAAGAAATTAATAAATATATAAAATTAATTACAATTAATGAAGAATCAATATAATTCAAAGAACTATAAAGAAAGTTTATTAATTTAATTATTTAAAGATCAGTTTAATGAATTTTAAAGAAAGTTTAATGAACTTTGAAGCACAGACTGAATTCTACAAACTTTAATAGAAGTAAAGAGCTTTAAGAAGTTAAAAAATCTTAAGTTTTCTTAATAAAATTAAAAGATAAAAAGCTTTTAATATCTTAATGAGTTGACAACAACAATTATAAAATATAAGTTAATGTTAAGATACTGCTAAAGAAATAACTTTAAGTAATAATAAATTTAGAAGTAATTAATAACTTTATATTACAGCAAGCAATTAAATAGCTAAAACTAATATTGTGAAGAGTATTAAAGTCAATATAAGTATATATGATTAACAAAGAATATGAATGAATTTATAAAGAAATTTATATTAAAGTTATAATAAAGAATGATTCACAAAAGTTAAGATTAAATGTTCTTATATTAATTAAGTATAATGTTATATTAGAAATGCTCTGATTATATAAAAAGAATGGCTGGCGATGAGGTCCAGCTGTACGTGCTGCCGGCTACGAACCTTCTGCTTGTCAGGAGAGCCAAGAGACCTCCAGGGGATACTAGGATACGAAAACCATCCGACGTACGATGCTACCTGACCCG
>JAABUY010000121.1_pt1 | contig 166395 bp, 175 predicted proteins | sample 5560271 | NCBI WGS metagenome assembly JAABUY01 (sample SAMN10711886, study PRJNA513374) | rock metagenome | isolation source: Antarctica rocks | place: Antarctica: Victoria Land, University Valley
CGGCGGAGCGCCTGCGGGGCGGGACTAAGGTTTTCCATTTGGGTTTTTCCTTTGCAAAGGCGCTTCGCCCTCATAGACCTAGATAGGGACTGAATAGGGAGTTAATAGAACAAATAATAATAATAATTAAATTGACAGAGCAAAAAACATTATATTTATTAAATGAAATGCTGATGACTCTGTGCTTATCAGATTGCATGTGAAGATTCTTTAATATCTTATTTATATAGTGAGTCTGATTCAGATACAGAGTTCTCATTTTGCAATTATGTATAACTTAAATGTCAAGAATTTTCTGTGTCTTTCTTAAGTTCTTGACTTTGAACATGCTCATAAGAGCTTGCTTAAATCAGAGAATATGTAGCAGATTTGTTGAAGTTATAATAATATTATTTACATAAAGAAGCAGCATAATTCTTTTAATGCTGTGAAGAAGAAGACAGAAATCAGTCTTGCTTTAATGAAAACTTAACTTAAGTAGTTTAATGACACATTGTTCATATCAATTTTATACAGCTTGCTTAAGATCATAAAGGCTGTGCAGTATGTGCAGAACATAATTAGATGTGATATTGACTTCAGAAAAAGATATTATATAGATTGTTTTCTTTAGAAAGAATTCTGTGAAGATATTATTGATATTTACTTGATGACACTTTAAATTCTTAAGTGTAATGATAGTCAGAAAGACTTGCAGAGTGTTAAACTTAATAATAAGAATAAAAATATTCTTATAATTAACATTATATGTCTATGAGAAGTCTCTTGTCACAAATCTTGTCTTAAGCTTATTTAAGAATCTGTTGATGTTCAGCTTAAGTTTAAAGACTTATTTACTAATTATAATGTTAATTTTTCTTGATGACACAGTCTCTTTTTATGTTTTATTTACTGTCAAGACTGTCAGCTTTGCATAAATAACATTTTTTTACATTTCTTCTTGGATTGAGTCTCTCACTGCTTCAGCATAGATAACAGATGTTAAAATATTAAATCTGATTACAAAATTTTCTTTGTCTATAAAGAATGTTATAAGTGTCAGCATAACTCTTAATATTTTAATTAAGAACTCATTCATATCTTAATTGTTATCATTATTGTCTCTCTTTCATTTCAGAATCTCAATGCACAGAAAGATTCTGACTTCTTTAAGTGTCATTATCTTAATTTAATCAGTGTTGATCTTCTTATTTAATGACTTATCTAGATTGACTGCAGTCAACTTAATCTCATGTTGTTTATCTTAAGACTTGTCAATCTTAATTATGATCAAGTTAGACTGCATCTTACTGTTTTAAGTTATGAATGTCTGATCTGAAGCTGTAATCTTTACAATGATTAACTTTTTCTATAAATGTTTAATAAATCTTCTGTTCAGAAGAGCATTTAATGTCTATTATTACAGTTTAAGATCAACAGTATCTTTCTTCTCACTTTTAGCAAACTTTATAGCATGATTCTTAATAATATATTTAAGATCTAAAGCTTAAAGCTGATACTGCTTTGTGATTTTCTCAATGTAGCTCATAAAGACTCTTATTCATTCTTAATTTATAAATTTATTGCATCTGTCTTCAAATAATAACTTAAGATCAATGTAGCTGTAGTATTTGCATTCTTATATATAAATATAATTAATAAATAATTTTACATCAGTAAAAGCTTTCTCAGAAGTTATTTACTTACTGTTAATTAAAAAATCAATTGCTATTTAATTACAAAGATAAATATCTGTCTGTACTGTCTGCACTTAGAACTTTATTAACAGTTATATTTCTTTAATCATAATGTGCACTGAGTTCTCAATAATTTAAATGATTCTTTCTGCAACATCATTCTAAATTGACATGTAGAGCACTGTGTATTGCAGTGTAATGTTAAGAGATTTGCATCAGTCATTTAAAGTGAACTTTAACTTCATTTTATTGTTGCTTTATACAGCAAGAATCTTTGCATCAATTTAAAGTTCAATCTTTAATTATCATTCTTACAGTGTCTGTAAAATTTCATCATATTGCTTCAGCAGTATTGTTCACATCTTCTGAAAGTAATTATTTATTATCTTTAGAAAGTACTGATATCTATTAAATAACAAGAATAATGAGCTGTATATATCAATAAAGACAAGAATGAGAATGTTAGTCTTTCTTTTGCTTACAGTGTAATCTCATTTATTGATGAACTTAATTAAAGCATAAATCTTATATATATTCTTATTGTTCTCAACAATGAGAATTGACTTTTTAAGAATTGTTATCTTGTAAAGATTATGCAACTTTGCAGAATTAAGATGAGCAAATTGTCAATATTAAAGTCTGTAAGTCTTGATCTTTTCATTCAATGATGCAGTGTTGACATTTAAGAAATTAATCATAAGATTATACTTATAAATCTAAATATACAGATTTGTATCTAAAGAAATAACAGAGAAGACAGTCTCTGAATGTGATATATACATTATAGATATTAAAACAAATTCATTAAGACTCTTTGCAATGTATTTAATTATATAGACTTTATTTTGCTTTAAAACTTTTATTATAGTTTTACTGTACTTATCATACATCTAAAGACAGTGTTGATTAAAGCTTTTATACAGTTTCATTTTATACATCTGCTTTCTCAACAGAAGATTGACTTCAAGTTTAGACACATAAAGTGTTGAACTCAGTCTTATAGAATTTTTTGACTTAACTTATATAATGATCATTTCACAATAATGAGAGTATAAATGTTCTTTTTTAACTTTAATTTGTTGACATCTCATTTATATAAGAAAGTCACTGAAGAGTTAAAGTTAATTAATTATGTATGAGAAGAATTTAGAATCTGCAATTCATTTAGATTTAAGCATCTTACTGACAGTCTTCTTAAATAAAGTAATGATTTCATCATTAATTTTCTTTTTCTCTTTAGATTTAAAGAAGAAATCATCATCATTACTGTCATTAACTTCTGCATCAAAGACTCTGTATCTCTTTTCTTTTTCTTTATAAACTGACTTTTAATACAACTTAACTGCAGTCAATCTGTACAGCTTAACTGTAATCAATTTGCTTGTTTTCTTTTAAGTATCTTGCTTAATATCAGAAAGAAATTCACAATCTTTAATGAAGTGAGAAATGTTGCAAAGAAAGTACTTAATAAAGCAACAAGAAAAATAATTACTGTCTGAGCTGAATAATCTGTGATAATGTTGCTTAATATTAACTGTATAATAATTTAATGAACTGCAATTCTAATTCATTAAATGTTAATCTTCTTTCTATTTATTTATTCATAAAACAATGACAGTCTTGTCAATCTTAAGCTGTATCTCTTTCTTCTAAAGCTTTTATAGATCTCTCTTGACATCTAAATTATTTTGAGCATCAATGACATTACAGATCACAACATACTTAATTAATAATGCTTAAAGTAATGTTTAAAATTATCATTTTAATTTAAACAACTTAATCACATCAAATTAAGTTGCAGCAATCTTTCTGCTGAGTTTGCTTAAATGAATTTATACTTCTTTAATGAATACATTCTTTAACATTTTATATTCAACAAACTTTATCAAATATTATCTCTCAGTCATCTGCAGCTTCTCTTTATATTTAAACTTTAACATATTTTAAACATTCTTTGTGCTGATTTTGTTCATCAGATATTCTTAATTATCTGTGTTTATGTAGATAATAAGTCAATATAAAATCTTTACATCAATTTTCTAATTTTTAAAGTCAAGATTACTGAGAAAAAATGAGTCTAAGAATTCACTGATCAGTATGTTGACTGTTAAGACTTCAATAACATTTTATAAATCTTTTTTTATCAGTTATCTTCTCATAAGAGTGAATCATTGATTGCAGTTCTTATAAGTGAGAATTAAGATGAGTCATTACTTTATAAAGAAGTTATTGAAGTTCATGATGATGATAGTTAACATGTAGTATAAGAAGTGAATAAAGTAAAATAATGATGTATACATTGAAGATAATATAAATAAAATAAATAAAAAGCTTTTATATCTTTTGTTCTGTAAGATGATAATGCTTATTCATCTTAATAACTTATACTAAGCTATCAAAGAACAGTGCTCTCTGAATAACTATAAATGCTGATTTTTGCTGAGATCAATTCTCTATGAATCTTCTAAGTTAAATGTACTCAGCTGTCACAAAATGCTAATTCTGTTAAAGTTAAATTTATTATGAATCTCAATAGTCAGTGACACTGTTAAAGCTGAATTGATTGTGAATCTTAATAATTGATGTATATAGCTATCATCAGTGTGCTGATTCTGCTAAAGTCAAATTTATCATAAATCTCAATAATCAGTGATACTGTTAAAGCTGAATTAACTGTGAATCTTAAAAGTCAACATACTCAGCTGTCATTACATTAAAAGTATACACTTTCTTTAAGAAGCTTCTTGCTAACTTAGACTCATAATCTATTGAAAGAAATGAATATTTATGTTATATTATGTTATTTAGTGAAATCTCTAAACTGTGTTGTCTATGAGCATGTCTTGATCAAGAGAGTTACAGAAGAAGTAAAAAGAAAGTTAATTGTAGTTAACATAAATAAAGTCTTCATTTAGTCTTTGACATTAATTTTACTTCACTTTATAGAAGCAGCTAGAACACTGCTTCTCAACAGTAATATTCTTTTAAAAGAAATATACAATTTACAGAGTATACAGCTAATCACTAAGTAAATATAAAGAGAGTTAAGCATTTCTGTTAATCTTAAATGATGATTAAAGAAAGTTTTACATTCATATTAAAAGAAAAGAAAATAAGCAGTAACTATAAAGACTTTTTTTATAAAGATTTATAATTTTACAGAAAAGCAGAAAGCATTGTAAGTGTTAAAGACAATGAGAAATATTAATTAATTCATTATAATAATATATTTATGCACAATTAATAAAGCTGTTTCAAAAATGTTTCTTTAAATTATCTTTTACCTTATACTTCTGTATAGTCATGTAAATAAATGCTGAAAATTCATTCTTAAATTTCTTCATCAATATCTTATGTCTCTGCATTCATATCTTTAGTTCACTAAATAACTTCTTGATAGAATTGTAGTCTGATAAATAAAAGAAAAGAAACACAAAAATAATGTTAATCTTTTAATACATAACTGTAAGCTTCTGTCAATGAGATTAGCAATAACAAAAATACTTATATTAATATGAAGATCTATCTCTGAATGATGTATTCTGCAATTATTTATGCATAGAACACTGCATAACTTTAAAAATTGCTTATATAAAGATAAAATCTTCTTTTAAATAAAAATATTAAATATTTTCTTGTTCACTTCTTTCTCATAGATGTCTCAAGCAATATAGTTATCAATTATGTATGCTGAAAGAAAGCTGTAATGCTTTTCTTTTTAAAAGAACTTATTCATAACTACTTACTTTTTTACAATAGCTCAGCTAAACTTTCTGTTTGCTGTATAAAGATTGATGATGCTTTCATTAATAAAGACTAACTGATTAGCATGTTAGCTACTTAGCTGCATCATTTAATTATTATAGATTTTCTGAGAATGTTTAATGACTTGTTTTTGACACTAGAAATCACCTCATTAATAATAATAACAGTGATAAAAAAATACTTATCAGCTTTTTTGATCAATTAATCTGTTTAAGAGTGTTTCAGACAGTAATAATATTAATTTTTATCTTATATTTATATTAAATATATTTCTGCACCTCATTCAGATATGCTGTAAGTCAATTTTTAAGAAAATTGAGTACATTCTATATTAAGTGTTAATAAAACAGACTCATCTCTCTAAATTGTAATCTATCTCTGTTATAGCAATTATAAGTAGTCTTAAAGATCTTATTTTAAATAACTTAAATATAGTAACTGACTCTCATTGTCATAGATTTCTCTGCATTCTCTTAATGTACTTTTGACTGCATTCTGTAATCTTCACTATGATCTTAGATGACATTTTACACTTTAAATTCATTTGTATATGATTCTTGATGATGTGATCAAGTTTATGAATATGATTCATAGTGATGGTGACAACAACAATGTCAAGGAAGGCAGTGAGGTCAACTTTGTGAATGATGATTAGAGAAAAGAGAATTTAGACAGATTTTACTGTTTATTTTCTACAAATTCTTGCTATGTGCCTCTTGAAGCCTATCACTTTGAAACAGCTGTACTGTAAGCTTCAGACTGTGATGGGACTAGAGTGCCCTGTGATGTTGTACTTCACGATGGACAACAGCAACCATATGTCAGTTAACTCGAGGACGTGAGCACGATGCTCCTTATACTGGACCTGGTGTAGTCACTCGGAATGTATGGTTTTGATGTTGGCTGAGCGTCAGGATTTCAGGTTGTTTAACAAGGCTAGAGATGTGGATTGACTGCTGCGACGCCTCACCTGTGGCTGGAGAATGCGGTGCGATGCCTGGATGGTGTGAAGTTGCTAACGACTCGACTCTCCCACATTTCCAACGAAGACCTATAGGAGATACGAATGTGCACGTTTGGGAAGTAGATCTGAATTATGATCGATAGCCCTTCTGGCCATCCTGTTGTGCACCTAGCTGTCACCAGACCTATGATTACATGCTCGAGAAGCGAACTGCTTCTCGACGCCTGACAGAGACCTTCAGCCGTTGTGACTGACGAAGGATCAAGCATATGTGATCACCCGTATGGTGACAACCATGTTGCCATCGACTCTATCGTGGTACACGTGATGTCAAATCGCTCAAATCGTGAACGTGATGCAGGCTTTTCCAACGTCTATAGCGCTTCAGTTGCGCCCAACGCTGTGTAAGTCCGACCAATAACATCTAATCTGCCCGTTGCCGTAACTGTGTGCTCGTTCATTTCGAACCTCTATACAACTATTGGAAAAGTTGATCGCCGTGATGGTGAAGTTGCGATGAGTGTTGGGCGCGGGGTCGCGAAGGGAGGAAGGTAGGTTTGTGGCACTGGATTACAACTAGGCGTCGTTCGAGTGGCGGATGAAGTACGCTTTTGCCATCTCGTATGATGTCCTGGTAAGATCAGTATACCCAGCATTTTCAGGTGGAATGCTAGGGATTAGGATACTTACCAACAAATGGCAGTGCTAGGCATCGTTGTGATGATTCTAGGTCGCCACCCCCGGAAAAATCCTCCCCAGCCATACTGGCGCTTGATGATGGAAGCAGCCACGGCGAGCCCCTTTGCAGATCTGATCTCCAAGTCATTGGCGGTACCTCTTGTTTGTAACAAGGTCTTGATAACGTCCAGCGGTGTCGTTAAACCAGCCGCAAATGCTCCAGCAAGGCCACCAGCCACACAATGGGTGACGGGATCGTAAGCTTTCGAGGGGTTCATCACTTTCGAGATAGACTCGTAGGCTGTAAATTGGAGTGCTGTGAATGGCACGGTCATACATAGTGTAGTCGGGTATGAGACGTAGAAAGCGGAGAGACCCTCGTTACGGTAGACCGATCTGGCACATTGTGTAATGGATCTATACGTCGAACCGTGAACCTGCATCCGTTGTTTTATGACTGTAACATGTGTTAGCCGGTCAGCATTGCACGCAGCTGTCGATCCTACCGTCGAATGGGTTCATCAAGGCATCACTGGCAATGGTTGCGCACGCGCCGCTGGTGGCTAAGGGGAGGTCAGCGCTAGTCCAGGCACGGTGCTGTATCCAATGCTAACTCACCTGCAGCCACAGGATGATGCTCGTCTCCCTCATTGCCGCCCATGGCTTGCTTCACGACTTCATAGGTTGCGAAATACACGGCATGCGCCGGACCTGGAGTAACGCGTTAGCAGTGTAGCCCGACATTCTCGGAATTTCCAGACCAACCTGCGCCTACTATTACACTAGATACGCCTCTCCATAACGATCCAACCCCTTCTATCCTGGATATTGTGGCGACTGCGTTCGAGAGTCCCGTGTAAAGAGCTGCCGGAGATGGATTTATGACCTGCATTCGAGTCTGATCCAGATCAGCACCTGGCCGAGACTTGGGAGTGGAGTGAGGCGAACCTTCAGGAGGTCGATGGGGTACATGACGGAGTGTTCCTAAAAGCTGTATGAGCGTTGTCCTGTGTAATCGCGTCAGCGCTGGAAGGGTGGACATACGGCGATGCCGGCGAATGCGCCCGCCAACATGTTCGCGCCCAACGAGAAGTTTGGTGGTAATCCTTCATAGCTGATAGCCCCGAGTGTCAGTAGGCTTCAAGCAGATGGAGTGTCTGGACTCTCATACTCATACTCCTCGACTGATAACGAGTCGTGGGCGGCCATGAAGACCACCTCCGACCGAGGAGGGAAGCACCTAGCGTAAGCTTTCCGAAGGTAAGTGATATCCTGGTAGGTTGCCACAGACGAAGGGAGGAGTAAAGGTGGTAAAAGATCGCGGTCGAGAAGCCACCCGATTGTGAGGGAGGCTGGGTTTGGTGGATCTAGGTATTGAATTCGGTGTCGGCGTAATGTGGTTACGGATATCAAATTATTGAGCCTCTCGCCTCATCAACTCCATTCCATCACATCACCTTGCAGAAGCCAGACGCCGGTAGCGCAGCCCAGGCTCGAACCAGATCCGGTCTAGATCCCTTCCGTCAAGGAGTGCTGTTTACCTTATGGTACAATTAATTTGATGGAAAGATTGCCCCTCTTGATTGATTAAGGTAGGTAGTAAATTTGAACTGTCTATTCCAATTCTGCTCCTCTTCTACATCACTCAACGGCTCTAAAGCAGCCCTCTGAGATGTCGAACAGCTCACAATTAAGGCGATCTACATATCGGTATAGGAAGGTATAGATTTATGTACTTTGTACCGATACCTTGGAGTCTTGCCGGGCCACGGGACGCTAGCGCACGAAAGTAAATCCTAGCGCTCTTTTCTTTCCATTGTTCGACGGATATACCCTAATCCTAAGCCGCATTCAAGGTCCTGACAATAAAGACCTGAGCAGTCTTACAACAGTGTCTCTGTCATGGAGACGGATATAAAGAGTCAATATCTGTCGAGAGCGATTCGAATGTCGCAAAGTTCGATTATGTTTGTTTGTATGGGCTCTACTCTACAAGTACAACAAATTGCCTGAAGGGCTGAAAGAACAAAGCCAACAGGAAGCCACACTCCCACCTACCTTCCCGCGCCTTCTCAAAACCATCCGTGAATGAAGAACTCGATCAAATGTTGACGCCCGTCCCTCGCCCCTCTGTCTGTGCCTTCTGGAATTGATAAATCAGACCCAAAACGCCAGCGCCTTTCTCGGCACCGACCTCCCGAGCGCCTTCGGCGACATCATCGTCCTCTTCCACCGCCCCGGCACGCGTCGTCTTCCATGACTCTCCCAGGTTACTGTCATGGGCAATTCGTTCGCTTGTAGTGATTCCCTCGGATGGGTGTGCAGCTTCCGGCAAGTCCTCTTCGTCGTCTTCGACTGGGTCCGTCAAGTGCCCGCCACCTTGCCGGAATCGAGACTGAGTGCGCAGTCTGGAGAGTGTGCGGAAGCCGCTCGTTGAAGGTTGGTGGTGTGGGTCTAATAGTATAGAAGGCATGGGCGAAGCAAGCCCACCCGCGCGTGGATGCTTAGTCGTGTGTGGCAGGTGCTGAGCGCCTGTGCCGGCTGTGGTTGGCCGACTTGCATACTGTTGGTGTCGCTCCCGTCTTTCTGGCTTAAAGTCACCAATGCCACTCGGCTCTGGTGCCATCCTAGGTGACATCAAGCCTGGGAAAGCAGGTGGAGGATGGAACTTTCTCCGGTTGGTGGAGTGCATGTGAGGCGCACCTGAGCGCGGATTCGTGGTATAGTTGTCCAAGAAGCCAAAGTATGAGGCCAGCATCTTGCCGTCCTTCGTTGAGTAGTACTCATCCCTAAGCCCCTCAACCACTCCGTCCTGCTGTTGCTGGTGTTGTTGCGCCAAATTGTTGCCACCCTTGTTGAAATCGAATACAGCAAAGGAGCACACGTAACCCAAGCCGTCAACATGAACGGTAAACTCTCTGAAGAAATCCACCAGTCGGTCGCTGCATTTTGGCAGGCTGAACCACAATACGAAGGGGGTGAACAAAATGCTGAGAATCTCTTCGAGGAACATGACGACCTTCATTTGGTACAACAGGGCGAACTCCTTTCGTACTTCATCGCTATGGAGACGGCCCCGCCATTGTGCCGGGAAATAATGCGTATACTCGATGACGCTGTTCAGGGCGAATTCTGGATCGAAGACCAAGTTCTCTTCCGGAACAGCGCCTCTTGCCACGGCCCATATTGTGCCGAAAATACCCAAGTAGAACAGGACAGTGCGGTCAGCTGTGATCTCGAATCCCAAGAACAACTCCGGATCTATGACGGAAGCTAAGGCTAAAACCGACGCCAATGCACCTGTGACAAAGGCGATAAAACGAGCCATCTGGACGAACTTATCCTTCGGGAACTGATTGATATAGCGGGAGGCGAAAGGGTAAGACATGTTGATCCGCCGTTGGAAGAGGTGCCAGAGCTCATTGAACTCCCGAAACTTCCACTCAGCAAGCGGAGTGTACTGTCTGGAGCCAATCTCCGAAGGATTCCTCTGATACTCATTAAAGTAGCGGAAGAAATAAAGCATCATAAAGTAGATGACAATGAAGGGTGCACACAAGACGTTCATGACACCAGCAAAGAGGAATCGGCGTCGGAGACCATCGCTGAGCGCCCGACGATGCGTATCTTTGAGGAAGAGGGGTCTGACTTGGCCCTGCTCGTTAAAGACGTAGTCAAGAATGCAAAGGTTTAAATTCCACTCTAATGTCTTTGAGAAAAGCTGTCGATTGCTCAGAAACGGTATTGGTAAGGTCAGGTCAAGGATGTCTTTGTTAAAGAGAGCGATTAAGTAGTTTTCTTTTCGCATCAACCGATTGGCAATATCATGAGCATCCATCCGTTGCTTTGACTGACTGCCCATGAACTTCCGATGTCTTTCCGGTATACCCGCTGCGGTAGCTGGGTTCGCGTCTCGCAACGACATCAGACGACCAACCACTTCTTGCCATGAGATGGTCTGAATGTCTGTGTCCGGGATTTCAAGGAGATGATGGTAGAAGTCATGCATATGACTGAGCCTACGGACGTCCAGGAGATATTGAAACGCTTTCACAATCCAAAAGAACGTGAAGATCCAGAGAAAGAAGTTCGCGGAGCCGGACATCTTCCGTGTGCACTGAGGCACCAAGATCTGAGACATCGTCGTGCTCTGGGGAATCCTCTTGAAGTCGATACACATGGTAAGGAAGGTGCTGAAGCCCACGACGAACCCCAAAGTGCTGTGTCAATTATGAGTATGTGGTATTGCTATCATGACTGTTGTGCGCTGGATGCTTACAGCAGATTGAGGGCCCTACTAAGCATGATGCACCATATCCCATTGCCTAGGAAGTAACCATAGACATCTTTCAGAAAATTATCCAGATTTTCGACGTTTGCCCACCTCCACAGCGCTTTTTCCTTTGGATCCGCAACTGCTAAGCCAAGATTACCCTTTGATGTGCGTGTCCTTTGAGCCTGACTATCATGTCCATCATGATAGAGTCGCTGCTGTACTTGTGTGGTCTTCCATTGGGCCCGGGCTTCTCGAGTCGGCGGGCCTGGTACAGGCGGTATAGGGAACGGCCTTCGAGGTTCACGAGGTGGTTGTTCGTCGGCGCCAGTCGCTGGGTGAGCATCGCCCTCAATAAGTAATGATGCTGGGACTTCGTCGTCTGCCTCATCGGCTTCTAGTTGTCGTCGTGAATATTGCATCCATTTTGGCCTTGTCTTGCTTCGCGAAGCGGCCCTGTGCGGCCCAGACCTTCCATGACTTTGTTGCCTGGACGGACCGTGGTGCATGAGCATTGCACTCTCTGTCGTGGCTTGGCTTTGAGCCGCATCCTCCAGAGCCCGATTTAGACCATGACCAGGAAAGGCTTGTCCTAGGTTTTCCTCGTCCAAAGTCATGCCTGCGCGTTCTTCGATATCTGAGGTGTCAGATAACTGGTCATGTTCTCGCAAAGTCTCGTAGACGGACGGGGAACTGGTGTTCGGGGGTAGCAGGCGGGAGAGAAGGATCGATGCCATAATAGCAGATGAAGTCTCTGGGTCGTTGCAGTACGAGCATGCGTGTCGAGGTTAGGTGAATTCCAGGATTCAGCATCCACAGCATGCGCCGAAGTCAATAAAGGAATGCTTGATTCTGGTCGTACTTCTAGCAGCCTCGGAAGAGGCCCATTAACCGTCAGAACATCAACTCCTGGATATTTGAAAGGCACAAAGATGCCTTCGAGAAGCTGCTGTCAGGTCATCTGGTTGATATGTACTCATCGAGCACAACAAGGTAACGAGGGACACTTGACCTCGTGTCTGAGACAGACGGCATTTGCCGTGCTTCAGGGCTCCGGGACATTGTTTTGATCTGCTACACCTCTGCAGCACGCTCTGTAACCGACATGGAAGGCACTTATCTCCAACAAAGAACCGTATCGGTGTCTATTGAGTTGGACAATGCATCTTGGCCAGTGCCCTCCCCACTCTCCCCCGCCAACGCAACCGCTCCAAGGTCAAGCGCTCTATCCAATAAGCTCACAAGCGTTCTGTCAACCTCATATACCGACCTGGAAATACGTGATGCGCTGGAGACTCTTGACAGAAGGGGCATAAAAAACTCGGCCGAGACCAGACGGCGACTGAGACTCAACTTCCAGAGGGACGTGATTGAATGTAATGGGGACATCATCAAAGACTTCGGCGTGGTTGCGGAGGTGAGTCTCTCCCCGTTAATACCTTTCGTCCGTCTAATTGGTAGTGTAGCAACTCAAGCGCATCGGGTCCACTATTGCCAGCCTCAACAAATGCTGCGAGGATATGCGCCGGCACGTCTCCGCCGCGAAGAAGGAGACGGCTCCTGTGCTACAAGAAGCTTCCTCGCTCAAGTCTCGCAAGACCGAGGTGGAAACCAAGCAGCAGCTACTGGATGCGTTCACCAAGCATTTCGTCATCTCCGACGAAGAAGTTGTTACCCTGACCTCACCGACAGAGCCGGTCGACGATCGGTTCTTCACAGTACTCAACCGGATAAAGGGAATCTACAAGGACTGCCAGGTGCTGCTCGGCTCAAGTAATCAGACGCTTGGTCTGGAGGTCATGGAACAAAGTTCTAGGACTCTGAACGGCGGATATCAGAAGCTTTATCGCTGGGTCCAGCGGGAGTTCAAGTCCTTACACCTGGAAAACCCTCAGATCAGCTCCCCTATCCGGCTGGCATTGCGAGTGCTGGCAGAGCGGCCGTCACTTTTTCAAACCTGCTTGGATTCCTTCTCCGAGGTGAGGGAGAACACACTGCTCGACTCGTTCCACACAGCCCTTACGGGGACATCAAGCAACTCCGAGCAACAGTCAACAACGAAACCTATCGAGCTCTTCGCCCACGACCCTCTCCGATACATCGGGGACATGCTCGCATGGACGCACTCCGCAACGGTATCTGAGCGCGAAGCACTAGAGATCCTCTTCATCTCAGAAGGCGAGGAAATCGCCAAGGGGATCCAAACCGGACGGGACAACGAACCCTGGACCCTTCCAGAAGGCGAGCAAGACGGCGTATTCGACGGCCGGCGCGCGCTCGAACAACTCGTCAGCCGCGACGTCTCCGGCGTCGCGCGGGTCCTACGGCAGCGCATCGAACAAGTAATCCAAAGCAACGACGAATCCATCCTCGTCTACAAAATCGCCAACCTCCTCCAATTCTACCGCACCACCTTCTCCAAACTGATCGGCAGCGACTCCGCCCTCCTAGCCACCCTAACCGCCCTCGAAGCCTCCGCCCTCCAGCAATTCCGCACAACCCGCCACGACCACCTCACCGCCATCCACTCCGAACCCAACCCCGCACCGCCCGACCTCTCCGTGCCGGTCTTCATCACCGACGCATTGCACCTCCTCAACGCCCTCCTGCAAATCCACGCCACCTCCCTAACCCCCTCGCCCGACGGCAGCGCCCCCACCGACTTCCAACCCCTCCTCGCCGACGCCCTAGACCCCTACCTGCACACCTGCGCCGCCCTCGCCCGTCCCCTCCCCGAGCCCGACGCCTCCATCTTCGCCCTCAACTGCCTCCTCGCCGCCCACACCACCTTCGCCCCCTTCCCCGTCGCCCACGCCCGCCTCGCCGACCTCGACGCCTCCATCGCCCACCACGCCCGCGCCCTCGTCGCACACCAACACGCCTTCCTCCTCCGCGCCTCGGGCCTGGCCCCGCTCCTCGCCGCCCTCGCCCCGCTCTCCGACGCGGAGGACGAGGCCGACCTCCTCGCCGTCCCGCACCTGGCCCCCTTCCAGCCGCGCGCCTTGGCCGAAGCGAGCGCCGCCCTCGACGAGTTTCTGCCTACCGCCCTGCTGGACGCCATGGATCAGCTGGATCGGCTGCAGAGCCGGAAGATGGCTAGAGACGTCACGGCCAGGGCGGCGGGGCTGTTTCGGGATGATTTCGAGCGGGTTGTGGGGTGGTTGGAGGCTGTTGATGGGGTGTTGGCGGTGAGGGCGGAGGATGGGGATGGTGGTGGTGGGAGTGGTGAGGAGGGGAGGGATGGAAGTGGGGAGGAGGAGGGTGATGGAGAGGGAGAGGGAGGGGCGGGGAGAGTGCGGTTGAGGGGGCTGTTTCCGCGGACGAGCGCTGAGATTGCGGTGTTGTTGAGCTAAGCGGAGCGGGGCGGATGTTCCGGTTCGCTGGTAGATAGTGTCGTCATTTGGATCCGCGTTCTGCTCGCGGAAGTATATAAGTATGCCTTTGCCGACGTCGTTCACGTTGGACGGATAGAGGGAAGCATTTACCCACCAGTGACCACCGTCTCACGTTTCGCTTTGACCGTGGCAGACACCGGCCCCTATAGCCCCGGTAAGAGACGCAGATTCGGAAAGCAGGACGACCGGGTTTTCCGTCCCGTCCCTCCTTACTTCGGGGCGCACAGTCCCTAAATAAGGAGAACAGGACAGGAAGGGGCCGAAGTGAAACAGTCAGATGATGTGAGGTCATTTCTCGATTCATCTAGTAGGGTCTAGATTTCCCGGCTGAGAGAGATATATGTCCCTATACTTCTTCCTCTCCATCGGCGCCAACCAAGAAAGAAAACTCAAGAGACGACACGCTGCACAGCGACGGACCCCCGCCGTCGCCACGCGCCCGAACCGAGCAACGCCAAACCGGACCCGCCGCCCGATATGCGCCCCGAACTATAGACGATCGAGAATGCGAAAAAGATCAAAGAGGTATCTACAAGAAATCGACACCGAGCAGACGCAACCAGCGAAACAGAAACCGATCAAGGCCACGCGGCGCCGATGATAGATCGAGAGATAGCCCCCTCTGGACGGCGCCTCCGAGGATAGATCAATTCCACGCGAACCCCGATACGCACGGACGAGACCACCACGTCAGCCCGGTCTCCGCTGCATAGGATTCCCCATACCGCCAGCATTCTGCACCAAAACACGCTGGCGCTTCGCATCAGCCAACAGATCGTCCGGACCCGACATCTCGGAGAGCTGGCGACGGTGCTGCGTCTGCGGTTGACCCTGGCGATGCGGCGGGGCGGCGAGCGGGGTGTGAGGCGTCTGGTACTGCAGGGGGCTGTGGTCGATGGCGTAGCCCGGGGGCGGGTGCGGGAGCGGGTGCGGGTGGATGGGGTGCATGTAGTGGGTAGTTGGGATGGTGGGGGAGAGGCCGGGAAACTGGGCGGAGGGGGAGTTCCAGTTGGTGACGGTGGAGGGGGATTCGCCGGGGGAGGATTCGTCTTTGAGGGAGTGGGTGGTGGAGGTCTGGTGGGCCATTGGGTGGGCGGTGGGTGCGGGTGGGGGGGGGAGGGTGTCGATGCAGTCGTGGTGGGGACCCTTTTTCAGGTGGCCGAGGTGCTTTTCGAGCATGTTGAGGAGACCTTCTTTCGTGAAGGGTTTGGGGAGGACGTCGTTCATGCCTGGGAGGTGTTAGTTATGGGTTGATGGGGATGGTCGTGTCTGGCTTACCGTGTTGGAAGTACATTGAGATGTCGTCGCTGCGGATGTTGGAGGTCATGGCTATGATTGGCGTTGAGTCGAACTGCCGGATCAAGTGACACGCCGAGACGCCGTCGAGATTCGGCATGATGATGTCCATGAGCACGAGATCGTACTTCGATCCGGCGTTCATCTTGTTCACGGCCTCGAGGCCGTCGAACTAGAGTACATCATCAGCTGACGCGTGAAAGTCCGGGACTGTATGCGACGTACCGCGCTGTCGATCGCACAATGGAATGAATAAAGGAATTTTCCACCAATCCTTCGACATGTGGGGTCGTCTTCTACCAGGAGGATTTGAGGTGCTCGTATCCAGCCGGGGTCGATCTGGGCGCTCTTCTTGCGGCCATCGGCGAACATCTTCCGAGGGTCTGGCACGTCTGCGTCCTTCGAGGGCATCGGGTATGGGATATTATGAACGTGCTCGCTGTAGGTTGGGTCAATGCCGTTGGTCTGACCGGCAGGATAGACGACGTTCTCGAATTCGCCATTGAGCTTAGCGTAGCCCATCGACGAACTGGATCCAGCGGAAGTTGGTGGTCGTCCCGCTCCATTCCTGGGTACCGAATCGGGCGGAGGAGTAGATATTGTACCATTTGCTCGATTGTGGAGCTCGTTCATATGTTCAAGGTTCTTATAATTGAGCTGCACGTCCGCGTTGAGGTCATTGAGCAGTTTCGAGGCATTCTGCAGTGGAGATGCCGGCTCGTCGTCCAGAGGTGAGATTTGTTGTGTGACAATTGTATCGACCGTCGAAGAGCTTGGACCGGCATCTCCGTTCGTCGCGAACGGTCCGCCAACCCTGCTGTCTCGCCTCCGTTGCGCATCTACCGAGTGCAGAAAGCTCATCACGTTCTGCATGATATGTTCATGGTTCACAACGGTCTTTTGCACGCCAATAAGTTCTTGCAGCAGCATCGAATGGTGTACGCTCAACTCGTTATAACGCTCCTGCAGTTGTTGTAATTGGTGTTGTGTAGCGATAAGCTGGGTGTTCACCAGATCCATCTGTTGTGTGGGTATCGCTTCTTCGCTTGGCTGTGTCGGTTTCCTGGCAGCCGGAGCTTTCCTGCGGATGTTGTCGAGCGAGTCTTTGTTGTTGGCCTTGAATTCGGGATGCTTGAACTCCCACGCCTGTGCAAGTCAGTCTCAGACAGACAGAGTCCAGCCACATCATACGAACCCCAGGCCCATATGGCGACTGCCCATTCTCCTCGTTATTGTGCCGCACTTTGTGAAAGTCGTACTTGTTGAGTTGTCGGACGAAACTGGCGAAATTGCTGTGCTTGAAGTGTTTCGGGAGTATTGACTTTGTAAATTGCTCATTCTATCCATAGCGTGAGTAGGGAAAAAGGGCGCTGAAACATCGCACGCACTTCTAGAACAACGAAGCTGTCCGCTTCATCCCCCCACCGGACCACTTGCGCATATGTCGGATCCTCCAACATCCTAGCAGTAGAAGTCAGCGTGCGCTTGCAATGAGACCAACTTCGCTGGCGGGGCTCGTCTTCGTTTACTTGTAAAGCTTGCGGACCTGCAATCGCAATCAACACAGTTTCAAGGGGCATTGCTTCCCACTGCCGTCGCCTCCCTGAAGCACTTACAAAGTCGCTAGAGTTGTTGGCCGCCGCAGCGCCTCCACCTGATAATCCATCCATGATTGATCAAGATCGTGCCAATACACCAGTCCCTTCGCAGAAGCTATCGATCGCACTACCCGAATACCGTACACCCAATGCTAGACCCAATTGTCGCAGCAGAACGTCTGGACCGAAGACCTTCAAATCTATCGCGCTCAACGACATGCACCGCAAAGTCTCCGCTTGGTCAATAGAGGTCTTCAGTCCGGTTAGTGTGCTGCGACTGAACCGGATCCGAGGTGGGTTCAGGCGAGTTGCCGTTCGACAGAGGGAATTGAAGGCGTGGTCGCGAGTCGGATTGATGATTGCACGAGTCTTGGTCGAGGGGTGCCTGCGAGACAAGGTGCGAGTAGAGGGATGAGTACCGCCAGACTACCTTACCTACAGTACCTTACTTCGGACGATGCTGTCAATAACCTAAGGGTATCTACTGTAGAGCCATGTACAGTATCATGGGGGGTGGCAGATGCCGAGCGGGCTTCTACTGTAGATACCTTTAGTCCTGGGTATTAACGATGCCGAGCTTAGCTTAGCCAGAAATTAATCAATATTAGAGTCGCTTAAGTAACAGAACCCTATCTGGTATTGAGGTAACGGAGTTGGGCCAAGGCCGGGACTAGGCTAGTTACGTGCCGTGCTGGGATATCCCAGATTCCGTGTCTGCTTACCTAATCAATCCGCGTTGTTCGCTGTCCACACCTCAATCATCTTCTCCAAACCGCGTGGGGGGCTTCCACTGTGTGGAGCTGACATTCATCGCCGATATCGCTCGAGTCCAATCAACCAGACTGTTGGACTTCATGGTCAAGCTTCTTTCTTTCCTTATCCATGCATCATGTGGCTTCGAAGCTGAATTGATGACAATATTAATAACAATAATAATAACAATAATATTATCTCCGTCTCTGTGTTACCTTACAGATGGAGAGAGAGAGATTCTGAAGTGGAATGTTTCGTAGTCTGTACGCAGCTGAAACTGTCGTCATGGTCTGAAGAGAGTTTCTGCACGCATTAACATGCATACGAAATATTGATATTGATATTGATATTGAAGCGCAAGAGCTGGACCGAGGTGGTGTTCTCCTACAGTACCTACCAGTATCTCAGAGGGGAAACCAATGATCGTCCACACCAGAATATGCACTTCCGTTTCCGTCTTGGGTCTTCAAGGTAAAGAGAGAATCAACTACGATTCGTACAGCATACAGTAGTAATTCACCCCATCCCATATGGGAGTTGAGAAAAATCATGGCCAACCTTCTTTCGGCTTTGTCGGACGCGGCCCCGGCCCGACCCCAGCATCTAACGGTACGTCGTCCAGCTTGACCAAACCCTTGCGTCAAACACCACTCCCGCTCACCAACCTCCCCACTAACTCAAAATACCCTTACCACCCGTTCTACGAATAACTTGACTCATACCCGTAGGAGGATGCTTAGACCGAACACGAGCACGTTTGCCGCCCGTAGCTTCATATCGGCCAGTCTCCCGCGCACGGCTGTATCAGTCCAACGACAGCCCTTTCATTCTTCAGCTCCGGCTTGGGTACGGGTGGGCGATGGCATCCCCGATTTGGACGTTTTGACCGAGGACTCGCCCAGCAACAAGGTCAATCTGGCGAAAGAGCTGAAAGGAAAGGGGAGAGGGCTCATCATTGGAGTACCCGCAGCTTTTAGTGAGTTACCACCCACCACGTACATGTGCTAATGTGGCCGTTGCCTTGCAACCTCCAACGCCCGTCAATCTATGCATATCATACTCTCAAGCTTGGTGCTAGTTGCAGGAAAGTCAGAAGTATGTTGACAATTGACAGGTCCCTCGTGCTCGGAATCGCATATTCCAGGATACATGAACAGCCCATCCTTGAGAGACGCCGGAAAGGTGTTCGTTGTCTCCGTCAATGACCCTTTCGTGTAAGCCTCATCAGCCATTGGAATCCGTCATCTCAGCTTCCTGACCAAGGGGTATAGGATGAAAGCTTGGCATTCGGCGCTTGACCCAAGCGGTAAGAGCGGTGTACGCAATGTCTTCTTCCGCTACTGTGATGGAGCTGGTTGCGCGGTGCTGACCATATTACAACAGATTCGCTTCTTAGCTGATCCGACAGCAAGATTCACCGAAGCCCTCGACCTTGCCTTTGATGGCTCAGCTATATTTGGTGGGAACCGTAGCAAGCGGTACGCACTTGTGATCGACGATGGGAAAGTGAAATCGGCTCACGTCGAGCCGGACAACACCGGCGTCAACGGTAAGTCTCCGAGGCCCTCTCCTTGCAACTAGGGCTGTCGCTAAGGCAGAATAGAATCGACCGCCGCCAAGGTACTTGGGTGAGCTTCCTGATGGTATAAGCACCATTGCTGCACCCTGGGACCCCGTGAGTTGAACACCAGCACCACTGCGCGACGTACGCCAATAACAACAGGGAGGGTCCCGAGCAAGTTCACGAAACGTTGTCAAGAAAACCCAAAAAGTAACCAGATCAAAGCCATGGACATGCTCGTACGGACAGTGTATCAAGGTTACATTTAACCTATAGTAACTTAGCTTTGAGATAGTCTAAGACGTTGTAACAGAACATCACATCTATTGAAACTTCTAGCTTCCACAGCCTTCAGCCCAAGACTCGGCTCTCGGTTTGACACCAACCGAGATGGTGCCGTGACAGCGACTCTAGGGCTGCCGCGCATTCAGAGCCTTCTCCTTCCTGCTCTAACTCTTCCGTAACCTAGCTCACCATAGACACCGGCTTCATACCCCTTGTGGCATACACACCCCCTCCTCAGCTCTCTTCCTCTCCCACTCTTCCGGCGTATAACATTTCGGCGTCCAAGCATGTATAGCCGCTATCTCCTGCTTCAGTGCCCCATTGACCAGACGATGTCGCGACAGCGTCGTTTTCTTCGCGAACTGGGGTGAAACTATTATCGCCTCGAACATGGCGCCGCATCCACCTACGGTAGCTGGCTTAGCCAAATGACGGCGAGGGCCGTGACGGCGTGAGGAGAGTACCTGACATGTCCTCGATGTCGACATATTGTGCTCCCAGCTTCTGTGTCAGGGTTGCTTTGAGCGAGGTGGGGGTTATGCCGGACGCGTTGGCGTTCGAGGTGGCTTCGGTGTCGGTGCGGGCGCTCATCTCGCGGTCGACAAGCGGTATGCTTGTTTTGACTCGTGACCAATTCCAGTCGGGGGGGAGTAATAGATGGAGGTAGGTGGAGGCAGATGGAGGCAGATGGAGCGGTAGTCTATTTAATCTGAGAGGGAAAGGTGCAATGACGACAATGAGATCTTTCTGTATCTAATCTAATCGCGGAGTGGGGCCAGATCGCTTATCAGAGTTCGTGCTTAACAGGTTTCTCGATTCGCGGGGCGGGATCTTTTGGTTCAAAGGTTAATACAGGTAATCAATAATGCCCTGTGCCTGACAATCATTCTCTTTGACCGCTCCATGATAAATGTTTCGTGCAACCCTGCGCAGAGCACACAAAATGAGCACTTACACCACCGACAAGGCATCGCCCTTCACAAGGGCGGTGGTAAGCTCTATGAGGAAGCTGTAAGCACAGAATTGCTGTACAAGGCTTGTAGCTCTTGGTTAATTGATTTGTTTACTCCTAGGTATCCTGAAGCATTGGCGGACTCAAGCTTTGACAACACTGGATGTACGTCCCTTGCCTGCCTAAATTGTCTGTCGCTCTAAGCAGAGACCTGATACAGCTTGGCAGTACTCTTGGAAGCTCCGTTCGACCCGATCCGACGGCAAATGAACTCGGTGCTCCTGACGGTCGACCTGACTAAAGCCGTTGCGGATGAGGCTATTGGGAAAGACGTGTGCGTTTTGGTCGCCTACCGTAATTGAAGCCTCCTATGGACTTATACCATCATAATTACGGAACCAATACTAACCGATACTCAATCAGACCCTATCATCTTCAAAGGCCTTAAATCTCTTACCCTAGCCGACACCCAGCAACAATCCCTCCTGCGACTCGCTTTAGAAGGCATAAGCGTACTCAGCTCAAATGTTCAGACAAAGATCTACTCACTAATAGTAGCATTACAGGTTTACTCTCCCCATACCGCGATTGACGCCGCACCCGGAGGTCTAGGCGACTGGCTTGCAGACATAGTCACTGGCACACTCACAGAGCCAGAACCGGAGACGAAAACCGCAAAACCGGGGCCCAAGGCATCGGGTTCGCTGGACACCAACTCCAGCGACGGGACGTCTAGAGGCTCCGGGTCAGACGATCCTTTCGTTGCGAAGAAACCCACAAGACCCTCATTCCTACACAGAGCATCCACCTACTCAAAGCCAACATATCCGGCGCCAATGGAGCTAGAAGCGACGGATCTACATGCGTTGGTACACTCAAACTACCTTCGAGAGTCACGCTAAGGAAGGAGCACAGTGCATCAGCCGGTCACAAGCGCAGCGTGATCACACCCGTCAAAGGCGTTGAAGGTCCGCAGACAATCACATGTCAACGTTCAAGTCAATATGTGCTCAAATTTTCCTACAGGCTTCGAAGAGGCCGGTATGGGCCGCCTCATAACCTTCTCTCAACCTCAGCCCCTCACTCATCTGATTGAGCGCATCGCACGTGGTGTCGGCAACCCGAAAGGTTTCCCTGTCGCCATACCCCAGAACCGGCAAGTCGAAGACATCAAAATCTCCACCGTCGGCATCTGCGCCGGCTCGGGCGGCTCCGTACTTCGCTCCTGCCCTTCCGCCGACCTTCTCTTCACCGGCGAATTGTCTCACCACGAAGCCCTTGCCGCGACGGAGTTGGGGAAAAGCGTCGTCACCTTGTTTCACAGCAATACGGAGCGGGGCTTTTTACACAGTGTCTTAAGAGAACAGTTGACGAAGACATTGAAACAGGAGTGGAAGAGAGTGAGGGGGGAGGAGACGGCCAAAGGCAAGGATTTGAGTTCCGAGTGGGAGGATGCGTTGAAGGATGAGGAAGTGTGGGTGGAGGTTAGTGAGAGGGATAGGGACCCTTATGGAATTGTGATCTTGCAGAGCGAGCAGGAGGGAAAACGGTTATGAATTGTCTTTGTTAGTTGATGTTGGATAGGTAATCTCGGATGTTGCAGGTATAAATTCATTGCACAAAGTAGTTGGAAGGTACCCGATGTGGGGAAGCTCCGGGTACGCATGTTCCAACGGAAGCTAGATCAAGCCACCACCGTAACCATAATTGAGCCGCACGACGCACAGTTTCAGGTAGGGATGTTTGGAAACATCATTTCTACGAACCTATCATCGCCTTGACTTCTGACAACGAAGCGCCATGGCCCCCAAAAATCAGAAAGGGAGCTCATCCAACAAACAGAAGCCGCAAGAAGAAGAAAGAGAAGACTCTCTACAGGCAGTAGTAGGTTCTCTTCCTCCAGGCTTGGAAAGGAAGACTCACATTAATGCGCACAGATTCTTGCAGATTCTTACGAAACGAGATTCAGACCTTATACTCTCGAAAAGCCGAGGGTACGTTTTGACCTTGGATAGAAGCAATGGTATGCTGAAGAACTTTTAGTGCCTTTTGCCATTGGCAAATACTCCGCTCATCGATTATACCCTAGAGTTCCTCGCAAGTGCTGGTGTAGAGCAGGTTTTCATATACTGCGGCGCGCATACCGATCAGCTTGAGGAATACATCAAGTACTCCTTCTGTACTGACATACATTCTACCGCACGGACATTGACTGTCATATAGCGCCTCGAAATGGAGACGTCGCGCTTCCCCATTCACGCACCTGACACTGCTGAGGTCCTCTGCGATCTCTATCGGAGATGCGATGCGCGACCTCGACAAACGTGACCTCATCACAGGGGACTTTCTCGTCGTCAGTGGCGACGTGGTATCGAATTTCCCCCTCGAATCCGCCCTGGTGAGACATCGAGCGAGGCGCGGGGTGGATAAGAATGCCATCATGACAATGGTGCTACGAGAAGCCGGGGCGGAGCACCGAGCGAAAGCCCGGGGGGCGAGACCGGTCTTCGTGTTGGATCCCACCAAGGAGAGATGTTTGCATTACGAGGAGATGAGGTCCAGTAAAGGAGGCTATGTGAATGTGGATCCGGAGATTCTGGCGACGCATCAAGAGATCGAGGTCAGAGAGGACTTGATCGACTGCTATATCGACATCTGTACCCCCGACGTTCTGGGCTTGTGGGCGGATAATTTCGACTATCAGACCATGCGGAAGAGCTTCCTGTTCGGGGTGCTGAAGGATTACGAGTTGAACGGCAAGACTATACATACGCATATTGTGAAGGACTATTATGCGGCGCGCGTGCGAAGTCTGAGGGCGTATGATGCGGTGAGTAGAGATGTGGTGGGTCGGTGGACCTACCCGTTGGTTCCGGACAGTAATCTGCTTAGAGGGCATACCTTCCGGTTTCAGAGAGGGAACATTTATAAAGAGGAAGGGATCAGTCTGGCGAGAAGCTCGGTATTGAAGAGGAGGACGGTGATCGGGCGGGATACCAGTATTGGAGATGGGAGTGTGGTGGGCGACACGATTCTCGGGAGGCGGTGCCAGATCGGGCGAAATGTTACCATCGAAGGCGCGTACATTTGGGACGATGCTGTGATTGGGGATGGATCGGTAGTCCGGAGTGCAGTCATCGGGAACGAGGCCGTCATTGGGAGAAACTGTCACATTCTTCCGGGTGCGTTGATATCATATGGTGTTAGGATCGCAGATGGTGTCACGATCCCGGGAACCGCACGAATCACCAAAGCCAAGCGAAGTCACGAAGGCTCAACGCCGAACGATCCGGAAGTCGTTGGGAAAAACGGGGACGGCTACAATTTCAACGGTGACACGGAGGAAGACGATGAGGACGGCGAGAGCATCGCCTCATCAAGTCTTGGTAAGCGGCACCATCTACCTGTTTCGTAGCTGGGATCGCTGATGTCTACAGTCTACAACCTCCCCGACGCCGCAACCTCCGACACCTCCATCTCAACCCTCAACTCCGCCCCCTCCTCGTCCCCACCCCACCCGGACCACCCCCGCACCGAGTCCTTCGCGACCTCCACCTCCGACGACAACACCCTCGACCACGACTTCCACCCGGACGCCACCTCCTCCATCCTCGACTCCCTCCAACGCGGCGACAGCCCCGACGTCATCGCGCTCGAACTCATGGGCCTGCGCATGAGCGCCAACGCCTCGGACCACCAAGTCCGCCACGCCGTCGTCTCCGCCTTCCTCAAGCGCATCGCCGGCCTCATGGACAACACCGACTCCTCTCCCTCCATGGGCGCCAGCGACGCGGTCAAGACCGTCTTCGCAAACTACAAAGAGTTGGTCGAGCGGACGGTTTTCGATAGGGCGAAGGAGACGAAGGCCGATCAAGTGGATTTTCTGCTGCTGATGCAGAGGGAGTTGGTGAGTAGACGGAAGGGGGAGATGGTGTTGTTGTTTGCGGTCAAGGAGTTGTATGATTTGGAGGTGGTGCAGGAGGAGGGGGTGGTGCAGTGGTGGGGGGATGGGAGGAGTTGGGAAGGGGGGGAGATGAGCAGGGTTAGGGGACGGACGGGGCAGTTTGTTGAGTGGTTGAGGGAGGCGGATGAGGATAGTGGGGAGGAGGAGGATGGGGAGGAGGATGAGGATGAGGATGAGGATTAGGGACGCGATCTGGGACTGTGGTCCTTGCGTGAACTCTGCGTCCCGGCCGTGGAAGTGTATCTCGAACTGGCGAATCGCTCAAGCCGGTTCGCGGGTCCCGCATCTGACCGTCATTCGTCCCGGCGTCTACGAGCGGCCGCTCTTGCTACTACTTAAGCCACGTGCCGCCATTCACGACTGCGAAGGGCGTTCGACCATCACCACTTCACTCCACGTATCAACCGGCTAGTTCTCCGCCGTAGGAATCCCTCCCCTCCACGGTCCCAGAACTGGCCGTGAACGCGCATCGTCTGTGGTGTCTGGCTCGGCTTCACAACATGTCCCGTTGCGGAAATGTCACGCAGGCTGTACAAAGAATTGGGACGCTGTGTATGTGTACTATACTGCCAGAGTTATTCTAGTAGGTAGCTATTTGGAGACATGAAGAGTGTTCCCATGCAGCTGGCTTCTACATGCGGGAGTCCGAGCCCGCTAAGGGCACTTGAGAAAGCCCAACTTCATCGGAGGACGACACGACTTTGTTGCCACTGTTGACTGCTGGCTGTTGGCGTTAGGCTGCGGTCGCTCGCCATATAACCTAGGACTCAATCGTCTCCCCTTTGACGATAGCTATCAGTGGATCGCGCTTGCCAGCTTCGCTAGTTCTCGTGCGTCCGAGTGCTCTTCTGGCGGCTTCCTCACAGCTCCGTACCTCTCCTTCGTCCTCCCTTCTAGATGTTCAGTGTCGTGTACTCAGGGCGCCCGTACCCTCCACATCGTCATTCCACACAATCCTCACCGCTCTGAAGCTTACGGAACCCAGATCAGGATGGGAGGAACCATCCACCTCGAACGAGCTGAGTTGCTCGGTGCATGATTTGATCCTTCCGGATCTTCATTTTGAGCTTTGTTGTCCTTAGCAGTCAGTGCCTGTAGAAGTCTTCACCAGGGCAGCTTTTCGCTTACTTGTGATCAATGAAACTGGAGGTAGTTACGAGCTCTGATGACGATACTGTAATCCAAACATTGCTCCCAGAGGTTTCTCGAAGTGACACAGGCTCGAAGACTATCGGAGCCCTTCCCAACCGAACTTAGTCCAGGGCGCGACGGCGATTGCTCGTTGAGCATCCGCCAATCGGCCCGTACCAACATACGCTTCACATAGGTCTTGTGCGCCGAGCGAACCCCTCGGTGGTACAGATCTTGTGGCCGTCAACAGCGCCATATCCGCCGGAAACGTTGCCTCAGAGAGGGAAGCTAGCTCGCTCCATCCATGCGGCTTGGACGGGGACAGCACTATATTATTGGTCACTTCGTGTCGCATCCCAAGATCCTTGGCGACAGGACCGTAACCGAGTGCAGCAACGGCTGCTAGCAGCTTTTCGAGCTGGCGCTGTTGGTGGAGAGATATGTCGCCCTTTGCTCTCAAAGCGTGCAAGTCCGACGTCACGGCCTCGATGGTCTCGGTGTCTTTGTCTAATAGGGCAATGACACCGAGCAAAGTGATCGCTTCGACATGCCCTGTGTTCTTTTCGACGCAATCGATGAGCTGATCTCGCGCTATGCGACGGTGCTGCTCGCCGCCTTTCGCCCATAGGACTTGCGCCAACAGACATACGATGTCCGGCGCACTGTCACTCTCTTCAAGGGCCGCTTGGAACATTTCGACGGCTTGATCCATGGCTCCGAGGTGGTAGTGAGCCAGGCCTGCCGTAAGGTGCGCTGACAGTCGGCAGTTCCGACGAGCGCCAGAGTCGAGGAAGGCCCCTTCTTCGTCCGCCGACAGATCTAATGCTGTTTCGGCGTTCTCGGCGGCTGGGCCGTACTCGTGGCTAGCGAGCTGTATCCGAGCGATGTCGCCTTTCGATTGGGCGAATCGGGCGACTGACGACGCTGATTCAGAGACTTCGTACTCTGCTTCGACGTCCGAGCAGATGGAAGACAATGTATCAAGGGCGTCGGTGTAGTTGCCTATCCGCTCGGCGAAGAGCGCTGCAAGGTGCTGATACGGAAGATCTGCAAGGTTTTGTGCTCCTAGCTGTTTCAAAGCGAAGAGCGGCTGGACGAGATTGTGAATACTGTTTGAAGCAATGGGAGAAGATAGCATAAGATCGAACGTTGACAGAGCATAATGGCGCTTGATGAGTGATGATGTTGAGTCGGCAATCTCGAACGCGTGGGTGAACAACATATGGGCTTCCTTTACATCGTTTACAAGGAGTGCGAGGAGACCTTGTCCAAGCCACGCATGAGCGTAATCTGGGTCTGTGGATTGCGCACGTGTGAATGCATCGTTCGCAAGTTGGTAATCATTCTGGAGTAAGTACAGCGTGCCCAGGTTGGTCCAAACCCGGGGGCTCTTATCATTAAGGTACAGGCTTCGCACGAAAGCGTGCTGGGAAACCTTAGGGCTCAGTTGCGTTGTGACCACACCAAGTGAGTCCCAGAAGTCCGAGTTGCCAGCTTCCAGCTCGATGGCGCGTTTGAAGGACCGGATGGCAGCTTTCAAAAACCTCAAAGGCTTTTTCTGCCCTGGTGGTCGAAGTTGACTGTCCAAACACACATGCGCTCGATGTTCTGCCCATCCAAGGTTGTACCATGCGACAGCTTGGGCGTGTGGGTCCCCAGTCGACGCGTAGATTGCACGCTTGTGTGCAAGAATAGCAGCATGCACACATCGTGTCATTTTCGACGACAAATCCAGCCCTGCACTATCAAGCGAAGAAAGTACCTCCTTCCCTACATTGTCAATGTCAACGAAAAGCTCGTACTCCTGCAGATCGATGTTGAATTCTAGAAGCCCCTTCACGTTCTCCAAGGGAAAGTCTGCCGTATGAATTTGTGCCCAAGACATAATTGAACAACTATCTCCCACCGCTTTCCATAGGTTGAAGACGTTTGCTTGTTTGTCCGAGATACGCCCAGCGACCTCGATAGCTTGGCTGGCATATTCCACGGACCGTCCGAAGAAGCCCAACTCAATACTGTGCCAGCCGGCTTCGATCAATGTCTGGAGCAATGCAATGTAAACACCGAACTCGTCAGGGCGTAGTGTCAAGACTTGTTCGTAACCAGCAATCGCCTCAGCGTGGTCGCCCAGTTCTCTTTTGACATTGGCAAGCATGTACTTTGCAAACCAACCCTCGCCAGCGTTCTTCTCTTCAACCTCGGCCACAAACTCCTCTGCTTGTTGAAAGGCCTTTGTCGCTGCAATGTATCGACCGGAATTGTGATAGCTCTCACCAAGTCCGATCCACGAGTGATAGTCGCTGGGTGAGATCCTCAATGCTGCCTGAAAAGATACAATGCTTTTGGCGTACTCATGTTTATTCAGCTGTACGACACCCAAGGCTGCATATGGCCAGCTGACCCCTTTCTTTTTAGATCCTGGTGCAGGTCTCACCTTCCCAGAATCGACAACCCTCTGAGCGACGACTTCCACGAGATCCCAGTCAGCCTGATCAGCAAAGCCCCGAGCCAGACGTTCGGCAGCCTCAACCTCTGACGCCGAAAGCTCAAAGGCTTTCTGGAAGCATTTCCTGGCTCGCTTCTTGTCTTTGCCATAGTCTGCGTAGTATATGCCGAGGCTGGTATACGCGGGGCCAAAGTTCATGTTCGTCTGCAGCGAAGCTAGGAATCGCGCGTAAGCGCCGTTACGATTTCTGCGAGCGGCCTTGGACGGATCTAAAGTCCACAGACAGATGCCAATTCGATATAAGATCAGAGCCTTCAATTCGCGTGTCCGGCTATCAATGGCCTTGATTGATGTAAGACAATCTTCCAACTCTTTCAAGCCTTGTGCGAAGTCACCCTTTAAGGCTATGCACCACGCTGCCTCGCATCTGACTCGTACGTTTTCTGGGTCGTGAACGAGTGCTCGTGAGAAGACTTCTATTGCGTCGGCATAATCTTCTTGCTCTTCCAGTATCAAGCCTGTACCAATAAGCGCAGCGGTCAAAGTCGGCTTGCGCTTCAAAATGTTTTCAAAGAGCGACTTTGCTTCAGGATGGTTCTTTGGCGACTGAAAGTGTGTTAAAGCGGAAGCTAAAGTAACATTAATAGAATCAAGATTATCCTGAAATGTGAGTCCTGATTCTTGTGCAGTGGTGGCTACTAAGGCCTGTGCTTTTCTGGATACATCAATTGCACTTTCAAACTCTTCCAGAAACAAGTGATACTCCCCCATAATCTGATGGGCGAGGACCGATGAAGAGCTCTCTTCAAAGCCCTCGGCTATCAGCAGAAGACAATCCTCGGCATTGAGTGTATTATCCTGATCGACTTCGTTGACATCCACTTTGCTCGATTCGGCGGTCGCGGGGAATGGAGATATTTCACTCTGAAGGTAGCCTTGCAGCACTTTGCCCAGACCGAGCTCAGGGAAGAATTCAACGAACTCCTTCAATATACCCGCATCCAAATCCGCCAATGTCTCACTGTCATTCCATTCAAGCTTAATCTGCCACGCAAGCGGGAACGGGTGTTTGATGATGACCATATCACGAGCCAATCTTTGAACCTGCTCTCGCTTCTCAGCCTTCTTCTGTGAGGGTAGCACGAGGAGCGTATCGTAGGCGTGCTGCAAGAGCTTCTCCTCGTACTCTCGACGGATCTCGTCATCAATTGACCAGTCAACGATCTTCTGATATATCTCCTCCACTTTACTATCAGTGAAGACCTCTCTTTTCACTTCTGCTGTGACCTGTCCGATCTTCGCACCAAGCCTAGTTCGACGTTCTCCGATCTCCTTGTTCACACGCTCCTTTTCTTCAGCCTCCAAAATCTCGGCTACCTTGACATAAGTATGAGTCGGGTATGGAATGCGTCCCTCAAGAAAGTCGTAGATGCTGCTGTTGGGAAGTAGCACCTCAAGGGCGCGCTTGTACTGTGCTCGAGAGCCATGTTTTTTAACGTAGAGAATGTAATTGTCTATGACCGTCTGGCACCGAATTCTGTCATCCCTGCAGTATTCCTAGGATCAGCGTTGACAGGTATGCCACGAATTCTAGGACCGCACGCTTTCAAAAAGATCTCTGCCAGTCGCACAGCGGCATTATTGTAGTCGTCGATCGATATCCCATTCTGTCGCTCAAAGCAGCTCACCAGTCCTTGCCAAGCTAGGGCCTCATCTGGCTTGATCTTCGTCGCCTCTGTATAGGCCTTTCCGGCTTCGTCATCCTTATTTTGTTTGTCCAGAGCAAGACCGAGGAAAACCAGTCTATAAAGATGACACTATGAGCGTGCCGACCAACCAAAATATCATATAGTGCAGAGATGAGACCACTCACGCATGGTAATTTCGGGCATCTGCTTCAAGCACTTTTCGGGCCCGAGCAACAGCTTCGACATAATCATGCGCATCCAGAGCAGCTTTTGTAGCCTTGAGAGCTGCCTTTACTGCTGACATAATTGCTGTGATTGCGAATCAAGCATTGAATTGAGTATATCACGCTTCCGCCAACGTGATTCCATCGGCAAGTGTCCGTTCGCATGAAGCTTCGGAACGGCCCTTACAAGTTATTGTGATTAGGGTTGAAGGTGATAACTAAGGTAACCACTTGTACCTACAGCCGTTCCTAAAAAGAATGTGTCAACGTGCAGCATGGAATTTTCGCAACTTTGTTTTTGAAAAGCATGTCAGAACATCACTGATGTTATTTACACAACACAACATATATTTTTGTTAATCTGAATAGACAGAATCCTTAAATATATATAGATCTATTATTTGCTAAATGTGTATAGAAAAATATAAAGAAATAACAATGTTATTGAGCAAACTTCAATATCTAAGGTTTGACTGTAACATGCGGCAGTTTTTGATAGAAATTTGTATGTAAATTTTGCTTATTTCATAGATTATACTTGCATTTATGAAGCAATATACTTGAAATTTGCAAGAATAAAAGAATTTTACATACATAATAATTCTGTCTATTCAGTTTTTTGATATAAATTGTTGTTGTAGTTAAATAAGTGTTTTTTAAGTGTAAATACTGCTCTGTTGTGCGGACTTGATCAAGACATTTAAATATGTTGATAGCATTATTATTTCTTTATATCTTTTCATGAAAATTTAACAATCAATAGATCTATATATATATAAATATTCTGTCTATTCACTTTTATAGAAACTATTCATTTGTTGTGGGTTTAACACAGAAATGCTGTGTTTTGACATGCTTTTCAAAAACAAAGTTGCAAAAATTCCATGCTGCACGTTGACACATTCTTAAGGTAGTATAATGGTTTATGGCAATTCCCGAAACCGGGATGATGACGCCGCTGCCGACGCCACGAGAAGCTCCATGTGTTGATGCAGAGGTCACCTAGGCGTGGATTCTTTCTAGTTTCTGACATTTGCAATCAACGATACTAGTCGGGCTATGAGAACCCGTGGGACTCTGTATTCAATAAGGTAGTATAATGTCTCCGGACCCTGACTAGACGAAATAGAACTCCAGTTAAAACGATCAGCCCGCTGGTCACCAATCCGCATAGCCTACCGAGCTTGTACACGACGACAAATGACTTCCTTACGTCTTAAAATTGAGGGGTCAAGATTTCGGGATCAGGCCAACCGTGAGGTAACCTTGCGCGGCATCAACGTCGCTGGAGATGCCAAGTTCCCGGCCAGACCAGACCAGCCCTCGCATATACCTGACGAATTCTTCGATGGTGATGATGTGTCTTTCGTCGGTAGACCATTCGCGGTGGAGGAGGCACATACGCATTTTTCGAGACTAAGGGCATGGGGCTACAACACGATCCGGTATCTATTCACCTGGGAAGCCATCGAGCATTCTGGACCCGGGAGATATGATGAGGAATGGATACAACACACAATCAAAGTTCTGAGGTTGGCAAGGAAATATGAATTCTATATTTTCATGGATCCGCACCAAGACGTCGTACGTGCGACTCCACTTTGAGCCGCGTAGTGGCCGATCATATAGACATCTAATGTTCTATAGTGGTCAAGGTTCACAGGCGGGTCCGGTGCCCCTATGTGGACGCTCTACGCCATGGGCCTCAAGCCACAGGGATTTCCAGCTACAGAAGCCGCCATGGTTCACAACACCTATCCAGAACCTGATAAATATCCAAAAATGATATGGTCTACAAACTATTACCGCTTGGCCTGTCAAGTAATCTTCACACTATTCTTTGCTGGGAAAGATTTCGCACCGAAGGCTGTGATTGATGGGAAGAACATCCAGGATTATTTACAGGACCACTTCATTGGCGCCTGCAGGCACTTGGCTGATCGTATCCACGAGGCAGGTGATCTGGAGAACGATGTGATTATTGGGTGGGAAAGCTTGAACGAGCCCAATCGAGGCCTCGTGGGCTACCAAGACATCTCGGTCATACCCAGCGAACAGAAATTGCAGAAAGGGACTTCTCCAACAGCGTGGCAAGCTATGTTGACAGGCTCAGGGAGATCTTGCGAAATCGATACCTGGGACTTCGGCGGCTTGGGGCCATACAAATCTGGCACTACGTTAGTAGATCCCAAAGGAGAGACTGCGTGGTTACCAGCGGATTACGATGACACCAAGTATGGATGGAAAAGGGGCCCAGACTGGAAACTCGGCGAATGTATCTGGGTACAGCACGGCGTTTGGGATCCTGTGAATGACCTTTTGTTGAAAAAAGATTACTTTGCCAGAAACCCCAGAAACGGCGAGAACATTGATTATGAGTACTTCACCAATACCTATTTCATGGATTTCTACAGAAGATACAAGGCTGCAATCAGAGGCGTACACAGCGATGCGATAATGTTCTGTCAGCCTCCGGTACTGGAGATCCCACCTTCGCTCAAAGACACAAAAGACGACGACCCAAATATGGTCTACGCCCCTCACTACTACGACGGTATCACATTGTTGACAAAGAAATGGTGACTCAGATGACGATAGACTACTTCCCCTTGACTCCATTGCTGACGCTTGACTAGGAATCGCTACTGGAACGTTGATGTATTTGGCGTGTTGCGCGGAAGATATTTATCTCCTATATTCGCCATCAAGGTCGGCGAAACAGCAATCAGGAACTGTCTTCGAGATCAACTGTCGGCCATTGGGAAGGAAGGGAGTGATTACATGGGCAACCATCCTTGTGTCTTTACCGAGATTGGGATACCTTTCGATATGGACGACAAGTACGCCTACAAAACGGGCGACTACACAAGTCAATCGGCTGCCATGGATGCAAATCACTTTGCATTGGAAGGCTGTGGGATGAACGGCTATACTTTGTGGGTCTATATGACAATGGTATTCCTGCCCCGACTTTCAGATATAGCCTGCAGCAACAGCTGACCTCGCTCCGCAAGAACAACCATGGCTGGGGTGATCTGTGGAACGGTGAGGATCTCTCGATCTACTCGCTAGACGACCGACCGTTACCCGCATCGCCCTCGTCACAATCATTGATAACAAAATCCGCCGATCAGTCCGTCTCAGCTGTGGATGAAACTCCGCAGGCCTCTTCACCAAGTCAGTCATCATCAAGGTCGACTATATCACCTTCGAATCTCAAAGCGACCCTCTCCACGCCTTCAATTGCATCGCAACGTTCCACCACGCCTGCAGAGCTCGCAAACACTCCTGGATATCGAGCTGCAGAAGCCTACGTACGACCGAGCCCTCGAGCGACGGTAGGAAACGTTACGGCGTATGGTTTCGACCTGCGGAACTGCACTTTCACCCTTACCCTGAATTCAGCCTCCGCAGCAACTGAGCAAGCGCCGACCGAGATATTCCTACCAGCGTTCCACTTCCCTCGGGACAAAGCCCAAGTGGAGGTGAGTGGAGGGAAATGGAGTATCAGTGTAGATGGTCAGGAAGGAGCCATACAGGTATTGAGGTGGTGGCATGGCAACGGCGACAACACTATGACTGTTCGAGGGTTGATAAGGCGGCAAGGGGTTGCGCTTGGAAACGAAGAGGATGATGGCTATCTGGAACAATGCCAGCAAAGCAGGTGTAACATCATGTGAGGATATTACGATTGTCCAGAAAGTATGCCAAATACTCAAGCTGCTGAGTCTTGTCTATGTTGCGAAAGGGATCCTAACTAGGCATGGGTTTCAGTCAGTGGATATGGTAGAACAGGAGGGGTTTCAGGCTGACTACCGTAGCCACCAATGAAATCCTTAAATAGAGTGAAACACCTTATGTTCACCAGTATCAGCTGACTGCGCGTTACTACCTCTATGCGTGCTCTACCTAGGTAGGGGTAACATCAAAGCTTGTACCTTATATAGATTGTACAGATAACATAGCAAACAAAGACCTTGCGACTAAGAATACTACGCCTTAAATTCTGAGTCACCGACTGAGACTTGTCAGCTCCTTTTCCATATTCATGTGGCTATGCCCTCTGTTGACGGTCCACACCTGCCCGGAAGATGACTGAGCAAAGCAAGCCTTACCTAGATTCACATGATACGGTATCACTGAGTGTGTCAGAGAACAACTCATGACAGGATAGTACTCAGCCCCTTGTGAGGACCTCCGAGCTATCTTGCAAGCCACCTTGCTACATCGACGGTTAAGTTGTTCCAAACCACAAAGGGTCTGGATTTTCTACCGTGGGCATGATGAAAGGCTTGCGGGATAGTGTGGACCCAGCCCAGATGAACGGTTCCCAACCTGCTCTGGCAGCAAACGGTACGCCTAACTCAGTCTCCCAGATCGTAGAGGCTTTGACAATTGTGCACAATGCACAGTCCTCGAAAGAAAGCCGCCAGCAAGCTTCCGGACTACTAGAAGAAGCGAAGATCAACAACGATGCCCCCTACCATGGCTTCACCCTCGCCGTCGATCATGGCCAACCACCAATAGTACGGCACTATGGGCTTTCATTGCTGGAGTACGCAATACGGCATCGCTGGTCAGGGTATACGGAAGAGCAATCTACTGCGTTGCGGGAATGGGTGCTGGCACTCGCACAAGGGGTCAGCGAGGAAGATCCAGGCTATGTCCGCAATAAGGTTGCACAGCTTTGGGTCGAAGTGGCAAAGCGGAGCTGGGCCCTGGAATGGATAGACATGGACAAAATGCTTGTTGAGTTGTGGAGAGGGCCATTGGTGCGGAAAGACATGGTTTTGAGTGTTCTAGAGACTCTGTCCGAGGATATCTTCAGCCGTGAGGATACTACAGCTGGGCTCAGAGGGAATGATCTCAACCGAGCGTGCGTGGAGATATTCACACCAGCAATTGTTCTTACGCAACATTTTCCTACTCGAGAGAACAATTTCAATGTCCGGTACGGAGACGAGGGCTGGTTGGTGAGAATTGGTGATATGCTGGATTGGTGTCTTGAAAACGACGTTCATGGCAACGAGAAAGTTAGGAACTCTGCTGTCAAAGCACTCGCGGTTTTGCGTACAGCCATGGCATGGGCCATACCCAAGGCTATCATCACTGCACGCTGTGTGGTCGTCATACTCAAGAGCTTAGCTGTTCAGGATACACAAATCAGAATGGTGCGGATCCTTTCCTGGCCTATGCTATGTTTATCCAGAACCACTAATCCGTCCTAGGGATCTGTAGAGGCTTTACATGCTCTTTATGGCCGATCACATTTCCAGGATGACGAATTCGTTGCACTCGTCTGTCCAATGTACACGAGCGACATGGTTAGCTTGCTTAAGAAAACTTATGTGTGGTCCACAGTTGACGCTACTGATATCGATGAAGCTCGGTATCTCTTATGCAAGAAATATTCTGAGGTTCGTGTCTCCCATGCGTCCTTTTATCTGTCCGAGCTAAGTCTGATTAGATGATGTCTAACGTTGGAACCTTCGTTGAAGAAAAGCCCCTTCTCATTCCAGAGTATAGTGACTTACGCGGCCTCTTCGGCCTTTTCATTAGCATCCTCGACAGCCCGAGCCTCATTGTTTCAATACCTATACTACACCTCTGGGTCAAGGTACTCAATTCGGATATACTCAGTAACTCAGACGCCGTATCTTCCCTCGTCGGACCGCTTCTAGAGGTTTGCAGCCAGCGGCTCATCCGATACGAAGCCTTGCCAGACGATTCCGAACACCCCACAATATTGTTTCTTGATGAGGACATTGACACTATCCCAGAACGACACGCATTTCTCGGTAATTATCGAAGGTATTGTGTGCAAGTTGTTGAGATAATTGTTCGAAGGAAACCTTTCGATGCAATCGGCCACATCCTCGGTCAGGTGGACAATGTCCTATCTCATTTGTATGACGGGCAGCCTACTTTTCAGGGCAAGTCCCCTCAAGGATTGTTCAGTCAAAAGCCCGTAGCTGACTCGTAACAGCTCAAACATTTTCAAAGAACTCAATACCAGTTCTAAGGGTTGATGCTCACTTCACCGTTGTGGAAGCTGCTCTCAAGGGCTATGTGAAATGGGTCTCAGCGCACGGGCGAAGCCCACAACAGAATGTAAGTCGGCAACAGTACTTGACCACTTTCAGTCTACTAACCGCCGTTAGGACAATGAGCGCAATGCTATGGAGGTCAATCTCGAGACTTGGTGTCAGCGTCTCCTGAATCTTGATTTTAAGGTCAATGGTCCTGGGGGTTTCGAACTTCTGCGGAAGCCTACTAAACGTTCTTAGGATCCCATGATAAAACAGAGAGTCATTAAGCTTGCCGTGGAATTCTCAACAAAAGCTTTAGATCGAAAGCCGAGTTTCTCTCTCAAGGTTCTCGAACACATTCTATCGATCAGGCTCGCAGAGGAGCCTGACTTGCCGATATTTTCCGAAGCGGTCAAGGAACTCCAGAGTGTCTGTTCTCACGAGTTACAGCGGCTTGCCATGAGATATCCGGACTATTTTGTGGTGAGTGCCACTCAGCATTGTATGGAAGTATGTCCGGCTATTGACTTTTCAGACGGTCTATGATGAGTTAGAGTCAATGATTAACGAAATAACAAACTCTCCTGTGGTGGAAGAGAAGCAGAAAGTCAACTATCACGCTGTGCTGTTCATCATAATGTACGTCGATCCCTCTGAGAATGAAACGCCCACCTTGACAGACACTGGCAGGCACCGTTCTGCTACTGTGGAACAACAATTACGTGCAAGCCGGTTCGAATCGTTCCTGGGCCCCATCAAGCAATCATGGGATAATTCGGAGCTCCGCCATACCTTGTCCACTTTCAAGGGATTTACGTTGCTACTTGGTATTGAGAGGGTACAGCAGTATCTTATCAACCGGAAGGTTCACAAACTAGAAGACTGGTCATTGGTCACTTTAGACGACGAAGGAAGAGCACTGCAATCTGAGATGAACGCGAAATTTCTGGCAAGTCCGTCAATATCATAGATATACAGCGCAAGCTAATTCTTTCGAAGCAATTACCCTTAAGGCCAACAAAGACCTTCCTCGCGGTCTCTACAGAGAGGCTTAAGAAAGGCTCGCAATCCTACCAGATCGCATGCCAGATTTGGCAAACCATAATCCCTTCCATTTTACCGAACCTACTTCAATTCATTAGGTATACCACAGCCAGCCATTGATTGATACTTATATTAGTGCTAATCAGACGCAGTCATGCCCATGCGTTCCATAATCCGAACAACTGGTCGCACCTACCTGACGAAATGCAGAGTATCGTCAGTCGTATACTCACAGACCGCTTCTGGCAAGCTGGCATCTCGACAGGAAGTAGGGATGACTTCTACGCTCGAGTGACCGGTACGAAATCGACCTTGGAAGGTTTCGCGTCATCGATACGAGGATCCATCAGAGCGGTCAGGGAAACCTGCTATTCGATGCTCTTCTGCATGAGCCGGCTTCACGAACAGTTCTATGGCATTAAAGAGCTCCCTGGACCTTTAGCGCATGCGCTCTTCGCCGATGCTCATGCTCTCTCCTCTCATCAATTCTCCATATTGCTCAACATGGCTAGCTATATCATTGACGGCTGTCCTGTAGAGCTACGGCCCGTTTTTTTACCTGTGTTTTCAGCGACCTTGTTTTCACTGGTAGATACCAAGGTAAGCGCAGAATGGGAGATCATTGAGCAGCGAAATCAAGGAGCACTCCAAGACGGAAACCTAACCAACGAAATGAAAGACGAGAGTATCCTTAGACAGCTAACATTCAGCGCCGTGACCATGGTGGCGAGCTTACTCGACCCTCAACGCGAGAGTAAGTCTAGGCTCTGATGCTCGCTTCAAGACGTTTTGACCGTGCTAATGCTTACCAGATATCCTCGACGCGGATGACCCAGGCAAAGAGTCATATTCGGGCTCTCCGCAGGATTCAAAAGACACCATGCGCACCTTCATGCTCTCCTCTCCTAGCATATTGGAGCCTCTCATACTCTTTTGCACGCATGCACTTCGTATGCGGGATTCGCGCTGTTGCAGCGTCATTACCCGAGTACTTCGCTCTATAATCCCCGAGTTCAGCAGCGATACCCAAACAGCAGCGGAGGTGCGAGAGTTCATATCCGACGAAGTCTTGAAAGCGTGCATTACTTCGCTGCACGAACCTTACTTCGTGGACTTGCAAAAGGACTTGGCTCAATTGATTGCGACAATATTCATCCTCTACAGCCCTAAGACGCCAACACCACGACAAATACTCCTGTCTCTACCCGACATGAGTGAGGAACAGGTAGATCGCGTTACAAGTCGACTAATGCGGGTCCAGAGCGGTCGGCAGCAGCGTGCTGTGGTACTGGATTTACTCGATGGGTTGAGGGGAGTGAGCATTAGCGAGCAAGGCAAAATTGTGAGGCACGATCCCAGAAAGGTCAGGTCCGCGATGCAGGAGCGCTACATGAACGTGGATAATGTACAACACAACAGACAGAGAGACGGTAGTCCGGAGCTGGGAGGCGTTGCGGATATGTTTGCATGATGGTTAGGGATATGCTTGACGTCTTGGGCGTTTCCATACGCAGAAATCTGCTTTTAGCTTGTATGCGAAACGGACTCGGGGTGTAAGCATGGATTGAACCAAAATTGTACAGCACTTTGCACTCTTACTCAATGGAGTTCTCAAAAAGGGAGTCTCCCTAGTTCTTTAGGGCTCTTTGACAGTGCATCACGTTAACCCTCTAGCGCCTTTGTATGACTAGACCCGTGTATGTACATTTCACCAGGAGCCTTCAGCTTGATTATGAATGAGTAGACGTGTTCATTTGGTAACATGCTGTGGTATAGCGGCGTATGTCGGCCGGACGAATCTGCAGTAGGGACGAGCGTCAGCCACATCGCCATGCCATCAAGAACGTCTCCATCAGAAGTTAAAAGGGTAATTTTCACACACCTATCAGAATTGTACACACTCGTCTCCGACCCTAAAAGCGCCTTCTCCCTCGCCTTGTCCGCATAGTACCGCCGGACCAGATCTCTGTCTTCCTCCGCCTGAAGCACTGGGATCAGGTATATGCGTGACCACATCTTCTCGCGCGCCAATTCACTAAAACTCATCATTCAGTATCCGACTGACGTAAACGGGACTGCCGAAGGTACGCTCAAAGGGCACCCTACTTTTGCTCGCGAATACCCTTGCCGACCTTGTAAAATCCATAGGTCATGATGGCGCCTACGGCAGCGAGGTAGTACACTGGTCGGAAGCCGCGAGCGGGGAGGTTTCGCTGGGATTGACATGTTAGCTGCGGCGTGAAGCTGGTCCGGGCCAGAGTAGATACGATCGTGGCACAAATGATGAATGTCATCTCAAAGGGGGAGGGCGGACATACCTTGTATTGTACCGGCTCATAACCGCCCACGGGCGGAAGATCCTGACCCATTGTAAAGGTTGAGTCAGCCCTCGAGAGTTTAGTCGTCGAGCCGAAACAGTAGACGAACGGCCGGTGATGTTGGCACAGCGGAAGTTGCCGGTTTGGTGTTTGGTGTTTGGTTTCAAGCTCGGTTCGCTCTATCAGGCAATTACAGTATCTGATTGGTATCAAGCAGCTACCAATTTCTAAATTGCACTTAAAGTCTTCATAAAGACACTATGGAAGAAGAAGAACGACCTCGGAAAATCCTGAAAACTGAAGCCAATGGCGATAGCCTCAAATTGGGATCGGACTTTCCCATCATGATCCCTGACGATGTCGGCGATCAAGGTTCTTCTACGGAGAAGTCTAGCCCTGATGGCGAAGATACAGTGGAGGAGAACCATGGTGTCAGCGAAGACGATCATGAGAGACACGGAGGAATAGTCAATGGAGAAAACGAGCAGACCTTGGATCCACCACTCTCTAAGAATCAATTGAAGAAGCTCAAACGCCAACAAGACTGGGAAGCAGGTCGAGCTCATCGTAGAGTGAAGCGGAAAGAGAAGTTGGTGCAAAAACGAGAGAGAAAGCGTGTTGCGAAGGACGAAGAACGTGAACAGCAAGGCGCCTCTAATAAGGCCGGAGACATCACAGACCTGCAGCAGTCAGAGCCCAAGAAACCACATCATCAACGATCAACGCAGCTACCCATCACGTTCGTCTTTGATTGTAGCTTCGATGAGCTGATGACCGAGAAAGAGCGCATCTCACTTGCCTCGCAGCTTACCAGGTGCTATTCAGACAACCATAAGGCTCCTTTCAAGGCGCACATGGTGGTGAGTTCGTTCAATGGAAAGCTCAAAGAACGGTTTGAGGGGTTGCTGGGAAATCATCATCACTCCTGGCGGGGAGTGAGGTTCTTGGATGAAGATTTTGCTGAGGCGGCTGAGCAGGCAAAAGACTGGATGGCCGCCAAGGAAGGAGGAATCCTAGCGGGAGCTATTAAACGGAGCAGGGAATGTTCTGAAGATGAAAGCAGCGCTGCCAATGGCGACAGTGGACAAGGAGAGGTCATATACTTGACGAGTGATAGCCCTGACACGCTGGCCGAGTTGAAGCCATATAGCACCTACATCATCGGAGGTTTGGTGGACAAGAACAGACACAAAGGGATCTGTTATAAAAGAGCGACGGACAGGAACATAAAGACGGCGAAGCTGCCGATCGGAGACTACATGCAGATGACAAGCCGCTTCGTCCTAGCTACGAACCACGTGAATGAAATAATGATCCGATGGCTGGAACTGGGAGATTGGGGCGAAGCCTTCCTACAGGTCGTGCCGAAAAGAAAAGGCGGTGTCCTGAAAACAAAGATGTCCAACGAATATTCCACTGCAATACAGCAAGCTAACGAACTGGAAGATAGCCTGGATACTCTTGAAGGACAAATCAGTTAAAACGGTCTGTTGGCGAAGCCCAGACCACTTACCTGAAATCTTGCATAGCCCCCCTTGAGATGCCGCCGACATTTAAAGCTACTGAAAGCTGTATGGGAAGACTCAGCCGTCAACCGGGTACCTCAAGAGAGTAGTACAACCCCTTTACTCACACAGTCGATATTATTCCCTAACTGCGCTTATGATGATCAAAGACCTTGGGTTTCCGGGTTGTTGAGGATCGAATCGCACACGCATTGAAAACTGGGGCAGATGCTGGCTGCACAGAACGGCATGCCGCACCATCGTGGATGTAAATGACCAGTCTTCAAACAGATTTTCCCGCAAGGAATCCCGGGTGATTTCCCAGGTGATTTTGCGCAGGTTTCTGAATTGCGGGTGAAGATATCCCATCGAAGGAAGGGCAGGGTCGAGCCTGAAGTCGTAGCGTGACGTGTCAACGTTGAACTTGATGTGCTTGATCATTGACACATTGTCCGGACCGATGGTGGGTAGGAAGAGGTCATTGAAAAGGTCCGTATAATGAGATGCAATGCTGAAAACGTTCTCGCCGTACAAGATACTGGTTCCTTCGTTACGCATTTGCTGACATGTGCGTAGTACATTTCCGCAGGCATTCGATGTTGTTCGGTAATCGAACTGCTCCCGTTCCCGTTCCCATTCCCATTCGAACCAGACCACGATCTCCGTTTCATGGAGGACGTTACGGAGGATCATGAGGCGTATCTCAGCCGGGAGAGCCAGCAAGCTGCGCGTGCTCATCTACTTGATGATCAGTTCTAGGGCTTTTATGACCTCCTCTCTTGGCGCACAAGCCAAATCACTTACATTGGGACTCATCTTGTCGGGGTTGTGGAGGAGGTCCTCACTTGCATGGCAGCTGTTGTTTATACACGCGCCGTACGAATACATGATCTTATTTACATCTCGAACTGCCACGGAGGATGCCGCTTTAACGGAGATGGGAGAAACTATATAGGGGATACTGCAGAGGCACTCAGGTCACTGGATTCACTTTCTTGTTATGCTCGGGCTCCTCCATGCTCTGCCCCTTTCTTCTTGTGCTGGCCCTGCATACTTCTTTGTGCATGCATCAAGAGGGAAAAGTGCAGTGGTGAGCCGCAATCTAAAAGCGGGACACCTCCAGTCCCCGAGTTACACTTCCTTGTGGTGTAAGTTGGTACTGTTTTCTGGAGGCTTTCCACTTCAGATGAGTGTTCCGGTGGATGTGCGAGCTCCGTATGAAGCGTGCTCTTTGCTTTGGCCAAGAACATGAGCATACTCCTGATCTCCGGCAGCTCGGCAGTCCTCATTTCCAACGAGCTAGTAGGGCTTGTGGGATTCCTGTTGCACAAAATATGTTCTTTGCCTTCTGTCAGATTCGGTCACTTTGACCTGCAGATGGCTCTATTTGGGGATGTTCTTAGAGGACCCAAACTGAATTAAATGAAACTCGGTATCGTTCCAGAGATGGCTAGTATTGGAACTCAGTATATGTCGAGGTTAAGGCCCGAGCAACACATTTGTCTCCATCACGACGAGTACACTATGTAGTCAGCCCTATAACGTCCACTAGCTTACCCTAGACCAGGGCGTCTCTGTGGCGTTACTGGCGCCGGCAAGCTGGCGGCAATTAAGCGAGTGGACACCGTAGTGTAAGGTACAGAGAGCTAACTACCTACTGTATACAATTCATCCGCAACCTTCTAACAGGAAAAACTTCCCCAATTGCTCTCGCAAGAGTAGACCAACTGATGATCCCGAAGAGTTCAACATAGGAATGAACTCATCTTACCATTCATCAACACTGCGGAATCCCAATTCAACCGTATGTCGTCCACTACCGAGACCCACGGATCCATCCGCCCAAACACCACCCCTTCGCCCTCCCAACAACAACAACATCCATACTCCACAAGCTCCTATCTCTCCTACCCCGTCACCTACGCCGTCTCCGGCCTCATCCGACGCCTCACCGAACCCTCCGTCCCACCCCCCACCTCCTCGAACCAACCCACCAACCCATCCACGAACCCCACAAACACCATGGACGGCGTCTACACGCCACCCCACCGGCACGCCTCCCCTTTCCAACCACCACCACTCACCCCTCTCACGCTCCGCGGCGTCAAAAAAAGCACCGCCCCATCCGCACGCCTCCTATCACGCGCCCTAGCCGAGGAAATTCGCCTTCTGATCCCGCCGCGGCTGCAGCTCGTCAACGACTGGACGCTCGCCTACAGCGTCGAGCAAGACGGCACCAGCCTGGCGACGCTGTACCAGAAATGCGGCGAGTACCGCAGTCGCGAGAGCGGGTTCGTGCTCGTCGTCCGAGACGGCGGCGGCGGTGTCTGTTTCTCCCCCTTTTCCCCCCCTCCCTTCCCTCACTCGGTTCCTTTCCAAAACAAGACCCAACACGAAAACCGAAACTGACGAAGCGCACAGATCTTCGGCGCCTACCTAACCGACGCGCCCCACCCCTCCCCGCACTACTACGGCACCGGCGAATGTTTCCTCTGGCGCGCCTCCCTCCTCCCCACCAACCCCGCCCTCGCTCTCGCCCTGGCGCCCACCACCATCTCGCTGCCCCCACCCCCCAGCGCCGACACGACCCACCTGCAGCGCAGCACGACTCTGCACGCCCCGCACACCATGCTCCCCTCTCCCTTTCCGTCCTCCGCACCCAACAACAACAACCCCGCCCAGCGCGCTCAGCCGCCCCTCATCCGCTTCAAGGCCTTCCCCTACAGCGGTATTAACGATTACATGATCTACTGCGAACCCGGTGCGCTAAGCGTTGGTGGCGGGGACGGGCGGTATGGGCTGTGGTTGGATGGTGTGCTGGAGAGGGGGGTCAGTGCGTCGTGTTTGACGTTTGGGAATGAGCCGTTGAGTGAGGAGGCGGGGGGGAAGTTTGAGGTGTTGGGCGTTGAGGTTTGGTTTGTGGGGGCAGCGGGGGAGGGGTGAGGTGGGTGATCGGAGTCTGTTGGGTGGATCCGTTAGGTTGACATGCGATGGAGGGTTATGGTGGGGAAAGGTAGGGCTGGCGATGTGGTTTGGGTTGGCGTTTGGGGGTTATAGATTGGCGTTCGCTTAGGTTGGGTCTGGTTACCTACCAGGGGCGTTGGAGGTCGAACAACACAGATATCTGTCGTCATATTTCAAGATATCCGCACCGTGACGTGGCAGAGGAAGACAAAAGCAAAGGGCACCAGATCCATCGATCAGATTGATGTAATCTCTTGTATTCAAAGGCTACGACCAACCACTAATGCCTACGTAACCTAACCTAAGCCCGCCTGGATGCGATTGGAAAACGTAGAGGATATGCCCCCCTGCTCTCGTCCCATGACTGGTTGCGCAATCCCTCAAAACACACCATCGCTCTCGAAGGCTCTCTCAAAAGGAAATAGAACCCGTGGCCTGAACCCAAGACCGGATGGATCCAGCAGCGCCCGAACCCGACGCCAATTCGAGTCTGTCTCAAGACGTCCAAGACGAACAATACACCCCTCCCCTCTCCTAATAAGGACTATTAACAATCTCATCCCTCCCCAACCTCCCCACCAACCCGCTCCGCCTCGCACTACTCCTCCTTCCCCCAGCACCACCCTTGACCGGACTCGCAATACTCTCCCTCGTCGGCTTCTTGAAGCTCTGCTTGGCCACCATATTAACCTCATTCGGCAACGCAACGATAACATTCCGATCACTCCCAAACTTAAAGTTATCCGCCATGACCTCCTCCGCATACCGCTTAATCGTATACGGATCCCTGCGCCCCGCCAGGACCTTGCGCATATTCCACGTCACGATGAACGGCCCCGTGGCGGTGATGATCGACGTCTCCGCGTCGTCGACGCCCGTATTGAAGCGGGCCGGCGTGAACGCGAGCGGGGCCTTCGTCTCGTGCTGGAACTGGGCCACGTGCGACGGCTGCAGACCGAGGCGGCGCGGCTGCGGCTTGGCGTCTTTGCCGAAGGACCGCTCGAAGCCGAGGCGGCCGGCGTTCTTGCCGTCCTTTTGCAGGGCGTCGATGAGGAGCAGGTAGGTGCGGCAGGTGGCGAGCACCCAGCGGCCGTCGGCGGAGACGTCGAGGCCGATGATGGGTTCGCCGAGGGCGGGGATGTGCGTTTTGGCGTTGATGCCGAGCCGGTCGAACATGCGGATGTCGCCTTTGTTGGAGGCGACGGCGATGTAGCCCTTTTCCGTCGTTGCGGCGGCGGAGAAGTCGTTTTTCGAGACGTATTGTTTGAGTTCCGAGTCGACGAGCTTGTTGCCGGCGAGGCGCGGGTCGATGCGGTAGAGGGCGTTTCGGGAGAGGCCGAGGAAGGTTTGTTCGCCGGTCATCTGGGAGAATTTCTGTTGCGGGAGTTAGCGATCTGGTTCCTGGGTACGTGAGGGCTGGCTGTGGAACTTGCCTTCTCTGGAGCAAAGGTGGTGACAGGGATGTCATCATGCACCTTCCATTCATCAACCACTTTTCCGTACTCGAGGTCCATACGGTACAACGAGTGGGGGTTCTTCTCGTCCTGTAATATCATATTGGCGTCCTCTGCGTGTAGCATGACCTTGGTCGGACTGAACAGCCTGCCCTTTGGCGTCTCCACTTTCGATATGTTTGTAGAGAATTCCAGGTTGTTGTTGGGTGTGTGCTTGAAGACGCCAATCTTTGACCCTCGGACCACGAATGATCGATCATGTTTGTAGCCCACAGCAAGCTGCGAATTCACGTGGCCGTCGTCCTCCCGAGTCACGACATCATCCTCGGATTCGTCGCTATCGTAATGCTCGCTTTGCTGACCATGGTCTTCAACCTCTTCCTCTGGTTCTTCCTCTTCTTCATGTTCTTCGTCATTTTTGGCATCTTCCATGGTGAGATCTTGGAATGCTTCCAGGACGTACTCCCGGTCATCTGCCTTGGTTTTGATCCACTTTGTTTCGTTCAATTGCTCCCATAGCGCTTGCATCAGACCTTCCTGAAATCTCACCATAATCTCTTGACTGCTGAATCGTAGTAACCATGAGTATGCCGAACCATCGTTGGTGTAATGGTTGAAAATGAAAGAAAGGTATTCGAAATTGAAGACAGGGTTAATATCCGCAATCACCGGTTGACCGAGCCAGTCCTTGTCTTTCCCGGTTATCTGCAGCCAATACTGCCAATTACCCACTTCAGAGACGGTAGCCGTGACAGATCGATCCTGTAGAATGAAAGCTCCAGAGTTGAAGTCGAAGAGATGTAGCTCTGCACCCTCTTTTGCTAAGATCTCCGTGCCTATAGGATGTGCAGCTGACGGAGGCGCAGCCGTCGGCGTTTCATCTCTTGCTGGCTTAATCGACTTCCGTTCTGGGGTTGCCAACTTCTTCTCCTTCGCCAAAACCTTCGTCGCAGTTGCTGTAACTCGTGTGTTGGATAACGGAGAGGTAACTGGTGAGCTAACGGTAGGACTTGCGACCGGACTGGCACTTGGAATAGTTTGTTCAGTGAACAGGAATTGATGTAAATCTTTTTCAGTAGCTGTCGACTCAGGCTTGCGATATTTTCTTTCGTACTGGCACTTCATCGCAACCATCTCAAACGTAGACACCTCACCAGCCGGTACCGAGTGGTCGCAAACAAACTCGTACACGTCGCCCGGATCACCGCTCAGATCCCTCCACGCCAGAATCTTAAAACCACCTGTTCTGATCTCCGACCGGAAGTGCAGACCTTCGTCGAGCAAAAATGTCTTCTCATCCTTCTCTCCACTTAAGCCTTCAGCCACGCCATTCTCGCCCTCTTCGTCGTCAAGGAGCTCCTCCTCGCCTTCTTCGTATGCGCGTTGCACGACCAGCTGATACTGAAACTCTTGTCCAGTGCGACGGATGCTGGCAGCGGCATCTTTGAAGATGAGCTCCGAATAACCTTTGGGCGAGAGCGGCCGAACAAGGTATAATTGACCTTGTGGAATATCGATGATGGACTCCTTGGAGCTGTCGCCGAAAAGGAACTTGCTCACTGGATCAGTCAGTCAAGACAGTTGACGGGCACAAAAACTGAGCGACGCAGTTGGTGGACAAGTTAGAGGGGTGATTAGGTGGGGCAACGCACCGTTTCTAAGCATGAACATGGTTGCGACGGGCCTCTAAACAATGTTGTTCCGAGAGGGTAATGTCTTACTATCAAAAGCGGCTATGACAGACGTGAGGTAAAGACAGAGATAAATGATCATCAACACCTAAATATGAAGTTGCCTTACGGTCGCGGCAAAGGTAATATGACGCACTAAGCCATGTGGCAGTTCTTCCCGTGCACAGCCACAGCCTAACACTTCGGTGCGGACTGTGCAGAGACTTTGTCACACATAGATCCGCCTCGACCTCGCAATCACTTTTCAACCCAATAAACTAAGGTAGTTTGCACCAGTTCGTCACATATATAGAAGGTACCAAAGCATACGAGAATGTCGAGATTGTAGGGATACTATCAGGATACCGTTGAAAGATCGGCAGTATCACACGTGTCTCAATGTTGTAAAACATATTGTATTAAGATCTATTATTCAAAGTAGGAATTGCACCTCCACTCCCGGACCACGCCGACAAAGTAATCCACCACCAATCCCGAGTACCGCGGCACAAAACCCTAGCAGAAGCAGTCACCAAGGACTCATCGGACGGTGGTAGTGACAGTTGCAGTGACGGTCTCAGTCACAGTAAAGCCACCGTTTGGCAGTATGGGTACGATGGTAATGCCAGGCACCGCTAGGATCGAACTGGAAGGTTGCGAGCCTCCATGGGCGCCATGGTGAGTCTTAGACGGACTTGGCTCTTGAGATGGAACATCGCTAGGGTTCGCGACCTGGGGTTGCTGAGATGGGAAGAACGAGGGTTGTGAGACTACCGTCGAGGTGAACGTCAAAGGAGGCTGTGATGAAGCGAAGGATGCTGCAGGTACGTCGATGCTTGGTGACGGTTGCTGCGGTGGTGGGAAGTCTGTCGACGATGTAGGATTTGTAGTAATCGGGGGGTTTCCACCGGACGCAAGACCTGCGTTTACGCTCGCGCTTGGGACGATCGTAATAGTCTCCGTTGTAGCTGAAAGTATTTGAGATGTTGAGGCGCTGGCAGTTGTTGGAGAGAAAGACTGAACATTTGCTGTGGATGAGGGAGCCAAGCCAAGCTTTGCCTGCGCATTTTCTGGGCTGTCACATTGGACCGAGACACCCTGTGCTGCTTGCAGTGGGAGTGCGTAACATTTTTGGCCGGCTGAACAAGGGGCGAGAATGTATCTGCCACTATTACCGCACTTTGCAAGCTGACCACCGACGCACGCCGAGGCTTGAGTCGGGTTGTTCGCATCGCAAGGTGAGTCCGGCGTCAAGGCCTTGAAAATGGCATTGTAGCCTAAGGCCATGGCAAGATTGCTTCCCTGTAAGGCAGGGACGCTACTGGAGGCTGGCTTCCCAGCAGAGGTTGTAGCAGAGAGCAGTTGTGATGTTGTTGATAGGCTGCTACTGAGTATCAACGGCGACAAGCCTGAAGTACTGGTTGTGTCGGACTGCTGTGCTGACGAGACGCCACTAAAAGTTGTCACCGTCGGCGGGGAGAGCGTGATGGAAGGCGATGACAGTACGAATGTTGGCAGAGTTGATAACAACGGAGAGGAAGTCGGGAACGTGGGCAAAGTAGAAGAAGAAGATGATGATGATGGTGGAGAAGATGCAATGAACTGCGACTGCGTGCTCGTGACTGCGACTGAGCCAGAGGTAGGACCGACACCACCGTACATTGACGAGGATGACACTGGAAAAGCACTGCTAGTTGCGGTACTTTCAGAAGAAGATTCAACAACCTGACTCGGGGAAGAAGCCGCCGTTGCTGGAGGTAACGATGAAGTGACCAAGGTAGGGAATACAGTAGCCGTCGCAATCACGGATGTCACTGTCGAAGCTGGCGCTATAATGGCAGTCTCTGTTGACAACAAACTAAATCGTCTTGAGAAAGATGTTGTAGAAGTGCCCGACAAAGAAGCAAGATCCAAAGGAGGGTTCCCCGGGGAATTTGGAACGGCTGCAACGGAACCTATTTGCTTGCCGGTTACGGAAGGTGATGTTAAAGCTGTAAGATCTGGAGGAGACGAAGGTATGACGGATGCTGTTGTGACTGGTGTCGAATTTCCAGTTGCCACGCCGTGTCCCACAGGGCTTGTAGAAATGGCCTGTGGACTTGCGGAGGACACTTCAGCTCCATGTGTGGGGCTTTGTACCGAACTTTCGGAAGCCAGGTATGCCGCGGAGGACAGGGAGGCAGTGTACATGGAGGAGCTTGAATGAACAGCATCAGCCGCTATCGAAGTAGATGATTGCACTGCGACTTCAGGGACGATTGACTGATTGTAGGATGCTCCGTCTCTGGCGAAGCTGTGAAATGGTTAGCGACGTCCGCTCGGTCTGGCGTTACGGCCAACTCACTGCAGTACTCTGGCATTATGTCTGAGCGGGCCAGCCGCTGTAAGAGTAAGGAAAGCGGTCAGAAGCAGGAGAGATTGTGGTCTGAACATATTGCCTAGAGGCTGGGAACAACACCAGGTTGTTTAATTCTTCGGATTTGGTCAAATGGTTGAAAGAAAGATCTGAATGAGTGAAGGGTGGATTGATTAATACGTGTAAAGGAAACAACGAGAAGAGTATGTAGAAAAGGATGGAATTCAAGCTGCTAATGAATGCAGAGGACGTGTCAAACGCAAAAAGAAAGAGACAGGATTTGGATGGATCAATGATAGCGATCCATGGTACGAGAGAGGAGCTGCGAGCACCAGCTCTTTGTAGGAAGAATCAACACCACATTTATTAGAGCTTTACAATACGAAGCAGTTTCAGCAAGATGAGTACTGCTACCTGGCGGCATCTGTAACACACCACTCAAAGGTAGCTGTTCTGTGGAGAGCAAAATCCAATGGTGATGAAATATCCTATCCCAGCGCAGGTTCCTCTGAAGTAAGAGTGGTCTGAAACCGTCTTTCGTGGGAGTTTGAAGTTCGGCGGTTCTTGTCGCTTCCTGATGTTTTGCGGTCGCGTCGAGCGCGTTGATTGGCCAGCACACTCTCACTAAGGTAATCAAGGCGCTAAATTGAAACCGAATCTCAACTTCAGGGACTGGTGAAGATTGAAAGGTTCAAGGTTCACATGTGTTTGAATAGAAGCCTGTAGATAATACTTTCTAGCAAAATAGCGTGTGGGAGCAAAAGGTAAGTCTTTGTCGCGAGTGTGCAGCTCACAAATGGACTGATAAACTTTGATCTTGTGCTTTGTTGAGAACTTCTATATAAATGCCAGATGCGATGATCGAATGCTAGACTGCATCATCCGTGTACTCCGCAAAACCCGGAGGCTCGCCGTCCTGAAGCCGTCGTACCCTTTCGAGCTTGACAACCCAGAGCGCCGAACCAGCCGCGGTCGTGAGTAAAAAGAACATGCTCAGCACAGGCACCAACTGTAACAGAAGGGCAATAGTCCCGAACCAAGTATAGCTCAACTTCCTCTTTTTGATGTAGACTGCTCTCTCCTCTTTCGTGAGCCCGAGAAATTTGAAATATCTCCAATGATGCAACGGCCCAGCTCGATAGCCGGTTAACAACAGAAAGATCGGCGTACCGGCCACCGGTATGAGATTGAAAGGCAGGAAGAGGATTAACTCGATTATCTGGCGGAGGGAGAAGGGCGAATATACGGCAGACGTGGTTGGCTTGCCCAGTTTCTTAACGGCGTCTTCACCCTCCGCATGCAGTGTCCGCGCAGAGGCAACCAAGTCCGAGAGGCCCTCGTTTACCAGGACGGCATCGAAGACGTCGACCAGAGTTTCGTCGATGAAGAACGCTTCGAAGAGCAATGCTACGATCACAGCTCCTTCGCCTAGTACCAGGAAGGCTCCGTTCACCCAGGCTAATGGGCCGTGGAATATTGCGAGTATGGCGACCTGTGGGAGGTAGGTCCAGAGAAAGAGGTTGACGAGCACGAAGATGGAGAGCAGGGTGCATGGTAACAGACGTGCCCGAAGCAGCGGGTATAGGAAAGGATGAGCTGTAAAGTAGTAAAGACCCTGAACGTATAAGTAAAGTCTGAGAGTACCACGGGTTATGCAGAGACTACCTTGAACGGAAAAAGCCAAGAAGAACCCGAGATGTTTGTCTTGCTCAAGAGGCCTTGTTTGCTTGCAGTTTGCGACATTGTCGTCGCAGGAGCTAGAGGGAAATGTCAAAGCTAAGCAGTGCCGTTAGGCGATCGCTGGCAAGGACTGCATTATGGAGCGGTTGATGTTGGATAGAAGTTGTAGGACAACTTGGTAGTCAGTTTACTCAGAATATGGGATCGTTGGTTTGGTACACAGCCTGCTAAGTCAGCACATTCCAGTCACTGTTGCCTTAAGGTCGGCAACGTTACCTGGTATCAGAAGCTTGCACGTGGGAACTAACGTTACTTGTAGTGCCCGCTAACGTTTACCGCCCGGCAGAATGGAATGATTCCGTGACGGCTATGACGGCATAATCGTGCCCCGAAAATACAAACCGCGGCACTTCTAGGAAACTCACTTCTGACTAAAGAGTAGCGGAAAGAGTTGCTAGTCTTCTCCATCATTTCGGTCATGATGTTGAGGGGCGTCCTGGACCTGTCCTTTTCAGAGTACTACCTTATGCTTCTTAGTCCTCCACACCACGCCCTTCCAATTGCATGTTATAACTTGTGACTACCTTCTTGACTTAACATGTCACGGGATTTTCAATCGTGCCATTGTAAGTTCTCCGAGTATGAGTCACACGCCGCCTTACTGACTGCAAGGTACTGCAGAATTCGCGTTGGATGGCTCATACGGTGGTTCTAAACAATCTTTGGGCTTAAGAAGACCAGGTTGGCGCTCAGAGACAGCTCACCGCCGTTCAGAAACCAGCCGCACAATGGACTCCGCTTCTCGGCCAGTAGAAATGCAACATGCGGAGGATCGAACATTGAATGACTACCCCTCGGACAGTTCAAGGGAAGAACAGGAGGCTGGCGCCGATGGGTTGAAGGACTCTGAGAAGTCCATGACCGAGGATGGACATGGAAGCGGTCCAAGTGGCAACGCCGGTGATGCAGTGAGGAGGGTACTTAGCCGAACACGGTCGACCGCCTCATGGATAGATCCGGGTCCGCCGCCAGACGGGGGTCTCCGAGCATGGACCCAGGTCTGTATGGGACATCTAACCGTTTGTACCACATGGGGGTATATCAGCTCGTTCGGAGTCTTTCAGACATACTACGTCACGGCATTGAACCATCCGCCGTCGGACATCTCCTGGGTTGGCTCTATGCAAATCTTTCTTCTCTTCTTCGTAGGCACGTTCTCGGGCCGTGCCACGGATGCCGGCTATTTCCACTTGGTCACAGCTCTAGGTTCGATGTTTCAGCTGTTGGGGGTTTTCATGACCTCGCTGTCCACCACGTATTGGCAACTGTTCCTGGCTCAAGGACTGTGTACCGGCTTGGGGAACGGGCTCTTATTCTGTCCGACCCTATCGCTCATGTCAACATACTTCACAAAGAAGCGTTCCTTGGCCATTGGTATCGCAGCGTCCGGAAGCGCAACGGGCGGCCTGATATTTCCGGCCATCGTGCAGCAACTACTACCGAAGATAGGCTTTCCGTGGACCGTGAGAGTGCTAGGCTTCGTCATGCTTGTACTCCAAGCCATCACTCTGAGTTTGACGCGTACTAGATTGCCACCAAGAAAATCCGGGCCGCTAGTCGAATGGGGCGCTTTCAAAGAGCTCCCCTATCTTCTGTTCTCAATCGGCATGTTCCTGAATTTCTGGGGCTTGTATTTCGCTTTCTACTATGTATGTATCTCCTCCATGGTCCAATTCGGCCGTCTTGGCGCCAAGCTGATAACCCTCAGGTTGGTGCCTACGGCCGCAACATCATCGGCGTCAGCCAGGCCGATTCCATCAATCTCCTCCTGATCATGAACGGCGTCGGTCTTTTCGGCCGCCTGATACCCAATCACGCAGCCGATCGCTGGTTCGGCCCTCTCAACACCCTTATTCCCTTTGCTTTCATTACGGGGCTGCTCTTATACTGTTGGGCTGCGGTGCGGTCACGCGGCGGTCTGATCGCTTTCTCCGTCGTCTACGGTCTCTTTGCTGCAGGCATCCAGAGTCTTTTCCCAGCGACACTGTCGAGCTTGACGACTGATTTGAAGAAGATGGGCGTCAGGATGGGGATGGTGTTCTCCGTTGTAAGCTTTGCTTGCTTGACCGGTCCGCCGCTGGCTGGGGCGCTAGTGCAGAAGGATAATGGGGGCTATCTGTACGCGCAGATGTTCGCAGGGACGTCCTTGATGTGCGGATGTCTTACTCTCGTGTGTGCAAGGATAGCACGGACTGGGCTCAGTTTTAAGCATAGGATGTGACATTTGACAGTTGCATTGGCATGGTCTAAATGCTTGTGCAGGCACTCAGTTCGGCGTACAACACGCGACTGGTAGATGTTTGTGTGCCCAGTAGACCCACCTCGTCAACAGTGTCAATTGCTGGTCTCGTCGCAGTGAACCTCTGCTAAGTGAAACGCGACTCGGTTACCCCGAGATTCAAGAAGTCTGCCAACAGCAGCTTGGACGCCTCATTCTACTACACACTCAGACCTCAAGGGAGTGCAGTTCAGCCGAGTATTTCCCTGGCCGCAGTCCCTATCCCTCGTCGTTGATGCCTGCTGGCGAAGACAAGTTCTTGCAGTGGACAGAGATTCATGTCCCCTTTATCTTCAAACAAGCCCGGAAATCCTTACTGTTAGGATCGCAAATTTTTGCGCATCGGTAGAGCGTCGGGAGCACCACACTGGCTTCCGTAACGTCTACCATCTCGACTTTGGCTCATGAATGGACGTCTGGATACTTGATTGAAGGACCGGTTCTAGCACTGTGGGTTCCTGAATCCAAATATCATCATTCAAGCCTGGGGCGCTTCAGCATGAAGCGATTCAGAAGCCTCTTTTTGGACGCTAGGTGTGCTCCGCACATTCTGGGAACGAACCCGCCCCCATTGGGCAATTCTGGCCCTTCTCGACTGAAACCAGCGATAATCAGCCCCCACCAATGGATCCAGCATGGCCGTCTGGGACCACCTGTTGTATTGATCCTTCAATGGAGGAAGATGGTCGAACTTCTGGAAGAGTATCAACAGTTTCGTTCTCGCTACCCGAAAGAGAGCCTGCACATGTTTGATGTTATAAGCTTGAGCCCCCAAATCGTTTAATGGGTTGGCGGGATCTTGCATGCAGAGCAGATAGGGCCGAACCTCATTCACTCTTGCAATCCGAGCTTGCCCATGGAGGATGGGGTCGGCGAGGGTAGCCCCTTTGGGATGCATTGAAGGCTCGGCGCCGTGAAATTTACGGAAAAGTCCTGGCGGGTCGACAGAGATACCATGGCGGTAGAAATCGGTGTCGGCATAGAAATCTAAGGCTGATAGCAGCTGCCTGGCGATATTGTTGCGGGAAATTGCCCCTTCGCTCTTTTTCAATGCAGCAACGACTAGCATGAAGGTACTGTAGGCGCCTAGTCCACCATCGTGAACGTTTCTGAGGTTTCTGATCTCGAGTGTCGTCTTGATCAGCGTGTAAAGAGGGTGTAGAGTGGGAAACTCCGCGAGGTAATTCAAGGCGTACTCTCGGGATGCACTGCTGTCGTTCATTGCTTGGATTTGAACTGTGAGCTGTGTGGCACGGTGAACGCCGGAGATAATGGGGATGCGACCGAATCTGAGCTCAATTCTCTCGTAATCATTGGTGGCCGATAGACCTCTAATGAGCCTCCTGAGCTTGCGAATGCTCGCTTTTAGCGCCTTCGGACGCGTTGTACTCGGGCCTCGTTCATTGACCGGTTTCTCGTATTCTGGGAGCGACAAGCGAAAGTCCAAATCTGATAGCGATGTCGCGAGCCCCGTTCGCTGGGAGCCGACGACCTCGATCGGGTTATCTGGTAGAATCTGACGAGCCTGGTCTTGCAGATCGTCTGTTAAGCTCTTATATGCAGCACTCTCGTCCGGTGTTGGGCTGATGAAGGCATGGAACGCCAATATCTCGGCTCGAAGACTTGTACCTATTCAGTGCAATGTTCTTCAGAAACCACTCGGATGTAGCCTACCGTGAATAGCCGTCGCCGCTCTCGTCTTGGTGGTAGTCAAACCAAGGACTTTCGATCACGCTGCTTTGATAAGACCATGGTCCTGCTGGCCAAAGGCTTAATCCTACGTATTCGCCAATCTGTTCCTCTCTGCGGCTCAATGAGTGTGCGTCGACCTGCGCGGGTATTCTCAGAAATCTCTTGAATCGCCAAGGCGAGCCCACCGCCGTGAGCTCTCGAAAGACACTGCCGTGTTGTTCTTGTGGTTTAACCTCAGCTATGGCTTGTGGACCGGTATCTTCGCTACCGCCATGAATAATCTCGGGAGTCTCAATGTACGCTGAGTTTGTAGCATCGGCTGTCACTGGAAGTTCGGGGGCTTTGGAGCTGAGGTAGTCAATTGCAGGCCTGTAGAGAAAGGGTAAGGCCTGGGTGTCAGATTTGACTGGGTGTATTATTGAAGCTCTATTCGTGGTTCGGTGAGCGTCGAGGGTCGCCTGAAGATCATGAACATTGACGTCGGCATCATAGTTCGGTCTGGAGTAGGATATCAGACGCCTTGCCGTGGTGTCGTCTCCACGAACGGCTGTCCCAGCAACAGCGGCGATTGTGTCTTTGGACGCCTCAGAAGAAGAGGTGCGCTTTGAGTGCGGGTTACGATAGGATGAGCCAGGAACAGTGTCAATTAACAAGGCGATCTTCAAAGCTTGGGTGGCGCTGTAATGGTTCGGGACATGGCAAACTTGCGGCCTGAGCAGGAAGTGTCCAGACATGCGAAGGTTCTCATTTCACGAGTACGCTGATATTGTCCAAACGAAGCGGAGCCGAGTATAGATGCGAGTAGAGAAGCACAGTACTGATTGGCTCGTCAGCGTCAGCACCAACATGCAAGGATCTTGATGGCAAGCCATGCCTTTGATGGTAGATTTCCGTCAATTCCGTCAGGCTCAGTGGATGGTAAAAGCTATGAGCACTGTATGAAGGACGTGTTTTGTTAGTGTCCAGACGAGCCATACCATACCTTGCATATGTAAGGGAGGAACAAAGCTGGAGTACCGTATGTACGGTGGCCCACAGAAGTCTATGGTTGATCTTGGAGACTCGCAACACTCTCAATTCGAATTTATTTATCCTCACACCATTGTTCTGTACAACTGTTGCTTTACTGTTGAGGTTTTGGGCATGTTTACAATGTCACGTCGTTGCAAAGAATATCTGATGAAGTTGAGTTGGGGTCATCTATTTAATTCCCCACATGCATGTATACTGCAGATAACTACGGTACCTACCTGCGGTCTCAAACAAGCTTTCAATCAGATTGATCTTGCCATTCTTTGCCGATGGCTTTACCTTTTCTCCCTTTGCAAGTATACAAACCGAGGCTGCAATCAGGTCCTATCTACGAAGTACATGTCGAAGGAGACTCGCCAAATCCAGACTAACTGGGTGGAACTGAATCTCTGCTCCAGAATCAACACCAGATGCTCAGATGTCGGTGTACTGCGGAGATAGATATGCAGAGGTTGACTGAACCTACACTCGACAGATGATCTCCCCATGCGACATAACAAACCACGCATCCTCCTTACCGCCCCATTCTCGCCAAACACCCGCCAGGCGCTCGAGCTCTTCTTTGGTAGCAAAATTGCCTTTGATAGCATGTTTCGCGAACTTCGACTCCACTACCCGCTCCGACCACATCCCACTCCACCAGCTCACCTCTTCTGTCGTACTGTAACACCACGTACTTGCTGTTTTCGTGATCTGCTTAGCATCCAACCCGGCTTCCCGCGCCCACACATGCAACTGACGTCCACCGTTAGGATCACCTCCGTTTGACAATGCTACTTTCTGATACAGGTCGACGAAGTCGTCCATCCCGTCAACCTCAGGGTAGAACACCCAGGTCTTATAGATTGCATCCCTCGCAGCCACAATGCCGCCCGGCTTGACCACACGGTGCATTTCGCGCAACGCCTGGACTGGGTTCCCCACGTGCTGCAGGACCTGGTGCGCGTGCACGACGTCGAAGCTGTTGTCGGGATAGGCCAAGGCCTCCACGTCCCCGGTTTGGAAGTGGCAGTTACGTAGCCCTTTCTCCCGAGCTGCCACACGGGCCTTGTCGATGACGTCCTCAGACATGTCGATGCCGATGACTTTCCCTTGAGTGACGCGGCTAGCGAGGTCTACGGTGATGGTACCAGGGCCACAGCCGACGTCGAGGATGTCCATGTTTGGCTTGAGGAATGGGAGGAGGTACGCTGCGGAGTTCTCGGCAGTGCGCCAGCTGTGCGAGCGGAGGACCGACGCGTGGTGACCATGTGTGTATGTGGCCGATTGATGTTCCATGGTGAGGTGGGGAGGAGCGTCTCCGAATGATGATGGTGTAAGCTGAGGCTATGGAACCTCGAAAGACCCCCGACTTCCGCTCGCAGGATGCTCCTTTGACAGGTCGGTACAACTTTATAGTGAACTTGAGTCGCAGTTGACAGTTCGTTGTTGAAGCATGACCTAGTGTAGGCTCCGATATCGGTATCATTAACTCCGACTTCCGTTGGACAATGTCTTTCTGAGGTAGTGAAAGTACTGGCGAGTCATCAATCAAGGAGTCCTTGCTCTATATAATAAGCAATGGTGTGTTTTCCAGTACCAACAGTATCAATCTCAGTGGAGTAGACCCTGTTATACCTCAAGTCAAACTTCGCGACAAAGACATGAGATTATTCATACCTGTGAGGAGGTAGGGGGAGATTGCCAGATACGGTAGACATCAAAACAGAGTTGCAATGCTTGATTTGTGAAATTGTAACATGGGTAGTTAGAAAGTAGATGTGAGAGCATGAAAGAAGATCGCTGTAAGATAGCAATTTGACTATAAGTCAATATAATATTATCCTCACCTTATTTGCCAATCTTCCATGAGCTGTGAGGTATTTTCTTCGTGAATGCGGGCCACAGCTGTTCGTCAAGCATTGGCGGTCGTCATGACAATCATTGCAGATAGTATTAGAGATTATAGGATAGGTGATATCGAAGAAGACAACCTAGATACAAACGTTTCAGAACATGGCAGACACTTTAAAGTAAGAAATAATAGATCAAGGCATGAACATCAGTAGTCACTGTATCGAGGAGGTCTACCTTATCACCTAGACGGGCAGGTGTAGTGGGGCAGACCCAAGGTTCGGTAGGTACCGTTCCTTATTTGTATCTGTAACTTGCCCTACCATACCTAGCTTACCTCTTGAAACATTGGTCGTCAGCCTCACCACGTAGCAATCCTTATCACCTCCTTTCTTTCTCTTTCACTTCCTCTTCCTTTTCCATTTCCTTTTCCTTCTCCAAATACTTTGATAACACGTCAACCGACATAAATATTCACATCCGTCCCCGGTGCTAGTACTTCAAGTTTCCGTTCTCTAAGTCCTTGCGCTTTTACCCCACCAACGCCGATCTACTCGTTCTATCCGGACCTTCCCAGCAACCCCTCCAAACCATATGCCATGATACATTAACCGGGTCCATCACTCTTAATGGCTCTTCAGGGTGGTCATCCCCCTGACGACGATGGTCACGATGATTCATCCGAAGCTCATCCCGCCCTCCATCCATCCATCACCTGCGTACCGGTAACCCCGGGCGTAAATACTTCAGGCCAATCAAGCTACTTTCAAACTTCACGCCCGTCAACTGCGAACCCTGAGGGTTCTCGTTGGAAAGCAAGTTCTGACTTTGCTCCCCACGAGGATTCAGCAGCGCCCTCTTCAGAGAACCCCCCTGACTCCCCAACCCAAGCAGCTGCAGGGGCCCGTACCGGTGCAGAACTTCTACGTCGCTTGAGTTTGGTTGACACCGTCAAACCGGAAGTCGTAGACAGCGACCCTCGAGCTGTTCATCCTGGTCTCAATCTCACCGGAGGTCTAATTAGCGCTACTTTTTGCATCCCCCACGCGGTGACCTTTCGTGGTGGTGCGGACTGGGTGCGCCACTTGTAATTCCTACCCAAGGGTGTCGCTGATGTTTCTAGCATCTCAAATCAAGGCGTGGTACATCCGCGCTCTTCGACTCCTTCTCGCACCTCTCCTCTCCGAAGACGCCTTGGAATCATACTCTCGTAGGCTGGACCGGCGAGATTGAGCAAGCCTCCGACATACTCTCACCTCCTACATCCCCTCCAATTCCCGGCTCGAAGAAGACAACGCCGATCAGCAAACAAGCACCGGTACCGTCGAATAAGGCATCGGCTCCTGTCCCTGTAGATGGAGCAGCCAGACCTGAAGTGCCTTCGCACAGTGAAGGGTTGCGCATCACCAAAGAGGACAGGCAGCGCTTAGAGAGGCAGCTCCTCAGAGATGACGGAGGAAAGGTCGTTCCAGTGTGGTTGGATGGCGATCAAGAGGATGACCACGGCACAATTGGCCTGAAGGACCAGTCCCGGTGGCGGCGGTACGCCGAGCATGAGTTGTACACTTTGTTCCATTACAAACAGCATGAACCTACCGATGGTCGTGCGGAGCGGAAGTGGTGGACGGACTATTACCGGATGAATCAGATGTTCGCAGATCGGATTCTCCAGATTTACAAACCCGGCGACATCGTCTGGATTCACGACTATCATCTGCTCCTCCTACCTGGCCTTTTGAGACAGCGCATACCGAACATGTACATTGGCTTCTTCCTCCACATACCATTCCCGAGTAGCGAGTTCCTGCGATGCCTCAGTAGAAGGAAGGAAGTTCTGACGGGTGTTTTGGGGGCTAATATGATCGGCTTCCAGTCTTATAGCTATTCCCGTCACTTTACCTCCTGTTGCACTCGGATCCTTGGCTTTGATTCTTCCTCTGCCGGTGTCGATGCCTATGGAGCACACGTGGCTGTTGACGTCTTCCCGATCGGCATCGACGCTACTGCCGCTGCGCTGGTAGCCTATGGCGATCATGCCGTTGAAAAAAAGATCGCGGGTATACGAAAGATATATGCGGGAAAGAAAATCATTGTAGGAAGAGATAAAATGGACACGGTTCGTGGTGTTGCCCAAAAACTAATGGCCTTCGAGATGTTCCTGGAGCGTTACCCTGAGTGGGTGGGCCGAGTTGTTTTGATTCAGGTCACGAGTCCCACCAGTGTAGTGGAGAAGGAGGAAGACGCTTCCAGCAAGATTTCGAAAACGGTCTCCGAGCTGACGTCGAAGATCAATGGGCTATATGGATCGCTCAGTTACTCACCTGTTCAGCACTATCCACAGTATCTATCGAGGGATGAGTACTTTGCATTACTTCGCGTGGCGGACGTAGGGCTTATCACGAGTGTTCGCGATGGGATGAATACCACAAGCTTGGAGTACATTGTCTGTCAGCGCGACAACCACGGCCCACTGATACTCTCAGAGTTCTCCGGTACAGCGGGCAGTCTAAGTAGCGCAATCCACATCAATCCATGGGATCTTGGTGGTGTGGCTCATGCGATCAACCACGCCTTGTGCATGTCACCCAAAGCGAAGGAAACCCAGCACAAGAAGTCATACAAGCACGTCACGACCAAGACAGTACAAGCTTGGTCTAATACGTACCTCAAGCGGCTTTTGGTCAATCTATCCTCCTTCAACCAATCCATCGCAACTCCGGCTCTCGACAGGACCAAGCTTCTATCACAATACCGTCGGGCGCGGAAACGGCTTTTCATGTTTGACTATGATGGCACGCTTACTCCCATCGTCAAGGACCCCCAGGCTGCTATTCCCTCCGATCGGGTGATTCGAACCATCAAAACGTTGGCCTCGGACCCCAGGAACGCTGTCTGGATCATCAGCGGGCGTGACCAAGCATTCTTGGACGAATGGATGGGTCACATCTCCGAGCTGGGTCTCAGCGCCGAGCACGGCAGTTTCATCCGACAACCCAAAACCGAAGAGTGGGAGAATCTGACCGAGAAGACAGACATGGGTTGGCAGAAAGATGTCATGGATGTATTCCAACATTACGCGGAAAAGACCCAAGGCTCCTTCATCGAACGCAAGCGTATCGCGCTGACGTGGCATTACCGACGCGCCGATCCCGAGTACGGAGCTTACCAAGCTCGGGAGTGTAAGATGCACTTGGAGAATACGGTGGCCAAGAAGTGGGACGTCGAGGTGATGACGGGCAAGGCCAATCTCGAGGTCCGGCCGACGTTCGTCAACAAAGGCGAAATCGCGAAGAGGTTGGTAGAGGACTACGGACACAATACGGAAGAACCGCTCGAGTTTGTCCTCTGCTTGGGTGACGACTTCACCGACGAAGGTATGTCTTGACTTTGCTACCGCCCTCTTTCGATAAAGTACTCGAGTAGCTGACCTGACCCTCGTGTAACCAGACATGTTCCGCGCCCTCCTGAACTGCAAGCTGCCGCAAGACTACATCTTCTCCTGCACCGTCGGCGCCAGTTCGAAGCAGACTCTTGCCAGCTGGCACTTGCTCGAGCCCTCCGATGTCATCGCCACCGTCGCGCTGCTCAACGGTTCCGCTGACGCCGGGGATTTCGGCGCACTGGCCCTGGTGGACGGGAAAGCTTCCGAGATTAACGTGCAGGCCGCTTAGAGCGGAGCTTTCTCACATCTCGTGCTCGGGTAGGAACGCGCGCCTGTTGCTTGGTGAGAGTCGACGGAATTGACCGGACGAGATACCCGGTCTTGCCACTGGCACTTACGTATAGCAGGTAGCAAGCCCACAAAATATTCTTAGAAGGGCATTTCACCCATCGTGCTGCGCTGCCACATACTGCCATCTTTACGGGTACGAGCATGCAGACAGCCGTGAATTATGTATATACGTGTTCCCGACGACCCATCACTTCAGGGGAACCCGGTTCGAAGCTGGAGTAGTAAGTTAGCCTGTCCCATCGTGATTCCTAATCAAGAGCTCCGATATCCGTATTGAACCAATGACATCATTCATGAACCCTACGCGGGGCTATTAACATATTAGCGTCCAGTTGCGAATGAGGGCCAAGTCACTTACTTCATGGCATTGCCCGTTCTACGATCTATCAATCAACTCTCTAGATCAGTCACCAATAAGATTACCTTCCGAACTGCTATAATCCACACAACGTACCAAGCAAGGCACCTCTCGCTCACAATGGCCAACGTTCCCAAGACGGTAGGCCGAAAGACCATATCCATTGTCGCAGACCAGCAAAGTCCATGCCGCTGACAGTTTTCCGAGCACAGGATATCATCCTCTACACGGCCGGCACGCCGAACGGGCAAAAGGTCAGTATCACGCTCGAGGAGCTCGGGCTCCAATACGAAACACAAAAGGTCGACATCAGCAAGGACGTGCAGAAAGAAGACTGGTACCTGCGCATCAACCGTACGCACCCCCGCTTCCACCTCAGCCTCCCAGCCTATTCGCTTGCTCTTGGAACAACCGAAACCAAACCAAACCTTGTTCTGTAGCAAACGGCCGGATCCCGTCCATCGTCGACAAGACGCCCAAGCCAGACGGCAAGACGCAAGAGACGCCCGTGTTCGAAGGCGGCGCCATCATGCTGTACCTGATCCAGAAGTACGACGTCAACAACAAGATCTCCTACCCCTTCGACACGGACAAGTACTGGGAGATGGTGCAATGGCTCGTCTGGATGCAGAGCGGCATCGGGCCCATGCAGGTACAGATTACCTAACGCCCTTCCCCTTCCCTCCCCTGCCACCCCCCCCCGCACACAGCCCCAGCCCCAACCCCCAGAGACCCATACACGACCCTCCACACCACCACACCACCTCCCCCTTCTCCCCTCCCCCCTGACCAACCAACCCACCCCAAACTAACTCCCACACCCCTCCCTTCCCCACCCCCAGGGCCAAGCAAACCACTTCCACCGCTACGCGCCCGAAAAAATCCCCTACGCCACCCAACGCTACCAAACGGAGACCAAACGGCTCTACTCCGTCCTCGAAGCGCGCCTGGCCGCCCAGCTCGCCAACAACCGGACGGCAGACCCGCACACCAAAGCGTCGCACGCCGGGCCCGAAGGCCTGCTGCACAAGAGCGGCGAGCCCGGCGCCGAGGGCCCCTGGCTGGTCGGCGACAAGTGCACCGTCGCGGACCTGGCCTGCTTCAGCTGGGTCAACTGGGCCGAGTGGGCCGGCGTCGAGGTGGGGGCGTTTGAGCATGTCGGTGCGTGGGTGAAGCGGATCAATGAGCGCGAGGGGGTCAAGAGGGGACTGGATGTGCCGGAGCCGTTTGAGATGAAGAGGAAGATGGGGAGTAAGGTATGAGGGTTTTTGAGTTTTGCGGTTCGTTGCGGGGGGGTGGTTTTCTCTTTCTTTCTTTTTTTTCTTCGTTTGGTGGGGTCTGATGGGGATGGGTTGATGGTGGATGTTTGCGTGTTGCGTGTTTGGGCGGGATGGGAGGGGAATTGGGGTGGGATTGGAAGCTGGTGGATGTTTATGCTGGATGGAGGCTGACCAGTGATGTAAGTGACGCGCTGCAGGAGGGCGAGGAAGAATATCAGAAGATGCACAGCCAGTGGGTCATGAAGGGCCAGGAGGCGGATCAGGAGAAGCATAAGTGAACGGCACTGCGGGGCGAATGATGCACAAAGTGCGGTCGCGCATGGAACATTTGATCGAGGAGGGCTTTGGACCGTATTCCGGTCTTGCAGCTGGGCATCGTACTTACACTTCATGTGATTTTTGTGTAGGAAGAGCGCAAGGCTTTGTTACCCAATGAAGTAAATCACAAGCTATGTAGTCTAGTCACAACTGAGAGATCTGCCGACAGCCAGTACACAGGTCGCATGTCTGCTGGATGAGATACGCGGGTTCTAGGTCGAATAGGAAGGATTCTGAACGCAATAAACCTCCAATTATTGTCTGCCCTTATAGTGGACGCAGAATTATTCATCTTGAAACCAACAACATATAATACAGGGAATCCGAAAAGTGATTGAAACACATCCATCCTCATTTCTTGTCTTTGTCACTGAACTTCTCCTTCAGTTTTCCAAAGAAGCTGGTTCTCTTCTTCTTCTTGTCCGAGGTAGTGCCGCTAGCAGGACTATCGGCCGTTCGGCTACTGCTGGGCGTCGGCTTTGACGGTGTTGCCATCTTCGCCGATGGCTTCGACGGCGTCACAGTAGCTGGACTGGAGCTTGGTCCCTGTGATACTAGAGGTGCTGCGCTTTGACCAACGCCGCTAGTTACCATGGGCTGTGTCTGTGCCGCGATGGGGCTCTTCGACATCGGAGAGACGTCCCTCGACTCCACTGCTTGAATTTCGGCAGCCTTGGTGACTGGTGTCGAAGCTTGAGCAGATGCGGGAGCTGCGAGCCCCTCGACTCGCGTTGAGCTTTGTGGGGCGGCGACGGGAAGAGCTGCAGGTGTCACACTGGACGTACCGGTCGGACCGGGTGCAGTTTGGGCAAGGGCGGGACTGGAAGACGGTGCTGGCTCCCCGAATGCCTCCTCGGTCCTAACCTTCTGGCGGAGCTCGTCCTCGACCATCGTCTTTTCCTGAACAGCTTCAGGGTTGGCAGCCGCTTCTGGCGACTGGTGTGCCTCCGCGATGGACTTTTGAACGGTGTCAGGGACGATAGGGGCGATGGCAATACCTTGATGCTTGTCCTGCTGGCCAAAGGCAGGAACTGTGGAGGCCGAAGGACTACCTTCGTTGACATAACCTTGGCTGAAGTCTGAGACCGCGGGGGTAATGGCAGATCCTTTATTCATCTCCTCGATCGACTGGAGGACCGACGGTGGTACGCCATGAGGGGCAAAGCTACTCGACGGTTCGGAACGTGTGGCGCTTGACTCGTGTGCCAGAGCACCAGTCAAGCCTGCAGCAGCTCCCACGCCTGCGACCGCCAGACCCGCCTTCTCCCCACCACTCATGTTTCCGTTCTGCGTGGCCAATCCAGACCCTCGGTTCCCATCTACAGTCGCTGGCTCCTCTGGTACCTTCCGTTCCAGCTCCTCCTCCAAAGCGCGCTTCTCCCGCACCGCTTCAGGATTGGCACTAGCCTCGAGACTGGAACCGGCTTTGGCTTGACTATTTCGGACCACTTCTGGAACCCCTGCAGTGATGGCCGGTTCCTCTGGTACCCTCTGTTCCAACTCGCCCTCCAAAGCGCGCTTCTCTCGCACCGCTTCAGGATTCGCACTGGCCTCAGGGGCATAACCCGCTTTGGCTTGACTGTCTCGTACGATGGCTGGAACTCCTTCAACCCCGGTGGATGCACTCCCACCTTCTGTGACAGCTGGCTTCTCCGGTATTCTTTCTTCCAACTCATGCTCGACGGCACGTTTCTCTTTCACAGCCTCAGGATTAGCACTGGCCTCTGGGCCCACACCAGCTTCAGCCTGACTATCTTGCACCCTCTCCGGAACACCTCTTGGCTCGCGTGGTACGTTCGCCGCAAGAGCAGCCGTGGTGCTGTGTGGACTTGCGGATTGAATGGTCATACCAGGATCGCGCTCATCGGCAGTACCATCACCCATTGGTAGGCTGGACTCCGGGACACCTCTCGGCTCGCGTGGTACGTTGCCTGCAAGAGCAGCCGTGGTGCTATGTGGACTGGCGGATTGAATGGTCACACCAGGATCGCGCTCATTGGCAGTACCATCACCCATTGGTAGGCTGGACTCCGGGATCATGTTTTTTCCCATGAGTGGCAGACCAAACATACCGCCCTTTGCATCTCTTTCCTTCTCTGGGGTGACAACGTCTGGAAGCATTGGAGGACCAGCACTGTTCAGGTATGATTGTTCGTCCGTTGTAACTGCGGAGTTGACCGTATTGCGAGTGAACGTGCTTGGGTCTGGGACTTTCTCGCCAGGTCGAAGGTGGATTGGGTTCCCAAGCCCAGACGTTGCAGGGAGCGGAGCGACACCGAAGGCCTGCTGAGAACCATCCCCAGACCTACCAGAAGCTTTGTCGTCGTATCCACTTGAAGATGTGTTTCCGGACATTGAATTGTCTGGCGCTGAGGTGACTTGTTTCGAAGAAGTGTCTCCAGAGGAGCTGTGGTCGATTGCTCGGGTTCCGGAATTCACGGAGAACTCGGCCGGTTCGTACCCGGGTGTCACAGGGAAGCTTCCTGGAAGATCGGACATGTTTTCAGGATTCGAAGATTGACTTTTCTGAATATTCTGAGGTAGGAGGACGTTGTTGAAGTTATGGTGGCCGTCGTTCTCTTGCGGTGCAGTGTGGTCGGTAGTCCAATTACCGTCGACAACGAACTAGGACGAAAGAGCCAAGTCAGTCACCTTATCAAGACGAATGTCCAGAGAGAATTCTAATGACGAAAGTTGTCGTGCAGTAAGGCGCTCCACTTCTGAAAGATGAATCGCGATGAGGGGGATATGAGGAGTGAGGTGCACAAGAGCTGGAGTTCAAGTAAGGTAGCTCAAGAGAAGGTGCGCGGCCGAGATTGACTTAGCTTCCAGGCAAACGAAAGGTGGATCCGGGGCACGTGCGTTACTCCGGTAGCCGGGTAAGCGTTTCCGCGTTGTCTCAGATTGGCAGGAAATACTCATGAAGCTGGCAAGACAAGAAACTACAGACTTGGTCGAGAGGAACAGATCGAGAAGGAGGCAGGAGGCAGGATAACATTTGGTGCAATAACACATCAGCTAATAGGGACCGTGGATGTACGAACCTTGTAGTATATCTTTTCGTTTGCACTCGTCAACTCCACCAGCTTTTCATGGACGTTACCCTTCTTATCAAGTTTGACCGTCTTGCCCCAGTCGTCGAAGGTGCCTGTAACATATACCTCGCTAGCCGGGTGCTCCCTGCAGCAAGAAAGCGTCAGCAAGCAAAGTCGCGAAGCTGGGAAACAAGGTGTATGAGTTTCAGCAAGGACCTTCCCCTGAGCGGTGCCTTTACGCAGTCACCCAGCCTATGGGAGCTGAGCGACCAGTATGCAGCCCAGGGGCCTTTATGGGCCGGTGATTGAAAGTTCGTCGCAACGTACCATCGGAACAAGAAGCTGCCCATGTTCGACTGTGTTCCGGAAGAATTTCCGTCGAGCAACGATGTTATCGAATCCCGTTCTGGAGTTGTGTCCGGAGGGGTTTGAGGATAGCCAAGGGCGAACCGGAAGAGCTGGCTATTAATGTTGCTTCTCCGGCTCGTGGGTCTTGAAGAAGACTGTGGCGGGATGTGTTCGGTGGATGCGCGAGGAGGAACAAGGTCCGAAGACGGGGATGAGGAATCTATGGTGGCGACTTGTGGATTTCTTGAGCTTCGTGCTCTGTGGTATGAAGCCTCCTGAATCGCGATGTTCAAGAGGAGTGCTTTCGAGTTCACGGAACGGAGGAGGCTGGACAGCTACGATACAGGCTTATTACTCTACGGTGGTCTAACATTACCTTATGTAAGCGAAGATCGCAACTGCGCCGTGTACGAAGTTCGAGTACAACCGCCGTAATTATATTGTCATTGTTCGACGATTATTCTATGATTATTCTGTGATAGGATCGCCCATGTTGCTCTGACGATTATAAGTGAAGTCTAGGTATTTCTCCCAAGATCAATATTCGTCACTGATTATTCATACCCGGATGGGACAATTATAAGCCAAGTACTGCGGACTCTGTAGTACGGTAGTGGAGGGGCAACTGCTGAGCGCTGAGGATGCGTACAGGATCGTCATCCAAACCCCGTCATGACTGACCCACACGCAGTCGCATTGGTCGTGTTGTTCGTATTGTTCGTATTGTTCGTGGGCCATGGAGATCAGGCTCCTTCTCTAGGTAGCCTCCTTGCAATGACACCTGATGCAAGACAGAGAACAGAGCAACATATTTATAATACTAGGTAATGACCAATGCTGTGCAATAATTACCCCCCCAAGTCAGGCATGCTTCTAGAGTTTCGACAGACTCTTCTCGAAGATTATATTACGACGGGAAGTATATCATGACAGGCAGCAGCTTCCATGCTTGACCCCACATAACGTTATCCCTGGGGTACTCCGTACAGATACCTTACGGTAAAGCACAGGGCGTACCGAAGCGAGGCGCATCACCCCTTCCCCCTCCATCTCGATTCAAGAGCAATCAATCTTTGGAAATTAATACCCTACTTCATAAACCTCTCCTCCTATATCTGCATACCCAAATAATCTTATTACAGCACGTCTGTCCATTGATTCTCGCGCCTTGTCTTCTGTTTGGTTGACTGTTGTCGGCCCACGTGAGAGGTCAAGTAACGGTCTCGTTTCGTTTACCTTCACGGAACCCTGTCATCTCCCGACCTGCATCCTACCGCTCCACAGGCAGGCCGTAAGCAAACGACGTCAAGCAGCGTCCCTTTCCGAGACTCCCCTCCGGCGACTGCAGCAAACCCAAGTACATACCTTAAGGTATACTATAAAGTAGCGTTACCTTAGCGATTCACCCCGAATGTCGCTACCACCATCCTACACGAACGAACTTAACACTCTGAACCGCCAAATCCTCCAATCCAAGCCGTCCGACGTCCTACAATTTTGTGCCAATTTCTTCAACCGGCGATTGGAGTCACAGCGTGCGGAATTCCTGCTGTCACGTCAACATTCCATCTCGACAGGTGGGGCTGCCGGCATGGCCGAGAGTACCTTCCCCGGCAGCAATCCGTTCGGCGGTAGCGAAGCTGGCATCTTTGGAAGCAGTAAACTCAACACAGCCGGCGGAATGCACAAGGTGATGGAGGAGGACGACAACGACACCGTCACGTCTCCGATGGATCCTGCTGCCAGTACCAGCCCGCGGACGGCGAATGCAGGCTCGGACGGGCCCCTCCCCTCTCACAATCCTTTCAAAGGTGGTTCCGGAGTGGATGGCGGTCCCGGAGGAGCTGGCCATGGTGCGGCGTCTCACTTCCCTGGTGCACCTGGTCGTGATCAAGGTGATACATCTCAACCTCCCTCATCCTTTCGTCCTCAGGGCGGGTCTGGCGAAGGGTTCCCGTCGAACTATAGCATGGCCCGTCGAACTTCGGTCTCGGCAGAATCATTGAATCCTACTTCTTCATCGAACGATAACTGGACGCCACCTTACCATCAGAAAACACAGGAACAGCATTCGCGTCTGAAATCCGCCGTCTCCGGCAACTTCCTCTTCTCCCACCTTGACGATGAACAGTCGAATCAGGTTCTTGGCGCGCTGGTAGAGAAACCAATTCCGGCAAAGGGCATCAAAGTCATCAGTCAAGGTGACGTGGGGGATTACTTCTACGTTGTTGAGAAAGGCCAATTCGACATCTTCGTCAACCCTTCCGGTTCGATTCAGCCTGGGCCGGACGGTATGGGCAACAAGGTCACAACGATTGGTCCTGGTGGTTCGTTTGGGGAGCTTGCGCTCATGTACAACGCACCACGAGCGGCAACTGTCATCTCTACGGAGGCAGGCTCGACCCTGTGGGCGTTGGACCGAGTCACTTTCCGACGCATACTCATGGATTCTGCGTTCCAGCGGCGTCGCATGTATGAGAGCTTTCTGGAAGAGGTTCCGCTCTTTTCCACCCTCACACCGTACGAACGCTCGAAGATAGCAGATGCTTTGGATACACAGAAGTTCCCGCCAGGCTCTACGATCATCAAGGAAGGCGACCCCGGCGAAGCGCTCTTTATTCTGGAAAGCGGAGAGGCAGTGGTATACAAACGCGGTATCGAAAAGCCGGTGCACTCGTATAAGAAAGGCGACTACTTCGGGGAGCTTGCAATCTTGAACGATGCCCCACGTGCCGCAAGTGTTGTGAGCACAACGGAGGTCAAAGTGGCGACGTTGGGTAAAGACGGCTTTCAGCGCTTGTTGGGTCCGGTAGAAGGCATCATGAGGCGAAACGATCCGAGCAAGCAGGGTACTGAGACCGTTGATCCGTTGAGCAAAGGTCACTGAGCAACTTTCCTTCGGGTCACTGGTTACAGGATCCTTCGGTTGTGTGGATCACCATCTCCTTAGGTTTGTACGCTGTACGCTCTTTCGAAGGCGTTTTCCGAATGTTGCAGCAAGGGGCTAGTGAGTTTGAGTGGGAGAGGTACTCTGTGTGTCTTTCGTTCAAGGCGTCGTCTTCTCCACGTTGTTCTTACTTGCACGTATGGACGGCGAGACTCGATCCACCTGGTGTCCCAAGGCCACCCCGATCAAAGTGCAGATTAGCTTAGGTCCGAGAGCGATAGCTTATTAATAATCTGTCTCAATCACATATGTGCTCAAGGCTCTCCAGGGAGCCCTGGTTCGGATAAAATCATGCACATCAACGTCCCACCGATCCGGCATCCGATCCCCAAGCGACCCCAGACTGCCCAATGCACCTGGATTTCTCTAGTAATGGAACAGTACCCCATATTTTAAGGACGCCACGCCACTCCAACCGCCGCCTCAGCCCGCAGCTTCCCCACCCCTTCCTCAACCCCCCCCCTCCCTCCTCCTCCCCAACACCTCCCCCCTCACCCCCTCCGCCGCAACCTCAACCCTCAACACCCTGCCCACCCCCTCCCTCCACGCCTCCTCCAACGCCCCCACCTCGCCCCTAACCCCCTCCTGGACCTTCCTCCTCGCCCGATTCACCTCCTCCACCCTCCCCCGCACCTCCCCCACCTCCCGCTCCAACGCCATCAACACCCCTTCCAGCTGCGCGTTGCCCACCAGCCACGCGTTCTTCCCGAACCGCTCCAGCAGCGCTAGGTTTGTTAGACGTGTTCGTAGGTGCGTGGAGGTGGTGGATGCTGTTGTCAGGGTTGAGTGCCAGGCGGGGAGGTCGGAGGTGGTGGTGGGGGGGTGGAGGGCTTCGTAGCGGGTTGTGTCGATGCTGGGGGGGTGGGTTGTGGGGGGGGTGGGGGAGGGCGTGAGGTGTGGTGGGAGGGGGGGGAGGGAGGGGTGTGGGGTGCTGGTGGTGGTGGGTGGGGGGAGTTCGGCGGCGAGGAGGGCGGCAATGTGCGCGCGGGTGGTGGGGGTGGGTTCTGGGTCGATGTCTGTAGGGTGGGGTTGGTGAGTGGATGGCTTTGGTGGTTGGAGGGTTGGGAGGGGGGGGAAGGGGCTTACAGGGAAGGGAGTCGTGGGATTCTTGGATGAGAGGCATGGTGTGGTGGTATGGTGTTGTAGAGGTGGTGGTCGGTGGTCGTATGATGTACTAGGGTAGATGCCACCGTTGGCGATTGAGGATGCTTTGATGATTCCTGGTGTTTCGATTTGCGCTCGACCATGTAGCGGCTTAGTCAGTCGCGGCTACCTTTCAAGGTTGTAACCCCTGTCGGTGATCGTTCCGAGCTGCGCCAATCACCGTTCCTGTCAAAAAGCTTGATTGTTTAGCTGCTCCTCTGCCGTCATGATTCTGTAAACAAATCCTGATAGTTATCTCTCTGCAAATTTCGCATTTCCTTCACTTCACCTCATCTCGCCCTGACTTTGCGTTTCCTGTTTCCTGTCACCATGGACTGCCTCCCTATCCCGTTCGTCTGCTTTCAGTGCGGAACAGATCAGAATCCGTGTCACTGTAAAGTTGTTGGCCCTACAATAGGTACGAGAATGTCTGCAATTCCGGTATCGAAATTGGGATACTAAACGCTCGCATAGGTTTCGGTGTTGCTATCATTCTTGCTGTATGTCCCTTAGATGGTGAAGACCTTCGTCCACACGCTCAAGATTCTATATCATTCAGATTGTCTGTTGGCCTGCATCATTACTTTGCGGGTGCTGCGCTACGGATACTGGCAAGAAGTATGGCTTTCCTACTGTTGCGCATGATCTGACGCTTCCACTACTCTTGACTGATTCTTGTTATGTGGGTAGGATGCTTGCGGCACCTGCGGACTGGAGCGGACAAGTCGGTAATGCTATACCATTCTAATACCGACATGTTGAACACGTCTCCTCAAAATCATGGATGACGGGCACGGACAACGCTGCAAGATACCTTACAGTTTGGCTGGTCAAAGAAGGCTTAATCATGGGAGAATGGAGTTACGGCAGGCTCATGTGGCCATGACGACATTGATGGAATTGATCCAATAATGACCCGGCAGATTTCACTTCTTGTACATTTCACGGCTTTCGAGGTGCTCAAAGACCACTTTTCGCCATGCGTCGGCGCTCCTGTCACTGCGCTGTGTCATGGATGTCCTATGTCCATATCATGACAACCTTGTTATGCGGTGTTACAGCTAGAGGTGTCAACTACACTGTTCATTCAAATTTTCCAAAGTCAAAGTTATATAACTTTGCGCGTGAGCTTACGTCCGCGTCCAGTGAATAGCTAATCTCACTACCAAAAAAACTTCCAACAGCTTCGCCTCCTCGTACATGCATGACCACCTCTATCTACAGCTGCATTTTACCAGGAGCGTCACGCTACTGTAACACCACGGCCTGCCTCAGTGACTGGGGTCGAAATTCTTAAGTATGTGGATATGGAAAGTAAGTCCCTTTCGAGTCACTGTCTCTCATAGGTAAACAAACACAGTGTTAAATGATGCGTCCAAGACCTCGTCCAAGCTTTTACACACATCAACAGAGCATTCTCGTCTACCAACCATCTCTCTGACCGAAAGATTGGTGTGCTCCCTTGCTTTCCATATGCCAGTCTCTAAGTACTGACCGTCATACCAGCCTTCAATCCTGACGTCCCGCCTACTGAGGTAGTCCACGTATTTAACCTCGACGACGTTCAGTCCTTCTTTATGGCTCCAATTGAAGTCGACGAGCTCGACCCACGTCTGCAAAGCGGCGCCATTCGATGCCCAAACCTCTATGTAAAGCCTATGACCGAAAAGCTTTCCCGTCAGATCAACGATGCAATAGCCAACAGCTGGCGCGTGGACCTCTACGAGGATGTTAAAGCGGCCGCGCCTGAAGAGTCAGGTTTATCTCACGGCCTGACGCAAGAAGAGTCACACTGGCTCAAGATGTTAATGAAAGGTCCCGTCTTGCGCTCTAGGGCACGTGCTTCCGAGCACGCGGCCTATGTAACGAGCCTTGAATTAAGCTCTGCTCATCTCAGGGATTACGTTCGTCGGTTGCCGCAGCCTCTGACCACGAAGCAGTTTAATCAAGAATTAGATGCGTTCTTTGGCAGTGAGAGTGGTACCAAAGGGCAAGACGCGGAAGTAGAAGCCGATGCACTGAACGATGCAGACGATATCTGCTTGGTCGAACCCAACAGGACGTCGCCTCGAAAGGAAATACAAATGATCGCAGGGGACTACAACGTTTCGACCTCTCCCTTCAGCCTCGCTGTAGAGCGGAATCTTGCCGGCCACGCCGCTGTTGGGGCCGACGAGATGAATCTGGAAGGAACCTTTGAACTTGCCCAGGGTTCAGGCTTGGAAGAAGAGGATTTTCGCTCAAGAAACGAAGTACAGCGGCAAAGCAACCCCGCCGAGGCAGGATCGCTGCAGGCACCGCAAGCACCGCACAATGAGTCCGACATGTATGACGAGGAGCCCGAGTATGAGCCTCCTGAAAGTTTCGACATTCTGTGGCCTCCTTATCAGGATTACACATCAGGGCCATTCAGGTTCGACAACGCCGACACCTTCCTGCACACGGCTCCGGAAGCTGGAACATTGGCTCATCAGACTGGTCACTCCGAGTTCTGGCAAGGGGGATTTGAGCCGGCAATGTTTTCACTCTCGAACTCAGACCAGCCGTTAGACTGCGTCAGGACAGAAGGCAACATTGTTCCAAACATAGACGTTAGCGCTGATCTGCAGCTGGAAGCCGAGCTCAACGCCTCAGCAAGCGAACACAAGACCGAGTCACCTGGCCCATACACCAAACTGTTGAAATTCACCAATGACGACCACTCGCCAACGAAGCTCGAAACGCACAGCCCAGAAGTGAACACACCAGAGCTAGCCCTCGGCGAGCCCGTCTTCACGGGCACAAAGACCAAGGTACCGATCTTCGTTCCACCCCCTACGCGGTCATGTGAACTAACTCAATATCCTAACCCAGGAACGTCCCACTTTCCACCGCACTCGCACGCCATCTCCCCTCAAACCCACACGACCTCTCGCACCTCTCGCTCCCGCCCCGCGCACAATCCCCAACCCGATAACCACTGCATTCCCCATTCCTATACCCCTCACAACGTCAACCCCAGACCCTCTTACCCGTTCCCACCCTTGCCATTCGACCTGCACCGGCACTCCCTCGCCCTCCCACCCCACAATCACCAGAACGAACCTTTCCCCTCTAACGCCCCAATCCAAAACCGTCAAAGCCGTCTTCGCCAGTCCGAAACTCCGATCCGGCCCACCATCGCCGATCAAAATCAACAACCTCGACAGAGAGACTCCCACCAAGGCCGCTAAGAAACAGACCCATGCTGACTCGGCGCATCGAGCTACGGCCACAGCCTTCGACGACGTCGGTACCGTCCACGTCCAGCTGTCGGCGTTGGGACAAGGACCGGGACTAGGATTGGGACTAGGATTAGGGTTCGAGTTCGGATCGGCGCAGACACACCCGGACTCTGCCATCGACGTCTCGTTCCCCGCTGCCGCGAAGGCCGAGGATGAGGCGCGAATGGTGTCGGTGGCTGTGGCGGAAGCGAGCACGAAGGCGAAGATGAAGACCAAGGCGAAGGCGAAGGCAACGACTGCGACTGCGACTGCGACGAAAGAAAGTGAGATGGCGATGGCGACGACGACGGTGAAGAGGAAAGTCGGACGGCCGCGGAAAGTCAGGCCGGCGGTGGATGACGGAAGTGTAGGCGGCGAGAAGGTAGGTGCTGTTGCGAAATCGCCGGTGAGGAAGAGGGCGCGGAAGGGGACGCGTGGGCCGGTTGGTGGAGGGGCGGCTTAATGGTGTGGTTGAGTGGGCGGTTGCCTCTGTACGTTGTCAGATGGTCGTGAGTGGGATTGCTGGGGCAGGAGAGGTTGTCTGATGAATGGCATTTGACCCTCTATCCGAGAGGGAAGGTAAGGGCAGGGCTGGGAGTCTCGATCTTTCTGGATGGCGGTGGGTTGGGTTGGTTACAGTCAGTTGTGGGTCGTCGGGCTGTACTTCTATGCGACCTTGGGCGGTTGTGGTGCTTGTAGTGTCTTTCACTCAGCGCGATGGTACGTACGTACGCGTCTTGGGTTGGGTGGGTGGCTGATTTTCTATCGAGCGTCAGGACTTCGCTCCGGGCGTGTAGTAATCTTAATATGTACAATACATCGAGTCCCGCCGGAACCAATCTACAGGATGACAGGCTGCAGAACCCCACATCCCGCCGCCTTTCGTGATCCATGAAATTACCTTCCGTGCGAGGTGTGTCAACACCTAACCTATAATGCCAACTATATCTCATCAATCACCTCCCCTCCCCTGCCCCACTCCTATGTACTCCTATCCCCTCTCGACAGCGGCGGACGTGTCTTGGAGGCGGAGACTGATTATGCGGATTGGCGCCAACGAAGGGAACCCTAACCCTAGCCATTCTTCTTCACTGAAGCACCTCACCGTCAACCACAACAAACGCAGTCGTTATCAGCAGAAAATACTTTCTTGTCCTCCTAGAGTCAGGATGGAAATCAGATTGACCCATATATACCTTGGAGGATTCATGCATGACCTGATGTCTCATTACGACAGCTAGGTAACTTACCGCTCTCTTCCCATATCCTTCCAAAGAGTCACTCTGGACGTGATACCTTTTCTGCATGATGAGAACCTCTCTCTCTTGCCCAAGAGTTTCTCGCTGTAAGTCCGGTAATAATTGCTGGCTTGGTTCCTATTTCTCTCAACGGAGTGCTTCCTGGCAGTCCACCTCAAGAACACCCCCACCCTCAGAGTCCGTCAAGAACCTTCTCGAACGTGCCGGCAGCAACGGTATGATATTAACACAATCTTCAAGAGGTTTGACAATGCTGGTTCATCTTACCAAGGCTGCAATGCCGACGATCTTCTCCGCGCGCTAAGGCATCCTGAAGTCAGCCATGACCGCCTGCTTACAGCATCCGTTTCGTTGATGGATTCCCTAATTCAGAATTCTATCTGTTGGCGCCGGCGCGTTCCGCTCCATCCACCTGCAATCCACAGACACCGCGACTACTATACCGCAAACTGTGGTCATCGCTACGACGAGTACTCAGGCTATGACCCCCACGAAGACAAACTCAGCAATGTAAGGCCACCCAGCGATCCCCAGAAGTGGACCGGCTAACAGAACGGCGTCTATCAGCCCATACCGCTGATATCGTCCTCTGCCCGGCCACGCCAACTACACCCCCGACTTGTGGTTATTTAGCCTACGGATACGCCGAGTACATCATCAGCGCAACGCCCTTGGTTGACGCCGCAAACTGCAAACAGAATTCTTTGAAGAGCAGTGCTTGCAACATGATTCAATCGAGTCCGGCGAAGTATTCTCCTGCAGTTTGTACAATCAACCCATAATTAGGTAGGTTACACGTTTTACAATTAGGGTTCGATTTCCACGTTCTATGACTGTGACTAATTATTGTTCAGATAACCGACCCGTGAGCTCGGGCCACACCGCGTCCTTAGTTCGATGCTATTAATGCTCACTTCTTCTTATCTTCAACGCCTTCTGAAGTGGCCTTCTCCCTCCTCACTCATCAATCATTAATTTATTCCCAGCCTCTCCCATCCAAGTTCGTGCCCCACTTTCTCGTCTGATGATTCTGACATCGCTGATTTCCTTCTGGCAGATGATATGAAATGAACAGCCAAACTCATTGAAGTCAACCGCACTGCCCCCATCATTGATTGCCTTTGTTTTAATATATCAATGCTTAGTGATTGGGTTTTTCGGGTTATTCAGCCCTGTGCATCTGCTTACAGTACTGTCCGCTCAGCCAATCAGAAACGACGTCAGTCCCAAAAGAAGCCGCGATCTTGCAAGATGCGTGGAGATTATGCACAATCCCGGAAGTTATCGACAGAAACTGAATGAGAAGTCACGGTGGTGTTACACAACATGTATCTTAGTACTTTCCCTTCCTGCCTTGATGCACGTTCCATGAGCTTGCTTTTGGTGCCACGAGGGTGGGACATTATGCTGCTCAGAGCTCCACCAGGGTCTATGTTGGGTTCAGGGTCTTTATAATGCCCCACCCTTCCTTCTCCTTCTCTATGTCGATACCTTCTAGCTCTTTCACCGATCTATCATCATGACCGACTACTCAATGGCTACCCACGCAGTGGGCGTGCAGACGATGCGCAACCCGCATGTGCGGCCACCCATCGCAGGCACGGCAGCAGATGACCGGGACATGAAGCGGATGAAGAAACCGCAGGAGTTGAATGTGAGTCCTTCTCGAATGCCTTCAGAGGTTCACAACAAGGGCTAATCTCGCAAAGCGTGTCTTCACTGTCACAACGATGGTCTGCTACGCCGTGATCATCGGTTTGACATGGCCTTTCGCCCTCTGGTAGGTCTTCTTTCTGTTGCATTGGAGACGAGACGATCATTGACCACATTGGCAGCACAGGAACACTTGTTCTTACGAATGGAGGCCCGGCGGGTGCAATCTGGGTGTTTGTGGCTGTCTGTTGTGGGATGGGTGCCTCGGTGCTCTCTATGGCCGAGATGGCGTCACTGCAAGTGTTGGATCCTCCTCGGCCAGATAGATTGGGTACTGATACCGCCCAGTGAACCCACTGCTGGTGGCCAATACCACTGGGTCGGTGCATTCGCGCCGCCAAGTTTGCAGAAGCCTGCAAGTTATATCGTTGGTAAAGTGGTCACTCCATCACTTTCGTGCTGGACGGAGACTGATTCTAGTCCCCAACCAGGCTGGCTGTGCGCTCTAGGCTGGCAAAGTGCTGTAGCCGGCCCCGCCAATGTCGGAGCTTCAATAGCGGTTGGCTTTGCTGTGGTGGCAAACAGTTCCTACGTGCCGCAGAACTGGCATATCGTAGCCTTGACCATCCTCATCATTTCTTGGGCGACTATCTTCAACGTTTTCTTCGCCAGGAAGTTGCCCGCTATTGAAGCTGCAGCTTTCACACTGTACGTCCTCGTATTCTTCGCCTTCGTCATTGTCATGTTTGCGGTAGGACCCCGCTCTGGCGCCAAAGAGATGTTCACCGATTTTCAAGACAATGCCGGATGGGGGAGCATTGGCGCCGCCTGCTTCGTGGGCGTGAGTGGGCCTGTTATCGTGATAATAGGGTCCGACTCTTCTGTCCATCTAGCAGAGGAATTGAAGGATGCAGCAAGACAGCTTCCCAAAGCGATGCTCGCTAGCGCCGGGATTAATTATGTCTTGGGATTCGTGACGCTGGTCGCCTTCGTTGCTGTCGTTGGGAATGTGGAAGATGTTCTTGCAAGCCCAACCGGTCAGCCATTCATTCAGGTCCTCTTGAACATCACGCAGTCTTCGAAAGCTACCATGGCCATGACCTTCTTTGTCGTCTTCATCTTTGCGGTCGGGGTTGTCAATGCAAACACAACTTCATCGCGCCAACTCTATGCGTTCTCACGCGACGGAGGCCTGCCTTTCTCTCGTTGGATATCTTATGTAAGCCTGTCCATTGATGTGCCACGCGGCGGAATATTACTAACGGTAGGGTAACTCTTACCTTAGGTATCACCTGATAGGCACGTGCCGATTCACGCCGTTCTCCTCTCTTGGTGCATCGGCTCCGGACTTGCCCTCATTCCCCTCGGTTCAACCGCGGCCTTCATCAACATCCAAACGATTGGCAATTCCGGAATCTTGAGCTCCTACATGATCTGCATTGCCTGCCGGATATATCACCGCAACACTGTCGGCGTTTATGGCACCCTTTCGGCGAAACCGCCCTTCAGCCTCGGGATGTGGGGTGGAAACATCATCAACACGATCGCGGTCCTCTGTCAATTTTGCTTCTTCGTCTCCGGCATGTTCCCCGTCGCGCCAAAGCCAGATGTCAGCAGTATGAATTGGAGTTCTTTCGCTTGGGGGGCCACCGTCATCATCGCGATGACTGTATATATTCGCCTCCGGAAGACCTACCTTGGTGCTGGTGGCGGGAACGAACTCGTTGAGGGGTTCGAGCCTCAGATGGATAGTAAGGGTCCAGAAACGAGCGAGACATCTATTCAAGCGGGCAAGGTCTGATGCGAAGGGTTTTTTTGAGGCTGCCGCTCGAGAGTAGTAAAGATGTGGCAGTGCGAGAAGCGAGACGAGACCGACAACCTTACCAACAAAAGCCTTCCATGCGAACATCATGATGCTGCAGTTGATAGAGAGATCTGGGAGGCTGATCGAGCGCAAAGTGGCATATTCGAATATACGCAGATATTTTGGCAAATAAACACTATCTTTCCATGTTTATGTTCGAATATACGCAGATATTTTGGCAAATAGACACTAATCTTCTATGTTCATGTTGGTTGGGGATCTGCTGCAGCACTTGAAGCTACCTAGGTAGGTATGACATCGGTCAGAGCAAAGTTTTCGCGTGATCATTCTGTAGAGTAGTAATGTTATATGCTCACTCGGTCATTGTCCTATCTCATGAACACCTTTGGCAAAGAAGAGTGTGCTGAGTCTGACCGGCCATAAGGGGTTGTAGAGCTCTGCTGCGTGAGACTACTGTCAGTGGTCACTGCCGCGCAACACACAGAGCTGTCTCGAGCACCTATTGCTGTGACCGGCGCTTGTCACTGCTGCCGCCTGAATCCGAATTCAGCGACCAGTCGTGCAGGATGCGCTGTGTCTCGGCGCTAGAGTATGGAGCTGGTTGGGTGATTTGTTGTGGCCTGAGCGCGTCTTATAGCGCAAAGAAGAATAGGACATTCCTGCATTGGATCGTGGGTCGCTGACGGAAGGTAGGGCTGGTGTACCGGCAATCTTTCGCCGGTTACGCAGTACCTTCGCTGTCTACCGGTGGCGCCCGCCCCGTTGTTTTCTTCCACCCGATGCCCGAGGCGCTGGTTGCGATTTCGCATCTGAGGTCATCTTTGCGTGATGGCGTAAGAGAGACGGAGGTCAACAGCGAGGTGGTGATGGGAGACAGCGCCATACTTGTGACTGAAGGGCGCCGTCAGGTATCCTAAGCTTGTGGAGCTTGGACTGAAGAGTCTCAGCAAATGATCCGCTTCGGGCGACTAGGCTGGCGATGTCCGTGACAGTAAGTTAACAGCAATGGGGACAGTGGCTGTGATAGGCCGCAGGAAGAAGGAAGCTGCTTCCTGAGGCCATTATCATGTTTGTACAGGCGACGATAAAGCAAAAAATCACTTTCTCATCGCAGGACGATGCATTTTCCATGCCGGTCTTGGTGGTTGTGGGGGCTCGTCGTTTGACACGTGACATGGGAGGTAGCCTTCCATCCGAACATAAATGACGCCAATCCCACCCATACCGTTCTTCCCTCTTCTCTTCCCTCTTCTCTTCTCACCAGTCAGCCCTTGCCACACCACCCATGGCTCTTGCTCCCTCACTCACTATCTAGCATGCTTCACACTGGCCGATGCACGAGGGCGATGAATCAGGTGAGACCTGACAGACATGAGAATGAGGCTGAGGTGACGATCCTTCAACGGTCAGCTGATACAACACAATCGCGGTGGAAATGTGCGAACGGGGCTGAGAAGGGGGAAGGGATTTATGTTCCCATCTCCATGTCAGCTACCTGCATGTCAACTGAGTTGGGGCTCAAAATGCTGAGCCAGGGATGACGGTGAAGCAAACATGCAGTATGCACGTATCATGCAAGTCGGGGTTGATGCAGGCAGAGGAAGGCAATGTTCGGGAACGCAGGTCCCTTGATGGTGAGGGAGTGATGTGCCAGGGTAGAAGGTATTCGATGCTGATACCTTCATAGGGTAGCCCAGGTTCTGGGGCGGATTTCTCTCGATATCACCGAGTCAGTCTCATGCGGCCTCGTACACAGACATTGACAGGCTATGGCTATGTACATACCTATGGATGGCCGGAACCTGTGGCATGTGTTCGAGAAACTTGGAGATCCCTGTACGAAAAAGTATAGTCCTAGCCTCAACTCCTGTTCTCTCTTCATTTTCCTTCTCGAACGTCTAGACATCAGCACTTGCCGTTCTCCGCTCCGACAGGGGCAGTCTCGTCCTGTAAGATTTATAGTTCCATGAGCCTTGGGTAGGGACCTTGCAGCGTCATGAAACCGGGTCTGGGACTCTCCACAAGCAAATGAGATGATGATAGGTCCAAATGATTCTCGTCAGGGTACCGCGGGACTATGCTTGAAGACACTGGAAGAACGGAGTAATTTGACAAGAAATCTGTACGCGCTTCGCGGCACAGGATACCGGTAGAAGTAAGTGACAGCCAGCAGTGATGCGTGACTGCTCTGAAGACCAAACACGTTGCTACAGTATTTGACATTGATATTGCACCAGAAAGCTTAGAGCAACAAGGCAGAGAAAGAGTCAGACACGGCAACACGCGCGGAGTCCTCCGGAGTAAATCAAATCAATTGAAGATGTTAATGAAGCATGTCTCCCACCAATCAAGGTATCCATACCGAGATGCAGCACAAAGCGAAGTGGTGATGGGATGGTTGGTGGTGGGTGACTGGTGTTCAGTGATTGGTTGTTGGTGTTGGTCGTGGGGGTGGAACCCGACAACCTTGAACGGACATGGCTACCTTAAGGTAACTTATGGCTCGAGCCAACTTCGACCATCCCGAGCTTCCCGGCATGGACCCTGCCTCTACCTCTACGGAGCGCCGCCCCTGGTCAACACGTGCGTAAGTGATTGGTCGACAGAACCTCACCTCTTCTTTTTCGTTGAGAGAAGCCTTGAAAAGTTGAATTACCTTACCTACTTACAGTACGGAGACATGTGCCGTAAGACGACTGTCCCACATGGGCATGCATATGGGCATGGCATGGACACGGCATGGCTGACATTATTGTCATTCCAGTCTTCGTATTACTGTCAGTGCCCTATCATGAGCACTTCCGAAGGAGGTGGGTTTACCTTGCCTTTCGGGAGAATTCAAGGTATACGATTGACCAGCATGGCGCATGAAGTACGGAGTATGCATGTGGATATGGCGTGTTGCGAGGCGAGGGAAATATCAATAATATGGAGAGGGCCAACACCATACAATGAGGTATTTGTATGGCTATGGCTGTATGATACCTACCATACCGAGGTATTTGACAGTGAGAGAGCACGTTGTTTGAAGATGCAATATGACTTGCTACGGAGGACTGGTAAGGCTGATAGTCACTTGGACTTGATGTCATACACTGATCTAGAATGCGAAGCTCGCCCCGCCGTAGAAGGGGCTAGGGTAGGGTTGGTTTGGTTGGGGTGGGTGGGTTCGGTCGATACTGTAGGGTACTGTAGGGTACTGTACTGTACACGGAGGGAGTGTGCCGCGAAAGGCGATGGCGAAAGGCCTCGAAACAGTCTCATGTCTGGGCAGACGTGGACGATTCGCTGAAAAAGAATCAATCAGCCTCCAGCTCGCGTGAAAGGAACAGGATCAAAAGGCAAGAAATATAAGATGGTGTAAGGAAAAGTGAGGGAGTTCAATCTCTGAGGTACGGAAATGGTACCTGGGTAGGTATGGTATAATCCAGTGACAGTGAGGTACCAAGGAAGTACAGCAAGCATAGCATGCAGCACACGGGCGTGGATAGCTGCTGATGATTGGCTCGAAGAGCAATAATACAGAGGATTGAAATATCTTACTTTTATTATTATAAAATCCAATATCAATATCTATTAATTATTACATGTCACAGTACTTGTAACTTAACTGTACCTACCTGTATGTAAATATTTCCCAAGACTGTGGGTCTCGCTAAGGCATAAGGCACAGCTACCTTATAAAGTACCTCGGTACCGGGACGGCAGTGGCAGCGGAGCTTGGACCCCAACTCAGGAATATTAATGCGACTATCTATACGTACTAGACCTAAATGGGCTAGCTACGAAGGGGTTACGGTACGGTAATGTATAAAGCTCCAGCTAAAGTTAGACCTAGAATTTGTCCCACTCCCACCCACTCTATAGTACTTTACTGTTTTTGATTTATTATAATTTTCATTGACATCCAGTCCACTACGCCATGAGGGACCATCCCATACGCCAGGCAGGTAAGGTATTAAGACCAGCCTTCCCCCTTCCCACCTGGTTACACCCACTCTCTCCTCTCCCTTTCTCTCTGCGTGTGGACTTTTCTCTACAGATATTTCTCTTTACTCGCTCGTATTGATCGTCTTCAAGAGTCCCGCCTCCATTGTAAGCAACCTCGATCTTCACATCGGTGATTGAGCGCAATGGCGACGAAGACGTCAGGCGGTAACGCCGCTTTCCACAACTTTCACAACGACTACGCCCACATCGCCGACCCCAACGAGCGACGTCGTCTCGCATTGGCCGAAATCGACAAGGCTCCCTTTGGTTGGTACCATGTTCGTGCCATCGTCGTGGCCGGTATTGGTTTCTTCACCGATGCATACGACATCTTCGCCATCAACTTGGTTACGTCGATGTTAGGGGTCGTTTACTGGCACGGCGCAAAGAGCAAACCTGGAACGATCCCGTCGAGTTCGGATACGGCCATCAAGGTGGCAACGTCCGGAGGGACCGTCATCGGCCAGCTCGGTTTCGGCGCTTTGGCCGATATCGTGGGACGGAAGAGGATGTACGGCCTCGAGCTTATCATCATCATCTTCGCGACTCTGGCTCAAGCTCTCACCGCATCCTCGCCTGCCGTATCCATTGTCGGACTCCTCATCTTCTGGCGTGTGCTCATGGGTATCGGCATCGGGGGCGACTACCCGCTTTCTTCCATCATCACTTCCGAGTAAGTGCCCTGGCCCACCCTGGGCATGCCTATTTCCGGTGAATTGACGTTCGAACAGGTTCGCCACCACCAAGTGGAGAGGTGCGATGATGGGTTCCGTGTTTGCCATGCAGGGTATCGGTCAATTCGCCGCGGCCATCATCGCCTTGATCCTGGCGGCTGGCTTCAGGGAGTCTCTGCAGACCTCCAAGACTGCCGCCAACTGTGGTGGCGTCTGTGGTCTGGCGGTGGACAAGATGTGGCGTGTCATCATCGGCTTCGGTGCCGTCCCGGGCTGCATCGCCCTGTACTACCGTCTGACCATCCCCGAAACCCCTCGCTACACTTTCGATGTCGCTCGCGACGTCGAGAAAGCCGGCGAAGATACCAAGGCGTACATGCAAGGCAAAGCCGAGGGTCACCCCGACGAAATTCGCCGAGTTCAGGCCATCCAGCACTCCGCCGAGAACCTCGACACACCCAAAGCGAGCTGGAGTGACTTCGTCCACCACTACGGCCAATGGAAGTACGGTAAAGTCCTCCTCGGCACCGCCGGTTCGTGGTTCTTCCTCGACGTGGCCTTTTACGGTCTCGGCCTCAACAACACCATCATCCTTCAAGCCATCGGCTTCGTCGGCGGCGGCGACATGTACCATACCTTCTACAACCAAGCCGTCGGCAACCTGATCATCGTCTGCGCCGGCGCCATCCCCGGTTACTGGGTGACGGTCGCCTTGGTCGACACCGTCGGTCGCAAGCCCATCCAGCTGATGGGCTTCGCCATTTTGACCGTCATTTTCTGCATCATCGGCTTCGCGTTCAACCACCTCGGCCAAAAAGGCTTACTCGCCCTCTACGTGCTCGCCCAGTTCTTCTTCAACTTCGGTATGTGCCCCTCAAGCTTCTTCACAACCAAACCTTTCGACTAACACCTCATAGGCCCCAACGCAACAACCTTTATCGTGCCTGGCGAATGCTTCCCGACCCGCTACCGCAGCACCTCGCACGGTTTCTCCGCCGCCTCGGGCAAAGTCGGCGCCATCATCGCGCAAGTCGTCTTCGGCCCTCTCCGCACCCGCGGCGCGCCCCCGGGCTCCACCGCCTCACCCTGGCTCAACCACGTGATGCAGATCTTCGCCCTCTTCATGTTCTGCGGTATCTTCACCACCCTGCTCATCCCCGAGACCAAGCGTCGCACCCTCGAGGAGCTGGCCGGCGAGGTTCCCGGCACGGCCAACTACGATCCCGTCTCCGCGGGACATGGTGTGCATCACAAGTATTCGGGCGAAGGCAGCGCGGTGGGGAGTGGAGATGTGGATGCTTCTGCCAAGGTTTAGATGTTTCTTCAATCTCTTTTCTTCGGTCCTTTTGAAGTGAAGAGGGGGAGGCTTTCTCGACTCGGCGCGGATCAGTTGTTCGAGTCTGGCGACGCGGGTGATGAGTGGTCTGTCTGTACGTGTTCATAGTTGTCGAAGTGCGGTGTCGCAGATCAGCCTGGCGGCCCTGTCCTGTTTTCAGTCGTTAAAGGGTGGGTTGTACATAGAGTGTACGCCGTCTTCTCGGCTCGTGTAATAGACCCTGAATTATACCTTCACTTATTTACTTTGCTCGGTGTCACTTTGATTGATCGTCTGATCGGTTGCTTCCTTGCGCGACTGCTACTACAGGACGGCGCAGGATCCATAACCGCCGTCCAACAACCCAAGCCCAGCACCGGCATCCGCCCTCCCTTCGCGCTCGAACCGACCACAATCCACAGCACCAGCATCGTATCGTATCGTATCGTATCGTATCGTACGAGCCCGGCTCAAGCTCGCTTCAGCTCGAGATCTATCCAACACGCCACGAGGGCAACGATCAGCCCCTTCCTTCATTCCATCCTTCCCCGACGACACGGCTCACGACAACAGCGACACTCGGTCGGGCGAAAGAGAATAGACAGACAGACAGACAGACCGACGGAAAAAGAAGCAGAGAAGAAGAGCGGAGAAGAGACCAAGGAAGAGAGAAGAAAGAAAAGAACGTACGAGGATCCTTCAAGATAGCGCCCCGTGCCGCCGGCATCAACGCGCCCGCGGGCGGCTGATTGCGGGCCTTGAAGTCGTCGCAGATGTCTTCCATCTTCACCCACTCGACGCCCGCTTTGGTGCTGATGTATTCGATGAGCCTGTTTCGTTTCGCGTCGTGCGTCAGTCAGTCAGTCCCCCAGGCCGCGCGCAAGACGGTTGTGTGTGGGGGGTGGGGAGAGGGAGGGAGGAGCGTAGGGGAATAGGGACGGGGCCAGAGGGGAGAAGAGGGAAGGGAGAAGAGGGAAGGGAGAAGACGGGGAGGGACCTTTCGAGCATGAAAATGACGTGCGGGTGGCCGGCGACGTCCGGGTGCACGGTGACGGGGAAGACGAAGTCGTCGTACTCGCGGTAGAAGTAGTCGAAATGGTCGCGCCAGAGCTCCTCGACTGTTTTGGGGTTGACCCAGCCGTGGGATTGGGAGGAGCTTTTGATGAACATCTGGTTTGGTGGTGAGGATGGTTTAGTTTCTCTAAGGTGATGAGGAGAACGGGGAGGGTTAAAGTGTTGAGAGAGGGAGGAAGGTGAGGAGGGATAGGGGTTACGGACCATAGGTGGGAGGTCGTCGAGGTACCAGTTCGCTGGGATCTCGACGAGTCCGGTCATACGCCCTCTCTCGAGTGGTTTCATCCATTCTTCCGCTTTCTTGCTGTAGTCGATTTTGGTCCACTTGTCGCCGGTTCGCAACCAGTACGATTGGCAGTCGTGGTGGGAGAAATTGTGTTCTGATTGGCGGTCGGATCAGATTGATGTATCTCTTGGGAAAGCGGACGAGGCTGCAGGTGTGTTTCGACATACCATACTCGATGCCGTATTTCAGCATCAGCTCGGCCCCCTCTTCAGAAGCTTCCCACCACGGCGCGACGGAGCCTCGCGGCGGTTTGCCGCAGAAGTCGGTGATCTGCTTGTACGTCTTGTCGAGGATGGCATGCTGCTGTTCCAGCGACATCCGCGTCGGATTCTCGTGCGAATAGCCGTGCAGCCCTCTAGTTCCTCGTCAGCAATGCCTTCATCATGACGTCCCCTCTCTCAGGGGCTAGGTACATTTCATGTCCGGCATCCCGGATCATGGCGCATTCCTCCGGAAACGTATCCAGAGAGTGCCCGGGTATGAACCATGTCGTCTTGATGTCGTATTTCTCGAAGAGCTTCAGGAGCCGCCGGACACCGACCGTGCCGGCGAAGAGACCTGGAGCATATCAGACCGCTTTGTCTACGTGATCGGCGCCCGGCGGACGAGAATGGCACGCTGACCTCTTGAAATATCGCTGGTAGAGTCCTGTCCGCCGTATGAGCCTAGCCAGCCCGCAACGGCATCGATGTCGACGGAGATGCAACACAACGCTCCTGTGACGCTTGATCAGCACTTAGAGCCGTTGTAATTGACTCCTCAAGCACTCACGCTTTTTAGCCATTATAATCTGAGGGGTGATAATGTTCCAATGATAGAAAACAGTGTGTAGTAATAGATAGGAACTGAGTCCAATGCCCCGCAGGAGGGGTACAAATATTCGTGATTCGAGCCATCATCCCCGCTGTTGACTAGATTTGGTGACGGTACTTTATCTTAGCATTTCGCTCTCGGACGCTTTAGGTATTACTGTTGTGGATCCCCCCAGCGTTCTTAGCTCGAGCGGAGTTTAGCCGCGGTTATGTCATCTATCCTTGTTGGTACTCATGCCTATTATGGCTTAGTGCGAGGACTCAAGGTTGTGCCAAGACATTATCTGATTAGGCTTGATGTCAACCTTCTGAAAAGTTTTTCAGTTTGTCTTCTTACACTTAGTTAGTTAGACAATACTATGATCATTACACATCACTATAAGTGTATATTCAATAGATTATGAGCTCAACTGTATATGTGTATTGATCTTGTCAATTAATCTACTCAATTGATCTCATTATCATCAGCAAAATTCATTAACTTTTAATTAATTATAAATGATGAACTCTACAAGTCAACATCTCATCATCATAAAAGCAAAGAAAGAACTCAATCAAAATGCTGTCTATTTAAACTGAATACAGCATGTTATCTACAATAGATATCATTCAGCTATGATAATTCATTAAGTTAAAAGAAGATACTAATTATTTAGCATAAAAAACAGCTATGCAGTTCACATTATTAAGTACTGATCTATAAAATGTAATCAATGACAATATTTCTGTTTCTATTAAATAGAAAGCAGATCTTCAGATAATTTCTTCTATTTAAATTGAATAAAATACTTAAAACAACAAAGTAATAACTTAAATCATTCTTAACATTTTCTTAGAGATTTAAGTCATCATTTAAGAAAAGATAACAGCAAAAAAGATATAAGATTACATTAATAATCTCTACATATTGTATAGCTTCAATCTACAGTACATTTTAATGATTTAATTTTATAATTTATAACTTAAAATCTGTTTAAACATCAATAACTACATCTTACAATATAAATCATTACTGATTAAAATTGTTTTGACTGACTTAAAAATCAATAAATTAATAAAAATTATCTTCTTTCTAATTAATCTAAACTTTACATATCAGCAATAAATCACAGCAAAGTGATCTATGATCTAAGTAAAGATGCTGACACTAAATAAGTTAATTGTAAAGCTTATTGATGAAGAACATCTTAAGAGAAATAATAAGATGATGATCATGATGATTAAGTTAAATAAACAGAGTAAGAGCAAGAATAATTAAAATAAAGAGAAGAAGAATGAAAATAAATAATATGATTACTGTAAAAGATCTATTTATACAGAAAAAAACTGCTTTATAAAGCATTTGAAAAAGAAGAAAGTCTATGATGACAGAAGAAAAGAGATAAATAAAGATGATGAAAAAGATGAAAAAGATGATGATAAGAAGAAGTTAAATGAATTAAAATTTAATTTTAAAAAGAACTTCTCATTAACTGTTATATATGCTGTCATCATCATTACAAAAGATAGCTAACTAGCTGACTTCAGTATTTCTCATTATATATGTAAGAATTGATGACTATTCAAATTCTATACACAATTGAATGAACTCATCATCATTACAGACATCAGTAGTCAGATTAAAATTATTGATGAAGACTTTATTACTTTTCAGTTTAGTTTAAAAGATGAAGACTATAAAAATATCACTTTAAACAATGTAACTTATGTTTTTAATACTGTAATTAATCTATTCTCAGTAGATATAGCTGCTGATAAGAAGATGTAACTCAATACTGTCATTAGTGAGCTACTATGAATTATTAATAACAAGATTGTTGAATATACTTTGAGACATAATGATCTTTATATAATTTAATTAAAGAATCAATTCAATATCATTATGACAGCAATCAGTCAAAAGATGTTCTACAATATCTGACACTGCTGTCTTACTTATATAAATATGAATGATCTAATCAAGCTATTTAAAATAGTCATCAGAATTCATTTCAATGATCTTCTGAAACTTGACAATTTACATGTATGCAAAGTATGCATTAAGGCAAATCAGAAGCAAAAGATCTTAAGATGGTCATAAAGATAAGTCATTAATATATATAAGATAATGCATATAGACATTGTTGACTTTATAATGTCTATTATTTATAACAGATTTACTTAATATACTATCTGCATAGATGATTATTTCTGAGCTCAACATGTTTATTTTATGAAAAGAAAGAGAAAAGCAGAAAAAATGATGTATTAACATCTTAACTTTCTAAAAAAGCATACTGAATGCTGTCTATTAATTGTTTAAATTGATAATGAGAACAAATTCAGAAATCATCATCTTAAAAGATTTCTTTAACAATATGAGATTATCTATGAATCAATTGTACTCTATGCATTCAGTTAAAATGAAGTTACAAAGCAGAGCAATAATCTTATTGCTGAATGAGCAAGAGTCATAATAATTAATACTGACATCTTAAAATAGCTATAATTAGAAGCTATTAAAGCAGCTTGCTATCTTCTTAATTGAAGCTTTAGTAAGACTATTAATGAGAAGATTTCAGCTTAATTATGATATGAATTGATGTATATTAATAATGACACTGAGCTCACTGACCTCAGTCATTTATAAGTATGAAGATGTAAGATCTATGCATATATATTAAAAGAAAGATGTCAGAAAAGCATTAAGTTTAATGAATAAAGTGAAGAAGATATGCTTGTTAAATATGAAAAATTTAATATCTTTAGAATTTAATTATCTGACAAGAAAAAGATAGTACAATGCTGAGATATTGTGTTCAATAAAGAATCAATATAAATCAATAATTTTAAAATTACATCTTTATCAATTTCATTATCTAAACAGACATATCAGTCTTCTGAGTTCAAATGTCTGAAATTACTGAGTATAAATTGAGAAGAAAAAGATAACAATGTAACTTAAGATTACATATCTGTCTCTGCTCTGCACTTAATAGCAAATAAAAAGAATAAATTAAAGAAGTTTTATAAATCTTAAGAGAATCACAAGAACTTCTGCTCAGCTTACATTGTTAAGTTAATTAAAAACAATAATGACAAATCTATAATGCAGTTATCTTCAACATCAGCATCTCTATGTCATTCTAAAAGAAATTAATAATCATTAAAACACTATAAAAATAGTTTGATGATCTTGTTCTGTGTTGCAGAACTAATTGCAAAGATCACATCAAAATAAAAAGAAAAAAAAGACTTTAAAGAAGAGCTGACTATCTATAAGAAGGTTGTTACTGCATTTAATGTCATTTAATGAAAAGTGACTATGAATGTAGAGATTGAGTCTTTAAATAAAAATAAAATATAAAATTTCATCAATCTTTTCTTAAACTGATGAGCACTTCAAGAACAATGAATTTACTGTTATAAGCAGAACTTAAACAGTTTAATTATAAAGTATAAAATTAAATGAATAATTAAAGAATTTAAACAGCATTATGATGTTGACTACAATAAAACATATGTCTTCATTGTTAAATTAACTACTTATAAGATGACTTTTGCAATAGCTGTGTATTATGACTATTATCTTAAATAAATGAATGTTAAAACAGCTTTTCTTAATAAAATATTTAAAGAAAAAGTCTTCATCATTCAGTTTACTGAGTATATTAATGAAATAAAAGTATATCAACTTAACAAGACTCTTTATGAACTAAAGCAGTCATCATAAATATAATATTAAATTATTTACAAATTTTTAACTAATCTAGACTTCAAATGTCTAATCAATGATGTTAATGTCTTTAAACACAATAATTTACTAATGTTTATCTATATTGACAACATTCTTCTTCTTAATCTCATCATTAAAATTATCAATAGTTTAAAGTGAAAACTCAGTGACATTTATAAAATGACTGATTGCAGACTGTATAAATACTACTTTAACATAAAGATTAAATAAAATTAAAAGCTAAGAACTCTCACTGTCTTTTAAAAGACTTATCTGAAGAGAATATTAAATCACTTTAGATTTAGTGATCTAAGATCAGTCTTTATCTTAATGAAGTAAGATCTTAATTTACAGACTTTTGAGAATTACACTGATGCTGTCTTTATTGAGTAGTATTAGTTCACAATTAAATTCTTAATATATATTATGATGCAGATTCATTCTAACATAATCTACTCAATTTCAGTTCTTAGCTGATTTGCTTACAATTTAAACACAGTGCATTGAAACATTCTAAAGTGAGTGTTTCACTATATATAAGAAATTACTAACATCATCATTCAATATAGAGACAGATCAGAATCACTAGAACTTTAAGAGAGTTTAAACTTCAATTAAGAAAGAGATAACAAGTCTTAATAATTTACTTTTAGATATGTCTTTCAATTAATTAACAGATCAGTTTTGTAATAATTTAAATGTCAAATCATTATCATTCTGTTCTCTATTAAAGTGAAATACTTCATCTTAATAAAGACTATAAAGAAGACAATTTAAATACAGAGCTTGCTGACTGAAATGTAGCTAAACAATAATGAGTTAAAAGCAATTCTTATTAACATAAATAATCAAGAAGCTATGATTCTTATCTGAAATCTGCAATTTCATTAATGAACAAAGTATATTGACATTCACTATCACTTCATACATCATGTCAAGATCAACAGAGACATCAAACTCATCTATACATCTATAAATTAAATGATAGTCAACAGTCTTACAAAATCACTTCAATCTGTTAAATTTAGATGATTTATTGAACTTATTGAACTATATACAGCTAGTTACAAAGAAGAAAAATAAATGATTACTAAAAGTTGAAGATTTGATCTCACTGATGTCAAATGATCTGAGAAGATGTGTTGATACTCATGTCTATTATGACTTAGTGTGAGAACTCAAGGTTGTGCTGAGGCATTATTCAATTAAGCTTGATGTCAACCTTCTGAAAAGTTTTTCAGTTTGTCTTCTTACACTTAGTTAGTTAGACAATACTATGATCATTACACACCGCTATAAGTGTATGTCCGATAATCCTGACTGCCTCTTATGCAGTTCGATGGTCTCTTGTTCCATCCCTTTCCTTCTCAGCACGTCTTTCGCTGCTCTTGAACTCTCAGAACCTCAAATTCTGTGCATAATATGCGTGTCCTCTCGAGTTGTTTGCTGTATTAGGGCAAACAACTGTCAACGTTCCATGAGACGTAAAACCAGACGTTGTTGCTATTTTCATGTAAGACAGCCCAATCTCGGGAGGGAGTTCTGGAATGTTCGCGTTTTGTTTGTAAATTTATACAATGCGATGGCACCTTATCCTTATTCTCATAACGAGAGCCTCTTCGTTTTATATGTGAAGAAAAGAGATGTCTCTGCCTCCTTTGGAAGGCGAGTATGCCAAACCAATCCCACAGCCGGCCATAGCGAAGGGTACCGTGTTCCCTCTCCAAAATATCCTCGTGGAAGGCACAGGCTATCCGTACTATGTCTGGCTACCCCCTCGTGGGACTGCGTTGCTCATGAATCACCCGCGTCATCCCCCAGGCGATCCTGTCTACAATGTCACCACAGGTATAGTAGCCGCCGCGTTTTACAGAAGTTATCCCCGTCACGACTGACGCTCCGTGTAGCGCCGCCGAGAAAAGTTCCGGCCAGCAAGCAGCAGGATGAGGAAATCCTCACCAACATTATCAATGGCAAGGTGCCTTACAATGAAGCGCTGAAGGTCTGGCAGTAGTGAAATCATCTCATTAAACGGTACTAATGTGTACGCAGTCCGCCAGTAAAGGCTTCTTCGATAAGACCAGCAACAAGGAGCGTGTTCGGGTTCGTGATGGAAGACATTGGCGCCTACATAAGGGGACCTATTTCGTGCAGTTCGACTGGAAGACCAACGGCCCAGCCGCTGGAGCGCCCAGATACACCAGGGAGCAAATGTACCGCGTCCTTCGAGACCTCATTTTTGCTGGGGGAAGGGTTTATGCTGCGATGCATAAGGTAACAGTCCTATGCGAGATCTCCAGATGAGACTGACACAAGCGCAGCTTCAAGAAAACGGGTTCATCTCAGGTGATGAGGAATACTTCTGGACGGCCGACGGGCAAGCATTCGACTGGATCAATGAAAAGTGGGTACTACGAGAAGCTGAGGTGACGACGTCTGAGGATATCATGATATCCGAAATAGACCCAGAGAATCTGAAAAGGCTTGAAAAGAAGTATCCGAAGCGGGACAATGTCCGCCGTATGCGCACCTGGGCCGGTCCGAAACACGAAGATGTTGCGCACGATGGCGAGGAACGGCTCCCCGCCCACCCAACCAGTTCGAGATTTGGTAACCGCGGCGTGAAGCGAAAGCAAGATGCTGTTGACGGCACCGGACAAGTTGGAAATGATGGGGATCCACCGGTGACTGGAGGTAATACCAAGCCACCACCGAAGAAGAAAGTCAGAAAGCCACCACCAGCGAAAGAGAAGGGGAAGACATGTAAGCAAGCAATGTTCGTTGCGACTGTTACAGTTACTAAGCGTTACGCAGCCGTAGCTGTCCCTGCAAGAACAATGACGACAAGGGGCCAGACGTCGAAGAAAAAGTAGAGATACGGTCATCTCTGACCGAACTTTTGTTGCGCAGTCTGATCTTGATGAGCTATGATATTGGCTAGCTTCATGTTGCCAAAGCAAGCAGTCCAAGACTGTATAATCTAGAAGCCAGACCTTTTCGAGTGAACGCATTTCTACCTATAAAAGTTAACATTACCTGGTATGTACGAAGTACCGCTAAACATGGCCAAATGCGGTCAGTAGGGTAAGGTACGGTACGTGTACCTTGCGAGTGTATGGTTACGTAAGCATTAGTGTCTTAAGGTTCTCACACCTCCCAACATGTCCAGTCTTTGAGACTCACCCTGTGTACAGCAATAATGTTCAACTTCACACCTCTGCTGGGAGCGCAATCCAGCTCCGCAGCCTCACAGTCACTACTCGAGCTCGACGGCGGCGTCAAGGTCTTGGTGGACGTTGGATGGGACGAGAAATTCGATGTGAAGGATCTGAGGAAACTGGAGAGGTAAAAGGGTCCCTCAGCCGCAATCAAGGGAAAGGTGTCTGGGCACAGTTCTCATAGCAGGAGCCTTTTGTTGTACATCAGTCATCAATGCAAACTCGAATCACTTTATGCTTGCTACGTAGCTCATACCCAAACCCCAAAGAGATGCAGGTCTGATCTGAAACTCCAGCTTACGATTGAACACCCCAGGCAAATTCCCACGCTCTCCATCATCCTCCTGACCCACGCGACAACGGCTCATATAGGGGCCTTCGCTCATTGTTGCAAGAACTTTCCACTCTTCACACGCATTCCGATCTACGCGACCACTCCTGTCATCTCACTAGGGAGGACGCTTCTACAAGACCTTTACGCCTCTACTCCACTTGCGTCAACACTGATCCCGCCAGCGTCACTCTCTGAAACCTCACACGCGTACTCCCCAGATCAAGATGGACCTCATTTACTTCTGCAAAGCCCCACGACCGAGGACATCGCAGCGTACTTTTCCCTCATACATCCTCTAAAGTATTCTCAGTCGCATCAACCATTACCGTCTCCATTCTCGCCGCCTCTCAATGGGCTTACTGTTACGGCTTATAACGCAGGGCATACACTTGGTGGGACAATATGGCATATACAGCATGGCATGGAGTCGATTGTATACGCGGTGGATTGGAACCTTATCCGAGAGAACGTGCTTTCCGGAGCCGCATGGCTGGGCGGAGCAGCTGCTGGAGGCAGCGAAGTTATCGAGCAGCTGCGGAAACCAACTGCGCTGGTCTGTAGCAGCAAAGGTGCTGAGAGGCATACGCTACCGGGTGGTCGGAAGCGGCGCGATGACTTACTGTTGGACATGATCCGAAATGTTGTTGGGCGTGGAGGAACAGTGTTGATCCCAACAGACACAAGCGCACGAGTTCTGGAGCTAGCTTATCTTCTGGAGCATGCTTGGCGGAGAGATGTGACCGGTATTGACAAAGTTGGTGGCCTCAAGAATGCGAAGCTATTCCTCGCAAGTAAGAACGTGGGTGCCACTATGAGGTACGCTAGGAGCATGATCGAATGGATGGATGAGAACGTCGCTCGCGAGATCGAGATGGAAGGCAGCAGTAATACCACTCGACAACACAAGCGGGCGGACAGCCGGCGTATCGGAGGCAATGCTAACAATACGGAAGCCAAAGAAGACCCTGCTGGAAAGAACGTTGGTCCTTTCGAGTTCAAGTATCTCAAGCTGCTTGAGCGCAAAAAGGACGTCGAACGAATATTGACTAACAAAACCGGACAAGTAATATTAGCAAGCGACACGTCGCTTGAATGGGGCTTCTCGAAGGAGATCCTGCGAAGCATTGCTGGAGATCCCGCCAATCTGATCATTCTGACAGAGAGAGCTAGTGGGCCACAAGATGTCGCCGACCATGGTAGACGATCTGGCTTGTCAAGAACACTGTGGGAGTGGTATGAAGCTAGAAGTGATGGTGTTGCTATGGAAGCTGGATCCGACGGGGAGAATCTTGAACAGGTGTACACTGGAGGCAGGGTTTTACAGGTTGTTGATGCTCACCAGGCTCCCCTGGAAGGCAAAGAACTTCTCATCTACCAGCAATACCTGGCTACTCAGCGACAGCTACAGAATACCTTACAGTCAAATAACGGCCCAAGCCTAGAGACCTCCGCAGATGTTGTGGATGATACCTCGTCAACGTCTTCTTCTTCCGATGAGTCAGACTCTGAGCGACAGGGGAAAGCTTTGACTATTTCTGCAACGCTGGCGCACGGGAACCGCAACAAACTAGGTCTGAGCACAGAAGAACTCGGTATTAATGTACTACTTCGACATAAGAGCGTGTATGACTATGATGTCAGAGGCAAAAAGGGGCGAGAAAAAATGTTCCCTTTTATAGCTAAGAGAAAGCGAGCTGACGATTTTGGAGAATTAATAAGACCCGAAGAATATCTACGTGCGGAAGAGCGTGATGATGTGGATGGCCAAGACATGCGTGTCAATGCCATTGGGGATGAGAACAAGTTGGGTCAGAAACGAAAGTGGGACAGCGCCGGTTTGCAAGAACATCCACTTCATCGCCGGCTGTCCAATGGAGGAGGCAAACGACGGCAAACGAGCAATAACAACTTGCGCGAACGAGTGAATCTACCAAACGGCGACTTAGATCTGAATGACCATGCTCAGGTTCCAAACGAAGGGGACAGTGATGTGTCCGAAGACGAAGCTGATGAGCCATTGGACAGCGGACCTTCAAAGGTTACGTTTGGGACGAGCACGATAGAGGTTAGCCTCCGGATCGCATATGTAGACTTCTCAGGTGTACACGATAAGCGAAGTCTTTCTATGATGATACCACTAATTCAACCTCGGAAACTTGTATTGATTGCTGGAGCCAAGGACGAGACTCTCTCACTTGCCGACGAGTGCCGCAAACAACTTCAAGCAAAGACTGGTGGGTGGACGGAGGGGCTGGCGGTGGATGTGTTTACTCCGCTCATTGGTCAGAGTGTTGATGCAAGTGTAGACACGAATGCTTGGACCGTCAAACTGAGCGAGTCACTGGTCAAAAGACTTCAGTGGCAGAATGTCAGGGGTCTGGCGGTCGTGACCTTGGCTGGCCTTTTGGGACCTACAGTGACGGAGGACGCTTCACAAAATATCACAGGCATTTTGAAGAAGCAAAAATTTGTCAAGGAAGAAGGTGAAACTTCCAATTCCGTCGAGCAAAGCCCTTTTCTGGATAAGATTTTACAGCCACCACCGACCCTGGACGTGCTTCCAGCTAGTATGGCTGCCGCAACCCGATCGGCTGCCCAGGCCCTCCACGTTGGCGATCTAAGACTTGCAGATCTACGGAAGATTCTCCAGTCCTCTGGTCAGGCGGCCGAGTTTAGGGGTGAAGGTACTCTTCTGATTGATGGTGTTGTCGCTGTACGGAAGACTGTGACAGGGAGTATCGAAGTCGAGGGGGGCGGACCGATGTCCTTAAACCCTAGGTCGAGACAAATCGAAGGAGCCTTCCATGCCGTCAAGAACAAAGTCTATCAAGGGCTCGCGGTTGTCGGTGGTGCGTGACATGAAACCAACTTTCTCACATATGAGTGGCTAAGGGCACCTGGTGTCGGTGCTTTGTGTATTGCGTATGTATTATCACGTCCTTCGGAGTTTTGCTTCACTGTAGTCCATATTCTTTCGCTTGGCAATTGCTTTAACACTTCCGCCTAAATTGTAAGTCTCCTGGTTTGCTCAAGGTCTATCCCCAGTTGAGTCAATCCCTCTTGGTCGGCCTTCACTAACGAATTCATAGGAACACTTCGGGCCCGACAGTCGTGTTTGTCGATTCTCGTTGCTGGACAGCCACAATTCACAGCCAAGCCTGGACCCGTCACCAAAGCACCAAACACACACGAAGGTGAATCAGCTAAACTGAGCTGGCATGCTGTGTGTCAATCTAGAAATTCACCTCGAGACAGCTGTGTTGACACTGTTGCTTGCCTCGCGCTTAAAACACCCAGCATGTCCGAGTTCTTCATTTCTTTTTCGAATACCAGCACATTATCCATTGCACACCACAATCTGTAAAGTGCAAAACTTCATACCAGGCCCAGCCTCTATGATATACCTCCAGAAAACACGCACCAAGTACAGAACAATTTCCCACGACACGACATACAAAATCAATATCTCTCTTTCTCGACGACCGTCGAACGGGAACAACATGAGCACCAATCCCAGAATACGGTACGTCACCGCCGACGGAGGTCCACCGCTAAATGGCCAACCGCCCCAAGCCCCAATAGCGCCAGTCTCTTCGCCGCCGCCACCGTATTCAGCACAATCACTAGGCATTCCTCCTCGACCGGACTATGGGTATGTCCAAGCACATTGGGATCCTGTCTGGCCTATGCAGCCAGCTCCGCCACCATTACCTACCCCAGCTGCATCCGCTCCTCGACCACCTCCGCGCCACGCACCTCTACCTACGACCAGCAGTGTGGTATCCAGGTTACCCCCAGGAATGCAGCTCGACGGAACCTACGTAGGTTTTCATAACGGCATGAATTACATCTTTCCGGCGAAGCACACGGTAATCCACGTGGTTGCAGGCGGTCACCACCCGTGGGACGCTCCAGGTAGCCTCTTCGGTTTCACAAAGCACAAGGTCCCTTGCATGATGACCGTCAAAGAGCTGATCGGTCAGCTTGGAGCAACGGAGGGCGGCGATGACAAGAACGGCATCACCGAATGCATCGAATGCGGCGACGGTACTTGGATCAAAGGCTCGACTTTCTTCGTCAAAGATGATAAGTCGAAACAGACGCTAGAAGCCCTAGGCTGGGACGAGTCACGGGACAAGGAGAGAAAGCCCGTATGGGTGGCGTTGCATAAAGGTTGATTGTGCCTATCAGCTCGGTATGAAGTAGTTTGGGTTCTGAAGAGCCATAGATGGTTTGGCTTTGGAAGAAATTGCACGGAGGTATTGTTAGGGATACTGGGGACGTTTCACTGGCATATGAACCTGTTCAGCTGGCTCGCTGTTAGAAGCATGTGTACTACAGAATGTCATTCAGCACGAGAACAATTTGCCTATTTTATGCTACCTAATTGTCTCCTACCTACCTGTCTTACCTTGTCTACCTCCTATTTGTAGCTCATCTCGAGGCCTGAATGTTGTGATTCTAAATGCCTTTAGTCGCATAAACCAACTGTACCAAAGGATCATCAGACGAAATGCTCCTCAATTCGTCTACTCAAGGCATATATACCTACCAATGTGCCTTCCTGGGGATCCCGTTACTCAGCCTTACCATTTGATTGGGAACCTTGAAGCTTGCCCAGGGTAAGTTAGCGAGCGGAAACCTCCCGTCTTCTTGAGTCGGTTGGACTCTCTGCTTTTGAACCTAGCGTGCCGTCAACCCCACCTCAAGTTCCAGACCAAGCACGACCGTTGGATTTATCTTACCTTAGGGCCGAGAGGGTGGCAATATCATATTATTAATCAGATCGAGAGGTTCACGGTTGTTGATAACCTTCGTTAGGAACCTTCGATTGATATAAGATTCAAAGCAAGTCACGGCACTTCCCCTCTTACTCGTCCAGCAGTGCCTCAATGGAGAAAGTCCACCCCGAAGCCGCAGATCCTCGAGTTCCGACGCTTCTTTGACAGCTCCTTTCTGCGTTTAAATTCACTGTGTTTCTTCAGTGTCACTGGATAGCTTAGGCACAGAGTAACATTAATCAGGAGATTTAACTCCTCAGAGATATGGTTTCCCTTATCAGCTAATCTACCCCATGCGGGGTTGCTTTCCAAATTGTTTATATCTATCCCTCACCTTGCAAGTCACCTTGCAAACAATCTGTAAATGCAAAGTCAACGTCTTTGAGCTCGATCTACCATATCTGACAAGTGATTGATCGATCATGGCGACTGAACAAATCTCCCCATCTCCTTCTGCTACGGCCGACACGCAAGTGGCATCTCATCCTCTCTCACCTTTGACCGCCTCTGAGATAGTCACCGGTGCCAAGCTAATCAGAGGTCTCTATCCTACCCAAACCAAAATCCACTTCAAGGCGATCACACTCGAGGAGCCGGAGAAAGCTCAATTGGTTCCATATCTTGACGCAGAACACAATGGCCGGCCTCTTCCACGGATCCCCCGGAAGGCCTTTGTGAACTACTACATCCGTAACACAGTGAGTCTTGCCCTTCGGTACGCACATACGCCAGGTGGCTATCATTTGCTCGTACTCGATATGCAGTCTATGTCTTTGATGCCGGGTACTAATACCTGTACGTGCAGGATAAACTCCATGAGGCCATCGTCAATCTTTCATTGAACAGAGTGGAGAGCAATGTGCGTCTAGGTCCGAACGTGCACGCTTCCGTCGATGGGGAGGATATTGTACAGGTCGAGAAGATAGCACTGGAAGATGATGCTGTCAAGGCGGAAATAGCCAAGCTCCAACTTCCCGAAGGCACAGTCATTATCAGTGATCCGTGGCCCTACGGTAGGCACTCCCAGTTTGTCTGCTCAGTATAACATGCTCACAGACTCTAGGATCCGATGGCATTGATGACGATGCTCGCTTGTATCAGTGCTTCTTGTACTGCCGAGACCCATTGAACTCATCAGAAGAAGACTCCAACCACTACGCTCTGCCCTTGACTATCTCACCGGTGGTAGATTCAGTGACATGGAAGGTGATTCGTATCGACCAGCTTCCTACCGGTGCAGACCACTCTACCAAGGAAACGCAGCCCTACAAAGTCCAGCCCCCTAATGAGTATCTTCCGGAATACCAGAACTTGCGGAAAGATGTGAAGCCTCTGCATGTGGTGCAGCCGGAGGGCGCCAGTTTCACGGTCACGCAGGCTGGAGAGACTGGCGAGGTCGTTGAATGGCAGAAGTGGTCCTTCAGAGTTGGGTTCAACCAGCGAGAAGGCATGGTATTGTACGACGTAAGTGAGAGAGGGCCGCAGAGACTCTCCGTATGTTGATGACGATGGTAGGTCCGATACGATGGGCGAAGTCTGTTTTACCGTCTATCGCTCTCGGACATGAACATTCCTTACGCGGACCCGCGATCTCCATTCCATAAGAAAGCCGCCTTCGATCTTGGCGATGCTGGTGCCGGTGTCATGGCGAACAACCTCAAGCTCGGATGTGACTGCCTCGGATCCATCCACTACATCAGCGGTGTCCTGTCGGATAGCGAAGGTAAAGCTGTACCGATGGAGAACATCATATGCGTTCACGAGCAAGACGCCGGCATTGGCTGGAAGCACATCAACTACGTACTTACCACACCCTTCCCTCTCTTCTACGTTAGACTGACAATTATGTAGCGTACCGGAAGAGCAGCCCTGGTCCGAAATCGGGAGCTGGTGCTCCAATCCATCATCACCGTCGCGAACTACGAATACATCTTGGCTTTCATGTTCGATCAAGCCGGGCAGGTCACCTACGAGGTTCGCGCCACGGGGATACTCAGCACCTCGCCCATCGACGAGGGCATCGAGGTGCCATGGGGCACTGTCGTCCATCCAGGCGTCCTTGCCACCTACCATCAACACATCTTCTCGCTCCGTGTCGACCCCGCCATCGACGGCCACGACAACCGACTTGTCTACGACGAAGCGCACGCCATGCCGCGCGACGACTTCAACCCACACGGTGTCGGCTACTACGTCAAGGAGACGGTGGTTGAAGAGTCTTGCGGTCTCGATACCGACTACGAACAAAACCGGGTCTTCATGATTCAGAATGCTGCGGTGAAGAATCCCATCAACGGCAAGCCGGTGGCCTATAAGATCCACGCACCCGCGTTCCAGAAAATACTGGCGGACAAGGACAGCTATCACCATAAGAGAGCCGAGTTTGCGGACCACAACATCTATGTCACCAAGTACAAGGACGGAGAGCTGTACGCCGGCGGCAAATATACCAACCAGTCGAGGGGTGGTACCGGTGTACGGTCATGGGCGAACCGGAGGGAGAACGTCAAGGATACAGACATGGTAGTATGGGTCAACTTTGGCATTAATCATACGCCGCGGATAGGTGTGTCTCCCCTGAACAGTACCTTTCCAAACCAGTGTGCGATGCTGACTATCCACACAGAGGATTTCCCCGTCATGCCGTGCGAGATCATCAAAGTCTCCTTCAAGCCCGTCAACTTCTTCGACAAGAACCCGGCTCTGGATGTTCCTCCATCAGAGCAAGCGTTCAACAAGTCTGTGCTGGTTGCAGCTTCACATCATCAACCGAGCCAAGAAGTGGTGGTGGGGAAACAGGCCGAAGTGTGCTGCTCAAGCAAATTGTAACAGCGATTACCATGCAGTCTCATTTCGAACCGACTGTACCTGTTCAGCGGGCCTTCGAGCCTACGCTCCTCCTCGGTTGATATGAGCGTGGCTTCAGACTGGAGCATCCCGCAGCACCTAACGACACGTCATGATGACGATGATAAGCTCATGTATAGGCACTCCAGCACCCCTTTCTATCCACAGTTATTGACTGTAGCTTTGCCTTTTCTTTGCTTTTCCTTCGCTTTTCCTTTATCATCCTCGGCTTTAGGGCTCCGCTTTTATAGTAATCTTTGTCTCATCCCGCAAAGATCATCCCACGCTTGGCCAAGGTGGGCCTACGCAAATTTTCAATCCAAACGGTAATTGGCAGGGCGGCACCTAGATCGACACCTGTCTATCGTGCCTTGACGCCATCCTAAATCAGGTAGTCATTCCAGGCCTACATTCAGATTCTTGTCGAAATCATCCCCCTAATTGGCGTGCATTCGGACAAGGAGAAGAACGTTGACTGGCTAAAGTGGCAAAGATTCTAGATTTCCTGGCAAGTTTTCAGCCCGTGTGTCAGGGATTCTCTACGTATGAGTACAGGACCTTATCCAATGTAGGCCCGATATCAATTGAACCTCGGGGTCGTCAACCTCAATCAAGCAATCGGAATGTCACGATTGTGCAGGTTAGGTCTCGTGAGAGCCTCAGAGCCAAGGATGACTGCATATCTAGGCACGAAGGTAGGCACGAAGTAAGGGTAAAGATGAAGTCGGTTGACATAAGATGAGAGAGCGCTGTGGCTCATTATTGGGGCCACGAAGTCCCCGTCACCCACCCTAGGTACCTTAGGCCTAGACCGGCTCAATGTTCATCGCTCATTGCCATTGCTCTCAACTTACCAGGTATGCGATGTAGAGTTGGCGCGAACCGTGATCGCACCCTTTTCCAATGATGCAACTTCACTCACCGCCTTCACTCGGCAATGCGGAGATGCGGAGGACACCCTGTCGCTTCTCTTTCTTCTTCGTCTTCTTCTCCTTCTAGAGCCACAGGCGAAACTCTCCCTCCGGGTACAACCTTGCCACATGCTGGTTGTTCCAATCATGGTCCACAGCTATGTACCTTCAAGAGCTTGGGGGGTTGTCCATGCTCCTTCGCAATTGTGACAGGTCATATGTCGGATCAGGGAGCAGCGCAGCAGCACGAGCTCTTGGTAAAATAGAAAGCTGTCCTTGTCACGCCCAGCTACCACTGATAAGACTACCCGAAAAAAAGAAGAAAGAGTATATCGAGACTGTCCCTCGGCCTTTCTGCCTGGCCATACAGATTCTCCGTTGTTGCTATGGGAGAGAGTCACAAGGAGAAACTACTTCCAGCCTCAACGAAGAGATTCCTCACGGCAAAGCTCAGAACGCCGGTCTTATTCTTAGGCATGCGTTCCACATGCTACCGTAGGTAAGAAGTATCGGTATCTGTACCAGTGGAACATCGATCATGTGCTGCACAGTGCAACCCTCCACGCTGCATACGGTACCTACCGTAAGGTATGCAGCAAGGTACCAGGTAAGGCAGGTGAGGCATTGTATATCGATTGGACCGCATAAGAAATGGCAACTTACCTTATGCGCGCACATTGCACCACCTTACCTTACATGATACAGCACTTACAGTAGGTACCTTATGTGCCGATAAGACTAGCACTAACTTACTACTCCATAAGGTAGTACCTCCAAGTCCAGTACTTTGTACCTGTAGACCTCTTGCGAAGCTGCGATATGGGCGAGCAGGTATTTGGATTACATATTACATATTACGTCTACGACAGATCCACCCGGCCAACATGGGATGCTTCAACCTCCTGCTTCAAGCCACTACGTCCCATCTCTGGGGCCGTCGAATCAACCGTCCTTGGCTCGTACGTGTACAGGCACCACGAGCTTCGTAGGTCTGGAGCTCGAATTACCGTGATCTGCCTCTAGAAAAGAAGAGCCTTTCCATAGTCCATAGCCGGATGATCCGCATGCCTCGTCACGGGTTTGACCGTCCGATGCCAGCCTTCCATTTCAAGCCCTCTCGGCAACACGGCGAGGAAGGTAGAAACAAAGCATCGGGATTCCTGACACTGCTATTGCATTATCTTGACGTCGTCTGTATACGGCTTTTCTTTAGCCTTGCAAGTGAAGCATCCAGGTCAACATGATTACTACCTGACTTGAACTTGTTCCCGCTTGTTCCAATTTCCTCTCGTTTGCTACCACTCTTTACCTTACCTTCTGGCAGCCTGACCCGCTAACCAGGTGCCTGTAAGTTCAATGTTGTCATTGTTGCAGCGCCTTTGACCGCTATAGCGGGGATATGGCTCCCAAGACACCGGTTATATCCTTCGCAACGGCGCCGACTGCAGCCCCTGCAAATTTTCCGCGTTGTGGTGTGTGGAAGTGCCGCGCCCGTGTTGATCCTCGCCAATCAGCAGAACGTGGGTATCAAGGTCCGTCAGGGCTTTACATATCTGTACCGTCCGTTGGCGCCGGGCCTGGCATTGGCACTTGTTTAGATCCCGAAGCTAAGATAACAAGGCTTCGGGTACAGGCAACCCCCTGTTGGCCGCATCTTGACGAATGTTTTCTGCTTGAAGGGATCGTGGTGGCCTTGTCGAGGCAAATACAGAGGCTTGCAAGGACACCCAAAGGAGCAATGGCGTTGTCACGATATATTACCTTATATATGCCCTCGCCGTTGCCCGCCAATTCGTGCCGTTGCGTTCAACATTCCTTTCTCTGTTAGACGATTTGTCTTGAGCCAGTCTTCTTGAATTGTCTTAAGGTTCCTTGCATGTCGATCCGTAACACAGAATGTTGCGTAGCACAGATGGCCAGAGCAGCTCCTCTTCGTCCACCGTCGACAAGCCTCCGTCGGTCTCCCCCAAGGAGATCGAGGCATGCGTCCAGGGGCCATTGACCACCATCGAGGACGATGATGAGCGTTTGCTTGCTCGCATTGGCTACAAGCAAGTTTGTTTGACCATTCCACTCTTGTGGAACGGGGAAAGAACTGATACCGGTATAGGAGCTTAGGCGTGAATTCACCAAATGGTCAACGGTGTCGTACGCTATATCCATCCTTGGCGTCCTGGGTTCAGTTCCAGCCACGTTCGGGAATCCCATCATGGCCGGTGGACCGGCTACAGCCGTGTGGTGTTGGTTCATTGGGTCATGTATGGCTATGTGCATAGCAAGTTCCGGTCAACACCTTCGCCCCCCTAGAAGGTCGATCAAGCTGATGTTCGCAGTGGCTGAATTGGTATCGGCATACCCTACCGCAGGCGGGATGTACTTTGTCACGAAGCACGTTGTTCCACCAGAGCATGTGGCCATTTGGGCTTGGGTAGTTGGATGGTGTAACTTCCTAGGGCAAACGGCTGGTGTGTCGAGTGTGGCTTACTCGGTATCACAAATGATCCTGGCTTGCACCAGCATGAACTCGAGTTTCGACAATGGCTCCTATTCGTACTCGCCGTAGGTAACGATACAAAGCATTCATTTGGATTGTCGTGCTAACGATTTGCAACAGTACCGCTCTTCAGACCGTCCTACTTACCATCTTACTTCTTTGCATCATGGGGGTTATCTGCTCTCTCACCACCCGGAGTCTCCACAAGATCATCCTCTGGTTCGCTCCAATCAACAGTAAGTCATAGTCTCGTCGACGGGAGCTTCGCTTATAGATCTAAAGTCCTCGCGTCTATCGGAATCTGTGTTGCGCTGCTGGTATTGACTCCAGAGAAACAGAGTGCCAAGTGGGTTTTCACCAACGTCACGGACGGTTCGGGATGGGGAAGCAAAGGCTTCTCATTCCTACTTGGGTAAGATATGCGCCCCTAGTCCAGCCAAGCAGTGCCAAAAAAATCATGCAGCTTCCTTTCTGTTGCCTGGACCATGACAGACTATGACGGCACGACTCAGTAAGGCCTCGCGATATCCCCTCTAGACGTGTGATGCTAACGGTGCCCTCCTAGCATGTCTGAAGAGACCCATGATGCTGCTATCAGGGGCCCGGTCGCAATCAGAATGGCCGTACTAGTCTCCGGAATTGTGGGCTGGATGCTTACCATAACTTTCTGCTTTTGTATGCAAGACTTTGACGGAATTCTCAATTCGCCGACTGGACTACCGGCAGCTCAGATCTTCTTCAATGCTGGGGGAAGGACCGGTGGAACGGTGATGTGGGCTTGGGTTATCTTGGTCCAGTTCTTCACGGGCTGTTCGGCCATGTTGGCAGATACAAGAATGGCATATGCGTTCGCACGGGACGATGCTCTGCCATTTTCTCGGTGAGCTGCTGTTCGAGCTGTGGTTGATGCCGGCAACTGACTGTTGTACAGACTTTGGAGCACGGTCAATGCGTACACTTGCACTCCTGTCAACGCCGTTTGGCTCGTTGTTCTGTTCAGCATCTGTCTTAATTGCATTGGTATTGGCTCTACAGAAACGACAGTATCCATCTTCAACGTCACGGCGCCTGCTCTCGATCTGTCCTACATTGCTGTCATACTGGCACATCTGGTCTACGAACATCGGGTTCGATTCATCGAGGGGCCGTTCACGCTGGGCAGATGGGGAAAGCCAATCAATATTGTTGCTATAGTCTGGGTCAGCTTTATCAGTGTAGTGCTCTTCTTCCCGACTGTGAGGCCAGTCACTGTCTTGAACATGTAAGTGCAGCTATGGCTACCGCAGAACAGCTTCAATCGCTGACCGCTACAGGAACTACGCGGTATGTGTGGCGGCTTTCATCGGGATCTTTTCGCTGTCCTGGTGGTGGATCGGGGCTAGAAGGTGGGTTCATCACTTCAAATTTATGGCAGTCGTCTCTTAACACAACATCTAGAAGATACACGGGACCACGGACCAAAAATATACTTCAAGGTGTTATGATAGAGGGTATAGAGGACGGGTCAGTTTATAGAACTACTTGAATTATGGTACTTGTGTTCCTTTCAGAGATGGGATACCACTTTCACAGATTCACCTGCATCGTTGATTGGGACGGCACAAGGAATTTAGAGCGTCGGTGCCCTTATCTATACAATATACCCTCGACCTCAAACATGAGATTTTATATTCCAACATGGACATCCTAGAGACACAATTTTCTCCCGTTATATGTAAAACCTCGGGGTTATCGGTGAAGATTGAGTGTAACCACTCAAAGCGGCTAGCGTTGTTTAAGCTCGAAGCAGTGAGGTGTCCAAAATTCCATGTGCTCTAAAGACCCTCCAATATATTCCCTTAGTACAGTTGTTGCACACTGGGACAACAACTAGACACTCCCCGTCATGTTGATGCCGCTGTTTGAGCAACGGACCAGAACATAACCCTCAACGTGCAGGTTTCTAACCGTCGGAAAGCATACCAAACCCGAACAATCTTGGGGACAGCACCCCCCTTGTCACGATGTCTGACTACTCAATGTATCATGCTTTAGGTCAAGACGAGCCAAGTAATGATCCTTTACATCCAAACCCTCGGACGCAGCCTGCACCATCTCAATACCTACCCCACGGACTGACCGCACCAGTGGGATATCAACAAACAGGCTCTTCATACAGCCAGCATGCTCCCGGTCAGCAACAGTATGGAGGGACACCTCAGATGGGCTATCAAGGTGGCGGGCCGACGGGTCAGGAGCAGGGCTATTTTCCGCGGCAAGACTCGCCGCATATTGGAGGGCAAATGAATGGTTCGATGGGTGGTCTGGCATCTCAGCTCGGGGGCCTAGGACTAGGAGGGGAGACCGTAGGTGCGCCGAGGAGTCATAGGAAGAGAGACAGACATGCCCATCACAATGTTGAAATTCCTGGGGGCACTTCGCAAGCGTTCAATGGCATGCCACAAGCCGGTTTCGGGAATCCTTCTCAATACCTAAACGGAGATCCTTCACAACAACAACAGTCGTCTCTTCACCCGTACACCGGTCAACCTATCACGCCAGCAATGTCACAATTCCCAGCATCCGCCAATTCCTCTTACAGTCCCGCAGGGCAACCTTCCGCTCGGCCAAATTTTGGAGCGACCAATCCACCAATAACTCCCAGTAACGCCCCCGGTTCAGCACAGGGCCGGGTTGATCCAGAGCAGATACCAAGCGTACCTAGATCTCGCGATGGGCCAGCGCAGTACTATCTAGACCATATCTACCCGACCATGGAACAACACCTTCCACCACCGGCTGCCGTACCTTTCATCGCACATGATCAAGGGAATTCTTCTCCCAAATTCGCCCGCCTTACCTTGAACAATATTCCGTCAACATCCGAAGCTCTCAGTTCGACAGGCTTACCTCTCGGTCTCCTTCTGCAACCGCTGGCAGCGCTACAAGCCGGTGAAAACCCCGTTCCGGTATTGGATTTCGGCGAGACAGGTCCACCGAGGTGTCGAAGGTGTAGGGCCTACATAAACCCATTCATGACCTTCCGCGCCGGCGGTAACAAGCTCGTCTGTAACATGTGCACCCATCCGAACGAAGTGGCGCCGGAGTACTTTGCTCCGACCGACCCGTCGGGCGTCCGCGTCGATCGTGAACAGAGGCCGGAATTAACGATGGGTACTGTGGAGTTTATGGTACCAAAGGAATATTGGGCGAAAGAGCCTACTGGCTTACAGTGGCTCTTTCTGATCGACGTTAGTCAGGAGGCTGTCAATAGGGGCTTTCTGGAGGCGGTCTGCGAAGGTATACTTGGCGCATTGTATGGTAAAGATCCACCAACGGACGCGGGCGACGAACAAGATGGTAAGGAGCATGAGCGGAAGGGGATGCTGCCCTTAGGCTCGAAGGTCGGATTTGTGACCTTTGACAAAGAAGTACATTTCTATAATACTAGCGTAGGTGCTTCCGGCTGATATCGTTTTGCTACGAAACTGCTAACGACTAATAGGCCAGCCTGGAGCAAGCGCAAATGCTGGTTATGCCAGAGATTGAAGACCCCTTCGTTCCTCTTGGCAGCAATGGGCTTTTTGTAGACCCCTATGAATCCAGGTTTGCACAACCTTTATTCATGCGCTTTGCTGTTGACTAAACAGTCGCAGAACCGTCATCACCTCCCTACTCACTCAACTCCCCAGTCTGTTTGCCCATATCAAATATCCTGAACCTGCGTTGCTACCAACACTGAACGCTGCGCTTTCTGCCCTATCCCAAACAGGAGGCAGGATCGTATGTTCCTTGTCGGTTCTACCATCTTTAGGACCAGGGAGACTATTCCGTCGTGACGATGGGAAGACACAGAATACCGACGCTGAGAAGAAACTCTTTCAGACCGAACATCCTGGGTGGAGAAAAACGGCCAACAAGATGGTCGAGAGCGGCGTTGGGGTGGACTTCTTCCTTGCGGCGCCTGGTGGTGGTTACCTGGACATTGCAACCGTCGGTGCGCATACCCGAGCCAAGATGCATTCAGTGCTCACTGTGTCGCAACTCTGATGTCTTGATAGGTCACGTATCTGCCGTCTCCGGCGGTGAGTCTTTTTACTATCCGAACTTCCATGCCCCTCGGGACAGTCTAAAGCTGTCAGAGGAAATCAAGCGTACAGTAACGCGGGAGACGGGGTTTCAGGCGCTTATGAAAGTCCGATGTTCCAACGGCCTACAGGTGTCATCCTATCATGGTAACTTCCTGCAACATAACTCAGGTGCGGATCTGGAGTTTGGTGTCATCGATGCCGACAAAGCCATTGGTGTCCTTTTCAGTTACGACGGCAAACTAGAATCTAAACTAGACGCTCACTTTCAGTCGGCGCTGCTCTACACCACTGCCATCGGCGAACGGCGAGTGAGGTGCACTAACACGGTTGCAAGCGTAAGTGAGGGCGCAACGGAAAGCATGAAGTTTGTGGACCAAGATGCCGTTGTGAATATAATAGCTAAAGAAGGTAAGCTATTCTATTCCATGGGCGTTTTCGCACACCACAAACTCACATACGTTACAGCAGCGACAAGGATGACTGAAAGGTCGCTGAAGGATATACGTGGAGCCTTGACAGAGAAGACTGTAGATATCCTCGCCGGCTATCGAAGAAATTTCTCTGGATCACATCCTCCGGGTCAACTGGTTTTGCCCGAGAACCTGAAGGAGTTTAGCATGTACATATTAGGACTTATCAAAACTCGACCGTTCAAGGGTATGATTTCACAACAATGCAAATGCGTCGATGGTGCGGCTGATGAGATTGTCAGGTGGGCAAGAAACTACAGATCGAAGAACCTACGAGATGCGAATGATCAAATCTATGGGCGCCATGGAGCTGTCACTCTACCTTTACCCTAGGATAATACCGATACATAACTTAGACCATCAGGTAGTGTCGGCCGCGTTCGAGCGGCGAGTCCATGGCTAACCCTCACTGCTAGGACGGTTTTCCCAACGAGAACGGACAACTCCGAGTCCCTCCAGCGATCCGAGCGTCATTCTCACGGATCGAAGAAGGCGGTGCGTACCTTGTCGACAACGGGCAGATCTGTCTGCTGTGGATGCACAGCCAGGTGTCTCCCAACCTGCTGGCCGACCTGTTTGGCGAAGAGAAGACGTCCCTGCAATCTCTCGACCCCTCCTGCGCCTCACTGCCCATCCTCGAGACTCATCTGAACGCTCAAGTCCGCAACATCTTACAGTATCTATCGACGGCGCGGGGATCGAAGGCATTGACGATCCAGCTGGCGCGGCAAGGCCTCGACGGCGCCGAGTACGAGTTTGCGAGGATGCTGGTCGAGGATCGGAACAACGAAGCGCAGAGCTACGTGGACTGGCTGGTGCACGTGCATCGGCACATTCAGCTCGAGCTGGCCGGACAGCGGAAGAAAGAGGACGGGCTGGAGAATCCGGTCGCGAATTTCACTGGGATGCGGCCGCCTTATTGGTGAGAGACTTACACGCATAGCGAGGTTCGTTCTCTGTCGGTCTTGTCGTTGTCGCCGTTGTCGGAGTACGACGTACAGTAGCAGTGTGCTGCTACTGCTTCTGTTCTTGTTGGTATAATCTCTAACTTACGCGTTAAATATGAAAGATTATCTGTCATAGCGGCATAGCGTGTGTGGCTTTGCGAGTGCCCCAGACCTGCACAGACGACCGCTTCCTTTCGTGAACTAGCTATATGCATGCGGCACATTCGAGTTGCTAGCAGCGAAAGAGTTGGTGGAGTTCTCTGACGTGTTGTGTGTTGCACCCACAACAGCATGCATTGGTTTCGAGACTCCTTCTCCTGGGTGCGATCGAAGACGACGGGCCCCAATCTTTGTACGACCTGTCAAGTCTGTCGATTGCATTGGGATTGCACAGTAGCAGGGTCTGCTAGTTCCTCATGCGCCGGGCCAGGATTCGTACTGCAGAGTTACCTGCTTCATCGTACCTTATCCACTTTCTTCCCTCCTTCCTTCGCGGCCGAGTACATACATGCTTCTTACATACCTTACCTGCTATGCTATGCTATGCCATGCCATGCCATGCCATGCCACGGTGGCACGTTTACCCCGCTGCAAGTATGACAGCGGGCGCGCGCCGCACCAGATAGGTACTATAGGTAAACCCAACTTCACGGATCACCGATCCGTGTAACGAAAGCCCGTCCCTTCATGACTTTCTTAGTGTTGGCTTGAAGTCTCGCGCTTATACCTACCAAAAGGCTTTTCCGTGGAGGCCTTCTTAGCTCGCTCGATTATAGAAAGGCCGCTTGTCGGACCTTAGTGTGACGGTAGGCTAGGCTACTGTACTTGGACTTGGATCTGCTGATTCAAGTTTTCCTGAATCTTTACCTTTCATCTCGACCGACTAGACAGGTTACCCCCCGGTGAGGGTCCACGGTTTGTCCCAGCTGGACTTGGGGCACCCCTTCCTCGTAGCCCCAAGTGAGCCAGTGAGAGGGATCGGAAGGAAGGATGAGAGAGAGGAAACGGCGTGAGATTTTGGACGACTTCGCCGTCGGATGTCAGCCCCATCATTGGTGCGGGAGAGGTCAGGCGTGTGCTGGCTGGTCGAAGGGTCAAAGTTGATGGGATGAGATGAGACATAGAATGATTGCGTTCCTAATCGGGTGTCGTTGAGTTCCTGGGAACTTGAAAGTTGTCGCACGAATCAGGGTCTTATTTGGTAGGTCGGAGAGAAAGATACGCGTGCGAGTCTGAGGAGGACTGGAGAGTGAGTATTTTAGGTAGAGTCAGGTTAGACCAGACCAGTCTAGAGTAGGTAGGTAGGTAGGGTAAGCTGAGCAAGCTCGGTACCTCTGTGACCTGGCCTGTGCCGTGCATGATCAAAGCTCATGCGAATGTTCGACCGGTTCTCTTACTTGAGACGTAGTCGTACCGTAGTGCCACTGTGCACAAGGTACTTAAGGTAGCCACCCTCCCATCTCGACTGTTCAGGTTAGATGTGGCAAAGCAGTTTGAACTGCCGTTCCTTAGGGCTCGCTTCGGGACTCGGCTAGGTCCACAGATACATATGTATATGTACACCTGACTCGAGCAGCATGAATGTCTTCTCGCCTCCAGCTCAGCTCGGCCAGCAGCTCAAGACTCACACGCGCTACTGTACATGCACAGTACCTAGCGAGCTGCGACTGTCATACCTGGCCCGATCAGCATGCATCGGCGAGAAAGGAGCAAGCCGTGGTTGATCAAATCAGCACGCCAGTAATGCTGGTCGTGCGCATGAAGGGTGTCCTCCACCAAAGCAAAGACACAAACAACAAAACAAGAGGCAAAGAAAGCTCGAGTAACGCCGATGCAAGAGCGGGTGACTGCGTCTCAAGTGCCCTTGCCCTTGCATCGGCTCCGCCTCAAATGGGTCCGTTCTCTTGTGCTAAGACCCATACCATACCTGAAGAATCTCCAGTGCCGCCACTCTTGTACTGTAGCCATCACCGATCGGGGGGAAGAGGCTGCCAGTTCAGCGAAAACGACCCATTGCCCAATGCCATCAGGGTCTCGTAATGGTCTACAACTATACGGCCGATAGAAGGTCGTCGGTCGGGATGCTGCAAGCTCTGTCGTTGTCGGACTGGTGCGAGGCTGTGAATCCGGTCCATGACTAATGGATAACTAATGATGCCGTTTGATCCCCATGCAGTTATTCTCCATATTGTTGAAAGTCGTGGCTACCTTATGACACTCCGTAGGACCGATAGCCTTCCCAGATACCGAGTCTACAAGGGTGACGATTCATTTACAAGTTGATCCTGGATCGTGGGCGCAAGCACTGTCGAGATTTCGCCGTTGCCGTTCCGGATGAGAGATCAGCTTGCAGCTTTGCTCCACCTACCTTACGTTTATCTGAAACACGGTCGTCCATATGCAACACCTCGATGAGATGTTCTGCGACAGGCAGACAAGGGTATTGATCCAAGCTACGTTACCTACCTATACGTCCTTGCCGGTCCGCTGTACCTTGATGCACGGCAACAATCTATCAGCCGATTCGACATAAGTTATCTTACTGTAAGGTAATCCTTGCAGGAGGGTACTTGCACACTTATGTACAGTACGCATGGAAAGTGGCCAGTTGACCTGTCAGATTGCGGTCTCCCAGCTACAGTAAGATATCTTTTGAAGCCTAGCCTGCTCCAAAGGGCGATTAAGGTACTGGGGACAAAAAGCCGGCGGTAGCTTGTGAGAATGGTGGAGGGAAAGAGGCGGGATAACCCTGGCAGTGCTCTCGACTACTTCGCGTGGCTGAACTCTGTAGCGTAAGTTAGTAGTGTTGTGGCCGCATCCAAGTGCTCCTTCTCCCTCTCCCCCAAATGGAAAGGAAGGATTGTAAGGGCCTCTGGATCAAGGAACGAGAAAGTGCTGATTCGGTTCGAAGGTCGAATTCTGCATTCAAGGAGTGCTGGCAGACAATAACATTGCAGAGTGCATCCCGGTGTACATATCATCTGCAGCAGCATCATCACCATGCACATGGAAGACTCACAACCCAACGGGGTTGTATGGCGAGGTGAACAACTAACGTCACTACTGCCGAGGGATCGGTGGTGATGTGTGCCAGTCTGCCAGTCTGCCAGCTATGCAATGCTATGCAATGCTATGCAATGCAATGCTATGCAATGCTATGCAATGCAATGCTATGCAATGCAATGCTATGCTATGCTCTGCCATGCTGCTGCTCCTCTGATAGGAGCTGTGACAGTATCGTTGAGGGCATGGCGTAAGCTAGCATCAATTTGTGATTGTCGGTTCCACGTTTGGACGATGGTTATTGATACCCACTGCAGGTCGCGCAACATGAGATCTTACGACGAGCCCTCTCGGCCTGGGCTGGCGTGTGGATGTTAACTTATCGTCACGATGAGTGGTCAATCGAGCAAGACACACTCACAGGTAGACAAGCTGACTGACCGCCCGCTCCAGCGCGGATTTTCGCATACACAAGTCCGAGTATATGGGATGGGGTTGAGTACCTTATGGGTAAGAAGGCTAGGGGATGATCAAAAGTCAGGTCGGCATCTCGGAAAGACAGCCATAAGGACAGTCGCTGCCCATTTGGCCCAATTTTCGACATGAGTCTCACTGTCCAAGGATAGGGGCTTTTGTCGAGTCATAGAAGAATTCTGAACTCTGCTTAAATCTGGGAATGAGGATGAGTACCGGGTAAGTGGTACACTCCTCTACGCCGGAGTTGTACAGGAAGCAGTCATACATGTTTGTACCTTACCTGCGTACCAAGTAAGCGGTACGTTGATGGTTCTCGAATCTCAAAGGCCCGCTTCCTCGTGCCATTCTCGTTCCAATCAAGATTCGAGCCCATCATCTTAAATATGATGATACCTGTACTAATAATGAAACCCACGGGCTTTGCTTCGAACCTGCGCACGGGCCCTCCACTCCACTCCACCATGACCACGACCACGACCACGACGGCCAAAGCGTACTAATAACATCGGAGGACCGCGCACAGTTGGACGACCACCAACATTCCGCGGACATTTCTCTCGTACTTGTAATGTCCTCCTATGAGGCTAGTACAGACAGTACATGAGGTACAGGATCGAGAGGCGCAAGGCGAACGCCAGTCAGCACTTGCTTTCACTAACCCTACCAACAGTAGTCGTCCGGTTTCCTCGCCCGTGGATGAAGGATGGACGTCCCACGGCTCTGGTGTGCGGTAAGAGTACGGAGTACTTCTTCTACGTTGACAGACCGCCGGGCCTGATAGGTACAAGTAAAGATATTGAGAAAGATCATGAGACACACAGAAGGATTCGCTCACCCAGGAGAGATCCGCTTGTTTCCGGGCAGCTGAGACTCTACCTTGAGTTTCCACATGGAAATCCAAGATATAGAAACCCAGCATACGGTATGGTGCGTTCCCGGTATGCTGGGCCTGGAGTAGACAAAGGCAGACTCATGTCAACATATCTACCTTAATTGCGGTCCAGACCAATTCCCTTCCTTGAGCTCAAGTGGCTCAGTAGTGTGGATAGTCAAAAAAGAGTGACTACCTATCTTTACCTACAAGTAGTGTGAGGCACGCAAGCTCAACTCAACCCTTACGCCGCTGCAATGCGTCTGAACCGTTTGGGTGGAGAGTCCTTACCCGACACGCTAAAGGGTTTTGTATGTATGGGTGTCTAACAAGCTATCTACTCTGTGTACTGGCTTACCGCTTCGAGGCCTGTAGTATACAACCTTTGGTAGGGTCACTTTGACCTCGCCGTACTGTACCATCACAGCTGCTTATCTCTGTTCGCACATCAGTGATTATTGATTATACATATATATTGTTTCATATTCAATAACAATTGACACTTGGCAATCCTGACTTATTATTCATTATTATTCATCATTTATTTTCTTCTCACCTAGCTATTATTGACGGCTTCCAGGCCAACATTACGATTCGTATTGATATTATAACTTAGACTTTGGGGTCCACCAGCACGCTAACTGACCAAAACTCAATCACAAATATCCGCAGCCTTCGCACATCTGCTCTTTGGTTCTCGATGATTCAGTCCTCCAATTCGAGAGACCCATGGCTGTGGTTGGTAACTCGTACTACAGTAAGTTACCTGCAATATATCAATACACCCATCAGGTATACTTCGTACCTTGCCCGTCGATGGGACTTGGGTCTATGGCTAAAGGCGTCCAAAACGCCCTAGCACATGAATTGCCTTACAGTACGGAGTACCTTGCCTTGCTTGTCTACCTACTGTACTCCGTATGCTTGCTTGCTTGCTTGCTTGCTTCGCAACCACAATGATAACTGGGGTAGTGCCCCCCACAAATTCAAAACAGACCCTTCCCACTTCCAGGTATTCCGTACTGGCGCCCTTGCGATAACTCTACATACAAGCATCTACGATTACCTACCTCGAGGTAGGTATCCTATACTCCGTCCTTGCGAGTACCTAAAGGTAGAGCAGCAACTTCTTGCGGTCTTCTGCAGGCAATCCACTGACAGGGATCCCCGCTGCTCACTTGCTGCAGGCCATCTTCCCGCCCACTACCGTACGCATTCGTTGATCACTAAATCACCTACTAAACGAGAAGCCAACGAGGGACCGAGCAAAGGCCGGAAAAGATCATCGCCGTTGTTTCTCTCACTGCCCCAATTACTCTGCAAAAGTTGCATACATACATAGATCGTTCGCCTTTTCCCTCTCTGTTCGTCAGAATTCCTTTCCTTGCCTTTCCTCGCCTTTCCTCTGACTCACCATCCTTTTGCAGTTACAGAAAGGGGAAAGGATCCGAAGAACAGGGATTATACCAGAAGCAGTCCGGCCTCAGATGATCGGGCTTCAGCGTCCTATCATCTCCAGCACACTTTCAAAATAGCGAACGAGAAGGATTCGCCGTCGACCGAGTATTTTCGGTCTGGTCTCGCAACGCGGAAAACCCCACTGCATGCCTTGTCGTCGCCGCGCGAAGGCGGCGAAAATCTCCTCTACCACGATCATGCACAGGCTCCATGGGCCAATTTCCCATTCCAGACGTTGCGCGAAGAGCAACAGCAAGTCAGTCCAAGCTCCAGCTCCAGCATGACCCTCAGCCGGCCGTCTGCGAACCTGTCGCGGATGGATTTCGAGACGTTTTCGCGGCGAACATCGGAATTATCGAGCACCCCTTCCAGCTCGGCGACCACGTTCAGCTTCTCGGTTCAATACTCACACGATGATCCGATGGAAGACGCGGACGACGATGTGGCGCCGAAGATAGAGGAGATGGACGAAGAGGGCTTGGACGACACCAAAGTGACGCCGACCTCGGAAAGTCCAAAGGCAGCGCAGGCCGAGACCGAGGCTCCTCCACCCGGTGCCAAGAAGCGTGGGCGACCGCGGAAACATGCCTGCCCGCCACCGGACAGCCAGGCCAAAGTTGCAAAGGGTCGGTCGAAGACGGGCTGCATAACCTGTCGGCGGCGCAAGAAGAAGTGTGACGAGACGAAGCCATCCTGTAAGTACACTCTACTAAATCGTTCCATCAGCCGCCCCGTTCGGCTCTTTCGCTGAATGCTGAATCATTCTGGTACGGGCACTGCTGATGTACGTTAGGCCTCAATTGTCAGAAGAATGCCGTCGTATGCGAAGGGTATCCGCCTAGGGGTCTCTGGAAGAGCCCGAAGCCCAAGGGCGAAAAAGGTATTCGGGTTTCCGAAAGACCTTTTCGAAGCGGTTCCGTCACTAACGCTTCTTCAGCCGGTTCTGGCGCCTCAGTCATCTTGCCCAGAGGGCTCCCGTTCCTCATCGATGGCATCGAGACGGAGGTCGATCGCCGCTTCTTGGATCACTTTGTCTACGATTTTAGTCGGGTCTTGACACTCATCAACGACGACTCGAATCCTTTCAAAGAGATACTCCTGCCGATGGCGACCCAAAACCGTGGACTGATGCACTCTCTGATGTGTCTGTCTGGTTCGCATCTGTCATCGCGAGATCCTCAGCCTATCTTCAAAGAACGTCGCCATTATCACTTCGATTGCGCCGTCTCGAATTTGCGGACGCACATCACAGGATATGCGACCAATCCATCCAGGGAGATGATCGATGATCCCACCGTTGCATCAACTTTGGCGTTGTGCTTGAACTCGATATGCGAAGGAGAGACTAAAGGGGAGTATCGCATACACATGGACGCAGCAAGGCACCTTTTGGAGACACAACGGTCGCAGAACCCCGAATTCAAGAAGTTCTTGTATGAGTTCTTCATGTATCACGATGTTTCCAACTCGCTCACCGCGCTGGATCGGAGACCACTCTTACTCACCGAGGACTTCGTGCTGCCAAGTTTCGTACAACCGGGAGCGGGGATCCTGCTGGGTGTTCTGGATGGATTGTTTGGCTACATGTCGAAGATCACCCTCTTACGCGATAAGATCCGGGAAAGGAAGGGCCAAGGCATCGAGCCGACGGTGGACTACCAATCGTTGAGTGAAGCCGTAGCAATCGATTGGGGCATACGGAGTTGGGAGCCGGCACAGCCCAAGGGCAGTCGCAATTTCGTTGCCGCGCAGTTGTACCGGCAATGCACCTGGGTCTACCTCTACCGGACGATACAGCCTTCCAAACCGAACGAGAAGATCGCCACGGCCGTCGACGGAGGACTGGAGTACCTCCGGCAGCTGCCAGCCGGTGACGCCACTCAATCCATTCTCCTCATGCCGTTGTTCTTACTGGGCTGCGCTGCGTTCGACCCGGAGCAGCGACCGGAAATCAGGGACGCATTTGACGGTCTGATCGCATACTCCAACCTCGGCAACATCAAACCTGCCCGGGAGATCGTAGAGAAGGTGTGGGAGAAGATGGATGCCGGGGACGAAAGCTCCTGGGACTGGGAGACGATCATCCAGGAGATGGAGTATGACCTTCTGATTACCTGAGCAGTGTTACGGATCACGCTTGTTACGTCACGCTTGGGTGGGATCTTGGATTTCGTCAATCACTCCTCTCGGCGTATACGGCGTATACGGGTGAGCATGGTCAGGGGGCGGTCGATTGCAAATAGTACGTTTTAATGGGAGAACCTCTTTTCGTGCGTTCGGATGGGAAAAGGTGGGGGTGGACATCTGATTTCGCTCGCGGGGTATATTCTCGTGGGTCGCATTGAAAGGGGGTTTCGGCCATTTCCAGCAGGTATCGAGTACGGGTCGTTGCCGTTCTCCCGGTAGGCACAGTAGGGTAACAATAGCATCAGCAACGGCGACAGCACGAGCAACAGCAACAGCATAGAATCGTCACTCGTAGCTGGCGTCCAGAGGCGGAAAGGGGGTTTTCACAAGGCTGTGCCAGACCGCACACCCTATACGGTTCGATTGTTGCCGATCTCTGTTACAAATCTAAACCACTCTATCAATATGGCGCACGATCTTCTCGAGAGATCCAGAGCTTTTTCCGTATACGCCTGATCAGAATAGCTTCACAGTGAAGTCTCTACGATTCAGATTGACAAAATGCATCATTGGATTCAGTCGGTCCGCTTGGTGCGGTACTGGTGTGAACAACGTTAGAACCAAAGCCTACTGGTCTCTGATTGATGACTTTATGCATGAATGGATCAATCGCAATGCCACATCTAGAAGAGATTGTAGCAAGAGTCGGTGCGTTCCATGTCTAAGACACTATTCTACCCACATGGTACCACTCTCTACGCTTTCCTTCTACCCTGTTCATATATCCTTATCTCGGGCTCACCTGCAGCCCATGGATGCTTCAACAATGTTGCAGCAGTTCCCCGTTCCTCAGGGACCCATCGAAGCATAGACTTGAGGAAATCAAGAAATAACTCAACGTCTACACCTTCCAGTCTATTGTGCAGAGTGATGGGTGTAATATCAGCCCCCCTCCACGTCCCTATCACTAGCTATCAGTGCAATTCTATCAAGTGCTGGCGCGTATCTTACTACTTACCATGTTCATCGAAGTATGAAGAGGGCAATGCATGGCGTTGCAAGAACTCCGTCGGCGGCGGACCAAGATATGTAATCATCATTTCAAGACATCCTCGTTCTGTTTGGCTACCAAATATGTGCTCGGAGAAAAGAAATTCCCAAATCTATTCGAGTGTCAGTACCAAGAGATCACCAGATTGAACTACGCCGGAACGAGATTACACACTAAGACGCCCAAGTTCCAAATGTCCACACTGAATTTCCACTTCATGCCTAAAATCACCTCTGGTGCCCTATAGGGGACAGGCTGAAGGAGCCCTTCATACTCGTCCTGGTCAAAGACTGCCATACCAAGATCACAGATTATGGGGTAAGTCAAATCATTGCCATACTCTGGGGTTCGAGACGTATAGATTGCGCGGCTGTCATCGATCACTTTTACTGGATCTTCGCGTGCGACTTTGATGTGCCTTGTCAGAATGGCGTCTTCATCATCTGGGAGAGTGGTCAAGATGTTGTCGAGTTTGATGTCTGCACAACAAGAATCAGCTAAAGCCAAGGACAAGACGTCGCTTCACCGAATACCTGTGTGTACCACGCGACCTGTATGAAGGTAATCAAGCCCTATAAGAAGATATTTGGTGACCCACGCTGCTGCCCTCATGCCGAGTCTTCTCTCTGGTTGCAGGTTGACATACTCCAACAAACTCATTCCCAGAGGCTCGTACAGAAGACATTGATGCGCACCACCAGGGACGTTGATCTTGAAAGCATCGCATGCCCGTTTCACACAATATCGGCCATCATGTGTCAAACTGCATTTTGCCAAGTGACTGAGCACCTTCGACTCTCGGTTCTCAACGGTACTGTAGGTGCCCACTTTGAGAACCTTGTAAGCATCGGCTCTAGAAATCAATTAGCCAGCAGCCCATCATTTGTCAGGTGAGTTGTGTACTTTTGATCCCGGCAAAGCCAAACGGCAGAGGACCCACCGTGTCCGAATTTGGCCTCAACTTTGTACCGTTCATGGAAGATCTGGCCGATGTGCACGGGAAAGAATGACGAAGCGCTGTAATGGAGCAGTGTTTCCTCCTCCATCAGTTTGACACCAGCGGTGATGGAATTGGACATGGAAAATTTGTGAAGGTGTCGGGTAGCCCAAAGAGAATTCATGTTGAGGCAGTAGTGAGAACTACCGTAGTTGGGAGCCTTACCAGCACCATGAGGTAGGACCACATTTCTGAAGCCTGCAGCGCGCGGACCAATTTTGACGGCCATTCTGGGAGGGTCTGGGAGCGGAAGAACTTCGTTGCTTGGCGTTGCGTCGCATAAGCTGAACAGTAGCAAAGCTTAAGATTTCTGGACAGGCCATGTACAAACGGACACACCGACCTATCTAGCATTCGCAGTGCCCTATGTTATGGCAGCAAATTGTCTTTCGACCGTCAGCGGAACGCTCCGTTCCGTGGCAGATCTGCGTTGTCCGCAACCGGCCACACGAGTAGAGCGGGTCGAGAGCTGTAGAGGGGTCCGTCCTTGAGTTAGGGCTGAGAGACTGCGCAGATACCCGGACACGTCCACAAAGGGCTGTAGTGGCGGCGAAAAGCGGAGAACTAGTCTTGGGTCCTTTTCTGGATGAGGTTACCACCGGGTTGGACAGCTCCAGCGCGTTCCAACTGATCTCAACGCTGAAGAGTTTGGCGATTGAGGGTCGGACCGTCGTCACTACTATACATCAGCCTCGTCCAGAGATCTGGAGACTTTTCAGAATCACTTGGTACTTCTTTCGAGTGGATCTCCTTTATACAGCGGCTCCAACCGGACAAGTGCCCTGCCTTACTTTGATAGCCTAGGCTATGAAGGTGCCCCGTTCCGCAATCCAGCAGAATACTTTTTCGGATCTGCCTGCTGCTGATACTGGGTCACCTGAGATAGGGAAAGTGTCTAGAGGCCGTGTGGAGCGCTTGGAGAAGTCACGGGGGGTTGATGAAGTCCAAGATGACACAAGAGGGACTGAGGAGATGACTACCGCAGGCGAGACTCAAGTCCAACGGAGATGAAGAAAAATTACCTAACACCTCCTGGATGACAGATTCGCGACTTCACTCCGTGGACATTCGTGGCGACCTTCCGGGATCTAATGGGTATCGCCGGCAGTTCTTTCTCCGAAGCAATCAGTATGGCAATCATCACTGGGTGGATCCTCCTCGCCTTAGATAGCTTGGCAGGAATCGGTTTTTTGCCATCATCTCTTTTGATTTCATGGCTGGATTTCGGCCCTTGGCAGGCCAAGTTTATACCATACTTCGCCATCACACTCCTTGAGCCATTACATTGCCGTTACATTCGCCACGCGTGCGTGGCAATCTTTGGAGAGTTCGCCGGTGCTACCCTTATTGCCAATATGGGGTACACTCGGCAGTCCTTGGCTTGCTGGTACGTACGTCGTACAATCAAACGAGATTACATTCACGTACGGTGGCTAAAATGGACAGCCATATGTGTTCTATGCGTTTGGCGCTCTCTGCGCCAATGAATTCGTGGGCCACACTTCGAATCCCGAAGGTTAACTCTACGACTACCCACTTCCTGGTGGCATCAGCAACCCAGTAGGCAACCAATATACTGGGCAGTATATCATGGACTCGCTTGGATTCCCCTTGATCTCGGTCGTACGCATTGAGTTGCTCAGAGGACTCGCCGGGAAAGGCCGAACTGTCATACTTACTATTCATCAACCAAGGTCAGATCTTCTCGCACATGTTGGGAACGTGTTCCTACTAGCTCGTGGAGGGTTACCGGTATACGCAGGAAACGGCAGTGGCACGTTAAAGCATTTCCAGATGCTCGAATTCTCCTTTTTCGTGGTGGCGCTCAAATGAGTTTGCATTGTCAGGCTATTGCGAAAGCGTTGCCATCATGTTTAACACTCTCTGCGACACACGGGCTTTGCAGTTAACGTCACTTCTGTCGTTTTACCTATTGCTACACTCATGGGAGGTGTCATGAGCCTCAATATCCCAGGTTTCTTGGCGGCCTTGAACCACCTGTCGCCTATCAAGTGGTCCTTCGGCAATTTGGCGCCGTGTTCGCTGCTGGCTCAGCACTTTCCGTGCAACGGTTTACCGGAAACCACCCGACGGGGACTGTCCCATCAGCACCGGCGTGCAAGTCTTGCAGCTTTACAACCTGGACAAGGACGCCGGTACGAACCTTCTGAGGCTAGGGATTTGTACCGTGATTTACCAGTTCATTGCATATCTTCTACTTATGGCCAAGAGGCCGCACTGAAATCTCAAGGAAGGGTGTGGAGTAGAAATGATGGCTGGTATATTGCTCTCCTCGATGGCATGGAACTAACTACAATGCATGGGCTCGGAGTTCTGTGATCCTTTATAGAATATGCATGGCGTGGCGCTTGGGCAACGACGATGCTTTGAAGTTGCTGTATTTGCAAAGTACGGACTGCTTGAATCCTCTTGATCGAAGTGTACACAGAGCGGTTCAGCGTCAGTCATGTATCCCACGCTGGCGATATGTACGGACTTCCAGAGTAATGGCAAATGAACTCCTGTCATGGAGACATCTCCCCTGGCCACGGCAGCTTTCGACTCGTTCCTCAACGGCTAGCTGCAGATCAGGCTGGTCGTGTCAAAGTGACCAACAAACAGATGGCTGGCTGCTTGTTGAAGATAATCTGGCCTTGTTACAACGCGAGATAATTTCGAAAGCAGGTTCTGTCATCCGTCAGGATCACAAAATGCTCCATATGATCCCCTGCCGAGATTGGTCGTACCAGGACATCGGAACGGTAAGTGGTATGCCGGCAGATACCAACATATGCAGCTGTACGGAGTACATGTGTGTAGAATTAAGAAGCACACTGAATCATGAAACTCATGTACCTTACATGAAATGACCCCATCCCTTTTCACATCCTTCCACCGTGGTTGAAGCGATACGTCAGCGACCGGGATCATTGCAACCCTATGTGGTCCGAGCGCCTCAAGTTTAGTGAAACAAACGCTCAACATCACAAGCCAAACTTCACTCTTTCCTTAGTCTCCCAAAACCAATTCCTCTCATTCTTTTCATCTCGTCACCTCACCTTCTCCAACCTTCCACCATCACGTCGTCCGTCTAGTCGTTCGTTTCTAGAAGTGTAGGCGTCTTCCATTCTCTCACAACGTTCCTAACTTCTCTCTTGACTGTTCCAATAACCTATTCACTCCTTTTGCTGCCGTGAGTCGCGTTCAAGATGCATCTGTCCAAGGTGATTGTGTCTGCGGTGACGTTGGGTGTGGTTGGTGTCGGTGCAGTTGAGTAAGTGGTTCATCTCGTTCGTCTGTTCTAGGGTTATTCCCAGCCGCAATGAAGAAACTCGACGAGTCAGCGACGAGTCAGCGCCGAGCTCACCGTCGCCAATTCACGCGTGAAGCACACAAAAGCAAGACTTTTGAGAACTTTTTCAAATACCACCACACATAACAACGATGGCAGTACGTCCTGCCATCGTGGGACTTTTGGTGGTCTCGGAGCGGATCCTTGCCAAGCTCCTTCCCATTATCTCAGAGATTTTGGTAATAGCACTAATGGTGCGAACTCTCAGGTCTCCAAACGGCCTTGCTACCAGTCTCTCGAATGGCAACAACTGTGGTCAGCCAGAAACGGTATATGTTACCGTCACTGCCCCTGGTACCACGATCGACGTGGCTGTCAAGTCGGCTTTGATTCAGTCTGTTGGCAGTGTCGACGAACAAGCTCCCTCGGAGACTCTCAACCTTCCGTCTGCTGGATCGACTGATACGGCCACCGATATCACCGCCACGAGTACCATCTTCATCACCTACACAGAATCCGTACAGGTAGCTGCAGCCACTCCAACCTCGAGCACTGCTGGATATGGTGAGCCCTATCACCTCAGCGAGCTTGCTGGAACAACGACCTCGCACGGCAGCGAATTTCCATCCGTAATTCACGATTCTGTCACGCGTACTTCCGCCGTTCAGGCCGCACCGGTTTCCACCGAAGCAGATCAGCACTCCACAAGCGATGGAACTATCTTTCTAACCCTCACATCGACTGTACATTTAACTCGAACCATCTTCGAGGTCCATAACGGAACCGCTACCTCAGCTCGAAGCTTCACAGGGATCGGTGCGGGTGGCTGGAACGCGACAGGCACAACCTTACAGACTGTCAAGGGTGGCGCAACAGGTAGTGGTATCAGCGCTTTGAGTAACCAAGCTCACCGAACGGGTGCCGTGTCCGCTATCGCTATTGGTTTGCCTACTGGCTATACGTATGGTGTTCCATCTCCCTCCCGTCAAGCGTATAAGAAGAAAGGGAAACGCCAGGTGGGCTCGATCGTCGTCGCCACTATCAATGGCGTAGTCGTCTCCTGGACCAACGTCTTTGATGGCGGTGCACCTGCTACTTCCATCCCCTCTCCGCCTGTGAAAGCGGAACCTCCTCTGGTCCCAGGTACGACTGACATAGTTTCCATCCTAGCACTTATGTGGACTAACATCTTCAAAAGCTCCAGTGTCTTCGCCTGCAGGCTACGGAATTCAGCCATCTCTCTCGGTAGCCAAGCTTCCCATCCCATCTCCGCCTGTGAAAGCGGAACCTCCTCTGGTCCCAGGTACGACTGACATCGTTTCCATCCTAGCTCTTATGTGGACTAACATCTTAACAAGCTCCAGTGTCTTCGTCTGCAGGCTACGGAAATCAGCCGTCTCTCTCGGTAGCCAATTTTCCCAGCACATCGTCCCAAACCTCGAGTGCTTCCCAGCAAATCGTCACCCAGACAGCACTTCCAACAACGGTGACTGAGGGCGTACAACTGGCTAGCGGCACAACAGTACCATCTCCAATCATCGCACAATCTTCATTAGCGGATGTTCCTTCGTCCTCTGCGCCGTCCGTACCCACCTCGACCAGCTGTGGCGAGATTGGAAACTTCACTCTCAATGTGGGTCTTGAATCAACCTACCATTGTGTCTATGATTAGATACTGACGCTGAACAGTTCGATGATCTGCTCGCTTTCTCGCCAAGTAACAACGACACAGCCGATTATCCGCCAATCTTCAGCCCCTACCATCATCTCTTTTTCTCAGGAGGATATGCATATGCTCCACCACCAACGGATCCATTCCAGCCATCATCTCCACCACACCTGGCAGTCTTTACCACGAACATGACCGGCCAACCGCTCGTCACTACCGCGTCGCCAGCAGTGGGAGATGATATCCTTGGGGAGTTTGGCGCGGGGCCAAGGGCTAGGAACAGCGCATACTGGATTGACGCTTACGGGGCCTCGATGGGTTGCGACAATAGAGGACCAGAAGACTGCATCGTCACCTTCACCGGCTTCGCATACATCAAGTCAACGGATGTGGAAGTCACTCAAGTGTCGGCCAGTGCGGCAATCCCTCCGTGCCCCGAAATGCGCGACTGTCCATTGCAAGCAGTCTTACTGGGCGACCGGTTCACCGGACTGTCTGGGCTGCGCATCGTGGCTCGAGTAGGGGACAAGCCGGTAATCTGGTTTATGGATGATGTTCAGCTGGCGTGGAGCAACAATACCTGCGCCGCAGGCCTCGAGCGTGCCCGGAGCCGGTAAATGATGTCACTCATAAGTGAAGGGTTTGGCAACATGTGCCTTGATGGTGGATGTCTGACTGGACAAATCACTGGTTGACGAGAAGATGTGCAATCACATGTATGATGATCACGACTGTGCGGTCTTGCTGTCGCTCTTATCAGATGTTCTTCCTGATTGGCTAGATGCTAGTTAGGATCCCTCGCAGAGCAATGCCTACCAATTGAAACGAAGATGGAACCAGTAATTGCACCTTGTGATAACTTAGATGAATTACCAAAAGCATCAAAGCCCTCGAGAAGTCGTCACCGCCGCCAATCCACCAACTGTCGGACCTGTCCCAGGTCGGCCAGGTACATCCCAAAGCGCACACTAAAGATGAGTATGCTCTACCGGTTGCGCAACTGGTGATCGAATAGTATGCATTTTGTAAAGGGACACCGAATAATATCGTGGTGAGACTGTTCACCCAGCGGTGGGCGCTAGACCCCCTTTACGCACCCTCGGATGACGTAACTTGAAGGCTAAAGCACAACCAAAACAGCACGTCCCAATGATCGATTACCGTAACTTACTCCCATCACTGTAAGTTCGCAATCTCTAGGAGGTTTCCTCAACTTGATCAATAGTCTCAAAATACCTGTTGCTCGTCGAACCATTCAATTTAAAATGTCGGCGACCTTGATCACAACCCGCTGACATGCCAAAGAGAGTCGAAATGGAGGAGAAGTGGGTGGGGAAGGGAGGGGGGGAGGGGCGTGGTCGGAAAGGAATTCAGTGGGAAGGCGAGGTTTTCGACGAAGGAGGTGAGGTTCCTTGTGTGTGGGGAAAATGAGAGAGGCCTTCCATGGATCAGTATGGGGTAATATTGAGGCAGGAGATGCGGTAGGTGGGTGGTGAGAAGCTCTGTTGGGTGGAATGTCGTGCGATTTGGATGGGAGGTTTAGGGTCCATCATGCTGGAGGAGAGATTTTCCGAGAGGTGTGCGGAATTGTCGTGAGATAGGGTCTGCGTAGTTGTACGATTGACGATTCTCTGGCTGGAAAGGGTACTGCATCTGTTGATAATCGTTCTGTCCACTTGGCTGTCGGGAATGTGAAGTCCACAGACAAAGCACGAAGATGGCCGGAGGTCATGCATACATGTCTCTGTCTCACAACTTGAAATCACTCAGCCTAGACTTCACTCAATTCCTGAAGATTGTTTCCCCTGGACTGCACCCCAGGACCCTACTTGCACCACAAGAGCCAGAGCTTCTTGTCGACGAACCTGCGTCCAGTTGCTGTCCTTCGAATTTCATGGGTGTATTCCTGCTCAAAACCACGACGGGACGAAAGCAAATCCTTCCGCTACCGGGATCCCTTGGAGTATTTTCCGGCTTTATGGTCGAGGGAGGCGCGCCCTGCCGGATTCTACCAGATTGCTCATTTGACCCCTGGAAGCGGCTGATTGTGAAGGATCATGCCGTAGCGCATCTGGAGACCACACGTGTCGACCCCGGACTGCAACGGTCTGTGTTTACCGCGTCGTGGCCAGACCTGAGGCCTTTGGACCCCACTTTGCCACGAGACTCGGTCTGGGTTTGGCTTGGGACGAACGAAGGATCAGACCCCAGCAGCGACGCTAGCTCGCTCGCTTGGTGGTGAAGGATTCGGAAGATTATGATTACCTCAGAACTCTCAGTCAGCCGCACCTTCAGGTCTTCCCGGAGGGCTATTGTTGCAGTGGGGAGGTTGGTGACCGGTTATTGGGTGCCTTCCTCCTATCCTGCAATATTTCCCCTCGTATTATTGAAACAAGCAGTTCGCTATCTCAGTAGCACAACCTCCTCAACGGCCCACGAGCCTTTTTCAGTTACTCATACGAAGTACAGTGTGTTACCACCACCCTACCGCGGGTAACACGACATGCAGATATGAGAAAGTTAACCGAGGCTGATGTACTGTAAACATACCAACATGTCAGCGCCAAATCTAAAGGGGAGTTGCGTTACTACCTACCTTACCTACCTATAACGTTATGAGAGAATCCTGCCCTGACCTTTCTTCTGTAACCACCCTTTCGGCCACATTCTATCGTCTAGGATGCTACCAACTCGAATTTCATTCTCCACTTGACCACCACATTTCATTTCACTTCACTTCAACCCATAATCTCCCCTCCATTCCTCACCTCCAGAACCTTGACGGACGGCACACTCGCAGCATATCTCCGAGTGCCGCCCTGAAAATCACTCAACCATGGCTTTCGAATACTTCTCTCAGCTAACAGTCGTTGTGCCTCTCTCTCTCCTTGTTGTCTACCTCGTCTACACTAAGCTCACCTCCAAACCTCTCATCCCCGAGCACGTCCCATGGGTTGGACGACGCTCCGAAATCTTTTCGAGAAGTCGAGCCAATATCAGGAGCTTCACGCGGGGTCGTGAGCTGCTGGATGATGCGTACTACAAGGTACTTACATCCTCCATATCAAATGCCAAGTTACGAATAGCTAACAGCATCCTAGTTCTCGAAACAGGGCCTCAATTGCGTCCTCCCGACGTTCCAGGGCGGTGCAGTCCTTATCCCTCCGTCGCAGATACCGTGGCTCCTTTCCCAGCCCGACCACGTTCTGAACACAAAAGAAGTTCACCGAGACAGCCTCGAGGCCGATTACACGATTTTGAATGACAGGATCGTCCGTCACCCTGTTCACGAGGACGTGGTTCGGAGAGATCTTACCAGACAGCTGGGAAACCTGACGATGGAGATCATGGAGGAACTTGGTAGTGGCTTTGACCAGTATTGGGGCTTCGATACCGAGAACTGGAAGGAGGCTTGCGTGTATGAGAATATGATGAAGATCATTGCAAGGACTTCGAACCGGGTCATCGTCGGGTTACCTCTGTGTGAGTGACATCTTGTTATGCTCAAAAGTGAAGTCGTGATCGCTGATAGCTACCAGGCCGCGACGAAGATTTTCTGCGGAACGTGGCCAAATTCTCACAGGACGTTCCGCTCAGCGGTGTCTTCATCAAATTTTTCCCAAAGTTCTTGAAGCCTATCATCGGACCGATCGCCGTGCTCCCGAATCGATACCACTTCCGCCAGTGCGCCAAGCATACCGTTCCTTTGGTCAAGCAAAGGTTAGCGGACATGGAGAGGAAGCGACAAGATCCTGACTTCAAGTACGAGGAACCGAATGACTTCCTGACGTGGCAGATCCGCGATGCCATGAGACGAGGCGACCCTTCCGAGCAAACGCCAGAAATGCTATCTCACCGCGTACTCATCGTCAACTTCGCAGCCATTCACACCTCCACTTTTACGGTCACCAACGCCCTCATCGACCTGTTCAGCGCTTCACCGGAGAAAGGCTACTTGGAAGGCATCCGCGAAGAAGCGCAGAGAGTCTTGAACGAGTACAACGGCGTCTGGACCAAAGCCGGTCTGGCCAAGATGATCCGCGTCGACAGCGCCATCCGCGAGAGCATGCGTCTCTCGGGTTTCTCGAGCCGAGGTTTAGTCCGGAAGGTTATCTCCGACGGAGGTGTCACGTTGGAGGACGGCTTGCATCTGGGCAAGGGGACCAACATCGGCCTGTCCGCATACTCGGTCCACCACGACGAAACCATCTTCGAAGACCCGATGACCTATGACGCCTTCCGCTTCTCCCGACCCCGCGAAGCCTTCGCTACCTCCCAGGACATCCCGATTGGCGACTTGATCGCTGACGAAACTCCCCTCGCAAACGGCACGGCCACGGCAACGGCAACGGAGAAAGGCGAGAACCTCACCGAAGTCCTCAAACACAAGAACCTCTCCATGGCCAGCACGAGCGAGACCTTCCTCGCCTTCGGCCACGGCCGCCACGCTTGTCCCGGACGCTTCTTCGCCGCCAACGAACTGAAGCTTCTGATCGCTTACATGGTGCTCAACTACGACGTCAAGCCGTTGCCCGTGCGACCCCGGAATACCTGGCTCGGAGAGACCGTCTTGCCGCCCATGAAGGCTACCGTGCAGATTCGACGAAGGAAGACGGAGGTTTCGGGATGATGTTTCTCACATCAGGCGGTTGTGATCGGGCCAGGGGGAAGATTCACAGCCTTTTGGGGATGGCGTGCCTTGCTTAGATTGTTGCGGCATGTCGAGCTGATAAATCTTTGCTCCCTCTTTGCTTGATATCCGGGTTCCTTGCCACCAGCGAGCACTGTCGACTTTCCGCGGTTCTTATTGTATTCTTCTCGCTCAAGATTATATGGCTTCTGCAGTGCCCATAAAGTCGCACAGCAAGCATGGTCTCTCCAAATGAAGCACGCTTCTTCAAGATACACTGTGGTAACCTCCCCCTTCGACTCTAGCATCCAACGATCTTACCCCGTATATTCCAAACTCAAATCCCCATCGCGAGTGTCCGCCACAGAGAGAAAATCGTCCAGACGCGCAAACGCACAGGTCACAGAACGTCACCGAGAGAGAGGAGAGGAAGAGCAGAAGAGATTTCAATAGAGTGCGGAGTTGCTGTTGCGACGATCCATACAGAATGTATACCCATACATTGCACCTTTAGTCTTACATCACCTTATCTGAAAGGTCGTTCATACTCATCATCGTTCTTCACATAAGTAGAGTTACAGCAAGATTACGTTGAAGTCAGAAATATACAATAAGACACAAGACCGACTCCTTTTGGTCCGTCCAAATCCGGCCCTCCTTCCCCTCCCTTCCCTTAACTAGCTGCCCAGACCCATCCTGACGCCTGATCACTTCTTTCAACGATGTTCCCTCCAGGACGCGATGCAATCAGACCGTCCGTCCATGCATACCGACTGCACCCACCCCGCTGCGTAAACGACGCCTCCGTCGCCTACCGTCTTGCCTGGGCACGAACTATATGTCCAGCATGCTCCGCACCTGCTGCGGCCGCGCGTTACTCGTCGCCGAACTCATCGTCCGTACACTCATCGTCCGTCTCGACCTCCCATCGCCAGTACCATCACCATCCTCGTCATCGTCACCACCCCAGCCCGCGCTCGCCATCGGCTTCCCCTTCGCAGGCTGCTCGTCCCCCTCCTCCTTCGCCGTCGCGGCCTCATCCGAGAACGGATCCTCAACCTGCTGCTCTGCCCTCGGCCTCGCAGCCGGCATGGTGCCCAACTCGATGGTGCGCTCGAGATTCCGCTGCGTCGCCCTACCGCCTCCGATCTCGGTCGTCATGGCGCGGAGGCGCGACTCGGTGGACAGATGATTGTCGCCGTGCAGCTTACTCCACCAGGACGGTTTCTGGTTCGCGGCCAAGCCGAGCTCGGCGTCGATGGAGCGGCCGCGTTCGGCGCGCTGTCGCAGCAGGTCGCGGTCCTCGTTGGGCTCGAGGTAGCCCCAGACGTTGGCGAGCAGGATGACGAGGAAGGCCGGGCCGTAGCCGAGGCCGTACATCCAGGCCGGGTTGACGTCGTACTTGAGCGGGCTGATGGACCAGACGAAGGAGGTGGCGATGTCGTAGCCGACGCGCACGGCGGTGATGGGGATGATGAGGAGGAATTTGAGCGGGGCGTGGCGGAGGAAGGCGGTGAGGCTAGGGAAGAGGCCGTGGGTGGGGGGCTTGTAGTGGTGGATGGAGTGGTGCAGGCAGTAGCAGATCGTGCACCAGGCCAGGAGGGCCAGGAAGGCGCCGGCTTTGAAGCGCAGGTCGGTGCCGGAGGGCTTGGCGTAGTCGTGGATCTGCTGCGCGGATCCTTGGTATTCGATGTTGGCCCACGGGCGGGGGATTGTCATGAAGAAATTCTGTGTTTCAATGTTAATACATTGTGGCAGGGGAGCTGCGGATTGAGGATCACCGACCAACCATGCAAACAGGTAGAAAATGAGAGGCATGAAGAACTCTTTCTTCCCTCGCAAGTCGTCCTGAGGTATCAAGAATGGATCCCGATCGCAGATCTGACGCTCTTGCCACGAGCCCCTGTCTCCAGTCAGCGAACCAAGCCCATGATTTTATCGGAGAAGGGCAAACGCCACCAGTGCCTGACGGCCTCCCACACAGCAGCCAACAGCCCAGGCATCATCAGGTAGTAGAAAAAGGAATTAAGAACAATCGCAAGATTCTGTAAATAATCTCGATCCACGTCCACGCTCGTAACCCCACTTATAATCCCGCACGTAGCAACGAACGTCAGCCAATACCACTGCCACCGGCGCCCAATAGCCCTAAACCTCTTCTCGCTCGGCAAGAACAGTCGACCGTGCTTGCGCAGGTTGACCAGGTTAAACATGATGCCGGCCGCGAAGAGGCAGGCAAAAGCCACCCCGAGGCTTCCGCGTTTCGAGATGCTGTAATACGGATCGTAACACGACGTGCCGTTGATGAAGGTGCCGTTCCACAGCATGGAGGGCTGGTAGGCGTCAAAGGTGAGATAACAGCTCGACCCGTTCGAGAGGGTGCCATTGTCGTAGAGGGTGTAGTTGAAGAAGTTGAGGGCCGTTCGATTGAAGTGGACGCCGTTGATTAGGACGTCGGTGGAATTCGCGCCGGAAGGGAATTGGAGGAGCTCTCGGACATTGAAGAGAGGCATGGTCGATGATCCGCGGGGTTACGGACTCTGACCCTCATGCGGCCTTTGAGAGGGCCACGGGCACGCCTGGTATGGCGGATCGCTTGTGTATGTAGAGTTTCCACGGTGGACAGGAGAGAGAAAAAAGAGTCGTTGATTGAGACTCTAGCCTGCGTGCCTGAACGGTGGAATAATCAACGATGAACGAGCTACGGAAATCTCGTACTTTTCGCTTGGATGAGGCTTCAGTCTCGGGATGATCGGATGCTGAAAAATCACGCAGTAGCAACTACTGGAGTCAGTGTCTTACTCAGCCCTAAGACCTGGCAAGTTACAGAACAAATGGCTACCAAGTTGACTTCGAAGTCATCCTGAATGAAACCAGAAATCTCTCTGGATTGATTGCATAGCCCAGAAGGATATTTCCGCAATCACATGCCAGTCTTATCCATTCGACGATGCCACTTATTTATTAGGTAAGCAGCCGCTCAGTGCCTCTATCAATGTCTGTTTTCCGAAGAAGATCAGACGACAGAGCTCGAGACAAGTAATATGATCTGCAGAGCTTAACATTATATTTGCGTATATAGAGAGTATCAGGACTCTACTCATATTACTACGGTAGGGGAGTTAGACCCAACGTCACCATAACAGTTGAAAGAAGCTCGCAATAACATAAACCCTCCGTATTGAACTAGCTTATTTGCGGCGAAACCACCGCTTCAGGCGTCCCCACAGCATCTTTGATTGCTGCCCGTTGCACCGACCGCGGTGGTGATATTCCTCCGAGTTGCGTCGTGACAGACACGCAAACCCCGCAACCAAACACAGCCAAACGCCTGGTTCATTAACCATCTGCCGTGGTAATCATCGAAAGCTGGCCGCTCCTTTACTCGCTCGCCCTTCTGATCTCATACATCCCTCTCAGCTCGTCGACCTCCCTTTGCAACACCGAGAGATCGGCTAAGATGTCATTCGCGTTTGTTCCAGGTACCGTAGCAGGCATGGGTAAGGATCCTTCAACTGGCGCAACAGAGTCTCCTTGCGGACTTTCTTTGCTGGTTTGCCTAAGACTCGAGGATGAGTCAGTTGCGCTCCGCTTGGGCAGCATGTCGATACGCGGATTATCGAAGCTGCTTTGACTCGATCCTCGATTTCTTGGTGGCGGGAGAGGTGGGACTTTCGTGACTGATGATGCAGTAGGTGGCGGTCGATAAGGGCGTTTGATACTTGAGATAGAATGTGTTCGCGTTGGTGGTACCGGAGGTCGGGAAGTTTGCTGTTTCTCGGTTGTCGAACCAGCAACAGCCGAAGGTGAGCCAGGAAGCACAGTCCCTGTATGCATCGAAGTTTCGAAAGAAGACTGCACCTGTCCTGGTAAAGTACGACGTGTGGGTGGAGGTGGTGGTGTCCTTACATCAGTAACTTGACCAGGGCTCCCGAGGTCATGAAAACAGCTTGGTGGAAGTCTTGCGGAGTTGCTTCGAGACAGTAGTGGGTTTGACGATCGCAACTGACTATGTCGTCGAGCTAACGGAGGTGTTGGGGGTCTCTTCTTTAGCAACATTGATGACCTTGAGGTAGAGCGTACTTTGTTCGACGAGTCGTTCGGCGTAGTTCTGTAGCCTTGCTCAATACCCGTCGACTGTTCTGATTGCTTGTAATTAGGTGGTAGAGGTAAAGGTTTGTTCAAATCTTTTGATGTCTGTGATAGCAAATTTGTGTTAGAAACCTGAACATCGTTTGTGTATATTCGGCTCTCCGAAACTGAAAATGGCCGTGACGAATTGAAAGATGAGACTGTCCGAGGCATGCTGCTGTTGAGAGAAGCTTCATGACGAAGGTTCCCTGCCGGAGGTTCGGGGTTTCTGGTAGCTAGGCTTGAGGCTCCTGCACGCTGTTGCCACTCGTCGTCAGAGACAGACATCTCGTGTGAGGTCCGAGGTGTATCAGTCGCAGCCTCCGTCATCGTCTCAAAAAGTGAGTGTCGAGATATTGAGGAGGTATCAGTATTGCTACTGCTATCACCGAGGATGCTCTGGGGATGGACATTCTGCGCAGGAGGAGTGCCGGATACTGTGATGCCCTTCTCACCGGTCAAGATAAGCCTCTTGAATGCATCTACATCCAATGATGCTCTCGCCGTACCGGACCCAGCCCTGCTGATTGCTGTTGGCCGGGTTGTCCTCTTGTTCGCGTCTGCAAAGCCAGTTTTTGATTGCTCTTCACGATTTAAGGCTGACTTCTGAGAAAGATCCACCGGAAGTCTTGAAACTATATGATGAGATGATGTGAGAGCCGTAGAGTTTTCCCGGGTATCATCAAGCACTTCCTGATCTTCCGAGTCCTCGTCATCCTTCTGCACCTCGGCCTCAAACGGATTGACAAATTGCGCTTCGTTGGACTTTGAGTTCGGTAAGAACGAAGAATGCACCGAGTTCCTTTGTTCGGAGTCATACTTGAGGCCCCCTGTATAATCATGATGGCTTATATCTGGTGGATTCCCTTGGTCCTGTGATGGTGTTGGCGGTAATGCTATACGGACTGTTTTCGTTCCAGGATTTGGCCGCAGATTCTCTTGTTTCAAAGCTACTCACGTATCAGAAGATATGGGACTCTAAGGCTTGGAGCGATTTACCTGGGGCGGGAGGTGAAAAGTGCTCCGCAGATGCAACCGTCTCAACTTGCCCTAGATTCCGATTGATTGGAATCGCATTACTCAATATGCTACGGCGGAAAGGATTTGACCCAGACATAGCGGCCCAGGCAGCAAAGATCCTTCATGAGAGCTGCCGAACGTGGGCTGGAGAAGGAAGGTAAGGTAGGTAGATGTTCTCACCTCGCCAAGCCTCTACAAGTATAGCTCGGCAGGGCATCAGCTTTCGGAGTTTACGGAGTACGTGGTTCCGGTTATTAGTAAGGTTTCGCTTAAATCCCGTGGGGTGGTGGTCGTCAAACTCTACATTATTCAACTCTTGAAAGCTCGATGATGCTCCTTTCGACTTTGCCAAACATGCAACAGTGAGGATATTACAACGTTCATGCCGCGAGGATCCTATACATGAATAAACTTCTAGCTATCTTTATAGACTCGACCAGCTCATGTCCGCCAGGGCCTTGCTCTTCATCTCTCAACATAGACATGCCATCTCTGCGCACCTTCAAACCAGTTCTGCGCTAAAAGCCCGCCGCTTTCTGTTGGCTGACTGAAAGCAATCATGTCCTTCGAAATCTGGACACCGTAGATGAAATTGCGCCTAGCAGCGTCCAGTAATGCCGCCGCAACCCCTTTTCGTCGATACGAGACGGAGGTCCAGATGCGGGAGATACCTAAGATGGCTGGCTTCGCGTTGGGACCGACGGAGATTGACGAGCTTTTGGATACTCCTGGATTCGACTTGCTTGTGTTGGCTTCGTCGTTTTGGCTCTCTACCTCGTACGCCTTCGAGATCCTCTCGGCGAGACAAAGACCTATGCACTTTTCCCCGGACACGAAGAGGTAGACTTTAAAGCGATCGCCGCAGGACCTGGTCTTTTCGCCTCTCGCCGATGCTGTCACTGAGCCGTTCGAGCTGTCCTCTGCGCTGGCAGTGGTGTTTGAGACAACCATCTGACTCCACAGTCTATCCTCCTCAATGTCAACCGCCGAAAGTTCCATATTGACAACCTTCAAAATCCGCCGGACCTTATTTTTCTCCGCCCTCGAACTCCTTCTGCTGATAACCATCACGAACCCTGGCGCATGACCTTCCTCTACCGTCGCATCCTTCGCCGAGTCCCACACTATACTCGACACGTGTCTCTTCAGGAAGGTCTTCCCAACATCCACGCCGCCTACATTGGCTACATGAAACTCCTTATGCAGTGCCGCGTCCTGCGCGTTCGACGGTATATACTCCATCCCACAGATCTTGCAAGCGGTCCGGATCTCCCCGCCCAGGTCAATTCGCATCTGTGTCAGACGTGGCTTCTTCGCCGGACGCTCTCGGCCCGGAATAGAATTGGTGATATCCTCCAAGGGCCCGATCGCCACGCGTGGGCACCACTCCGTAGCCGTAGCGCGCTTCCGTTTCAAGAACGAGAATGTAGGCTTCCGGGTCGCGACAAGCGGGGATAGGAGCCGCGGTGGCGGCGAGGATGGCGGCGTGTTGTTGCATTCGTCCGGCGCGTCAGAGGAGAGGATAGCATGCTTGTGAGGGGGCGGACTTGATGGCGCCGTCGATGATGGTTCGTTCTGTTCTCCCACAAGGTTTATGTACTCCTCCACCACCACTCCCGTCTCGTCCATCCGGATTTTTTTGTGGGTGAACCCGACGTCGTCGCCACCGAAGACACGCTTCTGCTGTCGCGAGTATGTTTTGGTGATGCCCCTACCTGCACGTTAGTATACCCATGACACATTGAAGTGTAGCACGTACTTCTTAAATGAGTTCGAGATTCCGTAAGGCATGACTGTGGAATAGGTCGTTTCGATGTGCCGTTTGGGAGATGTTGAGCAAGCGCTGTGGGATTTGTTTCTCTGAGTACGGTTTCCAACTAGAAATAAATAACCGCGGCACGGCACGCGTCGCGCCGCGAAATACGTAGCAATCTACACTAGGCTCAATTCGGGCGAAATTGGATCCACCAGCGCTCGCGCGCTGAGGAAGGCAACCAGTTCACCTCATAGATATGAAAAGGCACCAAGGAAGGATTAACGTTTATGTGCCACTTCTAGAGCAAGACACGATGCCCAATTTGACATACGTAGCCATAGCCGGCGAGGAAAGACGTACTAACAATATCATCTGCTATGATCTGGCAACGCAAGCCAGCTTCAGCGCATCAGACTTGACGCCAATACGACACTTAGGGAAGATCCAGGCCTCATTTACATGCTTGATAATGCACTGCTGAAGGAGCCAGTGTCTTCACTCGGCAATATGTCCGAGGCAGGCGGGGCCCGTGCAACAAGCAGCGTTGAGAATAGAGTAGTGCCGGTACTCGACGAGCACGGAGCCATCCTTCCATACACCTGTTCCGTACTGGACGGTGTCGGTAAGTTTGTCGTGTCGTTACGTGCAAAGTAAGATAGAGCGTCATCATCTACGAGCGTTCCGGCTGGGTCGTCGGCTGAAAGAGCGGATGACTGTGGGTTCGCGATTGGGCCGCTGGAATGTGCTGTTGAGGGTCTTGTTGTTAGGAAGATTGGACTGTGCCTGGTCTGATTCTGATACCCGGCGGTAATGTCGACATCTACAACCTCGGTGTTTGGTGCCGATGGTCCCACGGGCCCTGCGTCGTTTATCGAGCTCTCAGTATTTGGTCCGCTTGTGCTGAGCGAGGATTCGGTGCTGGAGTGATCTGATATTCTGTCTCGCTTTCGGCGACGCCTGACGGAATTCTTATCTGACCTAGCTGTCGAGGATACGCTACTGGCCCATGATCCGAGTGCCTTGGAGCGTCTTATAATATGCTCCTTGACCGGCTGGATGAACACGGGGTGGTCGTCAGACCGCAAGACAGGTTGGAGCGACCACCTGAGGCTGTAAGTCTTGACTTGGGCCCATGTACGACATCTCACTGTATTACCCCTGTTGTTGCCCCATCCAGGCCGGGCCCCTTGTGACTGTGAAGTGTGAGAAAGCGGGCAGGTAGGCAAATCATCAAACCGCCTGGGCCGACCGTATATCCTATCAATTTTTCGCCGCTGGGAAGGTGGCGTCTCTATTTCAGTGCTACTTTGGTGACGACGCCGAAGAGATGTCGGTGTGGCCACACTCCCACTGTTTCTCTCCATTCCGTTAGACGGCCCGTCACTCCACCGCGGCTACTGTCGGGATCCTTCCCAAATTGGTTCGGTCTTTCTAGCTGTTGAATTCGTCGCTGTCTCGAGATCTCTTCAGCGAGACGGTCTTCAAGTAAACGTGAATTTCTGCAACCCCGCCATGCAAGAGCGGGAGAAGAGTTTCTGGCGTTGTGGCCCAATGCAGGAGAGTTTCGAAAATGCGTGTGTAGTCTCAAGCTACTGATCAGTCTCGGATCTGACGAAGAGCCGATCGGGCAGCTTCGATCATAGTAGGAAGCTGGAGGTCGTGAGCATCGTTCAGACTCTGGCGGCAAGGTGAAACACGTAGCTAGTAGCTGGACTGCGATCATAGTGGTGAATGCTTGGAAGCGGTCCGAACCTCTGATATTATTCAAGATAGAGAGCTGTATGGGTCTGTCCAAAGAGATTAGATGCTGGAAAAAGATTCCCGTGTTAGCACGACATAGTCTAGCACGTGGTAGACAAGTCAGAACCCACGTTGCTGCATCCTCGGAGCCCGTGAAGCCGACTTGGCTCATGGCAGTCCATTATCTCTTTCTGAATGACCTCCCATATCCGGATATTCAGCTGCCGCCCCATCTCACTCCCTCCTGTGGGAATCATCGCACCAGTACCCTCGTCATCTGGGCTATCCTCGCCGCGAACAATATGATTCGCAGTATGACTTGAAGTAGCAAAGGATGCCCGCAAGCGCCTAATCATATCAAGCAGCTCTCTTCTGTCAGCAAAGCCAGCTCAGCCCAGCTCTGTACCGGTCGAGCGTCGGCGCTGCCTGCCAAAGCACGTCAATAGTTTAGTTGTATGGATGCGCTATGGCAGCAGCGCAGATGTTCAAGGACGTAATAAGATAAGAATGGATATGGAGGAGACCTGAGATATGGGTATATCTCGCTCTCAGGGTTTAATGAGACGTAAGTGGTAAGGTAGGGGAAGAGGTCATGGTAGTTGGCCTATCTTGATCCCCTTTGGGTAGAGTTGCGCATATAGCATTTAGGACGTAGGTAGCAAGAGTTGAAAGGATCTTGAAGATCTGAAGTCCTAAGCTCGAAGCACATGTAGCCCAGTGGAGACTGAAAGGAAGGTGCAATGGTAAATATAAACGCTAATCGTACAGAGTAAACAAAACCCCAGTTTGTGCAAGCTTCCATTTCACACGATCATCCTTGCCATTAAACATGGGAGCATTCTAGCGAGCTATTGTGCTGCGACCCGGATGGTTCTCACTAGTCTTTCAATGCTTTACCTTAAGTCAAGGCGTAGGCGCCGTAATCAGACTTTCAAGGGAGTCTGCTGAGCTCTTGTCGTGGTCTTCATCACAAAACCCCAGTTGTTCCGGTACCAGTGCGGCTTATTAGTCATATTGATGTCTCGAGCACTGGATTGCATGACGATCTCAACCCTTAGCTTGAAGGACGGCGATTATCACTGTTAAGAGTGCAAGGGATCAGTTGCGATCCCCGCTCATGGCTGCGGTTTTGGGATCGAGGTTCGGCTGAGACCAGGCTTGTCACATCGATGACACTTGACGGCAACTAAAATGCCATGGGCAGGACCTTGTAATTGACTTAGGGTATCCCAGATCGGGGCTTGTACACCTAGCCAATGGAGACAAAAGTGCCGCTATAGGACCCGGTGAGATTATGCTTACCCTCGCATCCTCCATTCGATCTCGCTACTTAGCAGGAAAAAAGCCTGCCCAGGACAATCGAAGACTTCAAGCGCAGATGTAGGAAGAACAACAGCCACCAAGGGTATAGGCAGGGTAGAAGCAACGCAAAAGAGCAACGCAAAAGACTCGAGCCACCACCGAAGTGCTATCGCAATCAGGCACCCATCCACTCCATTCATCTGTACGCTGTTTTGAAAACGTTAGAAGGATCGAATTCCTGCTTGAAGATGTCATAATCGGTCAGGCTTCCGTTGGCATTGCCCGTCTGACTGCTTTCCACCGCAAAGACTACGTTGGTGAAAGCTCCTCGGAATTCGGCCTCCGAGAAGAGGATATCTCTCCACATCGATGCTACCTCTTTGACCGGGTTGCGGAATCCAGGACCAACGCCAAAGGGCCCCATGCACAACTCGCGGTGCTCCCACTTGGCAGCGATCCGCAGCACGGTACGCATTTTCTCTTTCATCAACTCCTTCTCCTGCGCAAAGGAATATTGTGTACCAGACTCATCTAGTTTCGGTCGCCGCACCGGGGCTACAGAGATCACCGGTAGTGCTTTGAAATCTCTCCAGACCTGATACCGTTCGTGGCCTGATCGGAACACTACTGCATCGTCTGTCAGTTCTGAGGAGATCTTGAAATTGACAGGGAGGCCACTATACCAACAAACGGCGAATAAATGCCGCCTTTGGTCGGGATTGGGTAATGTGCATAGGCAGGATACGGATCCCAGGGGGTCGTGAGAGCATGCACAAGATTGCTCCTTCGGCAAAAGCACTCTTCTGGGGCGATCAGTCCTGATTCCCAGTCTCCTCCAGCGCGCTTTTCGTTGGCCATATTGACCACTGCAATGCGTTTCGCAGCTTGGAGGGAGCCATTGATTGCCGCGGGGTTCTTGACACTGTACTCGTACCAATCCAGCGCTACGTCCACCGGATCCCCATCAATGACGGCAACTCGTAGTCTTGCCTCATTGCTCTGTCTGGGCGTGATTCGCATGGAGTGGGAGTCGACGTGTAAGACCGACTTGCGCGGGTATTCCGGAAGCTTTTGCTCGACGTAAGGAATATAGGTCTTTTTAGCTTCTGCGGCTATCTCGGAAGGCTTCGGTTTGGCTAAGGGCATCTTGACGGCAGCATAAGAACAGGTTTCGACAAACAACCACCGTGACGGTTATGGAAGAAAGTAATGAACAAGAAATAGAATATTAGAATGCTGGAAAAACGTCGCAATGACTCGATTTCTAAGAAAATTCGGTGCACTCGGCGCGAACAGTACAACTGAAAGGTTGGCTCGATATGCTTGATGAGAGCACATGCTGGGTTTTATATGTGCTTGGGGATGAGGTATATCTCCGGGCAGAAGCAGACCACGGAACGGCGCCTTACAACAAGCGCCGATCATAGAGAACGCCGGAATCAGAGGACTCGGTCAAAACGGTTTCAAGATCCAGTGAGAAGAGACCACTGGGCCCGCCGGTGTACGGGCGAGGCGTCGAGCTATAGCTCTCATGGCGGGTTCAAAACTTGCAGGCCTCAAGATTAGACCACACTTTGCCAGTCCATAGTTCCCGACGGCGTCTGGGTGTTGGCCAGACTCACGAATGGTTGGAGTGCGCATCCGTCGGCAGTAACACATCTGGAATAGACCTGGTTGATTCAACGGGTAAGGTATGGTAAGTCGTGAAGATCGAAAAAGTAGCTCCCCGCCTTGTAAGATTAGCGGCCTCCACATTGTATGCTCGGATGCGAGATCAGATCTTGGTAAGGTAAGGCACGGCAATGCAGTGTAGGGTATTACCAGATCTTGCAGACTGAGTCGACGATGTGATGCGCGCCTGTTCCATCCACGACTTCGTACAAGTACCTAAGGTACCTTACCTTACCTACATTCATATATGTCAGGGCAAGCTTCTCTCTTTCTGCATGCTGCAGCTGGTGGGCCACATGATGTAGGCACGGTGAAGAAGAGGTAGGGTCGTCTGAGGCTACTGTACGAGTAGATGCAAGATGCAAGATGTGTGAACAGACCAGGCGGTCGGTGCGGTCCATGCCCTTGATTCGGAAAATCCGTTGAAGCGGGTCCTCTCACGGGAGAGCGGTTATGGATAAGATATGGAGATACCTTAGTAGCTCGAAGATTTGTATTGTAGATGCAATCAATGATCTCCAAGGGTCGTAGCCGTTAGCTCTTTCCTACCATCTACATCGTAGCTTGTGCGACGTAGAAATCCAGGTAGGTATGACCACGGGGTTACCTTTACTGTCTGGATACTATGGCTTCGGTGTATCAAGATATCAAGAACGGCTTCGTGCACAGCCGGCAAAGGAAAAGAATCATACCTAGGGAATCTAGGGTAGCATCCGGTTACTCTTCACGCTCGGCGCAGAGAGTCTCCATCGATTCGCTCTGCTCGTATACGTTCAAGCGTTTATGAAATAGATGCGTGAATTTGAAGGGACACTCCAAACTGCTGTATGCTGGTGCGTCGGCAAGGCGAGAATGTATTTGTTGCTCTGGGCTCTGCCCCACTCGATGGCAAGTACTGTAAAGCTCGAGAATCAGAGTCCTAGACACGTCACTGGGAGCACAAGCTCTGGGATCTTCAAACGGTTCCACATTCCAATTACGGAACTACCCACCTTAAGGTACCCAGGAGGTAGCTCTCGTGCCTTTACGTAAGGTATGACTGTGATACAAGGTCTTCACCGCCCGGAAGTTACGTTAGGTGTTCGTACTGTACGTAAGGTACAGTACTACGTACCGTGTTTGGCGACCCTCTTGCGCTCCTAAACCCAGCTTGTCGAAAATCTGTATTCTGCGATAAACCGAATTAAGTCATGATATGGCGTTATCCCTGCCAATCATGCCTTGTCACCAGGTGCTATCAGTTGCACGTCTGTCGGCGATACTCATCAACTCCCCTAGCAGGAGGATATCGAACAATAGCTCGAGTCCTAGAGTCTTCACAGACATCCGATAGCGATCCACCGAGCCTCATCAGCGTCACCGGGACCGTCCGTACAGTACGGAAGCAGAAGAAGATCTCTTTTGCCGCTATTGGGGATGGATCGACTATCCAGCCACTGCAGGTGGTATTGGAACCTGCACAGGCTGAAGGGTACGGGAGAAGTATATTTACGCCTCGTTAATTTCGGTCCACCAGCTCTGACTGCTCAATTGGTTTGTAGGTTGCATACTGGCACTGTGATCCAGGTTACGGGGGAATGGAGACCGTCTCCGGCTGGAAAAGAACAGAGCCATGAACTCAGGGCTCAGGGAGTTCGTGTACTTGGCTCGGTTGACGCAGAGGTAGGAGGTTGATAGAATCCCGAACGATTGCTGTGGTTTTCTACGTAAGCTGACAACTCTTTTGCTTAGACCTACCCATTGCAGAAGAAATACCATACCCCCGAGTATCTCCGCACCATACCCCATCTGCGGCTGCGGACACCTTTCAATGCTTTGATGACGCGCCTCCGCTCAGAAAGCGAACACCATCTACATGACTTCTTCCATCGCCACCAGTTTGTCAAGGTGCAGCCGCCCATCATCACCTCCTCGGATTGCGAAGGTGCCGGGGAGGTTTTCACACTGGCAGCCAAGTCGGCTCAAGCCACATCTATTCCAGATTCCACATCATCACAGGCTACTCCGGAATCGTTCTTCCGGACACCAAGATATCTCACGGTCTCATCGCAACTACATTTGGAGACATTCATACCTGAGCATCAGGGTGTGTGGAGCTTATCGCCGACCTTCAGAGCAGAGAAGAGCGACACGCCCCGCCATCTTAGTGAGTTCTCGATGCTTGAGGTCGAGATGAGGACTGAACGTCTGGACGAGATAATGGACCTCGCTGAAGACCTCATCCGGTATCTAGTAACTAGGTTGCAGCAATCGAAGGTTGGGCGTGAGCTTCTGAAGATCAAGGAAATGGGAGGCAGCGGTGGGAGCACAGAGAAGAATGCGACCACCGAAGATCTAGGGCATCGCTGGGAATGTATCGTAGGCCAGTCATGGCCCCGCATCACCTATGACCGCGCTCTACAGAGGCTGCATACAGCTGCATCGAATGGTCAGGCCGCATTTAGAAGTAAGCCCTCATGGGAACGTGGTTTGCAATTGGAACATGAAAAATTCATCGTCGAGGAATTTGGAGAAGGAGTTCCAGTCTTTATCACCGACTATCCAACGACACTAAAGCCTTTCTATATGCTCCCATCGGGACACGCGGCGGAAGGCTCGCCGGGTGGGGCATCTACGGTAGCATGTTTTGATTTGCTGATGCCAGAGGTCTGTGAGGTGGTTGGCGGCTCACTCCGAGAGCATCGCCTGGCCCAGCTCGTCCAGGCCATGAGGCAGTATGGGTTGAGCAGGCCGCGTGATGAGAGCCCTCACAGCCAAGACTCCGTTTTGTCGAAGGAAGATTTCGGCAGTCTGGAATGGTACGTAGACCTCCGACGGTATGGGAGCGCACCTCATGGTGGCTTTGGGCTTGGGTTCGATAGACTGCTAGGCTATCTCGCAGGCGTCTCTAGTATCAGGGACGTCGTACCTTTTCCACGATATTACGGTACATGCGATTGCTGACCTGTCCTTGATTTGGTGCTATATCTGCCACTGCAGCCATGTACTGTCTCATGGGAGGGGTGCGGGTGAACGGCGTTGCTGCTGTCGTCTCTGCTGTCGTCATTTTGCGGACCAGCGAACTCCTTGATGACTCTCCATTCCGCCCATTATACCATCTATCCTGATTGTACATAGCTCGATTATAGGGATCGCAGCACATGGTCTCGCGTCTTGATAGACAGTTGCTTAATATGCTCTTGCAATAGGCCAGACACCAGGAAAAAGGTACCATCGAACATCCAGTGTTCGAGGACGCAATGTTTTCGAACTGTCTTGGGGGATAACATAAGCCCTAACGCAGAAATGCTGCAGAGCGGCCCCAAACATGCAGGGTGGAATTGAGGTCTCAAGCTACCATGTAGATAATATCGTTGACATGTTAAAAATCTGCAGTCCTCTGTCTTACGGCCGCTCATCTGATCATCATAAGGTAGTCAGGCGACCATATGTACAGATACCTAATGCACACTGCGATCTTCGAACCGTGAGCATTCAGTTGATAAGGACTCTATACACCGTACGATTCTTCAGCTCGAGGGTAGGTAGAGTATTTAAGTTAACATTTAACATACACCTCATGCCCAGTGCCTAGTGCGGACTAGTGACCTTACTCAGCTTTTCTCGGATCTCTGCCCGGCAATCGCCTTCAGTGATCTACCACTTTCTGTCTCTCACTTAACCTACAACTAACGTCACTACGATAGAGACTCAAAGAAAATACTCTCCTAAAACGAAAATGTGAGTACTTTCAACATTCACTGCGTACGCATGGTCTACCTGTTCTGGGTACGCCATTTGTTCCTCCTCCAGCTCTGACCAACACTGGGACAGCGCATTGCAACCTCGTATCAAAGCCCGACAAAGCATTAGCAGCCTTATTTCCTCCACTCCCACGAACTCGAAATGGCGCTTAAGAGAATTAACAAAGAACTCACAGACCTCGGCCGGTAAGTTCGATATTACAGTGGCTGGAAAGTCTTCAGGGCCAAAGGCCGAAGAAGGCGACTGCGGGGCTGGGCTGGCATAGTGCCCCCAAAGGCACGACAAAGCTTTTCACGCGACCGTTTGCTGACGGCGTTTGGTCATAGTGATCCACCCTCATCATGCTCTGCTGGACCGATAGGCGATGACTTGGTATGTTCTCACTTCCCTCGCAATCACCTAGTCGAGGGATGGCTTCAGTCTCTCAGGATTTCACACCGCGACGTAGCCATATACAGGAATAAGACTTGACTGACCACCTCACAGTTCCATTGGCAAGCCACGATCATGGGACCTGTAAGCACTCCGAATCTTTGCAAGTCTACACAACTCGGAAATGGGATATTGTGCCATGGGGTAACAGACAGCGTCGCAACAACAGGGCTAACAGTGTTGTGATGACAGGGCGATAGCCCCTACTCGGGAGGCGTATTTTTCCTTGCGATACACTTCCCCACCGACTACCCGTTCAAGCCCCCTAAGGTCAACTTTACAACCCGCATTTATCACCCAAACATCAACTCGAATGGCAGCATCTGCTTAGATATCTTGCGTGATCAATGGAGTCCAGCCTTGACCATATCCAAAGGTGATCACCCACCATTGACCTGGCTTGAAAATAAAGATTTCGTTAACACGCTCACTCAGTCTTGCTCTCAATCTGCTCCATGCTTACCGACCCGAACCCGGATGATCCGTTGGTACCCGAGATTGCCCACGTTTACAAGACCGACCGTGCGAGGTACGAAGCTACGGCTAGAGAATGGACGAGAAAGTATGCCATCTAAAGATCATCAACTTCTTCTCCTCTCTCTGGTATCGATCGATCTCGCTGCTTGCGGTTTATACATCACGATGTTCAAGTCGCCCCTACCATTGGTGGTGCCCACACAAGGGGTATGGCGGTTAAGGGCACTCGGGGAGATCAGGGGATGACTCTGGGGTTGGTCCTTTAGCTAAGTTTCTGGTGCGGATGATGTAGGGTTTCCTTTCTCTTCTCTCTACGATGCATGCCAGCTACAATACAGGGTTGAGCGTTACAGGCGAAATAACAATTCATTTTCGGGTCCAACCTAGCCCATGATTGACGATTTTTCTACCCCACAGATGGGGTCCTACACTGTAGTGGAAAGTCCTATGAATGATGTCCACATTGTTCCATGCTAGCAACTATGTCACGAACGATATGTTCCAGTCGAACTGTGAAGCACTTGGGAATTCGGTTAGTTTCGCAGCCCGGCACCGCGGCGCCGTAATGCTTCGTCCTCGACTTTGATCCTCTTTGATCACATCACTTCACTTAACAGATCTCTGGTGTTTGCTGGTCCCGTCATAGACTCTGGTAGACAAGTGCTGTACCTTGCTCGGGCGGCTTCTGGTCTCATTATACATCACAAGAAAGTACCCTGAAATACCGTACAAGTCATCCCTTTACTTACGACAATTCACCGCTTTTCCCGCTCTATGCGTCAAAGCAGCTTCATCGTTCTTCTCTTACCTTTTCCTGTTCTTGCATTACTGTTTGAGCTCCGTTTAGAGGTCTACCGTCATGCCTGTTGCAGAGACCCTTCTATTCGTGTAAAACCCACCTAGGTTGCTCTCGTACCGGAGGCAACCATACCAAGATATCCGAAGTCTTCTCTCACTCTAACCCGCCAACGACACACGATGCTAGATCTCACGCAGGCAGTTTACGTCTGATGAAGAGCAACAACGGCGTGCGAGTACCAGTACCCATGTCAACCGTTCCTCTCCCTCCTCATCAGCCGGACCACCTATGAGGAAGCACAATGCCGCGATTCTACTCAGAGACCTTCTTCGTCCTCCCGTCCGACACGTGGGCAGCTCTCTGATTCCCGAAGGGTATTGGTGCGAGCCGACGAAAGCACATCAGAAGCTCAAGCTTCGAGTCCTGGAGCTCCGAGTCAAGTCTGAGGGTAGGTGGAATGTGGGACATGCAGATCCTCGTCGATCAGCTCGTGGGTACAGAAACAGTGGACGTTTTGAAGACTGTCCTGGCGACACTTATCGGAATAGAATATCTGGGATGAAGTACTTCTACGTTCTTGGACGAGCCCCTGTCCCTCGCCCAGTTCTTGTCTCGAGTTACTTGGAATTCAGACAGTCGAAGAGAAGAGAGATGCTTAGACCGTTGCGGTCAACTGGAAGGTGAAGGGCGTAGCCGACTCAACGTCAGGGCATGCTACAGAGGCTGGAGGCGGAGAGCCTTGCGGAGGAGGGCACAAAGGTCCACCTAAACTCACTTGTCCTGCCCGGTGGAATAGGGCGGCATTGAAAGGTGTCTGAAGGGGACTTCCGAGTGGTGAAGGCGCACCACCGCTAAGAGTGTTGACATATGTCATCATCTCACTCTCAAATTGATAGTTGCACTTTGCCTAGATCATTGGGGTTCCTGAGCAACGCAAACGGGGGTGACACAGCTGCCAAAACGTAGCTCGAAGTCAAGCGAAACTCGCCTAACCGCATGTGGTACTCTGATTAACCTCCCACCAGCCAGCACCTTACTTATTGCTTGAGCGAGAGCTTTTATGCGGTGGATTGTATGAACGCCTGGTGGATGCGCTGATTGTCTCCATGGTCTCTCAAGGGCGTGCGCTTAAGGATTAGATGTGACGTTGACACGTCCGTGGATTGTTATGCACGTATGCCTAAGTCGAGAACGCTCCACTGAGGTCATGGAATGACTGCAACGGACCCTCGTTGCTCATTTTTCGTGAGCGTCGAGCTCTCTACATTGCTCAGCATGACTTCCTCGAGCCCAATGTCTCTAGTTTTGACTTAGAGTGCCACTCTTTCTGTCCGTCTAAGTGCCTATGCACCTAGCAGTCTCCTTCTCTGACTGTGTAGGTAGTCGGTATCCCTATCGTCCTTGCCTAATAGTACAACGCCGAAGAGCTATAGTAAATCTCGCCATTCTTGCGTCCTCGACTCCCCTTCTCTTTCTTTTTCTGGCGGCTTGATGCGGCAGGCTCGTTCGTTCAATCTTTCCTCATCTACGCATATCTTACACATCAGCTGGTTCTCATTACTCCACTTCTCAATCCTTTTCAAGCGTATCGACATTCGTTTCTTTCTTGTCTAAGCATTACTCCAGAGTGGAACTCCTCTTCTTCAGGCTCTGCAGTCATATACCCCATCGATTGCTTTTCGAGCAAGATGGCGGACAGAAGCAGGTTTTGCTCAGGCACATCGGAAAGGGCACGATGGCCACCATTGACGAGGATGCTGATGTCAGGGGAAATGGATGAGGAGGGTTCGAGGCGTCTGCCATTGGGTGCGAGAATTGGACGCTGGTAGTGCTGCTCAGGGCCGCAGTGTTGCTTCAACTAAAGGAGATATAGGATGGTCTACAGAGGATACCATTTATTGTACGGATACGGTACTACAGACCTGTACCCTGTGCTCATTGTGTCAGGTTTCTGGCGGCCTTCGCCATGGTCCACTTAACGATATTTGCATACGGTTTCCTAAACTACTACTTCAAAGTGCTTGCCTCAGATATCCGCTTTTGAAGTGCGTGCTGATAGTCCCTAGTCAGACCTTGCTGGTGCACGTTCGACATTTGGTGTCACGTATCCAACTGCTCGAGCGTCGGCATTGGTACTCCACTTCGACGTGGCACTGATATTGTTTCGTCAGTACTTCCTGGTCACAGTCGCACTGTCGGCACTTATATTGACAGAGCGAAGCTGTCTGTCGCTCTCTAGTTTCGTTGGCGTGCCAGACGCCGTTGAAGGACGTAATGCAAATTGGTACTTTGTTTACTGAATCCTCCGATGGACTTTGCTGATAATAATGATAGATAAGAACATCCAATTTCACAAGTGCAAGTTACCCTAGCATCTCCGAGGGCTTCAGGGGTTTGCTTACCTTCTACAGTGGTGGCTTGGTCCATCGTCTTCTTCTCTTGGGTTCACACTATAGCGCACTGGAACAACTTCGCCCAGCTTTCTGCTCAAAACAACCAGGGCTTCAAAGGTTTTCTGATGGCTAACTTTGCAACCGGACCTGGCTTGTCCGGCTATATCATGCTTGCCGCCCTGATGGCCATGGTTTTCACGTCGACCGAGAAGCCTCGCCGTGCAAAATTTGAGCGTTTCTGGTACATACACCACCTCTTCATCATCTTCTTCCTATTTTGGTCCGTACACGGAGCATTCTGTATGATCAAGCCTGACGTAGCACCTTTCTGCGCCGGGACCGGAGTTTTCTGGCAGTACTGGATGTACGGCGGGATCATTTACCTCATTGAGAGGATCCTGAGAGAAGTTCGCGGAAGACATAAGACATTCATCTCCAAGGTCATTCAGCATCCGAGCAATGTCGTGGAGATTCAGATCAAGAAGGAACACACTAAGTTCCGAGCTGGCCAGGTGAATGCATACCGAGACTTGGTACGCGGCTTGCTGCTTGCTGACTTTGTGTAGTATATTCTTCTCTGCTGCCCAGAGATCTCCATCTGGCAATACCATCCGTTTACTCTTACCAGCGCGCCGGAAGAGGACTATCTATCCGTCCATATTCGTTGCGTCGGCGACTTTACTAAAGTTTTAGGCAAGACTTTAGGTTGCGACTTCGAGACTAGTGGTGAGAAGAATGGATCTGGAGGCTCTGCTGTTGTGAGCATCGGTCGAAGTGTCATTCGCGACGATGTTGATCCAAGAATTCGAAGAATCATGCCACGAGTCTATGTCGATGGTCCGTTTGGTAGCGCTTCCGAGGATATCTTCAAGTATGAGGTCGCAGTACTCGTTGGTGCCGGCATCGGTGTGACACCATTCGCTTCGATCCTCAAGAGCATCTGGTATAGGATGAACTACTCTCACCAAAAGACTCGACTTCGCAAGGTTTATTTCTTCTGGGTGTGCAGAGACTTTGGTTCGTTCGAATGGTTCAGATCGTTGCTCATGGCTATCGAATCGCAAGATATGGATAACCATATCGAGATCCTTAGGGTGAGCCTTCCGCCCAGACCCAAATGCTTTGCTAACGGGTACTCTATAAGTATCTTACTGCCAAGATCAAACCTGACGATTCTACAAATACCATGATCGATGATGCAAGTGCCGACCACGATACGGTTACGGGTCTTCGCACGCCGACAAATCTTGGTCGTCCAAACTGGGACGCTGCCTTCAAGTCTATTGGTAAGCTCCATGGCTCCACAGATGCAGGTGTCTTCTTTAGCGGGCCGAAAAGTTTAGGAAGCCAGCTACAGAGCAAGTGTAATCTGTACTCACGACCTGGGTTCAGATTCATATGGAAGAAGGAGAACTTCTAGCGAAGGCCCACCATATAAGGGAATTTTCTTTGCTGGCTATACTAAGCTTGTGCATTCTAGACTCGCAACCTGCTATTTATCTGTTCGCAAGCTCGCAATTCTTTTATCATCTGCTTTTGCACATAGCTTAGACATTCGGCTTTGCGCTTCACACGTTGCTAGGCAAATATAAGCAAAGAAAACGACATTGCGATTGCCCGTGTACCAATCAGCGCTATAACCGGAATGGGGTTTCCGGTGACTGTCATCGAACGTCTCACGAAGGAGGGCACCGCTCCTTCGTGCCGATATCCTCTGTGCTTACTCACTATCGTCACTCAGTGATGGGGCAGATCCCTTACTCCTCGCTGTCAACCAGTGTGGAGGCTTTTGAAAATTCTCGTGACCGTTGCTGGAATGTGGAGGCCTCCCATCCCTCTTGGAAATACACTGTAGTGTTTGACCCATCATCATGCACTGATGATGAAGGCCCAAGCATTCTCTCGTGATTCTAACACAATGTGGCAGATCCTTGGATGTTGTTGTCAAACGTCTCTAAGAGATTAAGTTCGTTCATCATCACCAACAGGCCATGATGAGCTCAGTCATATATGAGTACCTTATATACCCTACTTCCTTCCAAGGTGCTGCGATGTTACGCATTAGCTCCGCCGTCTAAGCCAGAGCTGCCCATACACTGATTTCGACGAGCCAGCGATCTGCTAGTACTATAGCCCCACTCGTACAAAGCCCTACTACAGTCTCGCATGTGGGGGCGGTTCCTCCTCGAACCTCGCCACGCCCTTAGGGACAGGGACGACAGCGCTCTTGCACCAGATATGCTTCACCCCCTGGAGGCTCAAGCCCCGGATACAACCCCCCTTGACGGAGACCATCCTCTCGCCCTCGCACTTGTGCATCAGCCGCGACCCGCATTTCTGGCAAAAGTAGCAATCGAGCTTCCTCCCCTTCAGGGTCTGTCGGCTGTAGCAGCTGAGATGAGGCGAGTCTGTTTGATGGTGGAGGAACGCAACGTAAATGAGCGAATAGGGAAAATTACGACCCCGTGAGATCGAAGGGTGGGGGCACGTACCGATGGTGAAAGTGGGGAAGATGGCGGAGATGCCGAAGGCGGAGGAGGACTGTTTCCGGCATTCGAGGCAGTGGCAGATGTAGAGGTTTAGAGGCGCCGGGAGCGGGGTGAGGAAGGTGATGGTGTTGCATTGACAGGAGCATTCCATTGTCGTGGTGTGTCTGTTTGGAAGTATTATCATAACATGGTCAGGCTGTTGCTTGTTGTGTTTACATTGATGCTAGAGGTGGTGTTTAGAGTCCCGCTAGAGGTTACACAGCAGATGCCTCATGTCGATCGAGTTCGTGAGGAGTAGATTTAGCATCGTGATCTTCGTCGACGGGGCCAGCCACAATCACTGATCTGCCTTGGCATTGTACTGTAGTACAGCATTCATACCACCATCGCCAATATTCTCGTTTCTCAACCATCATGTACGAAGTACGCTGCTTCTCATACTAGAGCACACATGTGGAAGGTTGAACGTTTGTTTATAGTCGGGCCATAAGCAACCGAAAAAGTTTCGGAAGACCCCACTCGAGCGCTCGCCCGCGATAAATATCTCGATAGCCGCACTTGTACAGATGCGCACTGTTTTCTGGTCCTTCCTCATGGCGCAGCTACAGCAAGCAACGAACTACATCATCTGATTTGCCATGATGAGTGGCGTGAATACGAGGACTCCCTGTCCTGTTTTCTGAGCCTTCTTGCAGCGGATTTGTAAGGCGCAGTCTGCCTCGACCGAAAGGCTACAGGTTTTGCCCAGCGCTCGTTGCATTCTTCTTGTCTTGGATATCTTCGATCAGTTGATATGGCGATCGTGGACAAATCCGGGGTCATGGAGAAGGACGTGCGAACGGCCTCGCAAGATTCGCCGAGGGAGCTCGAGGACGCTGGGGGCGTTGAGATCGACCTTGTTGCGGAGAGGAAGCTGGTCCGCAAATTGGACTTGTATCTAATTCCGGTGACGATGCTGTTGTACCTCTTGAGCTTCTTGGATCGGTATGTGGTTGTCGGAGAGCCCTTCAATGGCCGTTAGGGTTAACCTCGTTTTTGACAGGGTCAACATTGGCAACGCGAGGTTCGTTCCTCCAAAGCCATTACAGCCGTGCCGACATTGAGTATTGATTGAAACAGATTGTACGGCATGGAAAAAGATCTTGGCCTCGTAGGCGATCAATTCCAAACCGCCGTTAGCCTGCTATTCGTGACATATCTCGTAAGTATACCCCTTTCCTCTTCCCTGCTCCCATTTTGACGAACACAACCCATCTCTAGCTATCCGAACTCCCCAGCAACCTGGTGATCAAGAAGTTCCGCCCTTCTCGCTGGATCTCATCCATCGCCGTGCTCTGGGGCATCATCGCCACCCTGACCGGCCTCTGCAACAACTACCACTCCCTTATCGCATGCCGCCTCCTCCTCGGCCTCGTTGAAGGCGGCCTCTTCCCCGGCATGGCCATCTACCTGACCCTCTTCTACACCAAGCAGGAACTCGCCCTGCGCATCGCCTACCTCTTCGTCAGCGCCGCCCTCGCCGGCGCCACGGGCGGCCTCCTCGCCTACGCCATCGGCTTCATGGACGGCGTCGCCGGCCTCCGCGGCTGGCGCTGGATCATGATCATCGAGGGCCTCCCGACCTTCGTCCTCGGCCTCGCCTCCTTCTTCATCCTCGCCGACGACCCCGCCCACGCCTACTACCTCACCCCCCGGGACAAGGCCCTCATGACGGCGCGCCAGGCCCGCCAAGTCGGCCACACCCCCTCAGCCCAGAACTTCCACCGTCGCGACGTCCGCCACGCCCTCACGGACTGGAAGGTCTACGCCTTCTGCCTCGGCCAGTTCGGCGCCGACACCATGCTGTACGGCTACTCGACCTTCCTGCCGACCATCATCAAGACCTTTGGCCACTGGAGCGCCGCCCAGGTCCAGGCCCTCACCATCCCCTGCTACGTCCTCGGCGCGGTGACGTACCTGCTCGTTGCGCGCCTCTCGGACCGCCAGCAGCTGCGCGGGCTGTACTGCGTCGTTTTCGGCGCCGTCTCCGTCGTCGGCTACGCCATCCTCATGGCCGACGTTGGGCCCGGCGCGCATTACTTTGCCTGCTTCGTCGTCGCCCTCGGTCTGTATGTCGTCGTCGGCTTGCCGCTCGCTTGGCTGCCGGCGAATAACCCTCGTTATGGCAAACGCACGACGGCGGGCGGGTTGCAGTTGATGGTGGGGAATTGCAGTGGCATCATGGCGCCATTTGTGAGTCTCCTATGCCCTGCTCCGTCATCCCTTCCCCACGACAGACCCTGACCGTCCGTCCCGTGATGGTTAGCTGTACCCGACGTCCTCGGGCCCCCGCTACGTCAAAGGCCACGCCGTCTCGCTGGCCATGGTCGGCTACGCGACCGTGCTGTACGGCTGCATGTCGCTGTATTTCATGCGGGTCAATGCGCGGAGGGGGCGAGGCGACGAGGACGGCAGGGTGCAGGGGATGAGCGAGGACGAGGTCAGGGAGATGGGCGATCGGTCGCCGCGGTTTCGGTTTACGTATTGATTGGCTTGGAAGAGGAGAGGTGGGATGGGAGGGGAGGGGAGGGGAAAGGATGGATGGAGCAGGGTGGGGGAAGGTCGAGGTTAGAGTAGAGCGGTGCGGTGCGGTCGTTGACAGCGGTCGATAGATAGATATCGTCATTTCATCGTGACGGGAGGGGAGGGGAAGCCATACCTCTCGTTGTGCCCTACAGGACATCCATTTATTCGTTACTACCATGACCTACCCACCCAAAGTGTCAGCACGACACGGCGAAGCGTACTCCATCCAATGTCCAGTGTCCAGTCTCCCCTCCCTGCCACATCCACAGCGACAAACCCAACGTCCTCGACAGTCCAAGTCGCAATAGCAGCAACGGAGGGCCGATTAGCACGACAGACATTTAGCATCGAGACATCACGCACATAACACTCAACGCACACGAATCCTGCCCTCTCGGACATCACAGCCGAGGGGAGAAGAAAAGCAGGGCATGTAGGCATGTATAACCATTGATTCCGCTACCGAAAACGCTATCGAAAGCCAGACAGACGCAAAAGCGCAACAAAGCACCCACCGACCCCATCCCATGCCATGCCATGCCATGCCGATGCCATATCTAGCCCAGCTGAATCTCTAGACCAAGCCACGCCACGCCACGCCACCGCATGCCACGTCACGTCACGTCCCGTCCATCCACCCAACGCAGAAAAGAAAAGAAAAGAGAGGCGAGAGGCAAAAAAGCGCGGAAGAAGAAGAAGAAGAAGAAGCGTGCGGGACATAGGATTGCGCAAGCGAGGCAGGCACGGGCAAGAGGAGGGATGCATCCATCAGAACAAAGGGAAAGGGGATGCATCAGACAAATAGGGTAGTCGTATGGAACGGTGATGGCGGACAAACGTGTATCCTCCGACTATGATGATGGGAGAAACGCTACACGACCTTATGAGATGATGCGAAAAAGCCCCCATCACGATCGTGACGAGCAAATCGTTCGTTTCACAGAACCCCAACCAACCAAGCAAGAAACAGAACGCCCACCCTCCCGTCCGCCCGCTGAGAACAAGAAACGCAAACCGCAGCAACCGCTCCTCCCCAGCATGGTATGCTCATCGGCGATCCCTCCCATGCACCGATAGTCGATCGCGTCGTCGTCGTCGCAGCGTAAAGCTCATAAAAGAAGTGGTTCATAAAAGTCGTAAAAATCGTCAATCTGGGATTCGTTTCGTCCCCCCGTTCGTGGGGTAGGTAGGTACAGCCGTGGAAGGGGGCTAAATCTCATAATAATTCAAAATCGGCTGAATCGAATTGGAGTTCGGGTGGGGGAGCGAAATTGTCGTTTAGGCGGTATGAGTGGCCGCCTTCTCTTCGCTGGTGTCTACCGCGACGAGGGCCTCGAGTCCGCTCATGTCCCGGTCTTTGTGGGTCGGTGGCTCCGCGACGGCTCGTGCTACTCCTGCGTCAGGAGGTAAAGGATAGGCAATGACGTGGCCGCTCGTGCTGGTGTAGTTCTGCTTGTTGTCTCCATCAGCATTGGTCGACCTTATCACTAGGATCTCCACGGACTGACATTCTGAGCGGCAACGGCAGCCGCGATACCGACGTGAGTAGATTCGATATATCCATTGCTGTGCACAATGGACGGATGGTACTCAACGGACGATGTGGATGGGGTCGGGACTCCTTCACTACTGCTCGAGTCTTCGGGAGATGTGCGCTGTAGGTATGCTTGTTGAGTGTTTGGTAGAGGTCCGTTGTACCATCCGTGCCTCTTGTTCTTCTTCGGCGTAACCGGGGCCGGTTGTAGCTGGGGAAACGCCTCGACCGGGCGTCGTTGTGCATATTGATGGATAGTCACGCCGGCACTATGGCTGTGAGGCTTGAGTTGGAAAGAACTGCCCGGGCGCAAGGCTGCGTTCTGGATCTCTGAGATGGTCTGTTGACCCCAGGCCCCGGCATCCTTTGAAGGCGTTCCATTGGCTATATCTAACCTAGTGAGATTCCGATGCAGTGACATGTCCCAGGACGCATGTCCGCGCCGGTTATCCGGCCCAGACGTTGAATGCTCTGCTGGGCCCGGGAAGATGGGTGGTTTGCTGGGCGTGTCGACCTGCATGGGACTTGGACCACGGCGCGGGGGTGTGGACGGTCGATGCTGGACGCTGTCAAAGCTCTCAATGCCGGGCAGTCGTTGCGATTGACCGGCCGCGGTCAGAGCTTGGGGCGAAAATGCCGGCTGGGGAGCATCAGGTGTCTGATAATAGCTCAGGCCACTTGTGGCCGGACGAGGATAAGCCGAGTACGACGACGGGTGCCATGTCCGCCTTCTCCACTCAGCTTCTATTGCCGCGGTCGAGTCCTTTCGGCAATAGGAGTAGTTCGAGCTTGTAGGGCTTGCAAATGCACTGCCACTGTTGCTGAACGTCGATGCGGTAGATGATGCAAGAGGACTGAGGTAAGGTGGCGGATACGTGCTGCCATGTGGCGATTGAAAAGGGTTCGCTCCTGAAGGGACCGAAAGTCGGCGGTTCGGTGTCCTCCCGCTGAATAGGCCAAAATTGCGTGACACTGTCGCCATCGGAGACCCCAGACAAGATGTATTGTTAGGGCTGCCTGGACCTGTGGAATATGTAGCAGAGGTCGGTGTACTGAAGCCCCCAGGCGATTGATTGGAATAAGACCTGTAATGATGGGATGGCGTTCCCGGAGGTGATCTCATGGTATCCAGGGTGAGCCTGGCGCGCGCTGCGGGATCGTTGGCCATGATCAATGGGGGTGGTCGTCGCCGTGGTTCGTCCCGTTCGCTGGCATTGGAAACCGTCGATCCGACGCTCGAGGTTGACAGGTTTCTGCTGTGACCCCGGCCGTGACTACCCTGGCTTCCAATCGTGGAGGCCCGTGATCGGTGGCCTGGTGGCCGGACTCGTTCGGGCCGTATCTGCCGCTGGAATCTCGAGCCGGAGGCCGCGAGGGAATCTCCCGGTATCTCTTCGTTGACATGCACTGTCTGAGCATGTTGCCGTAGATTGTCCAAGCGTGAGAAGCGGCGGGCACAATGGCATTGAAAGGGTCGCTCCCCCGTATGTTTCCTGTAACAAATGAGAATCAACCAACATAGGGTTTCAAACCAGCGTCAGAGACTCATACCTGATGTGTCTCGCGAGGTGCTCACTTCTCGTAAAGCTTAGCGTACAAGGAGGGAAGTCCGTACAAAAGAACCTTTGCCCTTTCTTTTTCTTCGACGGTCGGCCAGATTCGCCACCACTCTCATCGCCGGACCCGTCTTCGCCGTCTTGAGAGTCGTCCATGTCAACATCTTGGGAGCCGGTCGACTGGACCGACCGATGTGAATTTTCCCGAGTCAACGCACCTTGTCGAAGCCGCGTTGTCCCCGAATGTTGTGGTGTCACGGAGCTCGGAAGAGGTGAAGTCGGGAGAGGTCGTTGACCGGTCAAGCCGCCGAAACTATGTCGCGTCGGTGTGTTCGGCGTCGATTCATCTTCCCCATGTCCAGCAAGGTCAGCTGGGTGCTCGACACTGGTCGGACGTGGTGTCGTAGGCGTTCTCGCTTCTCCTTGATGCTCGACGGGGTGTGCTTTCGGCGCAAGACCGCTATTGACGGCGTGGAAGGCAGCCATGATGGCCACAGATATGATCCGCTAAGCTGTTGAGGTGATTTCTGGGTCAGCTGCTGGCCATGGATGTTGTAGCACAGCTCGAGTGTTGGGATGGCTGCTGCAACCGGAGGCTGACCGTCGGGCGAGTTGGTCGGATGCCGGAGGATGACGACCAAACACCGATGAAACGCCAAATCCTTCTCGGATCCCCTCAGGATGTAGAATATCCTCACAAACTGCCAGGTTGAGGCTGTGCAGAAGCGATGGGATGTAAGATAAGGGAAGTCGTACCACGTGTGATTCAGGAGCGGAAGACCGTAGACAAGACCGACCGGTGCATAACCGGGTGTAATAGGAACTTAGTGTTCGTCAAGTCGGTCCAGAATGAATGGGGTCGCCGTCGCTATAGAGTCGGTCGAAGGTGGCTGGAGGGGTGGAGTGAGATAAGGCGGCCGCGAGGCGGTGCCTGATGGACGAAAGGTGCCAAGCCGTACAGTAAGGCAGGTTGGACGAGGGGCGGCACAGCACACAGAACACTGGGCCTGAATATACGAGCAAGGTATTGTGTGTGGTATATCGAGTAGAAGACCAAGATAGAAGAGGTATGATGATGACGGTGGTGGTGATGAGTTGCAAAGGAGACGATGAGATGGCACAACGCTCTTCCTCTCTCTTCAAACTCGCCCTGTCTGAGTTTCTCTCTCCCTCTCTCTCACCCTTCTCGAAGAACAACTTGGAAGGTGTCGCAATGGAGGGGTCGATTCCCGTAGAGTTCAGCTAGGTAAGGTAGGTACGGAGTAAGGCGTATGTAAGGTAATCGTAATCTACTCGACCCCTTGTACTTTGCCTTCGTAAGTCTTACTTGAGCCTTGCTTTATCGAGGTACAGAGTACCTACTTAAGGTTCAAGGTACGGTAGGTACTAAGGTACCCTATACCAGGGGGCAATATTGATGTTTGGTATTCTACTCTACCTACCTTATCACCATCACCATCAATATAAACATCAATATTAGTATTGATACTATGCTTATGTTTCTTTCAAATTGGAGTCCTTCCCTGACTTCTTGCTCCACAGTACCGATCCCACACAAAATGCGTGTCAACGTCGGCCGATCCGTAGGTAGGTACTAGTATTTGTACGAGATAGGTATTATCTATGTCCCTTAGAGTGTGGCCATGGAACGGACATTACGAAGGTACACGGAGGTTGAATTTCGGATGTGCAGTAGACTTTCCATTGATGCATCGGCCTCGGGCCCGTTCAGGAGGGTACAGTAGGTACGTTAGGGCAGCGGTTGGTCTTCCTCTCTCACTCACAACTCAGCTTGTTATCGGTACCTCACTTAACTTCGTACTGTGACATATCATGATGAGTATGCGCACCATAAGGTGTGCTTTCCCATCCACTTGGGAGCTCGGCTTTACTTTCGAGGGAGGTGGGTTTTGGTATCTGTATGGTATTTGTATCGTAAGATATCCGTGATTCATGCTTGGTAAGCCTCTTACCTTAGTCGGTACCTAGCTTATTCCGTACCTTACCTAAGGTACCTACCTTACCTCGATAGGTAAGCAGGGCGGGGACAAGGTCAGCTGTCAGGGTCCTCGAAGCTGTCATTGGATGCTAAAAAGCGCCGCCGAGCCTCAACACCAAACAAAGTTGATGCCAAGGACGATCTTGCTGGTCAGTGCGCGACTGATCACATAAGGTAATCAACGAATTCTTGGAGCAACAGGGTATCCACCACTTGTGCCTGTCTTCACTAGACTCCTGTGATATGCAGATAAGTGCCTACAACGCCGTCATCTTCCCAAAACACCCGTCACCGATCCAACCATGACAGCCGCCTCCCTCTCCCAATTCCCACTGGGAGCTCCTCGGCCCTTGACCGCCGAACCCGCCGGCAGTTGCGAGCCACGAAGCACACAGTCTCGGATCGCATCCCTCACCCTGTCCTTGTTACTCCTTAACGTCCGCGCAGAAACACCTCCGCGCACCACAATGTCTTGCAGCCTCGACGAAAGCGACGATGCAAGAGAGCGCCAGAAATACGACGGAAGAGATGAAGTGTCCAGCGCGACCAGCAGTGGCTGGAGCAAGTTGGGCGGCGCCGCAACGGGCTCTTGCGCTTCATCTCCAGCACTTGTCTTGGGGTTTTGGACGGGGCGAGCGGTGGCTGCGAGTAAAGGGTGCGGCGGTGGAGGAATGGATTCCAAAAGTGCTTCCAAAGCGACAATGTTTTGACACCGTGCCGATATCTCGACAAGGGTGCGGTCGAGGGTGGGAAGGGTGCCCAAGGCTCGGGCCAGGGAGGCCAAGGACGACGTGATGGCGGTTTGTAAGTACGCCTGAAGAGCGGCCAGGAGGAGTACAGGTTGGAAGTTGTCTGGGGACGTCGCGTCAACTGTAGGCGAGAGTAGATACAGAGAGATGAATGCGGAAGTTGCGCGAGACTTGGTGTCCTCGGTTTGCGCATACGTAGAGCCGGACGAGGGAGCGTTATTACCACTGGACGCAGAAAGTGACGACATTGAGAACTCTCGGACAATCTGCTGCGCCATCGACCGGATATTATTCTCCGCTGGTGTGATAAGATCGTTCCTTAGTGTGATCACCACGTTCACCCTATCCAAACCATACCCTTCCTGCCCAGCTTTGGAAGCAGCGAAAAGTTGCCGTAACGTCAACAGAGTATCGCACGCTCGAACCATCGCTCTATGATCCTCCTTCTTCCCTCCGCTGCTTCCAGCATTGCCGACTTCCGTCATCTGCGCTTCGAGCTGTCGTCCGAGCTGCAGACTTCGTCCCACCGACCTTCCGATACTCACGGTCTGCCACAGCCTCTCGACCGCTATTCGGACCTCATCGGCGGCTTCGTGACGCCACAGCACCTCCTTCTCGAGCCTTTTGTATCCATCGGTCAGGCTTGCAACCTTCGCTTCCACCTCGTTGATGACACGCTCACTTGCTTCCGTCTGCTGCTGGGTATGTGAGAGGAGTGGAAGCGCGGATTTCGTGCTGAGCGTGTGGATGTGCGTGTCAACTTCCTGGACGTCGAAGAGGACCCTCGAAAGAGGCGTCGAGAGGTCAATTGGGATATCGGAGGGATTGTTGGTGGCTGTCACGAGGGCATTTGCGAACGACGTTGGAGAGAAAGATGGGTCGAGAAAAGCCTCGTAGTCGATATAAGAAGGCTCGGACTCTGTCATGTTTCTGATTAAGGTAGGTGTGTAAGTTGCAAAGCACATAAAGTGGTGTGCCATAGGTTGCAGGTCGGTGTGTCGCTTACATAAGTCAAGCTTTCGTGCTGAATGCGGTCAGGCTGTTTGCGTTGGACACCAACATCCTAAGCCACAACAAAGACCAGGGATTAGAATGGAAGGAAAGGGTTCAAGTTCCACTTTGAGGATGTGTCCTCTGCTACTTCCTCATAAGAGACGACTATATGTATGTTGACAGAGGCTACGCTAAACAATATCACCCTGTTGGCTTGCTAACAGTCATTGATATCCAAACATATTTATACAACCAGCATTATCACCCCTAGCTCAAGCCATTGCGGAATCAGCATGGAATGGCGCTTTTGGCTTCTCATGGTCTTGATGTTTGAGACTGCAGCGGAAGGACTTGTGGCGAACCGACCAGGATCGATAGAGGCACAAAGAACACCGGAATCGCAAAAGCCCATGTATAAATACGCCATCCACCAGCCAGTAGTGGCCCAAGAAATCCTCGTTTTGACTCGGACTGGTAGCCGCAACTTCGCCCACGAGCCGGAAGTTACGGTTGGCCTTGTGTTTCATTTCTTGAACCCAAAGCATGAGGCAGAGCGATCTTATGTTCAGATTCCTTTGCGACAACGTCTCCGAGCTGGTACGGAGTTCAAACCTCTTTTCCCCTCTAGGCAGTCTCCTGACCCTGATTAGGCCGCTTTTCTGGATTACCGCAGCGGCCTAAAACCGCCCGAATATACTCGTCTCACACCACACCCCGGTCTCAAAGCGCCCGGAAAATCGTCTGTCATGCCTATCCGGTTTTGTCGCCCGAAGAGTTGAGCATGCGTGGGAGAAATCACCGATTTAGGCGACCAGAGGTTGCCTCAGTCAGGTTCAGGATTGGTGACGGCCAAGTAGATTTCGCGGACCCGAAGAAGATGTGGTTTCTGGCAGGGAGAGAGGTTGAAAGCTATGAATGCTTTTAGCGTACTTGGCGTTTTGGAAAGAGCATGTGTTTCGCAGATCCACGGCGTTGTCTTCGTCCCCGGATGGACGGCGCCGCGGTTGCGGTTTGTATAATTGAACTTTGATCAAGAGACAGTAATAGGGCTAAGCGCTCTGGCCTTTCGGACCATCGTGATAGTAAAATTCTGCGTTGGGAGGTGTTGCTTGCCAAGCTCTGGAGTAGCGACAATGGCAGAACCAATCGAATTCGATTCCCAAGCATTTCTTGCCCAGGAGTTCTATACTTGACTTGTAAGACTGCTCCTCTTGGAAGACATCATCAGGCTCGAACTCGAACTGTGGCTTCTCACAATCCAACAGATATGGTGTTGGAAATAGCACAGTTCAGATCCCTTCTTAGGGGAATCCTATGCAAGGCTCGAGGTTTATCCCAGCGGGCACCCTACTTCAAGCGGATTCAGCTAGGCACTTTCTAGTAAGTGACCGAATTCCCTCTTTGCTTCTTCCCAACTCTTTACCTTGACCTTGGTAAAGGAAGAGGATATGTCCTTTGATTGGGACCTTGTGAGACCTTACTTTCAGGTTCAAGTAGTCCAGACTGCTTCAAATTCTCCTACTCCGATTCGAATCTGTGCCTTTGACCTAAGTCCCTCGAACGAGCTAAACAAGAACTTATTAGTTAACTCCTGTGGAATTTTAGGGCTGTGAGATGAGCAACTTACCGTTACACCACGGGGCTGTAAATATCTAGCCAATAATCCTCATCATACGCAGCGTGAGAAGATCCACCTGAACCCTTCAACTTTGACAACACCAACAACAGCTTCACCATGCCAGCGCCGAGTCAATTGGGGACAAGCCACAAGCTGGAGTTGCCCATTAGGAATCGTGCGAATGGAGCAGCTGTAATGTTTATTCGATCATCGCAGAGATTGGTGCTCTGCGAACCACCAAGGCTTGACACGGTTTTGATTGATGCAAACCAGTAAACACCGAAAGACGGCCCGTCAATGACTCAAGTTTCGATAGTGCAAAGGTATTCCAGAACTCCGCGCCATGCTCACAACCTTTGTACATCACCGTGTACTCACAAAACTCCAACCGACCGCATCAAAGTCTCAAACGTTGGTCTCCGCCCCTTCACTCATCCCGAGCATCTCGTATTCTCCACCTCCCTCCCTCCCTCTACCTCTGCCCCTACCCCGACCATGGCCACCACCCTCGTCCTCGAGTGATCCGACAGACTTATTCTCTTGTCCCTCTCCTTTCGCTTCAGTCTTAGCACCGAATGTCATCGGCCGCAACTCGCGCCATTGACAACTCCATATCCCTAACGATGTCATCAGGATAGCGCTTGCCACCTGGAGACTCCACCAAAGCCAGTTTGTGGGCACAGAACGAGAGTAGCAAGAAGTGATGATCAGATGGAGGAAATGTATGGTTATGGCGAAGTCGGGCACGAGTTTCGAGCGGGAGACGAGGAGAAGAAGAAAGATGACCCTGTAAGATAATGACCGTCAGTAACATGGTTTGAGAAGTGCTGAAAACAGCAGACTGTTGTTGAGGTTTGATTGACAGGGGGCATACCCAAGTACGCTATTCAGCATCCAACACAATCCAAGCGTCCAGCCAACAGTGGTATCTCCTCTTATGCTCCGCCAGCTCAGGATCAGGTCGAACGTAAACACTTTGCCGGCTGCCAACGTAGTGAATAATATGAGAATCGTTGCGCAAATGTAATACGCCGACTGCAGGAGGACAATTTGCCTCAAGATCTTTAGAGGCGGTAGATCTGTCAGAGCGCCTGCCCTTGGAGGACGCCGGCGACGTGGCATCAAGGTTTCGATGCTAGATGTGAGGGTTGGGAGCACTCTCTCATACTTCTCGACATAGGGTCCAGGAACTGGTGTCGTCCCGCATCGCAGTCGAAAATTGATAAGCAGATAAAGACTTACTCTGCGATATGGAGCGGTACTCTCCTTGCCCTCGGCGCGGTGGCTCCGTGCTTGGCAAGCTAACGCCTCCGGGAGAAGCCGGCGATCATCTAGATTGAGGATTCTAAGGGTGTAGATATCTACAGTATCTTCATTGACCTCAGACGCCTGCTAAGGAAATACCCTCTGTCTACCACAGTGTATACTGGTGTTGTCCACTATGGTCGGACTTTAGGACGTTAGTAACCTTTGCAGAGAACTTTCGGGAAATCGCACTCGACTGATCGCAAGCTAGAACCCCCCCAACAGAAGATATCCCTACAGTAACTCTACGAAAGGGGTGCTAAGCTACACCACCTCCCTGGCCAATCCGCCATGGGTCTCTTTTCAACAGGCGCAACTGCAGAGTCTGGTCCCAAAGCCTCCACGGACGGTGCCTTTCAAGCCCCGAGTCGCACGGAGCGAGCACATTGTTGGGAAGCGCGCGACGCCTTCTTCAAATGTCTGGATCACCACAGTATTATCGACAGCATCAAGGAGCACAGTCTGGCGGGGGAAAGGTGCGGCAAAGAAGGGCAAGCGTTCGAAAGAGACTGTGCGAGCAGCTGGGTGAGTCGCAAGGAGGCCATGTTCTGCGAGACGCCCTTTGACGATGGTATAGGTTCAGTACTTTAAAAAGCGGCGAGTGATGGAACACAACAGAAATCAGACGCTCGAGAAGCTCAAGGCTGAAGGCGTGAAGCCTCTACCTGGAGGTGACGGCGGGCCCGGAACGCTACCACTCCCACGAGCATAGCACAGCGCTTACCAGACTGTCTTCTTCACCCACCTTAGGACTGTATAGTAAATGGAGCGTCTACAGCATGTATCAGGCGTTATGAAGGAGGCCGAAGGGAAGGGCTTTTGTACGAATGTACTCCTGTTCGCAAAGGCCAGCAGCACCTGATGTTTTCATGGGAGTTTCTGCCTGGCTGTTATGAGTGAACAT